>OHBJ01000015.1_pt1 | contig 57593 bp, 56 predicted proteins | sample 1577241 | NCBI WGS metagenome assembly OHBJ01 (sample SAMEA3541594, study PRJEB24748) | human gut metagenome | biome: human gut; feature: human-associated habitat; material: faeces | place: China | collected 2012 | reverse complement strand
TTCTCCAGCGCCGTCAGCTTCGGCAGCAGGTTGAAGCTCTGGAACACGAAGCCGATCTCCTTGTTCCGCACCTCCGCCAGCTGCTTGCCGTTGCAGGTAGTCACGTCCCGCCCGCCCAGCAGATAGCTGCCGCTGGTGGGTACGTCCAGACACCCGATCAGATTCATCAGCGTGGTCTTGCCGCTGCCGGAGGGACCCATGATGGCCAGGTACTCGCCCTCCTCCACGTCAAGGTTCACGTTTTTCAGGATATGTGCCACGGACTTTCCCATGGGATAGTCCTTGCAGATATCGCGCATTTCCAGGATCATGGTCAGCCCTCCCTCGGCGGTGTGATCACCGGCGCGGTGGCCTCCGCCGTGCCGTCGGGCAGCACGGTCACGGTGCTGTCGGTGACAGAGCCGCCGTCATCAGTCACCACGCCGTCCTCGGCGGGCATATCGCCGCCGTCCATGCCGTCCATGGGCACGTTTTCGTCGATTTTTTCACCGCCGCCCTCGGGGTGTACCTCGCCGCCGCTGGTGCCGGGGTCAAAGGTGGCGTCGTCATAGGTGATGCACGCCATGCCCGCCTTCAGGCTGTCGTCGGGGAAGGCGATGTAGTCCTCCGCCGTCAGGCCGTCCAGCACGGGATAGGTATCCGTCTCCCCGTTGTACTCGCCCAGCTTCAGATTGCGCTTTTCCAGCTTATCCTTGCTGCTCTTTGCCCAGACCCACGGGCTGCCGTCGGCATCGTTGATGAAATAGCTGGGCAGATTGATGGCGTTGGCGTCCGTCTCGTCCTCCTGACCGTAGTCCGGCTCGATGTACACATGCTGCCCCATCAGCAGGCCGTCGCCCTTGCCCTCCAGCTTCACATAGAAGGGGTACTTGCTGGACATGGCGGTGTCGCTGTCGCCGTAGTCGCTGCGGGTCTGCTGGGCGTTGTTCCAGTCGATGGAGTCGATGCTGCCCTTCCACGTCTGGTCGCTGACGCGGGAGCGGATCACCACCGCCGTGCCCTGTGTCAGCACGGAGGCGTTGTTCTCGTTGACGTAGCCCTTCACCCGGAAGCCGCCCGTTTCCACCACTGTCATGAACGGCAGGGCGTTGCCGTTGTTGTCGTTGCCGCCGTCGGCGTTGATGGACTGCACCTCGCCGTTCACCGGGGAGGTGACGGCGGCGCTCTTGGTGCTGGTCTTCAGCTTTTCGATGTCCTTCTTCTTGGTGGCGATGTTGCCCTGGGTGGTCAGCACGTTGGCCTTGGCCGCCCGCAGGTCGAGGGAGTACTGCCGCTTGGTGGCGTCGTCATACGTCTCGTCCATCAGCTTCTGGATGCGCTCCACCTCGGCCTTCTGATCCTCCAGCGTGGCATTCAGCTGCTCCAGCTCCAGCTGCGCCATCTCCAGATTGTTCCGGGCTTCGCTGAGGTCATAGGTAAACAGCACGTCGCCCTCCTTCACCGCGTCGCCCACCTTTACCCGGATGTCGGACACGGCCATGGAGTCGTTCTTCTTGATCTTCGTCTCGCCCAGGGGACTGACGATGCCGGCGAACCGATCCGCCAGACCCACGGAGCCAAGGCCGCAGATCATGGATACGGACTGGACGGAGGCTTCGCCCTCCACCTTGCCGCAGCCGGCCATGCAGGTCATCAGCATGACCAGCGCCAGCACAAATGCCGCTTTTTTCATGATGTAGTCTCCTTTTCCTCTCCCACGGAGCCGTGGGGAAATTTTCCTACCCTTATAGACGGAAGGGAAGGGGGGATGGTTCCGCTTTCGCTTTCATCTCATCATACCATGACCGGCGGCGGTCATTCGTGAACAAACTGTGAACGAACGATTAAGAGCTGTATAAGGTTTAGCGACAATCCGACGCTAAAACCGTGGGGAAATATTGACACGGCACGGCGCTTTGACCTATTATTAGTATAAACGATTCCCCACCGCCGGAGGTTTTTGCCTATGAATAAGAAACGTATCCGCCAGATGGATCTGGCGCTGCGGCGGCGTCTGGCCGACCGCCCTGCCGCCGATTGCTTCGCCGGTCACGACGAGCTGCTCCGCCGCATCGAGACGGAGGGCTATATGCAGCGCTTCGCGCCGCTGTTCAACGGGGCGCGGCTGCGCTGCGCCGATGTGCTGGCGCTGTGCCGGGAGGAGCTGGACGCCCTGTGCGGCGGCGCGCCGCAGGAGGGCTGGCTGGGCTATGCCTACGACTACGCCCGGCGGCTTTTGTACCCGGAAAAGACCGGCGCGGAGCCTTACGCCGCCGGCGCGGTGTTCCTGCTGTCGGTGCTGCAGGTGCTGTTCGCCGCCGAGGGGGAGCTGCTGCCCCACGACCCGGCGTGGACGTTCGATTTCCTCACGGAGCAGGAGCTGGCCGACAGCGCCTGCGCCCCGTCCTATATGAAATTCCTGCGCCAGTGGAAGCGGGAGTACGTCTATGAGCTGATGCGGCTGGGACTGGAGGTCACGCCCTACCGCACGCTGGAGCATATCGCCGGCGTCCACCATATCGCCGTCACCGCCGCCCGCGCCCTGCACCGGGGCGGCACGTGCGGATGTAAGGGTAAAGATGATGCTCCGGGACATGGGGGCGCACATACCGCGCACCACGCTCAACCGCTTTTACATGCAGGGGGCGGACGCATTGCTGACAATGCTTGGGGAAACCTTCCGTGAGGAGATGCGGGAAGGCAGGTATTTTATGATTGACGAGACTCTGCTGACAGTCGGTGTGGACAACGAAGAACTTGGGCGCAGGTATTTGAACCGTTATCTGTGGGAGTTCTACAACAGGGAGAAAGGCTTGGTGGAATATGTCTATGAGGAAGGAAGCCGGGGGCAGAACGTGCTGAAGTCATTCTTTAACGCCGATCCACAGACATTGGAAATGCTGATATCGTGCGACGGATACAACGCATACCGGCTCTTCGACACCGATGAGTACCCGGGGGTAACTGTCGTAGGATGCTGGACGCACGCGCGCCGGAACTTTGTCGATGCGCTTCCCTCATGCCGCAAGCAGTGTGAGGAGATGATCTCCATGATAGGAAGCCTCTTTGAAAACGAGGCGGTATGTGAGGAACTGGGGTTCGCCGATGATGACAGGCTTGCTTATCGTAACAACCGCACAAAGCCCGTTCTGGATACGATAAAGGCTGCCGCCGACAGGATGTGGAACGATCCGGGACTTATGGCGGTCGCACTGCTCAAAAAAGCTGTGGGGTACCTGCGTAATCAATGGGACCACCTGTCCAATATCCTGAAGTCAGGTGTCCCGGAGATCTCCAACAACTTGTCCGAACAGCGGGTCAAGCCGATAAAGCTCTCGCTTAAGAATTGCCTCAACATAGGAAGTGAGGAAGCGGCGAAGAAACATGCCTTCATGCACTCTCTGGCCGAGAGCTGTCGGTTGTGCTCGGTAAACATAGCAGACTACTTCACAAATCTGTTCAGACATGCGAGGTCATCTCTGACTTCTGATGACCTGCGGGGGTTGCTTCCCAACCATTATCTCATAAAATGTTAAAATAACTTCGTCTGTAAGGATTTTTTCAATGACATGAAATATTAAAGTGCCCGAAACTTCGGACGCTTAAGAAAGTTATGCGCTTTGTGGGATGTTTACCGTGGCGATAGCGTTTTTCCGCCTTTCGCGCCATTGGCGGCGCTCTTCAGGCGAGTGCTTTTCAAGGGCGTAACTCAGTGTAATTGAGGATAAAGAAGCAATGTTTTCGATAAGGAACGCATCGAGGTCTTCGCGTTTCTTCTTTCCTACCTCGCGGAGAACCCATCCTGTAGCCTTGCGCATCAGGTCGTGCTCATGCTTCACGCTTTCCCCACATATTTCCAGAGCGAAGTCAAGGTTTTCAAACCGTATTGGGAGCAGTGATGCCACTACTGCGGCACGCTGGCGCCAAAGTAGTCCGCTGCGATATTGTTGCAAAAGGATTTCGCGCGTTTCGGCAGGAGAACGCAGAAGTTCACCTCCCAGGATGTATGGCGCAGAAAGGTCAATGAGGTCCCAGTTATTGGCACTCTCAAGATGACGGAGATAGAAGGCAACGGTGTCTGCGCGTGCCGCGTCATCTCTTTTTTGCGATTTGTAACGCATCACGAGCGCAAGTAACGCCCCGAGGCGGAACTCGTGCACTTCGGAAGCGAGCATCTGCTCAAAGGTCTCGAACGGTGCGTCTGCAAACGCTTTGCTCGCCGCGCGAACATTGGGCACACGCACACCGATAAAGACATCGCCTTCGCCATATTCCCCTTTGCCGGTCTTGAAAAAACTTGCCAACACTGCGCGCCGCTCCGGCTCGGAATATGCCGTTATGGTGCGTTGCCATTCATTTCCTATCTGTTCCGGTTGTCCCATAATCCGTTAAATAACATAGAGCATGGACATGGCGAAGTAAAAGGTCATGTCCATACTCAGAATATCTTTTGCCACACGTCAGAACAGTGGGAAAGTTGAAGTGCTGTAAACATACTTGCGGTCGAAGTCCTGGTCACTCATCGTCAGCATAACGATGCCCTGGATAATTGAGACTATTTCCCAAAGCCCGCAGGTAATGAGCGTCAAGAGGATGCAGATGAAACCTGCGCCGATTTTGCCACAGACGAAGTACTGCACGCCAAGGCCGCCGAGCAAAAGGGCGCAGATACCGGCTGCTACGCGTTTGCCACTCGGCTGATAGTAGTCGTTATGCTGGCCGTAGTCTTGTGGTTGCTGGCCATATTGCTGGCCGTAGTATTGCTGTTGCTGACCGTAATCCTGCGGTTGGCCGTAGCCTTGTTGCTGCTGGCCATAACTCTGACGGTTAGGTATGGAATATGTTTCGCCGGCACTTCCTCCGTTCTGTCCATACTGACGCGGAGCGGCAGCCGGTTGTTGCGGTTCCGGTTGCTTTGCCGGTTCCGGCTTCTGTACATTTATTATTTCCACGAGCTCCGGAACGGAGGAAGCAGGCGCCCAATTTGCCATGCCGGCACACCATACGAGCGAGTTCGGCTCAAGGCCATACTGCTTCAACTCCACTTTTTCTACCGGACCGATGCGCTGCCCGTTATATACTATATACCATTGTGCCATTTTAAAATTATATTTAGCCGCGGAGAAGACCGTGACAATTTTAACGATTTTGTCGGAATCCGGAAAATCAAGAGTAAACAAGACTTCGCGGCCGCAAAGGATACAAACCGACGCATCAAAGCGTTCCGCTCATATCAAACGCAAAGTTAATACTTTCAAACAAATAATCAAAATCCAACCTCCTTTTTAACACAAATAATACGGGAGGCCGCTTGATTGTCGGCCTCCCATGTATGCTTTATCACTGTTAAATTAGCTACGCCAGCCGACTCAGCTAACAATACTCAATTGCTGAATCTGCTATGATAGCTGTTTCATCTAATTTCATGCTGACACTCTGCTTCAGAAGAGCACCGAGAGGCCGAGGTTTACGGAGCCATTGCTATTGAGAGGCACTCCCTGCTTGGCGAGTTTACCCAGCGTGTGGTCCATGCCTATGAAGAAGTTGAAGCCAGGAGTGTGCACATTCATCAGCCAGCCGAAACCGCAACCGAATGTGCCGGCTGACACACTTGCCGAAGCCGAGAACACCTTGCACGGCGCGATATTGGCCGACAGACGGAAATCTGTCCAGGTGTATTTACCTGCCAGACGCGTAGTGTTCAGCAGACCGAAGCTCAGCGGCTTGTAGACCGGAAGCGAATACTCAGCTCCGATGTTAAAGGAGGTATGGAGCGCCGTAGTGCGACCACCTGTGTTCCCCATATCGTCGAGTTCGTATAGTCCGGAAAGGTCATCTTTCAGTATCTCCCACTCGTTCTTGAAACTGTTAACGGCATCGTCGTCGACGTTGAAGGTGTACTTGTCTGTTCGGAAATTGCGGTCGCCGTTGGTCGACGCCACATAATTTTCGCCCCACGAGATGAAACCGAGGTCAAGCAACGCTGCCGAGAAACGCCAGTCGGGAAGTGCCTCGGGAGAGTAGACAGCACCCAAGTCGAACCCAATACCAAAGCCGTTGGGCTTCACGCCATCAATGTCCATACCGGAAACATATTCGTGATGGGTGTTGTCGTTCATTTTAGTTTTATAGCGGAAATTGGCGATGCTGGTATTGATTTCGGCATTGGAGAGCACGTTCCAGCTGTCGTAACCGAGATCAAGCTGAGCTTTGTTCATTCGTATGTCAACGTTGCCAAGACCAACAAGGAACTTCACAGTAGCTCCCACACGCCATTCTGAGGTGATGTTTCGCGAATGGTTCAACGCTACTTCGGCGTATGCCTGCGCCTGTGCGCCAAGGTTCGTGATGTCGTAGTTCTGGTTGCTGATGCCTTCTTTCGCAAGTTGGAAGAAAGTCTTAGGGATTCGCATCCCGACATCTGCTCGGGCACCGATGGTAACTGTATTGTAACCGCCTATTCCTTTGAAACCAAAAGAGATGACATCGATCTTCGTGCCAACGTTCAGCCGGTTGGTATCCTTGAATTTCTTCATGACCTCTGCAGCCGAAAGCTGAGGATTTAGGAATGTGGTGGTCTTGCCGTCCACGTTATAGAGCACCGCATTGGTGTGGAGCGTTCCGGCATAGTCTACGTTGATATTTCCCAAAGCCGGGATGCTCACGAAGTTGCGGCGGTTGCCCATGGCCGGATTCATCTCGTAGCGGAAAGTGTATTCGTCGTTAAAGTAACCGGTTTCGGTGGTCTGAGCCGCCGCCGGCAGGGCAAGCAGCGCACACCCTAATAATATGCTGTTTTTAAGTATAAGTTTCATTTTCTTGTAAAATCGTGAAGTGTCAGAATTCCTTTTCATAATAGCCGCTTGCCGTGGGGCGGATGTCAGTGAGTTTAATGGTCATGCCGGGTTTCAAGGCTTCGTCCTGACCGTCGGCCATAGCCACTGCCGTGAAGCGTATGCCGTCGAGGTCGCGCACCTCGCCGCTGATACGGAGATGCAACTCATAGTTTTCAGCATTGGCGGGAAGTGTGGCTCCCTCTATCTGCACGTTGCTTATCTGGTTGCCGTCCTTGTCTATGGGATAACCGGTAAAGTTCAAGGCGATGGGAATGTTGGTGGAGACTGTAGCCTTCACGTCGAGTTTTGTAATAACAAGATAGTTTAGGTCATCGCTTCCCCATCCGTCCAGATGGTCGGAATAGACGATGCGCGAACCTTGGCCGAAAGCCAGCGGAACGAAGAAAGTATAATTACCGCAAGTCTTTCCGGCATCAAAACCGAGCGGAAAATCACTCACATACTGCGCTGGGAAACGGGGCGAATCAAGATTTATTTTCAGTCGGTCAGGAAGTCCATGGCCCGCCATAATGTTGCCGAGAGTCGGGAACGGGACAAAGGTTGGATTGTCATAGCCGACGTATGTACCGGCTTTCGGAGCCAAACAGAAGTTATAGATGCCATCTGCATGGTCGGTAGTTGTGCTGAAGCTGTTGGGTTCGGGCGAAAACTCTTCTGTAAGATTACCTGAACGGTATGCGCCGATTGTCAGGCCTGAAGTAGCGTATACTTCATGACGCTGCAACGGATTGACTATCGAGAAGTAAATCTGCGGATTCTGAAGCGTGATGTTCGTTTGCTCATCGGTAAGGATGTCTGGGAGGTTGTTGAGCTCCACGTCAGAGATATTTACGTCTTGGATGTCATAGTGCAAGATACCACTGAGCGACTGAACGGGAAGATCGTCTAGCGAGAAGTTGGCTCTTAGAGTGATGCTGTTTGCCTGCGACTGCACGCGGAGTTGTCCGCTCTTCAGTGCGATGTTTCCGGAGAAACTTGCCGAGTGGTCGCCGGCGTTGAAGTCGACGCCTGATTCACGGTTAACGCGCGTCACGTTGACAATAATCGGTTGGGTGAGCGAAACTGTATGGTTGAGGGTGAGAAGCCCAGTATTAGGGTCATATTTACCCTGCGGACAGGTTGCTTCGAGACTGGAAGGAAGTTGAAACACACCGTCGATGAGTTCAAGGCTCGTAGCATTGTCTGCCGAAAGCGAAAGGGTGAACCGCGTGTCGGTCTGGCCGCTGTCGAATGTCAAGATATAGTCCGAAATATTATAGCCTCTCGCCACAAACGGGATAGCCGGAATACTAATGGGATAAGTGCCCGAAGACACCGGGAGGTTTACGGAATAGGGTTCGATGTAAGGAGCGGCGATGGTGAACTGCGGGATATTGATTTCTCCAGAAGAAAAATTACCGTTCTCAAGTATGGCATATTCGCCGTTCACTTCTTTTACGGTGCCATCTTCTTTAAGGTCCAGGATGCTGCGCATCTCTATCTGGTCGATATTTACGGGAATCGTAAGATCATTGACCTGAAAGCGCATGTCGGTGTCAATGTCGCTAAGATCATAATTGTCGTCGATACAGGAAACGCAAGTTAGCGTCAATAATACACCGAACGACCAGCGGTAAAAACGAATCATAGATATTATGTTAAAATTAAATTGTTCGATATAAAATATCTGCTCACAGTAGCATTTACAGTTTAGCAGAAAGGCAATTACTCTAATTTCTCGAATCTGAGTTATATTCTAATGATAATAAGACAAATGAAATCCTATCATGGGAACGGATAAATTCTTATATGGAAAAATAAGATTCTCAGGTCAGAAATTATGAATCCATGTTAGGACGGTATATAAACCGCGGAAAGTCGGCTCTTATGCGGAAGTATCTGATAGTAAGTCTATTCAAAGATTTCAATTGAGTCAGGAGGATAATTCGGGAGCCGTAAAAAAGGATGACCCAATTACAAGGGAAGTTCCACGTGGCAGGGAAATGAGAGAAGTATTGGGAATGAGAGAGGCTGCGTTGCAGGAGCAAACGCAGCCTCCTTATCTCAGAGTTTCATTCCAAATTACATGGGGAGTGTACCGGCAAGTGCCTGCGACGAGGTTTCAAGCCACTGATAGATGCAACTTACAAGGCCGATGAAGACAATACCAGCAACGCAAATCCAAATTCCGCAGCGCTCGCTGAGTGTCGACTGGAAACCTTCAATAACCGGCTCTTCTTTAGAAATCCACATCGCCTTCACTACCAGCAGATAGTAGTAGAGCGAAATGATGGTATTTATCAAGGCGATGAGTACCAGGACATAGAGGGCAATCGAACCGCTCTGTGTGGCTGCTGTGAAGATGAAAAATTTGCTGAAGAATCCTGCAAACGGCGGGATGCCGGCCAGTGAGAACACAGCAAGTGTCATGGCGAAAGACAGCCACGGGTTGGTCTTGTGCAGACCGTTGTAATCGTCCATACCAACTTTGCCCGTCTTGTTTTCGATTGCGGCAATTACGGCGAAGACACCCAGGTTACTAAAAACGTACACCAGAATGTAGAACATCATGTTGGTAAGCCCCATCGTGCTGGCGGATATGATGCCGAGCATGATATATCCTGCCTGCGACACTGATGAGAACGCCATGAATCGCTTCATATTCTTCTGACGGATGGCAAAAAGGTTACCAACAGTGATGGTCAGGATAATTACAGCGTAGAGCATCCATTCCCAAACCTGCGAGTAAACGGTGCCGAAGCATTGGCAGAAGATGATAAAGAATGCGAACGCTGCCGAACCTTTCGAGATAACGGAAAGATAGGAAGTGACAGCTGTCGGAGCTCCCTGATAAACGTCTGCAGTCCAGAGGTGGAACGGCACGAGCGAGAGCTTGAATCCAATACCGGCCAGCACGAATGCCAGAGCGGTAATAAGCATAGCGCTATGCGAGCTGTCGCTAATGGCGGCTGCGATGTCACTAAAGTAAAGCGAACCGGTGCCGGAGCACGCATACACAAAGGACACACCCATGAGCAATACGGCTGAAGAAAAGACTGCCGTCATGATATATTTGATTGCTGCCTCATTGCTTTCGTAGCGGCGTTTGTCGAAAGCGACCATTGCTGCCAGCGGCAGGGAGGCGCTTTCAAGACCGATGATGAAGAGCAGGAAGTGGCGTGCCGAAATCATAAGGTACATGCCGAAGAGCGTTACGAACAGGAGCTCGAAGAACTCACCGCGACGCAGCTTGCCGTCTTCGCTATCAGTCCAGCGAATGGCCTGTAGCAGCACGATGAAGACGCCGAGGTTGAGTACATTCTTTATGGCCATGGTGGCGGTGTTGGTTGCATACATGCCGGCGAAGGCTTCCGCTGTGCAGGTTGGCACGAACCACATTGCCACCGTGGCGATGCCGAAGAGTACCACGGCAAGCGGTGTTACTGCCTTCTTGCCGTTTACACCTGAAAATGTATCGAATAAGAACACTATCAGGAAAACTCCGAGAACGATTATCTCGGGCAGAAGGGTTCCGAATTGTGAATAATCCATTTCTTTAGAATTTAATTTATTCAATACATTAATTTTACATTACTGAAGCCATAGCGCCAGAGTTGGCTGCCTGGTTGATGACTTCGATGATCGGAGTGAAGCTATGCTGGATGGTTTCATTGATCCAGTTGGGGAAGCATCCGATGGCGGCGATGCAGACAATCAGAGTGATTGTAGCCACGCGCTCGAACCATGTGGCGTCCGTAAGCTTGAGGTGGTGTTCGTCCTGCACCGGACCGAGAAGCAGTTTGCCTACTACGCGAAGAATGTAGACTGCAGTTATCACAATCGAGCACGTTCCGGCTATCACGAATACACGATGGAATGTATCGGTATGCTCGAACGAACCGAAGAAGATGGTCATCTCAGCAACAAAGCCAGAGAGACCCGGCAGACCGAGCGATGCGAAACCGGCTATCATGTAGCAGACACCTAAGTAAGGCATTATCTTCATAAGGCCACCCATCTGGCGGATGTCACGAGTATGTGTACGTCCATAAATCATACCGATGAGAGCAAAGAAGAGAGCTGTCATCAGACCATGAGAAAGCATCTGGAGGATAGCACCTGTCATGGCTGTGGTGTTAAGCATCAGAATGGCGAAGAGCACCATACCGCAGTGCGATACCGAAGAGTAAGCATTGATGTACTTGAGGTCGGTCTGCACACAGGCGGAGAAGGCACCGTAGACAACGCTGATGCCTGTGAGGATGATGAAAAACCATGCGAGCTCGTTGGCGGCCTGCGGAAGCAGGAAAATGGCTATGCGGAAGCAACCGTAACCGCCGAGTTTCATAAGCACGCCAGCGTGAAGCATCGACACTGCCGTCGGGGCACATGCGTGACCGTCGGGGCTCCATGTGTGGAAGGGGAACATGGCTCCGAGAACACCGAAACCTACGAAGGTGAGGCAGAACAGATAGTTTTGCCAACCCGGATCGATGGCAGCATTATTCGATATTTCAAGGATATTCCAAGTCAGAGAGTTGGGATCTGCCGAAGAGTGCCAATAGATACCGAAGAGGCCAAGCATCAGGAAGGCGGAACCACCCATCAGCATCAGGGTTAGCTTCATGGCCGAGTATTCCTTGCGTCCCGTACCCCATACGCCGATGAGAAGATACATCGGAATAAGAGCCACCTCGTAGAACATGAACATGGTGAACATGTCGATGGAGATGAAGAAGCCGAATACGCCGGTCGAAAGAAGGGTAAACCACAGGAAGAAATTCTTGGGCAGAGGGTCTATTTTCCAGGAAGCGAATGTTCCTGCAAATACTATTACAGAAGAGAGAATCAGCATCAGTACGGAGATACCGTCGACACCTACGGCGAGGTGGATGTTGAGGGGTTCGTACCACATCCACGATCCGGTAAAGAGCATTTCATCGGCTGCACCGGCTGCTCTCTGTGCCAGAAAATCCACGCACAGCCACAGCGACATGCCCAACAGGATTGTGGATCCTACCACCATCACTGTGCGGATCGCCTTCATACTGCTATTGCGGCAAAGGCCTAATCCTATCAGCATGAGGACAGGGACGATTACAAACCAAATTAAGAAGTTCGAAAACATAATGTCTATTTATTTTTGCTGCAATATGATGTTAGAAAATGCAAATCCATGTTATGCCGGCAAGTAATACAGCTCCGAGGAAGTACCATACTATATAAGTCTGGATGCTGCCCGACTGCATGCCGCGGATGGCAAAAGATGTCTTCTGGGTTATCTTTGCGAAGCCGTCCATAGTAGCGTCGATAACATGACGGTCGAACCATGCGATGCTCTTGCAAATGATGTTGAAGATAATCTTGTGGGTAATGAACATATAGATTTCATCCCAGTAGAAGCGGCGGTGTGCAGCCTGCCACAGACCCGGCATCGCGGCCTTGAGGCGCGAGGGAATCGGATTCTTTTTACGGTACATCACTGTTGCGAGTGCTATCGCCACGACTGCTACAGTAAGCGAGGTTGCGGCCACAGGAAGCTCGATATGAATGTGGTAAGGCAGGCGGTTCCAGGTTACGAACTCGCCGAACGGGATGAAACCGGCAACGCAGCTAATGGCAGCCAGAATAATGAGCGGTAGAGACATTTGCCACGGTGCGTCATGGGGTTTATGCTCTTTGTAGTGAGGGTTCTCTTCCCACCAGAATATGAGGTAGTAGAGACGGAACATATAGAAGGCAGTGAGACCGGCTACCATGGTCATCCATGCGCCCCAGAACCAGTGGTTTGCGAACATGGCGGCCAGCATCTCGTCTTTCGAGAAGAAGCCGGAGAACGGCCAGATACCTGCTATGGCAAGACAGCCTATGAGAAAGGTCCAGTGAGTGATGGGCATATACTTGCGGAGGCCGCCCATCGCTGTGTAGTCGTTTGAATGAACAGCGTGGATAAGTGCACCTGCACCGAGGAAGAGGAGCGCCTTGAACATGGCATGTGTAAACAGGTGGAACATAGAGGCCATGTATCCGAAGCCGTCGTGAAGTTCGGGTCGTGCCACACCGAGCGCTACCATCATGAAAGCGATCTGGGAGATGGTGGAGAAGGCAAGCACTCGTTTGATGTCTATCTGGCAGCAGGCCACAACAGCGGCATAGAAAGCCGTGATGGCGCCGACACAAGTGACGAACAGTAGTGATGCTTCTTCTATAAGGTAGAGCGGGAACATGCGGGCCACCAGGTAAACGCCGGCGACAACCATCGTAGCCGCGTGGATGAGGGCCGAAACAGGTGTCGGGCCTTCCATAGCGTCCGGAAGCCAAATGTGAAGAGGCATCATGGCCGACTTACCCATACCTCCGACAAAGATGAGCACGAGCGCCCATGTCAATACCGAAGCTCCCATGAAGGTGGCACCTCCTGTCGAAGCAAGCACGCTGGTCGGCTCGTTGGTGATGGGAATGAAATCGAATGTCTTACAGTAGAAAGAAAGTATAAGGATACCGATGAGGAAGCCGAGGTCGGCGAAACGCGTCACGATGAACGCCTTCTTTGAAGCCGACACAGCAGACGGCAACTTATAGTAGAAGCCAATAAGAAGATAAGAGGAGACGCCCACGAGCTCCCAGAATATATACATCTGGAAAATATTGGTTGCCACCACGAGGCCGAGCATCGAGAAGGAGAAGAGCGAAAGGAAAGCGTAGAAACGCTGGAATCCCTTCTCCCCTTCCATGTAACCCCAGCTGTAGAGGTGTACCATGAACGAGATTGTGGTTATGACGATAAGCATCATAGCCGAAATCGGGTCGAGCAGGAAACCGAGTTTAACCTGCAGGGCGTTATTGAAGGCGAGCCAGAGCCAGTCGAAGACGGGTACCTGAAGACGCAAACCCTGAGCGTCGATGAACGCGGGATCGCCGCTAAAGAAATAAGTCAGAGCCACATAATAGGCGATGCACATGGTTACGCCCATGCCCAGAATGCCCAGCACGCCGGCCATCTTCTTGGACATATAGACTCCGCCGATACCTAAGATAAGAAACATCGTAATTGGTATGGCCAAAATCAAGATGGGTAGTGTCATTTCCATATCTTAGAATCTCATTTTTTTGATTTCGTTAATATCGGTGTTACCGATGGCGCGGTAAATGTTCACCACTATGGCAACAGCAATAGCTGTCTCGGCAGCCGCGATGCCTATAGAGAAAAGTGTGAAGAACATACCCTCCATCACTCCGGGGAAGAGGAAACGGTTGAACACCACAAAGTTAAGGTCAGCCGCGTTAAGCATCAACTCCAGCGAAAGCAGTATGGCGATGAGGTTGTGACGCGTGATAAAGCCATAAACGCCGCAGATAAACATTATCACACTGGGCACGAGATACCATAACATAGTCAGTTCCATGGGCTATTATCTTTTACGGGCGACAACGACGCCACCGATTATACATGCCAACAACAAAACACTGACAGCCTCGAAAGGCAGCAGATACTGGAATTTGTCAGTTCCGAGCAACGCCGTGCCTATGGCGTTCATATCCACATTATTGTCGGTCAGGGCCTGGCACAGTGTGGTGCCTTCGCATACAGGCATCGTGAAAAGGGCGAACAGCAGCAATACGGCTCCGAGCGCCGAGCAAGTTATGCCCAACACGCGCTTGTGGGAGGTCAGCGCCTGCTCATCCTGGTCAGGACGGTGAGTCAGCAAGATAGCGAAGACGAACAGCACCATGATGCCGCCGGCATAGACCGCTATCTGAACGGCCCCTAAGAACTGATAGCCCAGCTGGAAATACATCACGGCGGTGGCTAACAGCACGAACAACAGATATGTAGCGGAACGTAAGATTTTACGCGACGTCACCGTCATCACTGAGAACACGATGATGACCAGGGCCGTCACGAAATACAAGATTATATTTCCTACTTGATCCATTTATGATATTGTTTTAATTTTCAAATTTGATGTGGCTGGAAAATTCCCTTTGAGATTTTCAGCTGTGTTTTCCTTCCGTCAAGAAGAGTATAAGAAATTTCTTTTCTTCTGTTAAGATTTGTTAGATGATGTACACTTCTATAGAGAAGGAGAACAATTATTTCTCTTCAGGTTTGTTTCCGGTCAACGGCTTGGAAGCGTTGTCATCCTTTGTGGGAGCCGGTTTTTCAACGTTGGCAGCCGGTTTTGCTACCGATGCGGCGGCTCCGGGAGCTGCGGTGGGACGCGGCTTCGGTGCCGGCATAGGCGGATTCTCAAGCCCGGCGCTAAGTTCTTTTACCAGCTTTTCTCGCGTAAATACTGACTGCTCGAAATCGTTCGAGAACTCAAGGGCTCCCTGCGGACAGGTAGTGACACACAGCATGCAGAAGGTGCAGCTACCCAGGTCGTACATATACTTGTCAAGCACTTTTTTCTTTTTCCCGTCGGGGAGGTCCACCATCCTTGTCTGGAGCTTGATGGTGCCGTTGGGACAGTTCATCTGGCAAATGCCACAGCCTATGCACTTGTGGTGGCCGCCCACATCTTTAAGTGTGAGGACAGCACGGAATCGATCCGAGATGTTAAGGTTGTCGCGGTTTTCGGGGTAGCATTCTGTGATTTTTTTTGTCACAAGTTCTTTTCCTGTCACCTGCATACCTTTCACAAGGCTGACGATTCCTTTGCCGACTGAGGAGAAGTATTCAATAATATTACTCATAATTCAGAATCTGAAATCTCTGTGATTTAACGTTCCACTTGACCTCCCAGAATGTCGAGAAGTTCGGTAGTAATACTTTGCTGACGCAGTTTGTTGTATTCAAGCTGCAATTCTTCGAGGAGTTTTTTGGCGTTGTCGTTTGCGGCTTGCATTGCCATGATACGTGCTGCCTGTTCGGACGCACGGTTTTCGATGGTTATTTCCTGCATGGTGCTGAGTACAAACATCGGAAGCACCTGGTTGAAAATACTTGAAGCATCAGGCTCGAAGATATAGAGTTTGTTCTCATCCTTCTTTGGTTCCTTAATTTCCGTGCGCTGCAAAGCGGTGCTGTCCACCGGCAACAGTTGTTCCAGTTTCAACCGCTGGCGTCCTATAGTAAGGAAGTGGGTATAGACACAGGCAAGGCGGTCAAACTCTCCATTCAGGAACTCTTTCTGGAGTTGTAGAGTGAAATCCGAGACCTTCTCTCCTTCCATCTTTGAATCTATGCCAGAGAGCTCAACCACGCGGATGTCGTCACCCGAAAGTTTTTCACAAGCTCTGCGTATTTTTTTACCCACAGGATAAATAACAAACCCGATTTTCGAGCCATATTCCTGCCGCATGTTGTTAATGGCCGACAACAGATGTTTAAACACATTCATGTTGTAAGCGCCACAAAGGCCGTCGTCGCTACCGAATGCCACGAGTGCCACGGTCTGTACCTCACGGTCTTCGATGAGGGGCGAGTCGAAAGTTTCGCCGGACTCGAGTATATGACCCATAATCGAGCTTATCTGTGCTCGATAGGGTACCAACTGCTTGAGCGCCTGCTCGAATTTGTGAACTTTCGCCGATGAAATCATTTTCATCGCACCGGTTATTTTCTCGCTTGACGAGACTGAGCCGATTCGCGTCTTAAGTTCGCGTAATGTTGCCATTGAATGTGTCGGTTAGTTGTTTATTTTTTAGGCTCCGGCGGCGACATGCACCGCCGGAGTTATTGCAATTGATTTTTATCGGTTGTGACTAGTCTGAACTTAATCACGCTGAAATGACATATCCAGACTACTGATGCAGTATCAGGCGTTGTAGCGGCTTGCAATTTCTGCTGCACACTGACGAAGAAGTTGCTGGCATTCGTCGGTGAGTTTGCCGCACTTCAACACATCGAGCACCTCCTTCTGGTATTTCGATTTCAAAAGCTGGATGAACAGCGACTCGAACTCGGGTACTTTCTCAACCGGTACCTTTTCAAGCAGCCCATTTACGCCGCAATAGATTACGGCTACTTCATTTTCAACGGGCCATGGCTGATACTGCGGTTGTATGAGCAACGTCTGGTTCTTGCGGCCAGTATCTATGACACGCGCAGTCACAGGGTCTATATCACCGCCGAACTTTGTGAACGATTCCAGTTCGCGGAACTGTGCCTGGGCTATCTTCAGCGTACCGGCTACCTTCTTCATACACTTGATCTGAGCGTTACCACCCACACGCGATACGGAGATACCAACGTTAATGGCAGGACGTATACCCTGGTTGAAGAGGCCTGTCTCAAGGAAGATCTGACCGTCGGTAATCGATATAACGTTGGTCGGAATGTAAGCCGATACATCGCCTGCCTGCGTCTCGATGATAGGAAGCGCCGTTAGCGAACCACCTCCTTTCACAAGAGGCTTGAGTGGTGCGGGGAGATCGTTCATCTGCGAGGCCACGCTCTGGTTGTCGATGATCTTCGCGGCACGTTCCAACAGACGTGAGTGAAGGTAGAAGATATCTCCCGGATAAGCCTCGCGACCCGAAGGTCGTTTCAGAATCAGTGAAATCTCACGGTAAGCGACCGCCTGCTTCGAGAGGTCATCGTATATGATGAGGGCATCGCGACCGGTGTCGCGGTAGTATTCGCCGATTGCAACACCGGCAAAGGGAGCCAGATAACGCATGGACGCAGAGTCTGAAGCCGTGGCGGCAACAACTACGGTGTAGTCCATGGCGCCGTGCTTCTTGAGAGTCTGCACGATGGAGGCAACCGAAGAACCTTTCTGGCCTATGGCCACGTATATACAGAATACTGGTTTACCGTCAAGATAATTCTGGCGCTGGTTGATGATAGTGTCGATGGCGATGGCGGTCTTGCCAATCTGTCGGTCGCCGATGATTAGCTCGCGCTGTCCTCGACCGATAGGTATCATTGAGTCAACGGCCTTGATACCTGTCTGAAGCGGCTGGTTTACAGGCTGACGGAAGATAACGCCGGGAGCCTTGCGCTCGAGGGGGAGGTTGATGCGCTCTCCTTCGATAGGGCCGTTTCCGTCAATTGGTTCACCGAGGATGTTGATGACACGCCCCAGCAGTCCCTCACCGACGGGGATGGATGCGATTTCACCCGTGCGACGCACCGACATGTTCTCGGTTACGGAGTTGACATTGTTGAGAAGTACGACACCAACATTGCTTTCTTCCAGGTTGAGGGCGACGCCTTTCACGCCGTTCTCAAACTCTACAAGCTCGTTGGCCCGGACATTGTCGAGGCCATAAACATGAGCCACCCCGTCACCGATGCTGAGGACAGTACCGACCTCGTCGAATTTTGCTTTTTCGTTGACGTTCTCAAGCTCTTGTTTCAGAATATCAGATATTTCGCTTGGGTTAAGCATCTTAGTTGCTGGATATTAAATTTTGACGTAATTGAAGTATTTCATTGCTTATCGAAGCGTCGAGACGATTGTTGTCTACGTCGATTACGAAACCACCGATGATGGAGGGGTCGACACTATGCTGAATTTCGAGGACGCGGTCGGGATAAGCCTTACCCACAAGACTGTCAATACGCTTCTGCTCTTCGGCCGGAAGATCGGCAGCTGTGGTGATTCTGACGCTTGATATTTTGTTTTCGCGGCGGTAGATGTCGCGGTAAGCGAAGGCCATCTGCCGTGCGAACATCTCGCGGTTGTGGTTGAGAATAAGATTTACGAACCTGAGGTAGTCCGGTCCTGCTCCCGGGCCTCCGGCGGCAACAAGCAATTTATGTTTGTCATCGCGGCCCACGAATGGATTGGCCAAGACTTTTTCAAGCGTAGGCTCAGCGTCAAACGACGCAAGGACCGCACGCATGACGTTGTATACCTCTTCTGTTTTATGGTTGTCCGAGGCGAACTTATAGAGCGCCATCGCATACCGTTGTGGAATCAGACCGTCGTACATATCCGTCAGTTATTCTCGTATTCGTCTAATAATTTATTTACAAGTTCCGACTGTGCCTTATCAGACTTCATCTCCTTACGCATTACCTTTTCGGCAATATCGAGGGCGAACTTGCTAACTTCGTTCTTCAACTGCAGTTCGGCTTCTTTCTGCGACTGTTGGATAGAGACTTTTGCTGCATCCATTACTTTCTGGGCTTCTTTTGAAGCTTCCACTTTTGCCTCGTCGATGATTTGTGTTTTCATCTTCTGGGCGTCGCTCAAGATTTCCGCCTGCTGTTTTCTTGCCTCGGCCATGAACTTCTCGGCTTCGGCGCGCGCATTGTCGAGTTGGCGACGTGCTTCCTTGGCATCTTCCACGCCTTTGTCAATGGTGTCGGCACGTGATTCCATCATTTTGATGATCACGGGCCAACCCCATTTCCGTAAGACGATGAAGAGGATTACGAAGGCCACGAACATCCATATCACCAATCCGCTGTCAGGCGTGAACAGTTCCATGTAATCCTTTCTTCGATTTAAAGATTAAAGGAACAGCGCGAGTGCTGAAACAATCACAGCGAAGAGGGCAACACCCTCAACAAGCGCACCGATAACGATCATGGAGCTACGGATATCGCCGGCAGCTTCAGGCTGACGGGCAATAGCCTCCATGGCTGAACTGCCAATTTTGCCGATACCGAGACCGGCGCCAATTGCTGCTACACCTGCTCCGAGAGCTGCTCCTACGGCTGCAACTGCTTCAGCCGCTAAAATCATTGATAACATAGTCGTGTTTTAGTTTTTTGTTATTGTTTGTTTTTTATTTTTCGTTCGCGTCGTCCCACTGTCGGGAACCTAAGATAAGAAGAGAGGTTGCAATTAATTAATTGTGCTTTGATTTGCAGCCACTTCTGCTCCAGCTATGACGCAATGTCTATTATGGTCAGTTTGACTGCATTTTATCATATATCCACGATTTCAGCCATTTGCTCTGCACTTTCATCTTCCACATGGTCATGTCCGCTTTCGTGGCTCATGGCTATGAACATCGTTGAAAGCATAGTGAAAACATATGCCTGGATGAAGCTCACAAGTACGTCAAGCAGAAGCATGAATATGGTGAAGAGTATAGAAATCACTACAGATCCACCGAGAGCTGCATATCCTATCGGCGCAAAGATGAAGATTAGACAGACGAGGGTAATTACAATCATGTGACCACCCATCATGTTTGCAAAAAGACGGACACAGAGCGCAGCCGGTTTCGTGAAAATACCGAAAATTTCGATAAACTGCATGATGGGCAGCGGGAACTTCAGGAACATCGGTACATCCGGCCAAAGTATCTCTTTCCAATAATGTTTTGAGGCTCTGATATTGGTGACGATAAATGTCAACAGAGCCAAAACAAGAGTAATTGCAATATTACCGGTAAGGTTGGCTCCTCCAGGGAATATAACGATAAGTCCCAGAAGATTCATCGTCAAGATAAAGAAGAAGCACGTAAGAAGATAGGGGCCGAATTTTCTCGCCTTCTTGGCACCTAAAGATGCTTTGATGACGCCTGTATACACAAAGTCAATAAGCATTTCCATGAAACCCATACCTTTACGCGGCGCTTTCAGACCTTTCTTGCTATAATAGCGCACAACGGAAAAGACCATAAGCGTAACGAAGAGGGATGCGAGAAGCAGTGCCAAAACGTTTTTAGTTATGGAAATGTCGAAAGTCCTGAACTCGCGGTAATAATTGCCGCCGAAGTCCACAAATCCGTCAAGTGTTGCCTCGTGAGCATCGGGGTGTTCTGTTTTGTACTGCTTTTCGAGTTCGGCCACTTTAGCGTCTTCGCCGGCTTGTAGCGGAAAGAGTTCCACCACCTTGCCTTTGTGTTTACTGGAGTGCGGACCAAGTGCGAACATGTATTCTTTACCATCGCGTTGGGTCTTGTATATAACGGGGATGAGTTCCTTTTTCTCCTTGCCGGTTTTCTCGTCTCTGACAACTTCGACTTCAGTAAGTTTATCTGACGAGAAACAGAACCATTTACCGTCTTCAGCCTTGACGATTACAGGAAGTGGTATTCTGTAGACATGGCTGAAAGGCACTTCCCAGCCGTAACCGTCGCCCAGGTGATGAAAGATAATCTCCTTGATGTCTACGTTGCTTCCCCCGTCCTGATTGTCAGACGCAGGTTCTGTTGCCCACGCGGACGGAACAGCAACGAGGATGGCAAGCAATAAGATGAAAAATATTTTGATGTTCTTACGCATTATTACAACTTATTAGAAAATGCAAACGGAGATTACGTTGTTGTCGACATCGGCCAGACCTCCGGAGATGTCAATGCTTTCTTCAGCACCTGCCGGGGTGCGGTAAACTACCTTACCCTTTTCGAGTACCGAAATTAGGGGAGCATGATTTCTCAATACTGTGAATGAACCCATTCGGCCGGGCAGAGTCACCATGTCTGCGTCTCCCTTGAAGAGCACTTTGTGCGGAGATATTATTTCGAGAGTCATATTTTACGGAGTCCGGTTTGATGGTTTGAGATCGGCATGTGCAGGGGGTAATGATTACCGCCCGCTACGTTCGCCGTCCTATAAGATTATTTAACTTCGGCAAGCATCTTCTTACCCTTGGCTATAGCCTCGTCGATAGTGCCGACATTGAGGAATGCCTGCTCGGGATACTCGTCCATTTCGCCACTGAGAATCATCTTAAAGCCGCGGATGGTCTCGGGCAGTGTCACCATTACGCCGGGAAGCCCGGTGAACTGTTCTGCCACGTGGAACGGCTGCGAGAGGAAACGCTGGGCACGGCGAGCGCGAGCAACAACGAGTTTATCTTCATCGCTGAGTTCATCTACACCGAGAATGGCGATAATATCCTGAAGTTCGTTGTACTTCTGAAGCAGCTGCTTGACTTCCTGGGCCACGTTGTAATGCTCTTCGCCTATGATATTGGGGTCAAGAATACGCGACGTAGAGTCGAGGGGGTCTACTGCCGGGTAAATACCAAGTTCGGCAATTTTACGCGAGAGCACGGTAGTTGCATCGAGGAAGCTGAATGTAGTTGCGGGAGCCGGGTCAGTAAGGTCGTCGGCCGGCACATAGATAGCCTGTACAGATGTAATATTACCCTGCTTGGTAGAGGTAATACGTTCTTGGAGGGCACCCATCTCTGAAGCAAGCGTTGGCTGGTAACCTACTGCTGAAGGCATACGACCCAAAAGCGCGGACACCTCTGAACCGGCCTGCGTGAAACGGAAGATATTGTCAATGAAGAGAAGGATATCGCGTCCGCCGCCATCCTGATCACGGAACTGTTCGGCGACAGTAAGGCCTGAAAGAGCAACCCTAAGACGTGCGCCCGGGGGCTCATTCATCTGGCCAAATACGAGGGTGGCCTGACTGTTGTTGACCGCTTTCATGTCTACATCGGCGAGGTTCCATTCCCCTTTCTCCATACCCTCGAGGAATTTATCGCCATACGACATGACGCCGCTCTCTATCATCTCGCGAAGCAGGTCATTGCCCTCGCGGGTACGTTCACCGACACCTGTAAACACGGAGAAACCGTTGTGTCCCTTGGCAATATTGTTGATAAGCTCCTGAATGAGCACTGTCTTACCTACACCGGCACCACCGAAGAGACCGATTTTACCACCTTTGGAGTAAGGCTCGAGAAAGTCAATTACCTTGATACCTGTCATCAAGATTTCGGTAGAGATGGCAAGGTCATCGAAAGCGGGGGCAGGTTGGTGGATGCCGCGAAGGTTTTTACGGTCAAGGGGCTCAAGCTCATCGATGGGCTCACCGATAACGTTGAGGAGGCGACCCTTGAGCTGGTTGCCTGTCGGGACAGCGATAGGGCGCCCGAGGTTTTCGACTTTCACACCACGGCGCACGCCGTCGGTACTTTCCATGGCGACACAGCGCACGGTGTCCTCTCCTATATGCTGTTCCACCTCGAGGATAAGTTCTTCGCCGTTATCGCGTTCCACTTTAAGGGCAGCGTAGATGGGAGGTATAGATTCCTTGCCACAGTCAAACGAGACGTCGATAACCGGGCCTATGACTTGAGTTACTGTTCCGAAATTAGCACTCATTTGGTTGGAGTTTTATAGTTTAGAGTCAGTTATTATTCATTAGATTAGAAGTGCCATCCGAGCGCTACGAAGCAAGCCATAAGCACGAGGTTGGCAAGCGCGATGGGCATAAGATATTTCCACTCGAAAGAGAGCATCTGGTCGATTCGGATACGCGGGAAGGTCCACTTGAACCAGATGATGACATACGAGATGAAGAACGCCTTTGCCAGGAACCATACGGGACCGGGGATGTAGTTCATCACGTTATTGAAGCCATCAAGGCCGGGGATATGGAGCGGCATCCAGCCGCCAAGGAACATCAGAGAAGCAATGCCGGAAACAATGAAGAGGTTCAGGTATTCGGCCAGATAGAAGAATCCGAAATGGATACCCGAATACTCGGTATGATAGCCTGCAGTTAGCTCGTGCTCAGCCTCGGGGAGGTCGAATGGGCCACGGTTTGTTTCAGCTGTTGCTGCAATAAGATATATTACGAAGGCAATGATGGCGGGAATATGGCCACGGAAGAGAAACCATGCCTTGTCCTGCTCGGCAACTATTTCAGTGATATTCATTGTACCTGCGAGGCAAACTATGGTAATCATTGCCAGACCCAGCGAGAGTTCATAGCTGACCATCTGCGCACCGGAACGCATGGCACCGATAAGGGTGTACTTGTTGTTGGACGACCAACCGGCCAACAGTATACCGAGGATGCCGACGGAGCTGATCGCCAAAATAAAGAAGATACCTATATTATAGTCTATTATCTGCAGGCCTTTGCCCCAGGGGAGACAGGCGAGCATTGTCACCGACGAGGTGATGACAATGTAAGGTGCCAGTTTAAAGAGGAATTTATCGGTTCCCTTGAGGCAGATAAGCTCCTTGATAAGGATTTTGAACATATCGGCGAAAACCTGGAGTACGCCCCAGCGGCCGACACGCATCGGGCCGAGACGGCACTGGAACCAAGCACAGAGCTTACGTTCATATAGGATGTAAAACAGGGCCAGGAGTGCGTAAACCAAGAGAACGATAACTCCTATGACGACACATTCGATGAGCGTTGCCGCCCACTGCGGCATGAAACCGGTCAGCAGGCCGTTGAACCATGATGTGACTATATCAAAATCGAACATTTGGGTTTAATTATTATAGTTTTCTTACTATTTTCAAAATGCGAAACCACAGGCGTCCGCCATGCACTTGGCAAAGCGGCCGACCGGAAGTTATCTGTCAATGTCGGGGATTACGAAGTCAAGGATGGCTTCAACGGTAATAAGGTCGGCAATCATGTGGCCGCGTGTGCACTGGTCTACGGCTCCAACGAGATTGAAACAGGGACTCTGGAAGTGCATGCGGTAGGGAGTCTTGCCGCCGTCGCTTTCGATGTAAACGCCGAAAGTGCCACGCGAAGCCTCAACCTGCTGATACCAATGGCCAACGGGGAGTTTGATGAGTTTAGGCACCTGTGCGCGAATTTCTCCTTCAGGTATACGGTCAACGAGTTGTTCGAGGATTCGGCAAGACTGCTCTATCTCTTTCATTCTGACCATGTAGCGAGAGAAGGAATCGCACCCATCGAGCAGAACTTCGTCAAAGTCCACTTCATCGTAGACTGCATAGGGGTGCTTCTTGCGGCAGTCGCAGCTGAAGTTGGAACCCCTGCCAGAAGGACCGGTAATGGCATAGCTGATGGCGTTCTCCTTGGGAAGAATGCCGACGCCCTTCATACGATTCTGGGCTATAATATTGCCGGTAAAGACTTTATGGTACTCTTTAAGACGTTCGGGCATAATCTCGACGAGTGCCTTGACATCCTTTTGGAAATCAGGATGAAGGTCCGCTACAACGCCGCCGATAACGTTGTAGTTCATGGACATACGTGCGCCGCAAGTTTTCTCGAAGATGTCTAGCACCTGTTCACGCTCGCGGAAACCGTAGAAGAAAGCCGTCGTGGCACCAAGGTCCATTGCGGCGCATCCGAAGGATAGCAGGTGGGAGGAGATACGCATCAGTTCGTCCATCATTGTACGGATAACCTGAGCACGCTTGGGCACTTCGATGCCAAGGGCTTTCTCCACGCACATACAGAGGCAGTGGCGGTTCATGTGAGCCGACATGTAGTCCATACGGTCGGTGAAGTGGAGTGTCTGGGGATAACCGAGACCCTCGCAGAGTTTCTCTATGCCGCGGTGAATGTAACCGGAAACGATGTCAACCTTATTGATAATCTCGCCGTCGAGGGCGCAGCGGAAACGCATCACACCGTGGGTAGAGGGATGCTGCGGACCTACGTTTATGACATAGTCATCGGGACCGAAGACCTTGCGGTCTTCCTTGACAATCGAGCCGTCTGGTTGTTCGATATAAGCGCAGGTATCATCCTCGTTAATCTCGTCGTCAAGACGGATGGGGTTGAGTTCGGGACTTGCATCATAATCTTTGCGCAGAGGATAACCTACCCAGTCGTTGCGCAGGAAGAACCGGCGCATATCGGGGTGGTTGATGAATTTGATTCCGAAGAAGTCGAAGACTTCGCGTTCCTGGAAGTTGGCAACTCCCCAGATGTCGCTTACAGAGTGTACCATGGGGTCTTCGCGGTCGGCGGCGAGAACCTTCACTGTAAGCATATCCCAGCTACGCACTGTGGAAGTAAGATAGTAAACCACACCGAAATTTTCCTTCCAATCCATACCTACAACGGCGGAAAGGAGGTCGAATTCGAGCCCTTTGGTATTTCTGAGGGCCTCAGCCAACGGATGCCAAACCTTATCGGGAACAGTTACTTCGAGGACGTCGCCATCGGTGAACTGAGCTTCGGGGCAGATTTTTCCGATTATATTTTTAATATCGCTCATTTTAGCTGTTGATGTCAGAGTTTGTTCTTATATAATAAGGTGTGATTTTATCAAATCAGACCGCGTTCTTCGGGGTGTTCGCGGAAGAAGTCTTCGCGTTTTTCCTTGCGGTTTGCGCCGCCGAAGAATTTCTGGACTTTAATTTTACGCTGCAGTTGCATCAGGCCGTAGAACATAGCTTCGGGGCGTGGGGGACAGCCGGGCATGTAGACGTCCACAGGAAGAATCTTGTCCACACCGGGAAGCACGCAATAGGAGTTCTTAAACGGACCTCCCGAGACGGCGCAACTACCGGCGGCAATAACATACTTGGGTTCGGCAAGCTGTTCGTAAAGACGCCGGAGCACCGGTGCCATACGGTGGACAATGGTACCCTGCACCATTATAAAGTCGGCCTGACGGGGCGAGTTACGTGCCACCTCAAAGCCGAATCGTGCCATATCATAACGGGCGGCGCCAAGACACATGAACTCGATGGCGCAGCAGGAAGTACCGAAGCAAAAGGGCCATAGAGAGTTAGCGCGACCCCAGTTGATGAGATCATCGAACATACCCACCATTACGTTGGCGCCGGTGGCGTTGAGTTCTTCTACCAGTTGATCGATATACTCGTTATCTTTGAAGTCGCCGCGCGACATGCTTTTGATTTTGGGCTCTTTCATGACCATTTAAGCGCTCCTTTTCGCCAAGCGTATGCTAAACCTAAAACAAGAATGAATAGGAAGACGCCGATGACGGCGAGGCTCTGGGGACCCATCGAGCGGGTAACTACCGCCCAGGGATAGAGGAACACCGTTTCAACATCGAAAATCAAGAAGAGGATTGCGAAAATATAATATCCGGCCTTGAACTGTATCATGGACTGTCCACGTGTAGGGATACCACATTCGTAAGGCTCGGATTTTTTCACAGAGAACGATCTCGGGGAAATCAGTCTGGCAATTAGAAGCGCGGCGAAAACCAGGAAGACGCCCGTAAGGGCGGCTGTAATGGCTAAAGCTCCGTTGCTTATCTCCAACAGTAGATTCATATAATCGTTTTAAAATTAGTTAGTTACAATGTTAAATACATGGTACGCTTAAGGCGTGGATACAAATCCACTGCAAAGTTAGGAAATTTTAGTTGATTGGCAAAATATATTTTAAAGATTTTTCACGATTTCGGGGTATTTGTGCAAGAACGGGATTCACGGGTAGGTAGGGTCTTCTTAGCTTAGACAGTTTTAGGAGAGGTCAGCGGGTGATGAAAGCGCGGTGGGTCCAGCGGCGGGAACGCCAGCGGCGCAGAAAGATGATGCCGCGAACGTTTTCGTCGAGGCAGAACATCCACCACATGCCAAGCAAGCCGTAGCCCAACGGAATGCCCACAAGCCATGCGAGCCCAACGGCAATTGCCCACATGAAAATGACCCCTACGTAGAAAGGGAAGTTGACGTCGCCTGCGCCTTGGAGGATGTTGACATAGACGATATTGAGCGGTCTACCGATTTCGAGCGGCACATCGATCCACAGCACGGCTACTCCAAGCGCGATGATAGCAACGTTGTCCGTTAGTGCATTCATAATGAAATGGCCGGCGCCGGCAAGGCACAGAGAGAAGCCTAAAGTTATGACTACGGCCACTCGCGTGACGTAGCGGCCCAGAGTATAGGCGGCGTTCCAGCGCGAGTTGCCCACGAGGTGTCCAATTACTATAGCTCCGGCATGGGAAATGGCTATGCAGAAGAGATATGAGTACATGATGAGGTTCACGCAATAAGTGCGTGCCGCAAGAGCCTCCATTCCCAGCGAGGTGATGAAGAAGGAGATGACCAACTGCGAACAGGAATAGGACATCTGCTCGCCGGCGGCCGGAAGGCCTATCTTCATCAGGTTGTGGAACTCATGGCCGGGCCAACGGTGAAGAATCTCCCAGGGGAAGCGGCGTACCGTAGTACTGAAGACTATCACGAAGAGAAGCAACATGGAGAGCGTGCGGCATGCGGCCGTAGTCCACGCCGCGCCGACGACTCCCATGGCAGGGGCGCCAAATTTACCGAAAATCAGGGTGTAGTTTCCGAAGATGTTGAGGATATTTACTACCAGGCACACCAGCATGGGCCAATATGCCTTGTTGTTGGCGCGGAGCACTGCTGAGAGCGTCATGGCCAACGCCTGCACGAATGCGGCAGCTCCCACAATTCGCATATACCCTACCCCAAACGGCAACATCTCGCCGCCAAGCCCCATGGCCGAGAGAATCCATTCGGCTTTGAAATAGAGAAGCCCACTGATAAGCAGTCCGAAGAAAAGGTTCACAGCCAGCGATACGCCGACGGCATGCTCCATGCGCGTGGTAAGTCCGGCTCCGAGATATTGGCTGCACAGGACGGAGGTGCCGAGATTTATCACCTCGAAAACGATAAAGCTGAACGATAGAATCTGATTGGCGAGGCCCACGGCGGCAACGGCGGCATCGCTGTATTGTGAAAGCATGAAAGTGTCCATAGCTCCAAGCGACATTATCAGCAATGTCTCGATAAAGATAGGCACCGTCAGGAAAGCGAGCTCGCGCTTCAAGGGTGAGTTGATATTGAGTTTCAGATTCCGGTTCATTTTCGGGCGCGAAATTAGTCAAACCACCCGAAACAAGCAAATATTTTTGGCAAAAATCCTATAACTTAACGAAGACAGAGCCGCTGCCTCGACAGCGACTCTACCTTATATTATATAAGAGAAATTTATCAGTAACGCGTCAGATAATACCTTGCGTCTTTTTGCCGAGCCGACGGAGATTGAAGGCCATGACCATACGGTAGACGCCGTAGCACATCAGCGAGATGCCTATCCACAACCATACTATGATACCACCTTCGATAGGATTGGAGAGAAAAATCCATGCAAGCACGATAGTAGCGATGAGCAGAAGCACCATCCATACCATCCAACCGGGAGAACTCGACGAGAACATTATAGATTCGCAAATAGAGTTGACGGCCACACAGAGAATCCAGATGCCTACCACAATCATAAAGGTAACGACTGCTTCCGGCCCGTTCATGCAAAACATCCAGGTGCCGGCAAATATGTCGAGGATACCGATAGCGAGGCTCCAGCCCCACTGCGAGTTGTGGCGCGACATCATTACAGAGAAAACAATCTCAACGACACCGGCAAACACGAGACAAGCAGCGAAGGTGTACGCCAATACCGGAAGCGAGGCCTGCGGACAGCAGACCGTCCATATACCCAATGCCAGGGCGATGATACCTACAATAAGCGGCATCCACCAATAACGGGAAACTATTCCAAGTTGAATACGTTCTTTCATAACTGTATATGTTAAATAAATGTGTTCTTTTCCTGAAGATTCTTTATTCTTTTTGTATTTCATAACGAATAATAACATGTATTTGTTCATTAACTGACAGTCGACTTTCTTGTTACATTTTTATTACACTTGAAGAGAAAAGGCTACATATTCCGGAATATAGTATTATATTTGCGCCACAAAAACATTCAAGAATGGAAAAGCGACCCAAGATACTGGTAGTAGATGACGAAGAGACGCTGTGCGAGTTGCTGCGTTTCAACCTCGAAAGCGAGGGCTACGACGCCGACACGGCCATGAGCGCCGAAGAAGCGCTGACGCTTCGCCTCGAGGAGTATTCACTGTTTCTGCTCGACATAATGATGGGCGACATGAGTGGCCTGCAACTTGCCGAGATACTGAAAAAGCGAGCCGACACAGCGCACATCCCTGTAATCTTCTGCACCGCAAAAGGCACCGAAAACGACATTGTAGAAGGACTCGACCTCGGCGCAGATGACTATATAACGAAGCCATACTCGCTGCGGACGCTGTTGGCACGAGTGCGCAGTGTACTTCGACGCACCGAAGCGCATCCCGCACCTGAACAGGGACGCAAAATGCTTAATTATGGCGGACTGTGCCTATCGCTGCCCGACAAACGGTGTACCGTAGACGGCCGTGAGGTGAAGATGCCACGCAAAGAGTTTGAGATAATGTCGCTGCTTATGGCCAATCCGGGGCGCATTTTCTCGCGACAAGAGTTGATAGAACGCGTGTGGCCCGATGACGTAATAGTGGTAGACCGCGTGGTGGACGTCAACATACGCCGCCTGCGCGCCAAACTCGGAGATTACGGGCAACACATACAGACACGCACCGGATATGGCTATGGCTTCATTGAATAGGCGTATAGCGTTCCACCGTGTGCTCTTCGCAGGGCTATTGAGTTTCGCCGCGCTGATGGTGGCAGCCTTCGCCACTTTCCAATACTTGCGCGAACGTGAATTCAAAGCCGATGAACTCAACCTGCGCCTGCAAGCCTACAACACGCGCATCCTCGACAATCTGGCGGAGGGAGACACCATGATTTCGCGGATAGCAAAACCTATGCCGGACCTGCGCGTGAGCATCATCGACACTGACGGCCGTATGCTATTCGACAACTCGCTCGACACGCTCCCCATGGCCTCGCACCTCGACCGCGAGGAGGTGCGCGAAGCCATGACCGCAGGGCAAGGCTACGACGTGAGACGCCACAGCACGGAAACCGGGCTACAATACTTCTACTCGGCCACGCGTGGCGACGGCGTGATAGTACGTTCAGCAGTCCCCTACTCCACTTCCTTGCACCAGTTGCTGGCGCCGGACTTCACTTTCCTCTGGATAACCTTCCTAATCGCGGCGGCTGTGTGCACATTGGGCTACTTCGCCACGCGCAATCTGGGCCGCAACGTGTCGCGGCTAAACGAGTTCGCACGCAAAGCGGAGCGTGGCGAGAGAATTTATGATACAGACGCCTTCCCGCACAATGAGTTGGGTGACATATCCAATCACATAGTGCGTCTATATTCGCGGCTGCAACAGGCGCTTGCCGACCGCGACCGTGAACACAATGCAGCCATGAAACAACAGGAAGACAAAAACCGCATAAAACGCCAGCTTACCAACAACATAAACCATGAGCTGAAAACACCGGTGGCGGCGATGGGTCTTTGTCTTGAGACACTGCTTTATCATCCCGAGCTGCCCGAAGAGAAGCGGCGCGACTTCCTACGGCGCTGTATGGAGCACAATGCCCGGCTGCAGAACCTGCTTGAAGACGTGGCGTCGCTGACGCGGCTCGAGGACGGCGCCCATTCTATAGAGAAACAGCCGCTTGACCTCGGCCGGGTGATTGAAGACGTCTGCGTGGAGTTCGAGCCGTCCGCCGGAAATGCCGGAATCACCATTATTAATAATGTGAAGCGCGAAATTCCACTGGAAGGAAACCGAGAACTGCTGGAATCAGTGTTCCGGAACCTTTTCAGCAACGCCGTGAAGTACAGCAACGGCACGAGGGTCTCTATCAGTGCCCTTAAGGACAGACAAAATACCATTATTACGTTCGAGGACGACGGAGACGGCATAGCTCCGGAACATCTGGAACATATATTCGAGAGATTCTACCGTGTTGACAAAGGTCGTTCGCGTGCTTCGGGAGGCACGGGACTGGGTCTCGCCATAGTTAAGAATGCTCTTCTCTGGCACAAGACGGCTATAACCGCCTCGCCGGCACGACCCCACGGGCTTCGTTTCACTATATGTTTCCCTACGGAACCTCCGGCTTAACATTTTTGTAACACAGTGGCAACACCTTTGTCATAATCGTATCCTAATTTTGCAATGAAATAATTAACAGGCAAGTGCTCAATCCATGAGTAAGTGTAAAACGTTAAAAATTTGGACACTTGCCAAATCAAATAAAAATCATTGCTATGGATACGATTTTTTTGTGCGTCATAGTATTTCTCTTCCTTCTTGCCATCTTCGACTTATGGGTGGGAGTAAGCAACGACGCCGTAAACTTCCTCAACTCAGCCTTGGGCTCTAAAGCCGCTTCCTTCAAAACCATCCTCATCATCGCGTCGATAGGTGTCTTCATAGGCGCGTCGCTGAGCAACGGCATGATGGACATTGCCCGGCACGGAATCTTCCGTCCCGAGCATTTTGCTTTTTATGACCTCGTGTGCATCTTTATGGCGGTCATGGTAACCGACATAATCCTGCTCGACATCTTCAACTCGCTTGGGATGCCTACCTCCACCACCGTCTCGATGGTCTTCGAGCTGTTGGGTGCCACGTTTGTGGTGGCATTGCTGAAGATGACCTCCGGAGGAACCGACCTGGGACTTGGCGACCTGCTCAACACCGAGAAGGCTCTCTCAGTGATATTGGGGATTTTCCTGTCGGTAGCGATAGCCTTCTTCTTCGGCACGCTGGTGCAGTGGCTGTCACGCCTCATCTTCACCTTCAACTACCGCAGCACGCTGAAATGGAAAATCGGAATATTCGGTGGAATCAGCATCACCGCCATCATCTTCTTCATGCTTCTGAAAGGTACGAAGGATCTCACTTTCATGACCGGCGATGTCAAGGATTACATCGCCTCACACACGTGGCAGATACTTGGCATAACCCTTGTTGTCAGCATATTGCTGATGCAATTACTTTACACACTGAAAGTCAACGTGCTGAAAGTGATAGTGCTTGTGGGAACCTTTTCACTGGCGGTTGCCTTTGCCGGCAACGATCTGGTGAACTTCATCGGCGTGCCACTGACAGGACTCTCCTCCTGGCAAGATTATTCCGCAAACGGTGCGGGCGACTCGACTGGTTTCCTTATGAGTTCGCTCAACGGACCGTCGTCAACTTCCACGTGGTTCCTGGTGGGAGCCGGTTTGATAATGGTGGTTTCTCTGGCCACATCCAAAAAGGCGCAGAAGGTTTCGCAGACCGAAATAGGCCTCGGGTCGCAAGATGAGGGCGAAGAGATGTTCGGCTCGTCGCGACTGGCACGGCGTCTGGTACGCTGGGTACTTTCGTTCCTTGCATGGGTCGACCGCGTTACCCCGCCGCGCCTGCGCCGCCGCGTTATGGAACGCTTTAACGTAGACCAAACCATCATGGAACAAGGTGCTGCATTCGACCTCATCCGCGCTTCCATCAACCTAGTGCTCGCTTCGGTACTCATCGCCGCGGGAACATCGATGAAGCTGCCCCTCTCCACCACCTTCGTCACCTTCATGGTGGCCATGGGCACCTCCCTTTCCGACCGCGCGTGGAGCCGAGAGAGCGCCGTGTTCCGCATCACCGGAGTGATTTCGGTAATCGGAGGATGGTTCATTACGGCAGGCGTAGCATTCCTCGGCGCCGGTATCATAGTGCTTCTAATGCACCTCGGGGGACAATGGGTTATGTTCGCGCTGGCAATCGTGGCCGTAGTCATCATCGTACGCAGCAACCGACGTTTCTCCATGAAGAAACAGGAAGAGAACGGCGATACTCTCTTCTCAGCTATACTTTCGGCCGACAGCGACACACCGCTCTGGCCGATGCTCAAAGAATACATAACACTGAAACAGAACTTGTTCCTTGCTTTCGCAGCACAAAGCTACAAATCGGCGACGGCAGGATTTGCCAACGATGACCTCAAAACCCTTTCAAAAACCGAACAGGCGTTGCGCCGCCACAAGGATATACTGAAATCAGACCGCCGTAAAGAGACCCTCTGTCTGCGGCGCGTTCCCCGCGAGCTCGGCATGGAGAAAAGCGCATGGTTTCACCTGGCCAACAACTGTTGTATGTCTATCCTTTACCACCTGCGACGAATAGCCGAAACCGGACGCGAGCATGTGTCGAACAACTTCAAACCGCTCCCAGAACAGCAGCGCCAGCAATTCGCCCTCCTGCGCACACGCATCGAGGTGCTCTTCAACGACGTTCAGGATATGCTGAACTCAGAAGACACCACAACCGCCAATTATCTGCGGAACGAGTGCGATGTGATTAAGAACGAACTCTCATCCACCTACCACCGCCTCTATGAGCAGATACGCACCGGAGACGCCTCCTCGCTCGGCGTCATGTATGTGTACCTCAATATCTTACAGGAGACCAACGAGATGGTATCCACCATACGCAAGTTCATCCGCGCCTACGCCAAGCTGCTCGACACAGGCTTCACGGGCCATCCGTCGCAGACAGCATCGCCGGCGCCGCGATTCGCGCAGTAAAAATCGCTAAGAAAGTAATCAAATTAAACACATATCAGAAACGCCGGCATTTTGAGTGATTTCATCGAGTCGACGATGGAGTAGCTTGTCAGCCGGACTCCGGCCGGGCATCGCCACTGAGGAGACTTGGATGAAAGCGCCAAAAAGGCCGGCGTTTCTGATATGTGAGATTAATTCTTTCACTTACTATCGGTTTGATTTGATTACTTACATATAAAAAGCAATGACGGCCGCAGACTTGAAGCTGCGGCCGCCTTTGCTTTTATGTCTTTGTCCGCAACGCCCGCGCGGGACGGATGCGAATATCTGACCTACGGGACTCAGTTAGCCTCGAAGGGCTTAACGTTCACGAACTTACGTCCTTCCTTACCGATAGAGAACACAACGATGCCATCAATGAGTGCGAACAAGGTGTGGTCTTTGCCCATACCTACGTTCAGACCCGGGTGGTGCTGTGTACCACGCTGACGTTTGATGATGTTACCGGCTTTGCACTTCGACCCACCGGAGATTTTTACGCCAAGGCGTTTGCTTTCTGATTCACGGCCGTTCTTCGAACTACCTACACCTTTCTTATGTGCCATTTCTGATGAGTGTTAAGCGTTAACGATGTTTTTAATTAAAACTTTGGTAAAATACTGGCGGTGACCGTTTTTACGGCGATAGCCTTTGCGACGTTTCTTCTTGAAGACGATAACCTTCTCGCCCTTTACAAGCGGTGTAAGAACTTCGCAGTTTACTTTTGCACCTTCAACGGCAGGCGCACCGATTTTAACATCGCCGTCGGCATCGAGAAGAAGCACTTTGTCGAAAACGACTGCATCGCCTTCCTTGGTTTCTTCGCCGAGATAGTGGACATAGAGGTATTTTCCTTCCTCTGCTTTGAACTGTTGTCCCTTGATTTCTACAATAGCGTACATTGCTAATTATATGATTTATAGTTAGTTCCGTTGGGCGGACAGCTTTTTTGCCGTCTCTTTTTCGGGCCTTGGCGGAGTAAAAGCGCACAAAATTACAACATTTCTGCCTCATACGCAAGTTTTTACGCCTCTTTTTTCAGCATTTCTCCCATTTTTATCCCCCGGCATTTGCGATATTAAACTTTTTACACCAAATTACATTCTAATAGGTAAAAACCACACTTTATGAAAAAGACAATACTGGCCATGATGGCCATAGCGCTCTGCGCACTGGTGGCCTACGCCGCCGCAAAAGCTAAAATAAACTTTGAGCAGACATCCTATAACTTCGGCACTATCCAGGAGGCAAAAGGCCCCGTGAGCCACGTCTTCGAGTTCTCCAATAAGGGAAACGCCAACCTGGTAATCATCGACGTGACGGCTCAATGCGGCTGCACGCGCCCCGAGTTCCCGAAACAGCCCATCGCTCCCGGAAAATCCGGTAAGATTAAAGTCACGTACAACCCTGCCGGGCGTCCCGGCTCCTTCGACAAGACTGTCACCGTGAAGACCAACGGCTCGCCGTCGAACGTAAGGCTTAAAATAAAAGGCACAGTTACTCCAAAGAATAAGTGATGAAAGCGCTGACGTTAGCGGCTTCAGCGGCATTCTTCCTTGTCACGGCAGCTTCGGCACGCTGGCTCGAAACCGAATATAACTTCGGAACTTGGGAGGAAAGCGAAGGATTACGCGAAGGGGTGGCACGCGTAGTGAATGATACCGACAGCGCCATGGTGGTGCGACGCGTGCGGCCATCGTGCGGTTGCACCGGCGTGGATTTTCCGCAAAACGAGATCGCGCCGGGCGATACTGCACGCATCCTATTCAACTACAACCCGGAGGGGCGACCCGGGCCATTCGACAAGACCATCCGCGTGTGGCTCAACCAAGACACCGCGCCGCAGGTTATCCGCATCCGCGGCACCGTGGTGGGTGCTGAACGCTCACTTTTCCGCCGTTATCCCTTCGCAGCGGAAAGTTTCCGACTTTCCGACTCAATCATAGCGCTCGGCAACCTTGAAGCAGGAAACTCCGCACACACCTTTATATCAGGCTACAACTCCTCGCGACACCCCATCACTCCTAAGATAGTTCTGCCCAAGAAGAAACAGCTCCCGGTGGAGGTAAACATTAGACCCTCTACGGTACCGCCGGGCGAGACCTTCATCATAGCGATAGACCTCGGCACGGGAGCCGGAACAAAGTTCTATGGCCCGCAGTCACAACATTTCGCCGTAATAGTTGGCGAAGAGCGAATCACTCCGTCGGTCGAAGCAACCATACTTCCTGCGCACGCTACAGTGAACGCCGCCCGTCTTACCGAAGCACCGGAAGCCGCCCTCTCCCCTTCCGCCATCGACTTCGGGAGAGTAGCGCCCGGCTCTGAAACGGAATTTACCTTCACCGTGAACAACACGGGCAGGTCGCCGTTGCTACTTCACCGCATATACTCGCTCATGCCAGGAATGACAGTCGGAAAATATCCCGCGAAACTGAAACCTGACAAAAAGGCAAAAATAAAGTGCACATTTACTGCTCCCGCCAATTATGACGCGACCGGTAATGGCGGAATTTTAAGTGGAAAAATCGGCATTATCAGCTCCGACCCGGTAAATCCCGCAAAGGAAATCAAGGTTGGCGGCATTTTACAAAACACTGATAATCAACAGTAAAGAGAAAAAGTTAAAAATTTTTCGTAAAAAAGAGGCCGAAAAATTTGCACAGAATAAAAAAAGGCAGTAACTTTGCACCGCAATTGAGGAACAAACCCCTGCAAAAACGAGTTAAAAAACTCATTTCAGAGCGGTTTCCGAGATGCAATACAATGATGATTCGCTAGCTCAGTTGGTAGAGCACAACACTTTTAATGTTGGGGTCCTGGGTTCGAACCCCAGGCGGATCACAAGAGGAAGTCAGATTGCTTTTCAGCAATTTGACTTTTCTTCTTTTCAAAGGGTATCCTACTATCGGCTCAAACCGAAATCCGGGCGAATGGAATGTTAAAGTTTTAGGCGTGTAGCTTGACGAGTTGGAAGATGAAGAAATCGCGGTTGCGGACACCGCGCATCTGCGAGCGGAAGATTTTCACTTTGGAGTTGAATGCTTTGGCAGAGGCGTTTGTGGCTCGCCGGCGGAAGTAGTTGAGGATAGTCGGGGCGTGATTTTTGAATGTCTTGATCACAGCACGGAAGTTATTGTTGCCCAATACCATTAACTTTTTATAGCTGAATATCTCGTTGGTCTTCTTGTCCCACCATTTGTTTTTACGCATGTGCAGATAAACGGGTCTGCCTCGCATGGGATAGTCCTGTACTGTTACATAGTCAGTGTATCCACGGGCCACTATGTTGGGATTGCGGTAATCCTCGTCCGACAGCTTCTTCTTCTCATCAAGCCATATATCGTATGACTGGTCGGTACGTTCGAAACGCACCATCTCAAACAGTTCATCCATCCCCTCGGGAAGGCACATCCATATTGCATCTGCTGCTTTCATGATGCAAATTTAACACTTTCCACAAAATTTATGCACCGGGATTTCGGCTTGAGCCCTTTTCATACAACTTGTTTATCCTACCCATTGCTTTGGTGGGTGAAATCTTCGCGTTGAAGATCCGGCGCAGTCCATAGCAAGGTGGTATGCGGTTTTCAGTATCGGATAGTGCCTGAACAGAATGTTTGCGCGATGACGCTGTATGTCAGTCCATTTATTCTGTGACATCATAAGCGCGTGCTTGCTGCGGGCGAGTATCTGACGCAAGGTCTCGCCGTTTGAATATGTCACGGAGGCTCTGACTTGTCGCGGACATTGTCATCGGCTATAAGCTGCCTGCGGATGTCGACACGGATTTCATCAACAGCCTTGTTGTATACCTGCTGCACGTGGAAACGGTTGTTTACCACATGGGCGTTGTAGAAAACCTCGGCGGCAATGAACATCATCGATGGCGACAGATTACACGTCACTTCTTTCACCCGGCGTCTGACCGATTTTTCCATTGCTCCGACGAGGATCGAGATTAGATAACTGCTTATCCGGTTGCGGTATAACTCGGCAAAATATTTACCGTTTACGCAACTGACAACCAATAAACTTTACGACTATGATAGGTATAACTCGGCAAAATATTTACCGTTTACGCAACATATCTGGGCTATATGCTTAATAGACAGAGTACTCGTTTCCTACTTCATCTTAAAAAAACGAACTCTGCAGCAAGTCGTCACCCTTCCACGCCGGGTTATGTAACATAATTTTAGCCTTATTTAAACACCCTTGAAACATCTTCCATGTAATTTTGCAAAAACCAACCGATATATCAATCATGCGAATAGTAAAGATGTTAGACAGGGCAAAAGAGATTATGCTTTGGGCATATGTTGCCGCAATCGCCGCCGCCACCATATATGCTGCCGCAACTGCCGTAGATAATGACAGAGAAGAGAAACCATCTTTTGAAACGACACAAACCGCCCGTTGACACTATGAACGCGAGTTCGGGATAAGCGATCCCCCAAGAAAGTTGAATCGGCAGCTTGAAAAAGTTGCCGATTCTTTTGGTAATATCGCTGATATTTAGTAATTTAGAGGTATCAAACAATAAATACTGTATCATGATTACCGAGAGCAAAATTTAATCATTCTTTTGACTCTTTTATGAGTCAACTTTTTTCAGGGCAAGACATCCCTCCCGCGATTTCCAAAAATGGACATCTGCGCAACTCGTTTACAGTAAACTGCCAGTTGATTTACCATTTACCCCTACCCCTCTGCAACACGCTTATCATACGGAGCGGGGAAGACGGAAGAAGCGTGGAAGCGACAGCGGGCGGTGGCTGTATCTAAGATAAAGGCCGCCGATTGCCGAGGCGTAGACGCTGGCTACGAGGAAGCCACTCACAAGATCGCCGGGATAGTGCACGCCCAGGTATATCCGCGAATAACTTACCATAACCGCCCACGAGAACATCGTGGCCGTAAGCCAGCGCACGCGCATGAATACTGCTGTCAGTATCGCCAGTGAAAAACAGTTGGCGGCGTGGCACGACGGGAAACCGAAGCGGCCGCCGCGGTAACCGTTGACAATGTGTATATATTGCGAAAGAGGATTGTCCGGGTTCGATGGCCGCATACGTTGCACTATGGGACGGATTATGGAGCTACATGTCTGGTCAACGAACGTGATGACGATGCCGATGAGCAGTATGCACACAAGCGCACGACGCCATCCCAGACGCCGCACGAAGTAATATGCCAGCAGGACATAGAACGGTACCCAAAAATATTTACTGCTTATCATCCACATCACCTTGTCGAAAAAGGCGTTGTGCATACCATTGAAAAACAGCATCAGCGTCTGGTCTGCACCCAGCAGCCAGTTTGTTATTTCAGAGATAAGAGAGGTCATTTTTCGGTCAGTTCGTTATGGAATTTATGGAAAAAGGAGTAAAGCTACTGAAATCTTAAGTAGCTTACAGACTCAATGTGCAGGGATAAGAACCTCATGGCAACGTAGTTACATTGGAGCTACAGATGCCAGGGAAAGGTTATTTTTTCTTTTTAGGGACGCTTTTCGCCTTCTTTCGAGTAATCTTTTTAGACTTTATGGCAGCTGTCTGTTTCTTGACCTGCGGGCATGTATTTGTCACCGTGCGAGCCTTTTCGCAATCGGCGGGTTTATTATAGTTTTTGCAAGTTTTGCAGATTTCGGGATTTATTTTTACCGGTTCCGTTTTCTTGGTCTGCGCCCCTATGCCAAGCGATATCACGGTAAGGGCGAGCAGCAGAAATTTGATTATTTTCATTTAAAGGAGGGTTAGAGGCGTCCCCGGCCATTATGTAACCGGGGGGTACGCCGCGTTCATTTATAGCAAAATTACTTCAATTTATCTAAACAGGCAAATCCCTTAACCATATTTAACAACTTTGCAACAATTTTGCCATGTGATGGAACACTATTGAATTGTTTCTACCTCTTTGATTGAAACAAATTCATTCACTCTGCTTTACCAAGCATCCGTAGCACGAGGTCATAATCAGGTTCTTCGGTGATTTCCTGACATAGGGAAGTTGCCATCACTTTGCCGTTTTCATCGATGAGCACCAGTGCGCGGGCCAGAAGGCCGTGGAGCGGGCCGTCAACGAGTTCAACACCGTAATCTTTGCCGAATGACGAGCGGAATGCGGATGCGGTTGCAACGTTATCTATACCGTTGGCTACACAGAAACGCGCCGCAGCAAACGGAAGATCTTTGCTCACGCACAATACCGAAGTATTGGGAAGATCGGCCGCCATCTTGTTGAAACGGCGAACAGAGGCGGCGCACACATCCGTATCGAGACTCGGGAAAATGTTGAGCACCAGGCGATGTCCTTTATAATCGTGGAGTGTCACCATAGCGAGGTCTTTGGCTACGAGAGAAAAAGCGGGCGCTTCGGTGCCCACCTTGGGGAGGTCGCCGATAGTGTGCATCGGTTCTCCGTTGAGATAAACTGTCTGTGGCATAATTTTTATGATATTTTTGGAGTTTGTCTCTATTTAAACCATTCTGCTTCCACTTTTGTTTTAAGGGCAACTGAAACTCAAAAACAATTATTATGAACTACACGGAAATCATCAACAGCAATCCCTACGTATTAGTAGAATTTTACGCAAGCTGGTGTCCCCACTGCCAGAGAATGATGCCCATCGTTGCAGAAATAAAGAAACTTCTTGCCGACACATTCAAAGTTGAACAGTTCGACATCGACGAATACCAGGACCTGGCATCGCAGGCTGGAGCCGAAAGCATACCTACTTTCATCCTCTACCACAACGGCGAGGAACGCTGGCGCCACAGCGGCGAAATGGCCGCCGAGACCCTGCTGTCGGAAATTCAGACACACACATGAAATCTTGATCCATCGGACGGGAGGAGACGCACGCGCCTGTGTGACCGAGCGGCTGCGTCCCCTCTCTTTTTCACAATTCAACGTTTTTTTAACATAAGATATGAGCCGCATATTCTCTCTATTCAACGATTATCTCACAGCCCTCGGCGTTCCGCACACCGACGGCTATTCCGAGCGTCGCTTCGAGACTATGCCCTTCCATACCCTATTCGGTCTTTCCGAACTGCTGGAGGAATACGGCGTTAAGGGCACCGGCTTACACCTCAACGACAAAACGCAATACGACAAGGTGCCGGTGCCGTTTCTGGCACAGACGAGGCGAGGCGTAGTGGTGGTGACCCGCATTGGGCCGGAGACCGTCGACTATGTAAGCTATGGCGCTATGGAGAAAATTCCGGTGTCCGATTTTCGCGACGCCGCGACAGGCGTCGTATGGTTCACCACCGACAAGACCGGGGCCAAGGAGCCCATGTATCGGCAACACAAACTCCTCAATCTTGTCAACGGCGCCAAGATATGGGTTCTCCTGGCGTGCGCCCTCTTCATCTTCGCCTACCTCTTAATCTCGCGCCACCTTTACGCCAAAGCATCCACCATTCTGCTCATCCTGTTCAACTGCGCCGGAATCTACTTCAGCTACCTGTTGGTACAGAAGTCGGTCGGCATGAAGAACAAGCACGCCGATGCAGTGTGCGGCATCCTTCAGGCGGGCGGATGCGACGACATCCTGAGCCTGAAAGCCTCCACCTTCTTCGGCATATTTTCCTGGAGCGAAGTTGGACTCACCTACTTTTCCGTGTCACTACTGACACTGCTTATCTTCCCGCAATACACCCCTTACCTGGCGCTATACAACATCTGTTGCCTTCCATTCACCCTGTGGAGTATATGGTATCAGAAATTCCGCGCGAAGAAGTGGTGCACGCTCTGCGTGTCAGTACAGGCAACACTATGGTGCCTCTTCTTCTGCTACTTATTCGGCGGCTTCGTGGCCACGATAGCACCCGTACGGATACAGTTCTTCATCCTCGGCGCTACATACATAACAGTGCTTCTTGCCCTCAATCGCGTGACACCGGCACTCAAACGCTCGCTAAACCCAGACAACTATGACCTCTGATGCAAAAATACCCGACATTCCCGGTGCAAGACCGATGACCCGGCTCGAGCTGAACGCCGTCCGTTTCCCCGGCGCCCACACTCCCCTCACGCCCGAAATGCTGGAAGCGAAAGACCCTTCCTGAATTTTTTACGGCAATTGTATTGCAGTCTCGAAGTTATTGACTAAATTTGTAGCGAAAATTTAAAACACTTCGCTATGAATTCGATTATACAGCAATGTCTCGCCGTCATAATGGTAATGCTCTCCAGCCTTACGATGCCGGCCAAGACCGAGAATGTAAAAATACAGGGCGACCACTGCCAACTTGACGCCATACTGCAAGTTCCGGAATGGAAAATGGCCGACGAAATACCGGTGGCCATCCTCATGCACGGACTCACCGGCAATAAAGAAGGCGCGTTCCTCAAATCCATCGCCGACTCGCTTGAAAGCCGCGGCGTGGCATCCATCCGCTTCGACTTCAACGGCCACGGCCACAGCGAAGGCTCTTTCACCGACATGACAATCCCCAACGAGGTGACCGACGCACGCATGGTCTACAAATGGCTAACGGAGCAGCCCCGCTTCGGCGACGTCTACCTCTTCGGTCATTCGCAAGGCTCGGTAGTAGCAGCGTTGCTTGCCGCCGAACTCGGCCCGCAGAAAGTACTGCGCCTTGTTCTCGCCTCTACCGCCTCCAACATACCGGAAATGTGCCGCAAAGGACGCATGTTCGGATATAAATTCGACCCGAAGAATCCCCCCGCCTCGATGCTTTTCTGGGAAAACAAAAAGCTGGGCGGAAACTACATCAGGGAAGCGCAGAAAATCGACGTTTACCAAACGGTGAAGAGCTATACCGGCCCGGTGCTTCTACTTCACGGCGGCGCCGACACAGGAGTGCCCCCTTCATGCTCAGAGAAACTGAAAGTATCACTGCCGCAAGCCGAAATGATAATCACACCAGGCGCAAACCACGTATTCACCAAACACACCAAGTTTCTGGTGAACCCGACCGTAGATTTTTTCACCCGCAAGATGCCGGAGACAAAGTAAATTGAATCTTCCATCTCCGACTCAGAATTTGATAGAATGGGAAAGACCTGGATATGAAAAAAATTGGAATTATCAGCGACACTCATTCCTGCTGGGACGACCGTTTCGCTTACTATTTCCGTGACTGCGACGAGATATGGCACGCCGGCGACATCGGCGACATAACCGTAGCCGAGCGACTCGCATCCATAGCGCCGCTGCGGGCAGTGCGCGGAAACATAGACCACGGGCCGGTAGCGCGTAAATATCCGGAACTCGACATCTTCACCGTAGAAGGTTTGCGCATACTGCTCACGCACATAGGCGGCTATCCAGGCCGCTGGAGCCGTGGAATGAAGAAGTTGCTAAGCGACGAGCATATCGGGCTGATGGTGGACGGCCACAGCCACATCCTCCGCATCATGTTCGACAAGGAGTTGGGGCTGCTCCACATCAATCCTGGGGCTGCCGGAACACAAGGATGGCAAAAGGTGCGCACTCTCGTTAGCTTCGAAATTGACAACGCCATACCCTCCAATTGCCGCATAATCGAACTCGGCGTTCCGTCATCACCGACAGACAAATAATTCACTTACAGACATACAATAACAGCCGGGCGCACAATCGCGTCCGGCCTTTGTAATTTAATGAAACACTTGTTACTTGCTGAGGTAGCTTCCGGTGAAGGAGGCGGCGTATTCGCCCACAGGCATTGTGATGGAATACTGTATGGAGGCGGAAGTGAGATCGCTGCTAAGAGTAGAGAACTTGAAGCTCTTCAACGGGAATCTGTCATACTTCGTGCCTTCGGCAAAGTTTTCGGGGATTATGTTCTCACCCGCTATGTCGTAGCCGCCATTGCGCGGTTTGACGTCGAGGTCCGTAAGCACGAAGTTGATTGCCGGCATCTGCTGTGCCAGTTTGGCGTTGAGGACATAAACGTTTGCCTTTTCACAATTCTGCGAGAAGACAACGCGATAGACTATTTCATCGCTCTGGAACTGGCCGGAGCCTGTGGTGGTAGTCATGCCTTTATAGAAGGCATCGGCGGGGAAACTGTGCACCTCGTACTTGTTGTCAACGGTATAGCTCAAAGCCGGAACGTAGCTCATGCTGAACTGTGCGGCACCATTAGGCAGTTCAGCAAAGTTGAGGCCGACGGGAGCGTAGATGCGACCCTGAAGGTTCTGTATCTCGGCGTTGCCGGTGATGTTGTTGGAGTTGTAATCCTCGATGAGATAGCTCACGTTGTTATTCTTCATCCGGATATCAAGGGCCTTGAAAGTTATGTTCTTGTCACCGACCTCGAACTGAGGCGCCAGAATGTCGATAATTCCATCGGTGTAGTTGAGGCGCACTGTGTAGGTACAACGCTCAATGTCGGCATCGTCCTGAGTGCCGTTAACCGGGATGATGAGATTTACAGAATTCGTACCGAAAGTGACTTCCTGCTTCGGATCGTCGGAGCAAGCGGTGAGCGCGATGGCTCCGAGCAGGATAAAGAGTGATTTGTGCGTTAGCTTCATGTTTTATTTTAGTTTAAAAATTAATTCTTAAAGTCGCCCCGAAACGCAGCGGCAGACCGCGTTGCAGGAACTCATTCTTGATAGAAACGAAATAAAAGGTGTCGTATTTTGTATCCGTGAGATTTTCTCCCCACAGTTGCAGGGACATATCTCCCTTTGCGAAAGTCACGGAAGCGCCGGGAAGCGCATAGAGGTTCTGGTGCATGGTGTTGCCTTCATTCCAGAAAATTTTGCCGGAGAGGCGCACGTTGGCATCCAGAAGGATATAGTCGAGCCAGGAAGCGCGCGGCGTTTCTATGCGATAAGTCACGTCGCCGAACAGCGTGTTTCGGGGAGCATAGGGCAGATATTTTCCCCGATAATCTTCCAGACCGTTGTCAAAGCGGCGGAAGCGCGCGTTGGTATAACCGTAATTCAGCGTTATGGTTAGCGCGTCAACCGGTTTATAGAACATTTGCAACTCCACGCCGTACGAGCGTGTTTCGCCGGCGTTGGTCATAATGCGGCCTGTTGTGGTGCCGTCGGGGAACATGGTGAGCTGCTGGTCGCGGCAGTCAATATAAAAGAGGTCGGCCTGGCCGGAGAGGCGTCCGTCGAAGAGCGAGAAATGGGCGCCAAGTTCGAAATTCCAGCTCTTTTCAGGCTTGTAGCTAACCACTTCGGACGGGTCGTAACCGCCGCCCACTCCCATAAACTCCATGACACGCTGTTGCAGTATATCGCTGAACATCTGTGTGTTGAAGCCGCCGGCCTTGTAGCCTTTCGCCACGTTGAGATATAGATTATTGCCTTTCTCGTCAAGGTTGTAGAGAACTGCTATTTTGGGTAAAATCTCGAAGAACTGGCGTGACATGCGGCCGTGGTCATCGATGTCGACGTCTATATGCCGAAAAGGTTCAAGGGCGCCGTCCTGCTCATGATATATCATATAGCCGGTGTCGCAATGGCTGTGGTATTTCAGCGCTACATGCTCGTAGTCGAAACGCAATCCTGCCGTGAAGAGCCATTTACCTGCGGTCAGCGAGGATTCGTGATAAAGCGCCGCGCCGAATGTAGGCGTGAAGAAGTCGGAATTCAGCGGAAAATCGCGTGTATCCCACTTGATTGGATACGACGGGTTGGCATCGTTGCGGTGTTGCTCTATGAGTTGCGAAATGCCGTAGTCGAGGAAATGCACAGGGGCTGCCATATTATTGTGCTTATAGAATAAGAAGAGGCCGGATGTGCGGCGCCATTTCGAATCGTCGGAATTACGTGCTATGAGGTCTTCGGCAAACGCCATTTCGTGCTTCTTTTGCGTCAGCGTGAAGTATGAGAGCGGCAAGAAATCCTGATCGAGCGTCAGATTGTCATCGATATATTGCACCGACGTTACCGAGGTCAGGGAATAACGGTCGGAGAGCCAGCGTAGCGTAAGGGCGTCGCTGAGCGTCACACGGCGGTAAAAGCAGGTGTCGTTGTATTCTATGCGCCCCGTGCCGGTGTACTGGTACGGGTACCCGCTCTGGTTGAGCGAGGTGACGGAGGCAACATTCATCAGCGAGAATCTTCGCGACGGACGCCATTCATACTTAACGCGGCCTGAGAGGAGGTTCTGCCGGTCAGTCTTGCAGCCGTTATAGCTGTTGCGGTACCAACCGTTCTGATATGTGTAACCAACAGTTGCCGAGAGGCCCATGTCATCGTTGAGTTTGCCGTACCATGCCGCGTGCCCACGGGCCGCCGGACCGTTGCCCACGGTCGCTGCGAAGCGGAATCCCTGCCAGTCGAAGGGTGAAAGCGTCGTGATGTTTATCTGTCCGCCCATAGTGTTGCGACCGTAGAGCGTGGCCTGAGGGCCGCGGAGCATCTCCACGCGCACTATGTCGGGAATGTCGAAATCGTAGGCGTCCTTGTTGAGATATGTGAGGTTGTCGACGTTCAGTCCTACCACCGGCTGGTCCATTCTTGCGCCCAGGCCTCTCACATAAATTGATGATGTCACCCTCGATCCATAATCAGGAAGAAAGACGTTCGGCGCCAAATCGGAGAGCGATTTGATACTCACCATGTTGAGGCGCTGCGTCTCGGCTGCGGTGACCAGTGTAGAGGAGAGCGGCAGCTCATCGAGGTTTTGCTGCTGCTTCAGTGCAGTGATTACCAGCTCGTTGAGCATTACCGTATCCGTACATTCCTCTGAACGTACCGTCTGTGCGAGGCACGCCGAAGCTAAAATGAGGGTTACAACAATAGCAATACGATTCATATTGGCAAAAGTAATAAATCGGCCCGGAACGCGCAATACCGCGAAATAATGATTTGTAGGGCTCGAAATTTCTTATTAAATTTGCAGCAGAAACCGTCGGCGCCGCGGTGTGTTTACTGATGAATGCCCCCGGCGGATGCCGTACAGAAAAGCTCATGAATATGAAATCAATCAGGGAACTCTTCCGCATAGGCACCGGCCCATCCTCGAGCCACACGATGGGGCCGCGCTTTGCCGCTACAAAATTCAGCACCCGCTATCCGGACGCGCAGCACTTCACCGTTACTCTATACGGCTCGTTGGCCGCCACCGGCAAAGGGCATATGACCGATGTAGCCATTCTCGACACGTTGGAACGCCACGGCCGCACTGCCGAAATTATCTGGGAACCCGACACCTTCCTCCCTTACCACCCCAACGCCATGAAATTCCAAGGCTTCGATGCCGCCGGGAATCTCCTGGGCCAGATGACCGTCTACAGCGTGGGCGGCGGTGCCATTGAGGTAGAAGGTGAAACAAAAACTCAGTCGGCCGATGTTTATGACATGGACTCCATGACAGAAATCAAGAAATACTGCGAGCGCACCGGCCTAAGCTACTGGGAATATGTAGAGCAGTGCGAAGGCCCTGAGATTTGGGATTACCTGCACCAGGTTTGGCAAAAGATGCGCGAAGCGGTGGAGCGCGGACTCGAAAAAGAGGGGCGTCTTCCCGGACCGCTCAACCTGCGTCGCAAAGCGAATGCCTACCGCGTTAAGGCCGAAGGTTACCGCGACAATCTGAAGAGCCGTGGCCTCACCTTCGCCTACGCCCTGGCCGTCAGTGAGGAAAACGCCTCCGGTGGAGAGATTGTCACAGCGCCCACTTGCGGGTCAAGCGGCGTTATTCCCGGCGTCCTTTACCATCTATGGAAAAGCCGCGATTTCTCCGAGATGCACATGTTGCGCGCGCTGGCCACGGCCGGACTTTTCGGCAATGTGGTGAAACACCGCGCCTCCATCTCCGGCGCAGAAGTGGGGTGTCAGGGCGAAGTAGGCGTGGCTTGCGCCATGGCGTCGGCCGCCGCCACTCAGCTGTTCGGAGGAAGCCCTGCGCAGATAGAGTATTCCGCCGAAATGGGACTTGAACACCACCTCGGCATGACCTGCGACCCCGTGTGCGGCCTCGTGCAGATTCCCTGCATCGAGCGCAACGCCTACGCCGCCGCCCGTGCTCTGGACGCCAACATCTACGCCACATTCTCCGACGGTACGCACCGCGTATCGTTCGACCGCCTTGTGGAAGTGATGAAGGAGACCGGTCACGACATTCCCTCCCTTTATAAGGAAACGGGAACTGGAGGCCTCGCCAAGGATTATACCCAAATGTAAATATTCTTGAAGGAAGATATGGGCGATTTCAAAGTACATGTTCTGGGATGTGCATCGGCGAAACCTAATCCGGTGCACAACCCTTCGTGCACGGTTGTGGATTACCGCAGCAACCTCTTCATGGTGGACTGCGGCGAGGGAGCGCAACAGCAGTTCCAGCGTATGCACCTAAAGTTCAGCCGGCTGTCACATATCTTTCTTACCCATCTGCACGGCGACCATGTGCTCGGGCTTCCCGGCCTGACGGGGACACTCGCCCTCTCCAATCTTCAGGAAACGCTCACAATCCATACCACCGAAGAGGGTGCGGATATGCTGCACACCATCTTCGGGTACTTCAACCGTGATTCTACGCTCCGTGTGGTTTTCGACACCTTCAACCCGAACAAAGAAGAGGTCGTTTTCGAGAACAAGTCAATGAGAGTAAGGACAATTCCGCTGCAACACCGCATACCTACCGTGGGTTTCGTTTTCGAAGAAAAGGAGAAGTCGCGACACATACGCCGCGATGCACTGGAACACTACAATGTCCCCTTCTCACAAATTAACAACCTGCGCGCCGGCCACGATTACGTTGACCAAAACGGAGTGCTTGTTCCCAATGCTGAACTGACCACCGACCCTACGCCGTCGCGCAGCTATGCCCACATAGGCGATACGCGCTATACTCCGTTATTGGCAGTGAAAGTGAAAGGAGTAGACTTGATGTTCCATGAAACCACCTATCTGAAAGAGAATGAGGCGGAAGCACGCCAACGCTTCCACAGCACGGCTGCGCAAGCCGCCTCTATAGCGCGCTCCGCCGGCGCAGGACGCCTCCTGACCGGCCACTACTCCTCGCGATACCGCAATGACGACCTCTTTCTTCAGGAAGCCCGCACCATCTTCCCCGCTACCACACTCGGCACCGAAGGCCTGACCATCGAAGTCTGAAACCGCCAACCGAAAAATAGGCAAAATAAACCCAACAGGCTTGATAGAGCCCACCGTTATCCCGATTTGTCGTGCGGCTTCCCAGATGCCTATGGCTTCTCCCGATTTGTAGGAATTCATCGAGAAACTATCCTCCCGGATTCCCCGAAAAAACATAAAAAAATGCAGCGGGTTTCACAACTCGCTGCATCGTCTTTTCCATAATACTTTTCGAACTAACCTAACATCATGAAACGATTTATTTTCTGCATTTAAAACACTGGTTCTCGGAAAATAGTTCGCTCCGATAGCAATTATTTTTGCTCTTTTCTATAACTCACTGATTATCAGAGATATTATTTTTTGACTTTTTCACAAAAAACTCTACCACGGGATTAGCTGCCTAAACCGTTCCTACACATGTATCGTGGCATTTCCCGCTTCCTACAGCCGAAAAAGAAACATAAATCCGCCGCAAAACGTTAAATCTTAAAAGAGATTAAACCTCCGGAGGCTTATAGAGTCAAAACAGCATGAAAGAGAAAGAAAATGTGTTGTTAAAAGTGAACAGGAAGAGCGGCTTCAAGACTCCGGAAGGATACTTCGAGAGTCTCTATGATTGTCTTCCGGGTAAGCTGCCGGAGCGCAAAGAACCGGCTACAGTACCGATGACACGATGGCAGAAGCTCAAACCCTACGTTTATCTGGCCGCAATGTTCGCCGGCATTTGGTGTATGGTGAAAATGGTGCACATGATTTCTTACTCCGAGCGTATTTCTCTTGACAATCCCCCCCAGGAGATGGTTGCCGTTCTCGACGAAGAGCCTGAATCTTTCGAGGAGATGTACTCGTCGGAATATGCCGTAGAAGACTTTGAACTTGAAAGCGAAGTACTTGACGAGTTCGGGTCGTTCGAGCAACTGGAAAAGCACCTCAACATAGAACTTGAACCGGAATATGCCCAAATGAAAGTAAAAATTCCTGCCACTATCGAGAGTGCTGCCACAGGGGCACCAGAAGTTGCACAGAACACACCCGCCATTACCGAAAAAAAGAATTGACTACCATGAAATATAAATACCTTATAATAACGCTGATGCTGCTTCTTATTCCTGCACTCTGCTATGCCCGCAAGGGCAATAACGAGAAGCAACTTCTGGAGTACAAACTGAAATATCTGGCGCAAGAGATGGACCTCAAGCCAGACCAGCAACAGCGGTTCGTGGATCTCTACACCCGCATGACGGCCGAAAAACGCGCAATCTATGAAGACGCCATCGAGATGGAACGACGCGTGAAAAACAACGCTAAAGCTACTGCCGAAGATTACAACCGCGCTACCGAAGCCATGTCTGCCGCCAAAATAAAAGAGGGGCAGATTGACCAAAAATATGAAAAGGAATTTTTAAAATTCCTCACTCCAAAACAGTTATACAAGATGAAGCAGGCCGAAGAGGAGTTCCGAAAACATCTCCGCAACGCCCGTAAAAACAGAAGAAGATAGGACACACGTTCAAATTGGACCGGTAGCCATCCCTCTTCTCCAAATCTGCTGATTCCGATAAAGGCATGCCGGATAATGCAAGACGAAAAAGTTTCCGGTACGGAGGACACTGATCCGTATAAAACAAACCGGGAGCGAAACTAATCTTTAACGGCCTAAAGCCAGATGACGGCGTACCCGGAAAGGGAAACTTCCTGAATAACAAGGGACCGAACAACGGCTAAGCCGGGTAATTTTTTCACTTAAACCACTTTGAGTTATGACTCAGTTTATTAAAAAATATCCTTATCGGTCAGTGGTGATGGTTGCCATCCTTCTGACCTTTTTTTTTAACCAAAACATTATAGCAAAAACCACTGTCAACTCGTTTGACAAGCCGGATTTCGCTTATCCCAAGACGGTGATAAAGAATGCGGAGAAGGTTTTGAAGAGCGCCAAGGATGACAACACTCGTATGCTGGCCGCCATACAAATGGTCATCGCTGACGGGCAGATAGACGGCACCAAGCCGCAGCGCCAGTATGCGCTTCTCGACTCTGTTGACGCACTGATGTCGCCCCCTTACTCAAACCTTATGAGCATTCTGGAGGCGCTATACCTTTCGGACGTATATTCCTCAGACTCCTGGCAATTCGAGCAACGTAAACTCCCCCTGACACCGCTTTCCACCGACATTATGGAATGGAGCGGCGACCAGTTCCGCAACGCCATTTACGACCTTGCAGAAAAAGCGTTGCGCGACTCCCGGAAAATGGACGAAACCCCAATATCCAGCATCGAGCCTCTACTTACCAACAGCGAAAAAAAGTACGATAAATTTGTGCCAACGGTAGGTGCGTTCGTGCGTATGCAGCTGATGGATATCCTTGGACAATACGTGAATATCAACACCTCGATACCGTTCTATACCGCTGATAACAAGACCGTTTCGCAGAAATTACTAAGCCTCAGCAACAGCATATACAACGACCTTACAGGCCCGGCGTTTCCGGACCAGACACGCATATTTGTGCAAGGGAAATACCGCAATAACGACACTGAAGTACTACTAAAGAGCTACGAGGAACAGAAATCCTCGCCGGCATCGCTATTCCTGCTGCAACAGGCTTACGCCAACAACCAGAACGACCCTGACAAAGACTTGCAACGGTGGTACGCCCTCATGCAGGAAGCGCTCAGGATGCACCCGAAGTCAGAGTTCGCCGACAACATCCGCAGCATGGTGCAAGACCTCGAGTTCGAGGAAGCCAACTTCACCACCGACCGACAAGTGCTCTCCACACAACAGGTGAAAGTAATACTCAAAACCAAAAACCTGAATAGGGGTTATATTCTATTGATGCGCATCCCGGAAACGCCTGAAAATCCGACGCTTAAACAGATACTAACATTCGGACAGACGGTCAGCTCAACACCGTTCAGGTTTGACAAGACAGTTCCTTTCTACGCCGCCGATACCCTGACCGTCAAGAACCCCGGTTACGGCCGCTATGTCATTATGGTATCGCGCACGCCAGACACCAAGGGAATAGTGAACAAGAGCGATTATTACGACAGTGCCGTTTTCCACGTCAGCGATCTGCAGTTCGCCACCTCGTCCAACGACGTGGCAGACAAGAACAACAACCTCTACGTGACCGATGGCCGCAACTTCGGGCCAATAGCAGGTCAAGAAGTTTCTTTCCGCGAAAACGGTAAATCCAAGAGCAAGACGAAGATTACTGATAAGCAGGGAGCCACCCCGCTGCCTGAAGGGTATTTTACCGCTACCGTACAGCGCGGCAAGGACATCAACTCCGAGCAAATATCCAACCGCCTCCGCTCCGAAAACAAGGAAAGCGAAGCCACATTCCGCGGACAAGTGCTCACCGACCTCGCCATCTACCATCCCGGCGACACGGTGCGGTTCACCGCCATCGTAATGAGATATAAGGACCGCCGCCTCTCCTCCGCCGGTAATAGCGAAGTGAAAGCTGTCCTCTACGATTCCAACGGCAAGGAACGCGACAAAGCAGACCTCCGCACCGACGGCAACGGCCGTGTAGCAAGCAGTTTCGCACTCCCGAAAGACGGGCTTTTGGGAAGCTGGCGCATAACCCTCCAGAAATCAAACGATTACCTTTCAGGGGGCAGCAGCTACTTCCAAGTTGCAGAATACAAAGCGCCGGTAATATTCGCCGAAATCAGCGACATAACCGTGCCGGAAAATGACAATGGCAATATGGAAATCACCGGCCGCGTTATGACCTACTCCGGAATGCCCGTAGCCGATGCTAAAGTGGACTATACAATCCGCTACAACGGCTGGTGGCGCTGGCACAACAACAGCGGCGCATCCTACGGCAACACCGTCGGCACCGATTGCCAAGGCAACTTTAAGATCACCCTTCCATGCGATAACCTCAAGGACACACCCTTCGCCCGCGGTGGGTATTCCGTAAAAGTGACGGCAACCTCACCTGCCGGCGACATGGCAGAGTCTCCCTCGCGCGGTTTCGCCCTGGGTAAAGCCGAACGTATCTCCACCGCACATATCCCCTCGAAATATAAAGTAGAAACCGATGCCGTTACCCTAAAGATACCGGTGCTCGACATCCTCGACAACCCCGTCACCCGTCAGGTAAACTACACCCTGAAATGCGACGGCAAGAATGTTGCTTCGGGTCAGTTCACCGCTCCCACCCTTTCGCTCTCTTCCAGGAACCTGGCTTCTGGCGACTATACCCTGCTTCTCTCGCTCCAAGGCGACAGCACAGACAACAAAGCGGAGGGAAACTTCACACTCTACCGTGCCAACGACATAAAAGTGCCCTCCAAGACCCCTCTCTGGCTCCCGGAAAACACTTACACCGCGAAGAAAGGCGCCAAGAACGTGGAAATTAAAGTGGGCACGGCTTATCCAGGACAATATATCCTCTACCAGATTTCCAACTGCGAGAAAGTGCTTGAAACCAACTGGTTAAAAGGCACCGGCGACATCGTTACGGTCAAAGTCCCCGCACCGGCCGACAACGAGCGCATCCGCGTCACCTTCATAGGCTCGCACGACCTTATCCCTGTCCGTGGCACCGTCACCGTGGTTCCCCCCGAAGCCAACAACAAGCTCGAAATGGAGGTGGTTTCATTCCGCGACCGAATCACTTCCGGAAGCGAGGAACAGTGGCAATTCCGCTTCCTCTACAACGATAAGGAAGCGACTTCGCTCCCCGTTATGGCCGTGATGACCGACAAGGCGCTCAACGCAATAGCACCCTTCGCATGGGTCTTGAATCCTCGCGGCAGCATCTATTACCCCACCGTGAACCGTCTTAATACCGGATATCCCGGCACGGTGAGCGGTTACCAGTTCTTCGCAACGAAAAAGTATATCAAATACTTCACGCCCCAGACTCCGGAATGGCAAACCTACGGAGAACCTCTCTACAGCATGTTCAGAGACTACGGCATGGTGCTGTATGACTGCGTAATGCCTGCCTCTGAGGAGAAAGCCGAGGCACCGCGTCCGCGCATGATGAAGTCGCGCGCCACCATGAAGAGTTCCAACGCCATGGCAACACCTGAAGCGGCAGAAAAAGAAGTTACCAAAGATGCTGCCGACGCTCTCGCCGGTTCTGCAAGCGGAATCGAAGAATCCGCCTCACAAGACATCGATACCTCCGGAATAGCGCTGCAAGATGCCGAACATCCGGTAGCTTTCTTCAAGCCGAATCTCTCAACCGACAGAGACGGTGTAGTAACGCTCTGCTTCACCGCCCCAAACTATAACACTACGTGGCAACTGCAATTGGCCGGTTACACACCGGAAATGTACACCGCGGTCAATAAATTCGATGCCGTGTCAGCAAAACCCGTAATGGTCAAAGGCAACTTCCCACGCTTCCTGCGCACCGGTGACAGCGTGAACCTCACCGCAATACTGATGAACAATACTGCGTTGATAAAGTGCTTGCACACCGGAAGAAGTTCTGGATTTATTTTGCAAAGAAACATCAAGTGAAGTATAAACTGGAGCTATAGAGAGAAGTATGCGTATTGTCTTATTCTGTGAAAATAAGTATGCTGTTGATATATTATTGCCTATATATCAGGAAGCGGTAAAGTCGGAGACGAATCATATCTTGTGGTATGTGCATCTTCCGAAGATCCCGGTTTTCCCACTGGACGGAAAGGTCGTTTACACCTATTCGATGCAGGAGGTTTATGATTTTTCTCCGGAAGCTATATTTGTGCCGGGCAATATTGTTCCCTATTATTTGCCGGGTGTGAAGATACAGGTTTTTCATGGCTATGCGGCAGAAAAGAAAGATCATTGGGTCATTCGTCGCTATTTTGATATCTATTTCACCCAAGGTCCTTTTTTTACGAAAAAGTTTAAGGAATTAGCTGCCGAATATAAAGATTTTGAGGTCGTGGAGACCGGTTGGCCCAAACAAGATTGGATAAAAAATCATTGGCATGATTTTGACCGGGAACGTGAAGAACTGTTGAAACTGCATGGGAAAAGTCAAATTGTATTATATGCACCTACTTTTTCACCAAGTTTAACATCTCTTCCTGCATTAAAAGAGGCTTTGCTGCATTTAGTAAAGATGAGGGATGTCGTTCTGTTGTTGAAGTTGCATCCGTTGACTAAAAAAGAGTGGGTGGATGAATATAAACAACTGGCAGAACAAGAAGAACACATTATATGGGAAGACGGCTTTAATGTTACGAAGTATCAGTTAATGTCCGATGTCATGATAAGTGACACTTCCTCAACAGTATATGAATTCTTGCTTCTGGGACGTCCGGTAATTACTTATCGCACCATAGCGAAGGACATTTACTGGACTGACATAACGGATACGTCCCAATTGACAGACGCCTTTGAAAGTGTGCAGCATGATGAAAACGCTATTGCGAAAAGACGATGGGTGGTTGATAACTACGATCCGTATCTGGATGGAAATGTAGCCAGGCGAATGCTGGAAGCGGCTGAAGATTATATTCGCCGTCATGGTGTTCCGAGAGAACGGAAGTTGAACCTTTGGAGAAAATATACGAGTATAAAGACGTTCGGAAGGATAAAGAAGTGATGAAAAGTAATGTAGAACTATTAAAAAGCAGGAATATGAAATCTTATGTTTTTCCGGGAAATATAGAAGAGCGGATTCTTCGAATCGCAGGAGAACCTTTTCCGTATATGCGCACTGCTTTGTTTTCCGAAATTGTGAAAGATTCAGAGCGTATGTTGCTGGAGCTGATACATTGTCCAGGCGGGCGTGTTATCTTCTATACTGCTTCAGGAACCGGTGCGATGGATGCTGTGGTTACCAATTATGTTTCCCTGAAAAAGAAAGCTTTTATTATAGCCGGCGGTTCATTCGGCTACCGTTGGAAGAGTCTCTGCGAGTACTATCAGGTTCAGAATGAAGTTTTTGAAGTTCCTTTTGCTCGTGATATTGATTATGCCCAGCTGGAAAATGCTGTGGCTGCTTCGCGTCCGGATGTGTTTTTATGTCAACATCATGAAACCTCTACCGGTCAACTGTTTGATTTAAAGAAAATTTCTGCTATTTGCAGGAAACATAATGTTTCGCTGGTTGTTGATGCTATTAGTTCTTTCTTGTCCGATGATTTGGATATGGAAGAGTTGAATATCGATATCTGTATTACCAGCAGTCAGAAGGGGCTGAATATAGCCCCGGGTTTGTCGTTTCTGTTTCTTTCGCCTAGAATCCTGCAGACTGATTTTTTGCATAAATCTTATTATTTTGATTTTGCTGAGAATCTGAAGAATCTGGAACAATTCCTTAACCTTGACTTTTCCATTTTCACGAAGGCATTTCTCTATTGCGCTTTGTCTTTCCTCAGTAAACATAGCCCCTCTTTCCTCATCCATTCATGATAACCTGTATCTTTCAGTGAATCCTGTTTTCTTCACTGTTCATCTTCAGGTGTAATATTGTTATTTCGGAATTCCTATTCTGTAAGTTCCGGATAATGACATTTTACAATATGACCCGGTGCAATTTCAACAGGTGTCGGCACCTGTGTCTTACATTTTTCTGTACAATGTGGGCAGCGTGTATGGAACAGGCATCCACTTGGCGGATTACTCGGACTTGGAAGATCACCTTTTAAAGTAATACGCTCTTTCTTCACTTCCGGATCCGGGATCGGAACTGCTGAAAGAAGTGCTCTTGTATATGGATGTCTCGGGTTTGCATACAGTTCTTTCTTCGGAGCTGTCTCTACGATCGTACCCAGATACATAACACCGATCCTGTCTGAAATCATCTCAACGACACTCAGGTCATGGGAAATGAACAGATAGGTAAGATTAAAGTCTTTCTGTAACTGCTGCAGAAGATTTAATACCTGCGCCTGGATAGAAACATCCAGCGCTGATACCGGCTCATCTGCGATGATAAGCTTTGGCTGTACAGTCAGTGCTCTGGCAATTCCGATACGCTGACGCTGACCACCGGAAAATTCATGTGGGTAACGTTCTCCGTGTGATGGGCTTAAACCTACTGTTCCCAAAAGTTCATGCACTTTCTTAAGACGCTCGCCTGCACTCATATTTGTGTGAATCAGAAGTGGCTCACCGATGAGATCCTGAACTTTCATTCTCGGATTCAGGGAACCGTATGGATCCTGGAAAACCATCTGGATATCTGAACGTAACGGGCGCATTTCTTTCTCTGAAAGTTTGGAGATTTCTTTTCCCTCAAACCAGATTTCACCGGAGTCAGGTGTGATCAGATGATCGATCAGTTTACCTGTCGTGGATTTACCACAGCCGGACTCGCCTACCAGCGAAAAAGTTTCACCCGGATAAATATCAAAAGATACGTCATTTACCGCATGGACAAATTTCTTCTTGCTGAACATTCCTCCGTTTGCCTGGAATGTTTTCTTCATATTCTTTACTGATAATAACGGCTCGCTCACAGGTTACGCCTCCTTTCCGATTTTGTTGAGCAGATGGCATCTGCATTTTCTGGTTCCTGCTTCGTTGATATCTGCAAGCTCCGGTTCCTGCTGATGGCAGATATCCATTGCATATTTACATCTCGGTGCAAACTTACATCCTTTCGGCATTACGGACAGATCCGGTACGCTTCCCGGAATGGACGGAAGAGATTCCACACCGCTTCCAAGTTTCGGTACAGAACCGATCAGCCCCTGTGTATATGGATGTTTCGGATCTGCAAAAAGTTCCTGCACAGGCGCTTCTTCTACGATTCGGCCGGCATACATAACAACAACTCTGGAACACATTTCAGCGACAACACCAAGGTCATGTGTGATCATCAGAATGCCTGTATTCTTCTTTGCCCTGATCTCCTCCATCAGCTCCAGGATC
>OHBJ01000014.1_pt1 | contig 59356 bp, 35 predicted proteins | sample 1577241 | NCBI WGS metagenome assembly OHBJ01 (sample SAMEA3541594, study PRJEB24748) | human gut metagenome | biome: human gut; feature: human-associated habitat; material: faeces | place: China | collected 2012 | reverse complement strand
TCGAAAACCGTTGTACCCTTACGGGTACCCAGGGTTCGAATCCCTGTCTTTCCGCTTTAAACCGGAGTCTGCGAGTTTTTTCGTGGACTCCTTTTTTTTAATTTAGAACCATTTGCACCATGAAGAAAATAGCAATCATCGGAGCCGGCAACATGGGGTCGGCAATAGCGGCATCGCTCCTGGGAGGCGGTGCGCTAATTGTATGCACCGCAGCATCGCAATCCACGTTAGACATAATCAAGGCTGAAATGCCGGGAGCGGAAGCTACCGCCGACAACGCCGCGGCTGTAAGGGACGCCGACATGGTTATTCTCGCCGTCAAGCCATATATTGCTCCCGGTGTCATCGAGGAAATCAAAGGGCATATCCGTCCGGGAGCAGTTATCGTTTCGGTCGTAGCTGTAATGCCAATTTCAGAATTGCGGGAACGGCTCGACGCAGATGAGAAAGGGCTTAAGATATTGAGAGTAGTGCCCAACACTGCTATTAAATACGGCAAAAGCGCCACCTTCATCACCGCAGCAGAAGATGTAGATAAGACCATAATAGCGGAAATCGTAGAAATTTTCAACCGTTCCGGAAAGGCATTCGTGGTAAATGAGAGTGAGCTGGCTGCCTGCACGGCATTGGCCTCCTGCGGCATAGCCTTCTTCCTGCGGTTCATACGCGCGGCCGTGGAAGGGAGCGTGGAATTGGGCATGAAGGCCGCGTTCGCCACCGAAGTGGCGGCACTCACGGCCGAAGGCGCGGCGGCATTGCTCGCCTGCGGGGCACATCCCGAAGCGGAAATCGACAAGGTGACCACTCCCGGCGGAATTACCATCAAAGGGCTCAACGCGCTGGAAGCTAACGGTTTCACCTCGGCTGTGATAGCTGCCCTCCGCGCCTCCTGCGTAAACTAACGCCGCACACCGTCTGAATGGCATCGGCTCATAATAGCATTGAAAATTTATAATTTCGCATTATGAAAATTTATATTGAGACCGAACGGCTGATTCTTCGTCACTGGGAAGAACGAGACCGAAAACCTTTTGCAGAATTGAACGCCAACGAAAATGTCATGAAATATTTTCCAGCGACCTTATCGGCTGAAGAATCGAATGCTTTCGTTGATAGAATTAATTCTGAATTTGAAGAGACAGGTTTCGGACTGTATGCCGTTGAAATTAAAGAAACAGGAGAGTTTATCGGATACGTAGGTTTCCATCTCTTTAATTTCAGCCTCCATATCTCTCCTAACTGGGAAATAGGTTGGCGCATCTCAGATAAGTTCTGGCATAAGGGATATGCAACAGAGGCTGCCATCGCTTGCCTGAATTATGCCCGCGAAAGAAGACTGTGTAATAAACTCTATTCATTTACTGCTATTCCCAACATTCCTTCCGAAAATGTGATGAAACGTATCGGCATGACGTACCAGGGCACATTCATGCACCCCGCATTGGATGACGGACACTGGCTTAAAGAGCACAAACTTTTTTCAATCGATTTGTCCACACAGCAACCCGACTTCAAAGGATAATTCAATTTAGTTCTGCCATAACAGTTTTTTTACACATGAAGAGCGGCGGACCAATGGTCTTTTGAGAACAAAACATAAAAACAGCATTCTTAACTTGCATTTCAGTGCGATTCAGCAAGATTCTCTTGCAAGAGTGGTTTATTTGTGTTAAATTTGCGGCAACTTCTAACGATTAACTCCTGACATCATGAAAATATTCAATAAACTTTTCTTAACTACCGCCGTGGCATTCGCCGCGGTAATGACTGGTATCCCCTCCCGTGCCGAAGTGGACCAATACGGCACCGAATGGCACTGGAACAAGGGTACCATCGAAACCGTGTCGCCCGAGCGGCAACCCGGCCAGAAGAGCGTGCTCGGCCTCACTGTCCCCGCCATGGAGTCGGTACGCGTAGCTTTCGTGGGTCTCGGGATGCGCGGCCCCGGCGCCGTGGAACGTTTCACCCACATCCCCGGCGTGGAGATAAAGGCGCTCTGCGACTATGAACAGGCACGCGCCGACAGTTGCCAGAAATACCTGCGCGCCGCCTCGATGCCCGAAGCCACAGTCTACTTCGGCGAAGAGGGTTACAAGGAACTCTGCAAACGTCCCGACATAGACCTTATCTATATAGCCACGGACTGGCTGCACCACGTCCCGGTGGCCAAATGCGCCCTCGAAAACGGCAAGAACGTGGCCATCGAAGTGCCGTCTGCCATGACACTCCGCGACTGCTGGGACCTCGTGGACTTAAGCGAAAAGACACAGAAGCACTGCATGATTCTTGAAAACTGCTGCTATGACTGGTTCGAAATGAACACCCTCAACATGGCACAGCAGGGAGTCTTCGGCGACATTATCCGCGCGCAAGGTGCCTATATCCACGATCTGTCACCCTTCTGGAAACATTACTGGAAGAAAGGAGAGGACGACCGTCTGGGCTGGCGCCTGGACTATAATATGCGCAACCGTGGCGACGTCTATCCCACCCATGGCCTCGGCCCCGTGGCGCAGGCAATGGACATTCACCGCGGCGACCGCATGAAGACCCTCGTGGCTATGGACACACGCTCGTTCAACGGCCGCGAACTGGTCCAGGAGATAGCCGACTCCACATGCAACTACTTCCGCAACGGCGACCATACCACCACCCTCATCCGCACCGAAAACGGCAAGGTCATCGAGATACAGCACAACGTAATGACGCCTCAGCCCTACAACCGCCTCTATCAGCTCACCGGAACACGCGGTTTCGCCAACAAGTATCCCGTGGAGGGTTATGCCATAGGGCGCCAGCAACTCACCGATGCCGGCGTGGAAGTGGACATCGAGAACCTCTCGGCCCACACTTTCCTACCCGACAACGAGCGTGCCGCGCTTGAAGAGAAATACCGGCATCCCATCCTCAAGAAATACGGCGATATGGCCAAAGAAGTCGGCGGTCACGGCGGCATGGACTTCATCATGGACAGCCGCCTGGTATACTGCCTGCAGAACGGGCTACCCCTCGACATGGACGTCTACGACCTGGCCGAATGGTGCTCGCTGGCCGAGCTCGGCACCCTCTCGATGGACAACGGTTGCGCTCCGGTAAGCATCCCCGACTTCACACGCGGCGACTGGAACAAAACCAAAGGCTACCGCCACGCCTTCGCCTCCGAAGAGCAGGAACGCGAGTCGATGGCAAAAGCCGAAGCCTTCACCGCCACTCTGAAAGCCAAAGGCGCAAAAGAGAATGCTAAAAAAGCTAAAAAGAGCAGCAAGAGACGGAAATGATGAATAAACACGAGATACTGCGGAAATTCGGCATCGAGGCGGAGGAGAGCGAAATAACACTTATAGGCAACGGCCACATCAACGACACTTACCGTGCGGTGGACCGGCCCACCGGCCGCCCTTACATCCTGCAGCGCATCAACCACAACGTGTTCCGCGATGTAGACCTACTGCAACGCAACATCGAAAAGGTCACCGCCCATATCCGCGCCAGACTTGTGGCACAACGAGAAAAGGACATCGACCGCAAAGTGCTGACACTCGTCAAGTTGCAGGATTCCGACAAAACCTATTTCCATGACGGCGAAAGCTATTGGCGCGTAATGCTGCTGATTCCCGACGCCGAGACGCGCGAATCGGTGACACCGGAGAACGCCCGTCATGCCGGAGTGGCTTTCGGCCGTTTCCAGCAGATGCTCAGCGACATGGAGGGTGAGCTCGGGGAAAGCATCCCCGACTTCCACAACATGGAACTACGCCTCCGGCAGCTCGACGAAGCCGTGGTTTCAGACCCAGCCGGGCGGCTCGACGGCGTGCGCGACCTCGTGACGGAACTTGACCGTCGCCGCGAGCGAGCCTGCCTCGCCGAACGCCTTTACCACGAAGGACACCTCCCCAAGCGCGTGTGCCACTGCGACACTAAAATCAACAATATGCTCTTCGACGCTGACGGCAGAGTGCTCTGCGTCATTGACCTCGACACGGTTATGCCATCATTCGTTTTCTCCGACTTCGGCGACTTCCTGCGCACCGCCGCCAACACCGGCGACGAGGATGACCGCGACCTCAGCCGCGTGGACTTCGACATGGACATCTACCGCGCATTCCGTGAGGGATACCTCGAAAGTGCCGGCGAGTTCCTCACCGAAACCGAGATAAAGCATCTCCCCTACGCTGCCGAGCGTTTCGCCTACATGCAGGCTGTTCGTTTCCTTACCGACTACCTCAACGGAGACACATACTACCATACCGCCTACCCCGACCACAACCTAGTGCGCGCCCGAGCTCAGTTCAAGCTCCTCCGCGCCATCGAAGAAAAGCTCACCGCCATGTAAACCCGCCGCAAACGCAACATCAGCAACGTCATTATTAAAAAATAACCGGGGAGGTGATAGAAACAGGACGGAGAGGGTGTCATTACAACAAAACAAACCCACAAAAACCAACAACTCACCGACAAACTGAACCACTAACAATCAATACCCCCGGAAAAATGAAACTCAACATCCGCACCATCGCTCTCGCCGCCATCCTCGTTTCCCTCCCCGTAGCCATGACCTCCTGCCGCAACGCCGGCAAAGTGGCAAAAGCCGCCGAAAAACTATGGAAAGGAAGTGGCTCTACAGTATCAAATACAGGCAAACTCGCCGCCGGAGCGGCCCGCGCCTACAACCAGTACAACAACGACAACACGCCGACCACCACCGTTAGTACCGTTACCTGTGCATCATGCGACGGTCTCGGCCAAGTCAATTACTTCGACGATTACGGCAACTACCTCTATACCGGCGATTGCCCCCACTGCGAAGGCTCGGGATACTTCTACGTGGCCGACTATTGACACCCTGCTTACAAGAGTCCTGTCTCAAAACAGGATTGCCATCTTACTTCCGGGCTCTCCATGCAACGCCCGGATGTTTTTTCTTAGATGCTGAAAAATTTTTCAGCATCAACGTCTCTACAACTCCGCACGACAAACTGACCGGTTCGTTGAAATGACAATATGTCTATGTCAACCATTCCAACGCAGTGACAATGGACGGCAACAAGGATACACAAAACTAATTTAATCGCACTTATAAAAAAGAAAGCGGCAGATTTCCCCATCTATTTACGGAAATGGATTAATCTAAAAGATGGCGCAACGATTTCACGGGCGCCAGACTCAATCCGGCGTTGCTTTTAAGATAGCAAGGTTATGAAATTTCTTCGGTAAAAAGGTGATTAACTAAGGCGAATATACAGTTTTTAGATTTTATTAACACTTCTTTAACTACTCATTTTTGTCCTTTTTAGGAAATTTTTTCTTAAATTTGTCATTATTAAAACCAAGTACTGACTTTTTAACATAACAATCTGATTTTAAAAGTAGACGTTTAGATTATTCTTTACTTAACATTCGGACAATAAGTTGAAAATTTGACAGAAATTGGTATTTTAGGAATCAAACCACCACACGACATGAGACGTTTTCACAATCAGCAAACTGACACGGGTAGCTCCACACGGGCAGCTTCCCATTTCCGGTGCGCGGCATCGGTAACTGTCCTATCCTTCCTTTACGCCTTGGCGGCTTGGGCAGTACCGGCCAAACCGGGCGTCATGACCTTCGACAACGCCGGCCGCAGCATAGAAGTGCGTCTCATCGGCGACGAGAACTGCCACTTCTATGTCACCACCGACGGCTACATGCTCCTGCGCGGCGCCGACGGGGTGTTCCATTACGCCATCCCTGACGGTCAACGCCTGCGTGAATCCTCATTCCCTGCCGAAAATCCGCGCGAACGACGCACCATTCGCCATCCTCCAAACCTCCGCAAATGCCCGGCAGCGCGTAATCCGACCTACAGTACACACCAAAGCATCTTTAACAGGCAAAAGCCGCGTGGCGGCAGAATCTGAACTGAACACCTTCCCCACCATCGGAGAACCGAAATGCCTCGCGATCCTCGTCGAGTTCCAGGACGTGAAGTTCACCCTCGACAACCCCGCGCAACTCTTCGGCGACATGCTCAACAAGGAGGGATTCTCCGAATACGGCGCCACCGGCTCGGCACGCGACTACTTCACGGCAAGCTCGGGCGGCGCTTTCAGGCCGCAGTTCGACGTATACGGTCCCGTGACCCTCCCCTACAACATGAGCTACTACGGCGGCAACGACATGACGGGCAACGACGCCCGGCCCTACGAGATAGTGCCCCACGCCGTGGACATCCTCAAAGACGAGATAGACTTCAGCCAATACGACACGGACCATGACGGCGTGGTGGACAACATCTACTTCTTCTACGCCGGCTACGGCGAGGCCGACGGCGGTCCCGCCAACTCCATCTGGCCGCACTCCTGGAACGTGCACGACGACCTCGGCATGGACCTGTACTTCGACGGTGTGCTCATAAACCATTACGCCACCTCCAACGAGCTCTCCAACGGCTCGGGGCGCCAGTTGGCCGGAATCGGTGTCTTCTGCCACGAGTTCTCGCATGTCCTCGGTCTCCCGGACCTGTATTCCACCACCTACTCGGGGGCTTTCACCCCGTCGGAATGGTCGCTCATGGACCACGGTTCCTACAACAACAATTCGCACACCCCTCCCCTCCATACGGGCTACGAGCGCTACTGCCTCGGTTGGCTGGAACCCAAATTGCTCAAAAACGCCGCCAACATAACCATCGGCCACGTTTCGGATGAAGACTCTTACGGTGACGTCTACCTCCTCCCCACCGAGAAGGAACATGAATATTACATCTTCGAGAACCGGCAGCAGCAAGGCTGGGACCGCTACATCCCCGGCCACGGTATGCTGGCCTGGCACATAGACTACGTGCCCGAAATATGGCGCGCCAACACAATCAACGTCGAGAAGCAGCACATCGACATAGTGGAGGCCGACAACATTCTCTCCGAAGGGACACGCTCGGGCGACAGCTTCCCCGGCACAGCCTCGGTCACCGAATTTACAGACGACACCACGCCGGCCTTGCGTTCCTGGAGCGGAGCTCCCTTGCGCTCCCCCATCACCAATATCACCGAAAGCCGGGGCACCGTCAGCTTCGCCTTCAAAGGGGGCGAGGACATCTTCGGCGCCATCAACGCCCGCGAAGCATCGGAGGTAAAATGCACCTCCTTTACCGCCAACTGGGACAAGGCCCCGCGCGCAACCTCCTATCTCTTCAACCTTTACACCAAAGGAGATGACGGACGGCGCACCTACCTCGAAGGATACCGCGGCCGCGAACTCGGCGACGTCTCCTCGCTTACGGTCACTGACCTTACTCCTGAAACCACCTATTATTATACGTTGTCAGCCACCGACGGCCGTTTCTACTCCTCCGAGTCGAACGAAGTGGAGGTGACCACCACTCCCCCGACCCTCGACTACCTCACGGTAACGGCCCGCGCCGCAACGGAAGTTACCGGCACCTCGTTCCGTGCCAACTGGGAACCGCTTCCCGGCGCCGAGAACTACGAAATAGACCTCTTCCGCCTGGAACTCGGCGAACCCTTTTACACAGCGGCCGACTTCACGGACCGCACATTGCCAGTAGGATGGGAAAGCGACGGCGCCTTCGACGGCCGCGGCTCATACGCCGTGCAGACACCTTCGCTGCGCTTTACAGCCGACGGTATGTCGCTCACTTCGGCACCGCTCAGCGGAATACGTACACTCGGCTTCTGGTACCGTGCCGGAAGCCCAGACAGCAACTGCGCCCTGGAAATCTCCACTCTCGTGGACAACAGCTGGACTGCGGCCGCCCGAATCTCCCCTCTCCTCCCGGACGCCGGTGGAACCACCGTCACCCTCGACAATCTCCCCACCGGAAGCACCCGGGTGCGCATCACCTTCCGCCGGGGCGCTACCGGCTCCGTATCAATCGATGACGTGAAGATTGGATACGGCGGAAACATGAGTTACCACGAAGTCCCCGGAATGCAGGGAATCCCAGCCGGAGCCGCCGAGTCTTACCTCTTTACAGACCTTGAACCCGCCACCAACTACGGCTATTCGGTGACCGCCACGGCCGGCGACCTCCGCTCCAAAGCCTCGCAGATAATCGGCGTGCTCACCGGCACCTCGGGAATCGAAAGCGTTACGGAAAGCGGCATCGTGACCGTAAGCGGCCGCGACATAACGGTTACCGGAACCACCGCCCAAGTCACCGTCACCGACCTTTCGGGACGCATCCTGGCCCGCGGTACAGGTGCCTCCTTCCGCTACCACGCGCCTCGACCCGGCATTTACCTCGTCACCGCCGGCGGCCGAACAGTCAAGGCCTCCATCTATTAACCAGATACTTAATAACTCTAACAAATACTTTTATATGAACAAACTACTTACTACGGCACTGATAGCGCTCACGGGAGCTGCGGCGGCCTTTTCCGCCGTCCCGGAGGGTGCTACCAGGGTCATGAGGGTACCGACGGTGCCCGGCGACGGTACGGTGCTCTATGGTGAAGTCACCTTCTCCAACTCCATGAACACCACCGACGGTAGCGGCCTCGCCTGGGGTCTGTACTCCTTCCCGGCACAATCGCCGATGACGGTCACTCCCCTGCACATAGACAACACCCTGTGTGCCAACGGCGGCGGTGCGTACCGCAAGGGGAAACTCTATTACACCTCTTACTATGAGGACATGACCGGTGCTCTCGGCTTCCTCTATCTCATAGAGATGGACCTCCAGACCTACGGGATAGAGCGTCACGCTCTCATAAACGACACCTACGACGCCATTTCGGTGGACATGGCCTACGACCCCGTGGGCGACAAAATCTACGGCGTCTCCTTCGACAAGAGCGACAACACGCTCTCCTCCTACAACCTCGTGGACTTCAACCTCGAGACCGGCTATCCCACGCGCATAGCCTCCATAGCACGCATGTCGGCAATAGCCTGCGACAACCTCGGCCAGCTCTGGGGTATCCGCTACAGCGATGGCAAGCTCGTGAAAATCAACAAGATGAACGCCGAGGTAACGGAAGTTGGCCCAACCGGCATCAACCCCATCTACAACGGTTCCGCCTGCTTCGACTACCGCACCGGCAAGCTCTACTGGAGCACCAACGAGCGCAACAGCGAAGAGTCGGGCCTCTATGAAGTGAACACAACTACCGGCGCGGCATCGCTCATCGCCATGTATCCCGACAACGAATCGGTTGCCGCGCTCTACATACCACAGGCCGACGACATCTGCAACCTCAGTCCCGTCACCGACCTGACGGCCAACTTCAGCGGCTCCTCTCTCGACGGAAGCATCTCCTTCACCGCTCCTTCAACCACCGTCGACGGCAACGCCATCTCCGGCGACGTCACAGTGACCGGCTACATCGACGGGACCATGAACTTCTCCATTCCCGTAGCGCCGGGAGCCTCCGCCACGCGCGACCTCTCCCTGACGCAAGGGCAGCACACCGTGGAGCTCATAGCCACTCATCCCACCGGCGGCAAGTCGGAACGCACCTCGCTTACGTTCTATGTCGGCTCCGACGGTCCCGCAGCTGTAACCAATCCCACGGCTACGCTCACCGACGGCAACAAGGTGAAAATCACATGGCAGGCTCCCACCACCGGCGAGCACGGAGGCACCATCAACCCCGCTCTCGTATGGTACAAGATAACGCGCCTGCCCGATTACAAGGTAGTAAGCGAAGAAGCCACCGGCGAAGAGTATACCGACGTGCTCCCCGCCGGCAGTGAAATGCGCAAATACTCCTATATGATAACGGGTTACTACCGCAACCTGGAAGGGGGCAGCGCCACCACCGGCGAGGTTGAAGCCGGCTCTCCGGCGGCACTCCCCTTCTCCGAGAGCTTCGACTCCAGGAGCGGCTACGACCGTTTCGTGGCACGCGACAACAACCGACAGGAAGGCTACACGGGCGACAACGGCATGTGGGGCTACAACACCGACCGCCAGTGTGCCGCCTACAAATACCACACCCTGATTCCGGCCGACGACTGGCTGATAACCCCCGGTTTCGCCTTGCAGAAGGGCCACAGCTACAGGCTGGGATTCAAGACCATGGCTTCACGCTACACTCCTGAAACACTCGAAGTCAAGATTGGCCGGGGCTACGCGCCGGAGAGCTTCACGCAGACGCTCATGCCGCGCACCGACCTCACTTCGCCTAACCTCACCTTCGCCGACCACTCCATAGAGTTCTCCGTGGCAGAAGACGGCAACTACTACATCGGCTTCCACGCCATGACCGCCAAGGGCGCCTACACCCTTTACCTCGATGACGTGACCCTGGAAGAGGGGGCAGCCATGAATGCACCCGCCGTTATCACCGACCTCAAGGCCGTTCCCGGCGCACAGGCCGACCAGGTTGACATCTCCTTCACAGCTCCCGACAAGGATTCGCACGGCGCTATGCTGACAAGCCTGACAGACGTCAAGATTTCGCGCGGCGGCAATGTGGTCAAGACACTGACGGCAGCCGAGGGTCTTGCCCCCGGCAAGAAGATGACATTCACCGACAGCAACGTCCCCACCGGAAAAGCCTCATACAGCGTGACGTCAAGCAACGGCGCAGGCGAGAGCAACGCCTCCGTAACCACAGTATATGCCGGCCTCGACACTCCCGTGGCAGTAACGGCAGTGACCCACACGAGTGCCGACGGCATTAAGGCACAACTCAGCTGGGAAGCCCCGACACTCGGCATAAACGGCGGCTCCGTAGCCTACGAACCGCTGAAATACCGCATCACTGACAACACCGGGCGCACCGTGGCCGAAGCCGTGGCAGCAACCTCTTACACCGATGATGCCATCGACACCTCGGCAGGACAGAAGAGCCTCATCTACACCGTGACGCCGTATAACGCGGCCGGCCGGGGCGAAGGCACAGAGTCCGACTTCATAACCTACGGCCAGGCGTTCCGGGACGGCTTCGCCGAGTCGTTTGCCGGCGGACAGGCGCCCAGCAACAGCGGATGGATTCCCCGAATCCTCGTGGAGTCGCCCTACGACAACGGCTTCTACGGACGCTACTTCGCCTTCAGCCATAACCCCAACGACAAGGACCGCGGTCCCAAACCGGAAGCACACGACAAGGACGGCGGTATGCTCGTGGCATACACCGACTTCATAGACGTGGAATCGCGCATGATTTCGCCGAAAATCAACGTCTCCAGACTCGCCAACCCCGTGCTCTCCTTCTGGTTCTACCACTACTACAACCCCGACACCGAGAACGGCTACTCCACCGAAAAGGAATACATGAATGTGGAAGCACTCGTTGACGGCGAGTACAAAATGCTGACCGCCAACCCGATACTGCTCATCAACGGCACCGGCTGGTACCGCTATGACATACCGCTGAAGGAGGCCGTCGGAGCCAAGGACTTCCAGATAGCCTTCCGCACGCACAACTATATCAGCTACGACATGCACGTAGACGAAATCACGGTGCGCGACACCCCCGACAACGACCTCTGCGTGGAGAGCTTCTCCATACCCGCGCTCATCTCCGTGAACTCGACGCGCAACGCCACGGTAGACATCTTCAACAACGGCATCCTACCCGCCTCGGGCTACACCGTAGAGCTACTGCGCGACGGCGAGGTCGTGGCCACACAGCAGCCAGAGGGTGAACTCGCTTTCGGCAAAACAGCCACATATAAATTCCCCGTCACCCCGACCGTAGCAGAAGCCGGAAAGGCCTACAACTACTCGGCACGCATAGTCTTCGCCGCCGACGCGGACCCGTCGAACAACACCAGCGAAGCCGTCGAGGTACAGTTCCCGGGCAACAACCTGCCCACCGTCACCGGCCTGCGCGGCACAATCAAGGACGGCAACGTCGAGCTTAACTGGAACGAAGCCGAGTCCTCCATGGCCGGCAAGGTGACCGAAGGTTTCGAGGCTTACGAGGCCTTCACAATCACCGACTTCGGCGAATGGAGCCTCTTCGACAACGACGGAAGCCTCACATACACCATCTCCAACTCCGACACCGGCAGCGGCGACTACGAATATCCCAACGCCGGCTACCAGATGGCTTTCCAGATCTTCAACCCGCGTGCCATAGACATGAAGGGCAACCTCTGGACACCGTACCTCGGCGAACAGATGGCAGTTTGTTTCGCCGCCGCCGAACGCAGCAACGACGACTGGCTCATCTCTCCCGAAGTGAAGGGGGGCACCACCGTCTCCTTCATGGCCAAGACCGTCGTGGAGGCTTACGGCCTCGACAAGTTCTACTTCTGCTACTCCAACGGCGATGAAATCAAGATAGCCGACTTCAAGCGCATCGGCGGAGTCAATGTGGTTCCAGCCTCCGAATGGACACGCTACGAGTTCACGCTCCCCGAGGATGCACGATACTTCGCCATCAACTGCGTTTCGGAGAACACCTACGGCTTCCTGCTCGATGAAATCACATACGAGAAAGCCAACTCCGAAGTGCTCGAGTTCCGCGGTTACAACGTATACCGCAACGGCGTGAAAATCAACGCCGGGACGGTTGAGGACAACTTCTTCACCGACACTGCAGCAGACCCCGTCAAGGATAACGTCTACAATGTGACGGCACTCTTCGACAAGGGAGAATCGGGCTTCTCCTCCGACCTGCTCATCAACTTCACCGGCATCGACGGCATCACCGCAGGCCGCGCCACAATACGCGGCGCACAGGGATATGTGGAAATCCTCAACGCCGAAAGCCGCGTGACCATCGTCAACGCCGCCGGAATGAAGTTCTTCGACAACGAGGTGGGCGACTATGCACGCATACCGCTGCAACCCGGCGTCTACTTCGTGCAGGCAGGAGCCAACACCGTGAAACTGATTGTAAAATAACACTAACCGGAGCGGAGGGAGGCGACAGAAACGCGCCGCCTCCCCTCCTCCACTAAAAAAACACTTTTATATGAAACGAAACCTTTTACTTACCTTAGCTTTAGGAGGGACCCTGGCAGCGATGGCCGCCGCCCCCTACACCCCGCCCTACAGCTATGACTTCAACAGCGGTCTGGGCGAGTTCACTTCACTGGACTCCAACGGCGACGGCAACACCTTCAAGTTGACTTCCTATAGTGGCTACAACTATTCAGGAGGTGCTTTCTATGACGGGACTGCCACCCAAGGCAGTGCAAACGACTGGCTCTTCACACCGGAGTTGACCCTCCAATCCGGTCTTGTTTATGAAATGTCTTTCTACTGTAAGACCGCAACTGACGGCAAAACCAACAAGCTTGAAATCAAAGCGGGCAGCACAAAAACTGCCGAAGGAATGACAGTCAACGTGCTTGATGTCACAGACATCCCCGGAAATTCATGGGAGTACAAGACGGTCCGCTTCAGTGTAGAAGCAACCGGTTCCTATTATGTCGGCTTCCATGCGTTGAGCGAGTCTGGCCAAAATTATTTCTACATCGACAATATATCGATTGCAGCAGGCGTCAATCCTTTGGCACCCAATGCTCCTGCAGCTCAAACACCGACATTCAGCGTCAACGGTTCCGCACTTGAGGCCCAAATCAGCATCACGGCCCCGACCACTACTTTCTCCGGTGACGCTCTTTCAGGCAACGTGACCCTCAACATCAAACGCGCAGATAGCGAAACTCCCGCTACACTCACGGCAGCTCCCGGCGCTACAGTGACCTACACTGACACCCATGCACTGCTAACATCCACCACTTACGACATCACCTGCACAGCCAACGGCGTAGAGAGCCAGGCAACTACGGTAACGGCCAACCCAGTGTTCGGCACCCCCAACCCGGTTGAAGATTTCACCGTGACGCAGAACGATAATATCTTTACCTTGAGCTGGAATGCTGTGACAACTCCCACAATCGAGGGAGAAATCTTTATACCATCTTCCGTAAGATACAACATAAAATGCGGAAACAACACGGTGGTTACAGACTTTGACGGAACAACCACCACTTATACCTACCCGATGCCCGAGGAGGGACAGGAAATAATCAAGTTCAGCATCGAGGCAAAATTCGGCGACAAAGTATCAGCCACTGCCAGCTCCGGAACTTACGTAGTGGGTAACGCCCTTGCAGGCGACTTCGCAGAATCCTTCGCCAACTATTCCTACACCAACGGCGGCTGGAGCACAGATCCGGAGATGGCTTCTTACGGATGGAGGCCTTCTTCCGGCATCTCCTATCCTACCGAAATCTCAGCTCAGGACGGGGACAACGGCATGATACAGTTCTCACTGCGCCCGGGCAACGAGCAGCGTCTCGTATCCCCGAAACTTGACCTCACTAACCTCCAGAACGGAAAACTGAAATTCTGGATGTTCATGCTCTCATCCGGTAGCACCAAGGTTCAGCCGGGATTCATAGTCAACGGCGTTGAGACTCTTCTTGGCGAACCCCTCATGATCAGCGACGGCGAAAGCAACGGTTGGAAAGAGTTCACTTACATACTTCCTGAATCGGCTACGACATCCCCCTCACAACTGGTATTCGTAGGAACCGGCAACGCAACTTATGAGAACCTCTTCATCGACAATATTACCATCCGCAGCTATCTTGCACACAACCTCGCAGTTAACTCCGAAGCACCCGTAGAGGGCCTCGAAATCGGACAGCAAATCAACATCACCGCAGACATCGTCAACAAGGGATCAAATCCGGAGAGCGACTATAATGTAAACCTCTATGCAAACGATGAACTTGTAGCTACTGTAGCCGGAACCGAAGTCCCTGTTGACGGCACACTCTCCGTTTCTATCCCGTTCACGGCTCTTCCCAAATATGCTACGCTGGATGTTGAGTTCCGTATCGAAGTCTCTTCGGACGCCGATCTTGACACCTCTGACAACGAGGTTGCCTTCACTATCCCCGTAGCCGGTAACGAACTCGCCGTTCCCACCGACCTTACAGCTACCTCTTCGGTCGAAAACGTACAGCTCGCATGGGCCGCTCCGGTATATTCTACCGACCCTGTAATTTCAGAACTATCTGAAAGCTTCGAGAATTGGGAAACAGGTGCCACCGAACCCATCAACGGATGGGTATTCATTGATGCCGACGACAACTACGAGGAAGGTCTAAACGGCGTTAACAACGGTAAGAAGTTTGCCGCTATGGTTTCAGAAGGATACACAGGACCTTACAGTTGGTCGTACGCTTTCAATCCTTATGACGGCGAAAAAGCTCTCGTTATGACTACGTCAGACTCTTGGGGTCTGACCTCAAACAACTGGATTATCTCGCCCGAAGTTCAATCCGGTTCCAACTTCTCATTCTACAGCATCGTCCTGTACGAATACACTGCCTCTCTGAGTTTCGACGTCCTATGGTCGGCAGGTGGCACTGACCCTTCTGATTTCACTGTAATAGAAACAAAGACTGTCGGCAAAGACGAATGGACAGAATGTTCTTACACTCTCCCCGACGATGCTCGTCGCTTCGCCATTCACTACACCGGCAATATGGGCAACTACTACGGCCTTGGCTTTGACAAGTTCACATTCACTTCCTTCTCACCGGCTCCTGTCCTCAGCGGTTACAACCTCTACCGCGACGACGCCTTCGTGGCCACGCTTCCCGCCGACGTCACATCGTATGCCGACGCCGAGGCTCTGCCCGACGTTACACACACCTACAACGTGACTGCCCTCTACGACAAGGGTGAATCGCTCTACAGCGAAGCAGCCACCGGCAGCCGCGGCACTTCCGTAGGCATCCAAGGAATCGACAGCGACCTTGAAGACGCACAGTACTACACACTTGACGGTCTGCGCATCGACAATCCCGCCAAGGGTCAGATCGTGATAGTTCGCCGCGGCGACAAAGTCTCCAAAATGATCGTCAAATAATCCCCCGAGGATTACAATCCCCTTTAGCACAAAGGAGTCCGCGCCTTTCGGTCGCGGACTCCTTTCTTTTTGTACGTGATCTGGAGCGCTGGCGTTGGCAACCCGGGAGGCCTACCCTCCATATTTACTTGCGGGTGATTTTGAGCCGGCGGTTGGCGTTGTCTATCTCAATCTTGCCGAGGCGTCCGAGGACGCTCTGTCCTAAGAGCAACGACGCCTTCTGATTACGTATCACCGAGGCGCGGACATTGTCGAGTTCCAGTCCGCCGAAATTCACCTTGCGCAGTATCACCACGGTACCTTCCGAGATGTCTCCGTTGGCGTCTACGTAACGTTGCGAGCCCACGATGTCGGAGGGCCGGATATAGTCGTTCTTCAGCATGAAGTTGGCTTCCACTTCCGACATTGTAACGTCTGAGGCGCCGGTGTCGAAAACGAAATGCAGCGGCAACCCGTTGATTTCGCACTTCACCTTGGTTACGCCCGAGTCCTTGGTAAAGGGTACGAAGACCGGCTCGGCGTCGGCCGATGCAGGGTCTTTATCGGGAGCAACCTTTTTATCCTGTATCGGAGACACGGTTTTATCCTTCATCAGGTCGCGGTATTCAGGCAGGTCGCGCAGCAAGTCGAAGTCATAATCAACCATGATATGGGAGATGGAGGGATATCCGGCTTCTACGGCCTGGCGCAGATAACGCATGGCCTGTTCCTTGTCGCCCAAACGGGCATAGACGCAAGCGGCGTTATAGAGTACCACGGTACGGTCTGTGGTATCGTTGGCAAGGATAGTCTGTATGGTCTCGATGGCTTTCTCCCTGTTACCGAGGCCTGTATAGGCAAAGGGAGTGAACGACTCGGCTGTTAGCACGGAGTCTTTCTCCGCCTCAAGCAGCCTTTCGTAGTCGAGTTTAGCCTGTTCCGTTTTGCCAGCGAGGCGGTATGCATCGCCGCGTTTCAAGAGCAGATAAGGATAGGCGGCATAATTGGGGTCAAGGGCTGTGGCGAGGGTAAAATCCTCTATGGCATTATCGTAATGCCGCATGTCTACCTGCAAGTCTCCGCGCGAAAAATAGACATCTGCGTTATCGGGGAGAGCCACCGCCAGAAGGTCACGGACGGCAAGCGCTTCGTCGAATGCACCGGTCAGGCCCAACAGGTCAGCTTTCATGTCCATCAGTTGATAGTCCTCGGAATCCATAGCCAGGCCGTTTTCCACATATTCAAGCGCACGGTGGTAATCATACTTGGCCGCATAATTCTTGGCAATGAATTGCAGGAAAACAGGATTGGCGTCGATGCTTTCGGCCTTTTCGAAATAAGCTATCGCGGCGTCGTTTTCGTTATGGAGGGTAGCCATGACTCCCAAAAGATAAGGCCATAATGCCGTATCGGGCGACTTGGCCATCTTAAGTTTCAGTTTTGTGTTCACCAAATCTTTGGCTTCGCCGCGTGATACATCCTGCAAATAAACGAAAGCGGCCTCGTCTGCGTCGATAGCAAGAGCTTTTATAAGGTCATCAATGGCTTCGGGCCATTTCTTAAGGTCCATGTACACGCCCCCGCGGAAAGTGTAGCCGGAGTTGTAATCCGGGGCGAGTTTTATGACGTAGCTGAAGAGTCTTTCGGCCTCGTCGTAGTTTTTGCGGTCCCACGCATTGCGTCCGAGCCCCATGTGTGCCATGACGTTGCCCGGTTCCAACTCTATCATTTTACGGTAGTCGGCGTCGGCAAGGTCATATTTCTTCTGGTCGTAGTAAATATCCCCCCTTGCATAGAGCAAATCGGTGTCCGAGGGGTCAAGGCCGATAGCATCCCCGAGGTCAGCGAGGGCACCTATGGTGTCGCCCGTTTCCAAGCAGATATTCGAGCGGCAGTAAAAGGAAAGAGACCGTGTCTCCTTGTCCTTCTTGGGGAGATACTTCAAGGCCTTGTCCACGTCGTTGAGCGCGGTGCCATACTCCTTTTGCGCATAATGGAGCATGGCGAGATAGAAATGGGCCATTCCGTTCTTGGGATTGTCGACGATTTCGCGTCCGAACCATTCTGCGGCACCGGAGTAGTCATCGTTGCTAAAACATTCCTGACCGCGGGTAAAGGCATAGGAATTTTTGTTATTGTCTTTCTTAGCGAAGGCGCCGGCGCCGCAGAACAGCATCAGGGTCACCAATGTAAAAATGCATTTTTTCATAAGGGTTTATTTGCTTAGTGAGTTCATAATCTGAGACATTTCTTCCGGAGTGAAAACGAGTTCGATGGATTTTCCGGATTCCTTATCCTTGAAAACATATTTTAATGTTATGTTTTGACGGACAAAAACGGGGAGATACCGGCTCATGGCAGGGTCTTGCAACCCTATGACCAAATACTTTTTATAATCGCCGCCGAGCAATTCCAATGCAGCTATATCCTGTTCGGGATAGAGCATCGTATAGGTCCATGTTCGGCCGTCAAAGTCCAAGGTTGCACCGGGAATGGAAGGGTCATTCGCTATTAACGTTTTATCCTCGTCGAACCAGAAATCGAGCAACATCCTGTCAGTCTCATCCTGCGATTTGGATATTCTCCGGAGCTCTTTCATCCTGGTGGAAGAGAGTATAAGAGAAGCCTGGCCGGAACCGCCCGATTCTTTATAATTATATCTGAAAGTTACTCCCATATCAGCTAAGCCGGGATTTTTTTGGAGCATGAACAGGGCCACTATATCCTGCTTTTTCTTTTTGTAAGAAGGGTCGGAATTGACCATTTCGAAATTAAAAAATCCGGGGTTTACCAAATAATTATAAATGATGGTATGAGTCTTTTCATCCAACGCAACAGACGTCAACTGCCCCGACAATCCCAGGTCGATGGGGCACATATCATTGATTAACCTGGCATAATCGGCAGGATCATTATTGGCAAGGGCAGTTTTCACATCCTCTATGGAAGTCCCGCCGGAGGAGAATTCCGATAAATCCGGAGCAAGTTCCAGACGTCCGGTCTTTTCGTTAAGTGTTGTGGCAATATCGTTTTCGGCCAAGAGTTCGCGGAACGCCGGCTCTTTGTGGAGATTGAAGTAATCATAATCATATAAATCAAAAAACGGGTTTGACAGTCCGGCTGTGTAACATTTCTTCAACGCCTCTATAGCCTCGTCTTTTGCTCCGAGACGTGCCAGGATTGTCGGCATATAACCCAACCCAGCACCTTCCATTTCACAGGCAAGAGTATATAACCCTTCCATAGCTTTTTCGCGGTTTCCGAGGCCGGAATAAGCCAAGGCATATACGTAGTGGGCCAACTGACCTTCACTCGCAAGCTGTTCGGGCGACATACTCAAAATGTCGTTATACTCGGCGTTTGCTTTCGCAAGGTTTCCCGAGAGTCTCAATGCGTCGGCATAATTGTATTTGTTTACCACCGAAGGTCTCAGGAGGATTGCGGCCGCCAGCGGCTCCACGGCCTCGGCATAACGGCCAAGCGACAGATAGGCCCGTCCTTTTTCAAGATAAACATCGGGGACATCGGGCAGCTTGGCTATCAGAGCATCCAAATCGCCGAGGACTTCTTCTCCCTTACCGGCTAAAACGCCTATATGGGCCTTCATATATCTCAAATCAACATCGTCCGGATAAGCATCAAGACCTTTGCACGCCGTGAGATATGCATCCAAAGGGGATTCGGCACGTTCCTGACAGTAAGCCACGCGGTAATAGGTGTCGGCATCGCCAATTCCCTGTTTTATCATATCATTGCATACAGCCAAAGTTCGTTCAATGTCGTTCCACTCATACAGCAAGTCTGATTCCAACGAGTACAGGCCGTTGTTCTGTGTCCGGTTGTTTTCTATTTCACGGATTATCTCTTCGCGGGCGTCAGTATCGGACTCCTGCATCAGGAGAGCATATCCTACCGAATTATTTCCGTCCAATCCATAACTTTTCAGACAGGCTTGGATCCACTCCGGCGAACGGCCCATCTCTTTGAGGAAATATCCTTTCACAGCATATCTGTATGACTGCGAACCGTTGAGTTCTATTGCCTTGTCTATCTCCACGAGTGCTTCAGGAAACTTCTTTTCTGCAGTGTAAAGTAACGCCAGATGAGCGTAAGGGCGGAAGTCCTGCGGGGCAAGTTTCTTTGCCTTACTCAAATCCTTAAGAGAGGCCTTCCTATCTCTTGAAATCATCTCTTTGCCGCGTGCAAGAAGCAAGTCTATATTCTTGCCATCGGCTTTCAGCCCTTGGTCGAGAGTCTTGAGAGCCTGCACCGTATCGCCCAGCTCGTTGAGAAGCCGGTATTTGTAATGATAACAATCTCCGGCTATCTTTTTGTCTTTCTTCGACTTTGAGATAGCCTTGTCGAGCATCGAAAGAGCTTGTCCGGGTTGGTTGAGGTAATAGAGGCTTACTGCTGCTTGTAGATAACCGTTGGGATTCTTTTCGTAGTCCGTTATCTCTTGGTTGGCATAGTCCAGGGCATCGCGGTAACGCCCCTCAGCAATAGCCTCTTCTGCTTTTTTTGCGTAGAAATCCATGGGTTGTGCGGCGTGGATGGTAAACACGGCTATCAGCGCAAATAGTGCGATAATTGTTGCTATTTTCATCGGTAGGTCAGTAAGTTAGTTTCAATTTCAGTCTGTTGTGTTTTGGTGTTATCTGAATGGGTGTATCTGGTTCAACGACGAGTCTCGGCTAACTATTCCTCGTAAATGTCGAATTCTTGTGGTACGGAGGGCAGGCAATACAGGTAGATTAGATATATCCATCCGATTACAGGCACTAACACCCAAAGGGCATTCGCCGTGGAACGGTCTATGTCATGGAGCCGACGGATTCCCGGAACTATGAGAAGATACCAGAAACTCACGTCAACAATCAGATTCACCGCTGTGGCATAAGAGGAATTGACAGTTGCTTTACCTATTAACATTAAAACCACAAGCGTCATTACAGCTACGAAGAAGAGCACGAACCACCAGTATCCGCTTCGGGTGGTGCGTCCGCTGGTCGACAGGAATTTCTTCATTCCGTCGGAAACTGCTTCAATAAAAGAGGTCATTTCTATAGTTTGTTTTTTGCGGTGATAGCGCACCGGCTTTTGGCCGGCACGCTATCTGGTTTATTTTCGGTTGCTTTTGGCGCCTATATGGCGCGGGTGTTACTTCATTGCGGGTTACTTCCTTACGAAGAGGTGGTACACTTCCCTTACCCAGAGTACGAGCGAGGAGGCGGCCACTATTATCAGCAGGTCAAGGGCACCCGAGGCGTTGAAGTGCCAGTCGGCGGTGTGGAGCATCGGCTGCACGTTGAAGAACTCGTAGGCTATCTCGGTGATGAACAGCTGCCCTATGACTATTATCAGTACTATGGTCCAGAAGCCGCCGCTCATATTCAGCTTGAAGATGCTCCCGCCGGTCTCGAAGCTCCGCGCGTTGAACATATACCAGAAGTGTGTCCAGACGAATATCGAGAATAGCAACGTCGCTTCATAAGGAGTCATTATCTGTTCCGAATCTATCACCGCATGGAACATTTGTGGTATCGAAGTTACTTCGTAGTGGTTGAAGAACCAGTAGAAACCGAGCGTTATGGCGAAGAAGAGGACGCCCACGCCGATGAGTTCCGAGAGCATCGGGCGCGTCAGGATGGAGGCGGTGCGGCTGCGGGGTTTCTCGTCCATGACGCTGCGCGAGGGGGGCAACGAGGCAAGTGCCATTGCGCCGAAGGTGTCCATGATGAGGTTCACCCAGAGCATCTGCGTCACCGTAAGCGGCGATTCGTTGCCCATGAAGGAGCCGAAGAGCACCAGGAAGCAGGCGGCCACGTTGACCGTCAGCTGGAAGAGCAGGAAGCGCTGTATGTTCTTGTACAGGGAGCGTCCCCACATCACGGCGCGGCCTATGGATGAGAACGAGTTGTCGATGATGGTAATGTCGGAGGCTTCCTTGGCCACGGAGGTGCCGTCGCCCATCGAGAGGCCCACCTGGGCGGTTTTGAGCGCCGGGGCGTCGTTCGTGCCGTCGCCGGTCACGGCCACCACCTCTTTATTTGCCTGGAGGGCTTCCACCAGGCGTTTCTTGTCGAGCGGACGCGCGCGGGCTATTATCTTGAGGTCGCCGACACGCTCCTTGAGCTGCGCTTCGGTAAGTTCGGCGAACTCCGGTCCGGTGATAATGTTACGCTCCGAGTCGGTATCGTCGTTCCAAAGTCCTATCTGGCGCCCAATCTCCTTGGCGGTGCCCGGAGTGTCGCCGGTCACTATCTTAACCTTGATGCCGGCATCGATAACCTCTTTTACGGCATCGGGAACATCGGCGCGCACGGGGTCGGAGATGGCCACCACGCCGAGGAATGTCAGGTTCTTGGCCACCACCTTGCCGTCGGTGATGGTGGCGTCGTCATCATTGAGTTCCTGGTAAGCGAAGCCGAGCGTTCGCATAGCCTGGTTCTGGTAGCCGAGCAGCAGGGCGTCTATCTCCTCTTTCGTCACTCCGGAGGTGTTCTTGCACATGCCGAAGACTATCTCCGGAGCGCCTTTCACATAGAGGATACGCTTGCCGGTAGAGGACTGCACCACGGTGGCCATATACTTGCGCTCGGTAGTGAAGGGGAGCTCTTCGAGGCGTGTGGCCGAGGAGCGTAGGTCGCGGTAGTCGGCACCTTTGGAGTGGAGCCACAGCAACAAGGCACCCTCTGTCGGGTTACCCAGCACGGAGGGTTTCTCGTCGCTCATGTCGAGCTGGGCGGTAGAGTTCACGGCTATCCCTTCGCGGAGCACTTCGGGGTCCGGGTTGCCGAAGAAGTCGGTCTTGTAGACCTGCATCTGGTTCTGTGTCAGCGTACCGGTCTTGTCGGTACAGATAACGGTGGTGGCGCCCATCGTCTCGCAGGCGTGCATCTTGCGCACCAGGTTATTGGTCTTGAGCATACGGCTCATGGAGTAAGCCAGCGAGAGGGTTACGGCCATCGGCAGTCCCTCGGGGACGGCAACGACAATCAACGTCACGGCCACCATCAGCGTCTTCAAGGTATGTGCCAGGAGTCCGGACCAGTCTGCACTTCCGGCCTCGGGGTTTATCATGGCGAAAACACCTATCACCATCGCGAAGAAGATGACGAAGAAAGCCACAATAGTGCCTATGCAGGCGCCACGCGACCATTTGTCGAACTTCTTGATTACCAACCAGAAGAAGATTACCACAGGCACAATAAGGGTCCATGCCGGCAAAGCCCAGTGAAGGAAGTGGATAAGCTGGCCTACGATGATGAGTCCGGCGAAGACGTAGCTGACGTTGGTAATAAGGTCGGCCAGGCCGTCGAGCTGCTCGTTGAGCGGCGTCTTCACGGAGTCGTCGATCTGCGCTTCCACGAACACTTTGCCCATCTCGGTGGCGTCGCCCACTTTCAGCACGCGCATCACGCCGTGACCTTCCATCACCTTTGTGCCGCGGAGCACGTGGTTGGAAGGGTAAGTGGCTTCCTTGTCGAAGCGTGCGGGGTCGGTGGTCTTGGCGCATAGAGGCTCGCCGGTGAGGGTCGATTCGTCGACGCTCAGCGTCACGGAGTCGAGCAACTCGCCGTCGGCCGGTATCTCGTCGCCGGTATTTATTACCACGATGTCGCCGACCACCACTTCTTTACGGGGTATGGAGGTAGTGGTGCCGTTGCGCATCACCTCCACTAACTCGTCGTCGTTCACCTGGTTGAGGATCTTGAAGGCCTTGTTTGCCCTCTGCTCGAAGACGAAAGCCAACGTCGTGGCCAGCCCGATGGCGATGAAGATTCCCATCGGCTCGAAGAAGACCTTCCAGTCCTTGCCGAGGCCGAAATATTCATAACAGGAAATTCCCACCGACAGCACACCGGCCACCAGCAGGATGATGATAAGGGGATCAGAGAATTTGTCGAGGAACTCCTTCCACCACGGGTCTTTCTCGGGCGGCGTAAGTATATTCTCGCCATATTTTCTCCGGCTTTCCGCCACTTCCGCGTCGGTCAAGCCTTTGTAACGATTGTTTTGTGACATACTTTATTTTAGGTTGTTATAAGTCGGTTCGGGAGATGGTTCATCTCCATATTCGTTCGGCCCCGGGGTGCCTCGCTTTATCAGAAAGACAAGCAATGCTATCCATCCGGCCACCGGCACCAGGGCGATGTACTGCATCCATCCGGAGTGCCCCGAGTCCTGCAGGCGCCGAATCGTAACGGCATACATCATCGGCCACAATACTAACAGTCCCGGAACGAAGAGAAGCATCGGGAGAGCCATCAAGTATTCCTTGGCAACAACGGCATAGAAATAAAACGTTGCGTACCCGGCGAAAAACAGTGAATAAATCAGGGCAGTCCACCAGAACTCGCTGCGGCAGGCACGGCCGGTGGTTATAAACGCTTTCTTAAAGCATACGGAAAGGGATTGTGAGAGTGTCATAAGTTATATTTGTTTGGTGAATAATTTACAGTGAATCGTCCGGAGCGGGAAGTTATTTCGCGGCGGCGGGTTGGTTTGTCAGGCCGCGCGTGGATTCGAGGATGGGGAGGTTTGTCTCCGTGGGGACGTAGATTACAGTCTTGTCGTTGAGGTCGGCCTGCTGGCGCACCCACAGATACTGTATGTAGGTTGGCGTGATGCTGCCGTTCTCTATGCGAATGGCTTCGGCGGCTCCCTTGGCACGTTCCACTTCGGCCTGCGCGTTGAGTTTCTCGGCCTCGAGGTTGGCGCGCGCCTCCTCTATCTTGATCTTGCGGTTCTGTTCGGCTTTGGCAAACTCTGCCTTGCCCTCCATCTCCTGCGACCATACATTGTACCACGGCCGCACGAAGGCCATTCCGGCAATGAGCACCACAATGCCCGCTACGGCTATGATTATCCCTTTCACGAGTTTGGGAGTAAGGTTGATATTTGTCTGGTTGTAACTCATGTTTTGAAAGTTTAGTCGGTTTTTGTTTACGCTTACAAAATTAGTAAATAAATCCCGAACACAGCAATTTTAACAATATTATACTGATAATAACCCTAAAAAGGGGCCAAAAAGTTGCAACCTTGCAAGTGCCGACATATTACAGGCGGTCAAGTTCGGCGAAGAGGGTGGATTCTGTCAGGGTAACGGGCGTAGCGGAGCTGAAATCCTTGCAAGTGACCGTCGCAGGATTCACCGTCAGGGCATACACCCCGTTCGGGTCACGGTTCACTATGAAGCGGGCAGCATCGTATATTTTCTCGCTCTGACGGTTTATAACACGCCTTATCCGGCTGATCATCGGGAGGCGTATTTCCGCCGAAGTTATATCGGGCGCCTTGTCGCCGTCGCCGCCGAACGCCTCGTAGACCCGCGCATAACGCCGTTGCAGGCGCGCCATGCGCCGGTCGAACTTCTCCATCTGCCCGCGGAACTTCGGCGCCGTGAAGCTTATGCCGCCGTTAAGTTTTATTTCCCCGTTGCCTCCGCGCACCGCCCCGCTGTAAGCCTCGTAGAGAAACAGCACGTAGAGAGCCTTCTCCTTGCGGTGAAGGCCGCAGAGAACCACGTCGATTTCCGGAAACATGAAACGGCCGTGAACGAAGTCGACCAACAGGTGGCACGTAACCGACTTCTGCAACAGCAATATCTCGAATATCTGGCGGTAGAACCCCTGATACAGGAAACTCCCGCTCTCATCCTTCTTGTTGGATATAACCAGTTGGTCCACCGTGTGATAGCCGAGAAAGATATCCACCAACCGCTGCACGGTGGGCAGCACGTCGCCCTCCAATTCCACGCGCAGGAAGTTGGTATAAAACTTGTCGTCGACCCTCGACTGGCTGATGCGTACCAAGAGCGCCGGCGGCGTGTCGGCAAGCTCGCGGAAGCCCAGTTTGTGATGCAACTGTTCTATGCAGAAGGTGTCGGTCTGTATCAGCTTTATCTTCTCCAGCAACCCGGTTATAGCGTTTTGCGACAGCGACGGCGACAAGAGCGACGCCACTTCGTTGAAGAGTTTTTCGGGCGTCGTGGCATAATGCGCCACTATCTTGGGGAGGTAGACGAAGTCGAGGCCGCACATCTTCAGTTCGCGCGACACCGCACGGTAATCCCTTTCTATCGAGCAGTTTACGTCACGGTCATAGCGCGACTCCACATAAAGCACCTGCCGCTCGTCGAACCACACATCCTCCACCGTATTGGAGATAACGTCGCAATTACGGTCGCCACTGCCGAGACAGACCTTCAGGGCGAGCATGAGCAGCGCCTCCTCGCGGGCGCTTATGCCGTCGCTCACCGTCATATCCTCGAATGTGAGCAGAAGATCGGCACGGAGGTCATCATCCATCTCCTTAAGCACGTCGACGGCCTCCCCGAAGGTCATGGAGTAAGCCTCCACTTCATTCTTTTTAGTAAGGGAATACCTCAGTTTCAGCGATGCATAGAGGTCCATTTCGCGACTGTCTATCACCTTGTCGGCTTTGACGAGGTCAATCAATATACGGGCAACGGCGGAGCGCTCTTTGGCAGTCATATATTCAATTTTAGGGCAAACGTTATCATAATATGATAAAAATCCGGCGCTCAGGTTTAAAACTTGTCAGTAAAACAACGCTGTTCCTAAAAAGCACCGAACGGCTCCGATGATTTGTTTTGTTAAAAACAGAACGGATTACCTTTATTCCGGAAATTTTTATTAACTTTGCAATACAGTCGCAAGCGGCAGCCTCTCTTCAGACATAACACAATTCTTACAATACCTTTTCGATATATGGGATACTTTAAGAAAATCACCGAAAGCATCTACGGCGAAGGTGCCAATCCTATGGACCCCTTAGGCATAGGCAAATGTATGCGCGATATAGTGTCCGGCGGGGCTGCACGTCTTTCAGGATACCCCCCTACACCACCGTCATCACCCCACGCCACGCCCCCTCTTCCCCGCGAGCCGCAACTCAGCGTTATGATAGCAATCGACGGCGACACATACGGTCCATACGACAGCGAAGCGCTGACAGAACTTATTGAAGACGGCACACTTACCCCCGACACTTACGTATTTATCCGGGGAATGTCCGACTGGCAGACGGCGCGACTGGTGCCCCAGGTAAACGCCCTCTTCGGCACAGATGCGGAAGTGCCCCCGCCGCCTCAGATACCATCTACTCCCCCGCCACCGGCCGCAAAGTCCGAACCCACCCCGGCCTCCGTAATCAGCGCAAAGCTCAATGCCCTCATTGACTCGGCCATCGCAGATGGCGTCATCACCGACCTCGAACGCAAGGTGCTGATACGCAACGCACAGCAGGAGGGTATCGACATCGAGGAGTTCTGCGTGATAGTAGACGCCCGCCTTTTCGAACGCCAGAAGCAACTGAAACAAGAGGAGGAAGACCTCAGACGCAAGAACGCCCGACAGGCCGCAACGCCAATGAAACCGAAGCCGAAAGCCGACCGTGTACGCCGCTGCCCCGCCTGCAACGCCCCCATCAACAGCGCCTCGCTGCGCCGTTGCCCCGAGTGCGGATACGAGTTCGACAACGTTTCGGAAGGCTCCGTGAAACACCTCCTCAAGAAACTGGAAGAGGCCGACCGCGAGTTCGCAGAAAAGATGGAGCGGCGCCAAGCTTCAAAAGGCAACCGGGGACGGTTAAAAGCTTTCTTCGCCGATGCCTTCGACTTTGAGGCCGACAAGCTGGAGACCGAGCACATTGACCGCAAGGCCGCCATGATACGCACCCACCCCATGCCCGAAACCCGCGAGGAAGTGCTCGAGTTCCTATACGCCGCCATCCCGCTGGCCGTTGACCATAGCGATGACGACGATTACGAGGGCGACGAATCGTTACAACCCGTCTGGAAAGAGAAATGCGAGCAAGTGGTCACAAAAGGCCGATTCCTGATAAAAGGGAAACCGGAGCAGGAAGCCCTCCGCGACCTCGCCCGCAAAGCCGGCATCTACTTCTGACAGACGCGATACCCGGAGGCGGCGGAAATATATGGAGCGCAGGTTTCCAACCTGCGTAAACCCGGCGCAAAAAGTTCTGCAAATAGCGCCAATGACACTAATCCGACAAATAGGACATGTAGACCTTCGGCCTGCAAATTGTAGACCCTCACACGTTTTTCAGTGAGGGTCTACAATGCGGGTCTACACATAAACTACTGACAACCTGCTCGTTATAAACTTGTAGACCCGTAGACCCTAAATTACTACTAAACTCTGAAAAAAGACGAGGGGCGGTAAAGAGGCAGTAAAGCACGTATTGAGAAAAGTTTGAAAATTAGGGTCTACGGGTCTACAGGTCTACAAAAGTTCCATAGCAGCAATACCCAATCCGACAAATAGAAAAATTCAGAGAGAGAGCGAACGGCAGCGTGGCCATTCCGATGAATCAATAGCCCGGTTGTGCTTATAAAGGAAAGTTGCGCTTATAAAGTAAAGAGGAGGCAAGCCGTTGAGCCGCCTCCCCTGTTCAGGAGTTATATTATCACAATGAAATTACTTGACGATGAATTTGCGGCCGGCGGCGATGTAGAGGCCGGCGGGAAGCGAGCGGAGTGCGTCGCCGAGGCGAACCTGTGTGCGAACGCGCACGCCAGCTGCCGTGTAGACGTCTACCACTGCGTCCCCGTCAAGGGCGATGCCGGCGATGCCGGTGCTCTGCGTGGTGATGCTCAGGCCCGTCCAGCCCTGTGCTTCGCCGGGATAGGTAACGATGTCTTTCACTGCGCCGTCGGCCATCGTAGCCTGGCATTTGGCCCAGAGTTCTGTGGTGGCGTTGGCAAGCAGGTTAGTGAGCGGCAGGGTGAAGGTGTAGGGATAAGCGGTGATGTCGTCGGCGGCAACGGTGGTTTCGCCCACTGTCTGGTCGCCCTGTTCCTCGGTGCCCTCAACGGGTTTGCGCACTACGAAAACGTGGTAGGAAGCCACATTCTCGGCATTCTCGGCCGTAATTGTGATGTCGAGTGTACCGGTGGTAGAGCCGGTAGACTGCGGATTCTGGGCTGTCATGCCGTAGACGAAGCTGTCGGGAGTGCGGGTGTCGCAAGGGATTCCTCCGTACTGTGCCCAGCCGGAGGCAGTACCTTCGGCGTTGACAGCCTGGGCCTTGATCCAAACCATAGTCTCCGCATCGGCGGGGAGTACTGTAAGGGTCATAGTGCCCTCGGCGGGAACGCCCGTTGTCACGTCCATATCCTCGTCTCCAACGCGCGAAGCCTTGATGTTGTATGAAACCACCTGGTCGGAACCTTCGCCGCTGACGGTAATCTTATAACCGATGGTACCGGAAGTTGCTCCTGTGCGCGCGAACTCGGAGGTCGGTTCGATGGTTACGATGGGATTGAACGCAGCGGCCTGCTTCTTGGCGAGAGTAACGGCTACGTCGAAGGGTTCGCAGTTAAGCGTGGAGCCGTCGGTGAATGTCACCATTGCTTTGAGCCATACCGAGAGAGCGTCTCCGTCGAAAGCGCAGGGAACAGAGCCTTCCATAGCTGTGCCTTCATAGTGGTAAGTGGCCTCGTTGTTGAAGGCTTCGCCACCTTTCAGGGCGGCCACGAGCACATTCTCTACGGTCTTGCCTTCGCAGTTCAGGAGCGAGATGGTATAATTGACGTTTGCGCCGGTTGCGGTAGGCTCGAGATTATAGACAAAGAGGGCATGGGGCTGCGGCGCTGTTTGTGTCCATGTGAATGTGCGCGTTACGGGAGCGAGAGCGAGGCCGTCGCCTGTCACCGTGGCGCGTATGGTGTAGGTATAGTCGGTACCGGGAGTAAGGTCTTCTATTACAAACCCATCGGCAGCGATACTCTTGCTCTGTGCCGGAACTCCGGTTGCTTCTGCACCCTGGAAGAGATCTACGGTGAAGTTTGCGGCACCGGTGAAGTTCTGGAGTTCGGCGTTATAGTTGATGCGAGCAGAAGTGCCTTCCTTGGCCACCACATCGCCGTTGAGGGTGAGAGCGGGACCTGCCTGCTCAAGAGTAAAGTTGCCGCTCAGCGTGCGTTCCAAAGGCTGGCGTTCCATATCTTCGTATACCAGCGTTTCGGTGATAGTCAATGTGTAAGTGTTGGCGGGAAGGACGCCCAGAGCTACTACCGGGTGGCAGATGGCTTCCGGGAAACCGGGTGTCATGTCACCAGTGAAAGTCCTGGTCTCGAAGCCGGGGGCAGTCAGGGTATAGGTGTACTCGAGACTGGAGAAGAGGCGCTGGCCGTCGGCAGGAGCGGCGGCATCTGTGGAGTTGTTGTCGGGGAGCTGGAAGAGAACATGGGCGTAGCAACCGCCTGCACCGGTGTCTTCGATAAACGAGCCGGGGGCGTACTCGCCGAGGTCGAGAGTGATTATCCCGGCCTTGGCAGAAACCGCGCTGAGCATTGCGGCTGCTGCCATGATACAGAGAGTCTTTTTCATTACTGTGAGTATTTTAGGTGATATCAGTTATTTTACGATTACTTTCTTGCCGCCTATTATATATAGGCCTTTCGCAAGACCCTGGGTAGCGTTGTCGCGGTCGGCGGCGCGGCGCAGGCAAGTGCCTTCAATGGAGTAGACGTCTACCGTCGCGGAGTCGTCGGTAGAGATACCCTCGATACCGGTGCTGTTTGTCAACGAGACTGTAGAGATACGTATTCCGCTGGGGCGGTAGGGGTCCATGTCCCGCAAGCGGATGCGCTGGCGTCCGGCGGTGAGCGTCATCGGGAAGCCGAGGGTGGTGTAAGTGTCGTTCTTGCCGCTGAGCTTGTAGGTCTGTGTTTCCGTCAGGCAAGAGCCCTGAGTGCCGTCATCTGCAACGGAGTAGACGGCGAGAGTCGGGTCAAAGCGAACGGGATCGCCCTCGCCGCTGACTTGCAATGTGAGCGTATAATTGCCCTCTGCCGGAACATCGAACTGCCAGTCGACGGTAGCTCCTGAGGTAAATTGGGAAATCTCGATGGGCACGGGGCAATCGGCATTGCTGCCTGCACCGAGTGAGGCGTATGAGCGCGCGACATAGTCCGTAGCCTCGAAGCGAATCCCGGTGGCATGGTAGCGCCCCGCGTCGAAGTCGGGAAGATGGACATAGACCTTACCCTGCTCGCTGAGGAAGCTCTCTTCAAGACCCTGTTGCGGCATTAACAACCCGTAGTTGGGGCTGTTGGAGGCCTGGGTGGAGGCGCCGATGGGTTTGAACCATGCATAGCGGTAGATGAACGGCGTCTGTTCAAGCCATTCCACAGATTCTACCATTGAAGCTATCTGTGCAGCGGGAGTGACCGTGACGCCGTTCTGTTCCCCTGGCCAATAACAGAATTCGGTGACCCACACCGGCTTGCCATAGCGTTCATGGAAAGTGGTGGCCAGGTTTTTGAGGCCGCCGAATCCGCCGTAGTTGTGTACCGCGGTAAAGTCGAAGGCGTCCTCCCCTACCAATGCCACGAACTCGTCCATCCACTTGGTGGGGTCGTTGTAGGGAGCGTCCGGGGAATAGTTGAGGGCCGGAGCCACGAGTTGCAGATCGAGTTCGTCGGCGAGTGCTTTTACGGCTTTCCACTTCTCGGCGGCGTCGGCGGGCGTCATATTGGCCTGCGCCTTGAAATTGGGTTCGTTGAAGCCGAGCAGGTACTTGCACTGCGGGTGGTTACGGGCGTACTCGCGGATGCCGTCGGCGTTATAGTTGCCGTTCCAGCACATGGGGACGAAGTCCATTCCCTCGAAGTCTATTATCTGGTTCTGGTAGCCTTTGGGGGCGGTGTTGCCCCAGGTGTAGTACCACGATACGCCCGGTTCGAGTGCGCTGAGCTGCGCCCCGATGGAGAACTGATTTTCGCTGACGCCTCGTTTGTAGCTTTTCGCCTGAGCGCCGGTGGCGAGGAGGATGAGCATGGAGGCTGCTATGATTGTATTTTTCATTGTGGTCAGGTGGTAAAAGTGTTATTTAAGAGTGAATATCACGGGGCTTCCGGTCTGCGAATGAGGGGCTATGCGCACCTCGAAGTCTCCCGGCTCGGCCACTTCGCGGAGGTTGGCGTCGTGGTATTTCAGCATGTCGGCAGTGATAGTGAACTTTACCGTCTTTTCCTCGCCGGGAGCGAGTGTTACTTTCTCGAAACCTTTGAGTTCGCGTTCGGGACGCACATATGAGGCCACGAGGTCGCCGATGTAGAGCTGGGGCACTTCTGTAGCGGTCACCGAGCCGGTATTCTTGACGGTGCAGGAGACGGTTATGGAGCCGTCTGCGGCCATTTTGGAGGAGGAAAGTACCGGCACGCCGTACTCGAAGGTAGTATAGCTGAGGCCGTAACCGAAAGGATAGAGCGGGCCGTCGCCACAGTCCATGTAGAAGCTGGTGCAGCCGGTGGATGTCTGTCCGGCTTCGAGCGGTATGTCGTCGATGAGTACCATCCCCTCTGCGGGGCGTCCCGTGGTCTTGCGGGCATAATAGAGCGGCATCTGAGCCGAGGCCTTGGGGAGGCAGACGGGAAGGCGGCCGCCGGGGACGGCTTCGCCCGAAAGCATTTCGGCTATCGCGGGGCCGCCCATCGTGCCGGGATGGAACATATAGAGGATGGCGTCGGCCTGCCGCTGCGGCTCTTTTATCTCAAGGGGACGTCCGGCCATTATCACTACCACTAAGGGTTTACCCGTGGCTTTCAGGGCGGCTATCTCGGCCTCCTGGTCGCCGGGGAGGCGCAGGTCTGTGCGGCAGTGTGCTTCGCCCGAGAGCACGGCCTCTTCGCCAGCGAAGTAGAGGATTACGTCGGCTTTCCCGGCTTTCTTGGCGGCGGTTTTTATCGCCTTGGCGTTGCGTTCGCGGCTGAACGAAAGTCCGCGCGCGTCAATGATGGCTTTGTCGCCGTATTTCTCGCGGAGCGATGTCATGGGGGTTACGGTGCGGGTCTTGTCGAGGTCGAAACACCATGTGCCGTTCTGGTCGTGCTGCGCGTCGGCCATAGGACCGCTTATGGCTATCTTTCCAGGATTTGCTTTCAAAGGGAGTATGCCGTCGTTCTTAAGCAAGATAGCTCCCTCCGTGACGGCGTCTTTGGCGGCGGCGAGATATTCCGGTTCATAGAACCGCGATGCTGTGCCCATGTCCACGTAAGGGTTGTCGAAGAGGCCGAGGCGCTCCTTGAGGTCGAGCACACGGCGTGTCATGGCGTCGACCGTCTCCATACTTACTTCTCCCGACTCCACGAGGTCCTTGAGGTGGTTGATGTAGGAGTAGCTTTCCATGTCCACGTCCACACCCGCGTTAGCGCCGAGACTGCCGGCGTCCCTGAGGTCTTTGACGAAGCGGTGGGGTATCATCTGCTGTATCGAGCCCCAGTCGGAGACCATGAGTCCGTCCCACTTCCAGTCGTCGCGCAGTATGTCGGTGATAAGGTGCTTGTTACCTGACGAAGGAATGCCGTTAATGTCGTTGAACGAGCACATAAAGGTGGCGGAACCGGCGTCGGCGCAGGCTTTGAAGGGAGGCAATACCACGTCATACAGGAGTTGGTCGGGGAGCCACGTCGTGTTGTAGTCGCGGCCGCCCTCTGCATAGCCGTAACCGGCGAAGTGCTTGGTGCAGGCAGCCATGGTGCCGGGTTTGGAGAGGTCGTCGCCCTGATACCCCTTTACCATTGCCACACCGAGGACGGAAGCGAGATACGGGTCTTCGCCGAACCCTTCGGCTATACGTCCCCAGCGGGCGTCGCGTGCTATGTCTACCATCGGGGAGAATGTCCAGCGCACCCCGGCCGACGAGGCCTCGCGGGCGGCTATCTCGGCGCCGCGGCGCACTGTCTCGGGGTTCCACGTAGCTGCTTGCCCGAGCGGTATTGGGAAGATGGTGCGGAAACCGTGTATCACGTCGCGGGCGAAGACGAGGGGGATGCCAAGGCGTGTGCTGTCAACGGCTACTTTCTGGAGACGGTTAACGGTCTCGGGGTCCACTTCGTTTAAGAGCGAACCCACTTCGCCACGGCGTATCTTGGCGGTCATCTCCGGCTTGTAGCCGAAGCCGCTGAGCTGGTTGAGCTGTCCTATCTTTTCCTCCAAGGTCATTTTGGACAGTAAAGAATCCACACGCGCCGACGCGGCACCTTGCGGCGATATAACCGAGAGTCCGGCGGCAAGCAGGAATGAAGAGAGTAATATGCGTTTGGTTGCCATTGTCTTATCTTGATGTTAAGTTGGAATTGTCGGCTTTCTTACGGTAGACGCGGACATATTCCACTTCCATGGAGCGAGGTCCGCCGTCGAGGGCCGTTATCTGGTCGGGGCTGTGGAGGCCGGGGAAGTCGCCTCCTACTGCCAGGTTGAAGAGTATGAACGCGGGTTTGTGGAAGTAATACCCGGCGGCGTCGCGGTCTGTTCCGGAGATATCTTGCGTAAGGTAGGGTGTTTCAAGGTCGTCGAGATACATTTCGATTCTGTCAGCGTCCCAGACGAGGGTGAAGGTGTGGAACTCGCCGTCCTGGAGGCTGTAAGGTGCCGTCATCGGGCCGATAACCTGGTGGTGGTTGCCGGGTCCCCAGTGCATCGCGCCATTAAAGAGACGGTCAGGAGTGCCGGCCTTTACGCCATCGGAGTGACCCATCTCAAGGATATCTATTTCGCCGCAGCGGGGCCATGAGTTCTCGTCAATGTCGTCGCCCATCATCCAGAAGGCGGGCCAAAGACCACCTACTGTCTGCGGGATGCGGATGGAGGCCTGCACGGCGCCGTAGCGGAAAGCGGCCTTCCCTTTGCTGTTGATACGGCCGGAGGCGAAGTAGTGCGTCCGGCCCGGAGTGAGGGAGCGGTCGGGGATGGCGGTAAGGTGCAGCCGTCCGTCCTTTACCCACACGGTGCGCGGAGAGTCTATGTAATATTGCAGTTCGTGGTTGCCGCATCCTGTGCCATTCACCTCTACGTTCCAGACGGAGCGGTCGAGGGTGTCGCCGTCAAACTCGTCGCTCCACACCATGGAGTATCCGCCGAGGTCATAGGCGTGGGCTGGAAGGGAGGCCAGCGCTGCCGTCATGGTTATTATGTTATTCCTTATAAATTTCATGGACGTTATGTCAAAGTCTTATCTTGATTGAAGCCGGTGTTTCGTTTTCGGAGCCCGTGGCGCGGAGCAGATACACTCCGGCGGGGATGTTAGCGGTGTCCAGGGCAGTCCCGCGGCCTGAGGCTACCGTGCGTCCCGAGAGGTCGCAGAGCGTGTAGGAGGCTTCGGAGGAGAAGCGTACTTCCGAGCGCAGGACGGCTATTTTCACGCTGTTGTCGGCCGTTATCGAGGCTATTCCAGACTGCTCGTCACCGTCGTCGGGAGCGAAGAAGTTCTCCGCGCTGCCGTCCTGCTTCTGATATATTTTCACATAGTTGACGTACATGGAGGCGCTGTGGCCGTTGCCTTCGTGTAGTGCAGTGATACCATCAGGGGTGTGGATGCCGGGGAAGTTGCCCCCCACCGCAAGGTTGAACAGTATAAAGTTCTCTTTGTGGAAATAGTTGCCGGGCGACCATTCATTGTCGGGGTCGTCCTGCGGTATAGCCATGCGGAAATACGGCACCTGCAGGGGATGCTTGTCGAGGTCTACGTACATTCGCATTTCGTTGTCGTCCCAGATGGCAGTAAAGAGGTGGAATTCGCCGTCCTGGAGGCTGTAGTTCTTGGTGCAGTCCTTGGCGTAAGAGCCGGCGGGCCAGCCTTGTCCCCAGTGCATTGCACCGTTGAAGTAGCGGTCCTGCGTGCCAGCGTTAATGCCATTGGCGTTTCCCATCTCCAGTATGTCAGTCTCGCCGCTTCGGGGCCAGCCCACCTGGTCGAAGTCGTTACCCATCATCCAGAATGCGGGCCAAAGGCCGTTGGCCGTCAAGGGGAGTTTAATCGAGGCTTCCACCTTGCCGTGGAGGAAAGCCACGTTGTTCTTCGAGTTGACACGCCCGGAAGTGAAGTGCCTGCCGTTCTTTTCCTCGCGGCGGGCAGTGAGTATGAGGCAGCCGTTGCCCAGGCCGTCGTCGCCTACGCTCACGCCCTCTTCACAGTAATACTGAAGCTCGGCATTACCGCCGCCGTCGCCGTTTACCTCTATGTTCCAGCGGTCGCGGTTCAGCTCCCCTTTGTCGAAGAGGTCTTGCCATACGAGTTTGTAACCGTCGTTTTCGCCCGAGCCGTTCTGCGGTTCTGCGGCGAAGCCTGTGGCCGCTACGAGGAGTGTCAGTGTAAAGAGTGCGTTGCGTATCATTGTTTCTTAGGGGTTTCTGTAGATTGTGTACGGCGCGGTAAAGATGGAAAGGTGACGCCCCGCGCCGTCAGTGTAGTGTGAGGCGCCACCTCTTCGGGTTGATATGCTAAAAAGAATTTATTTATTGAAGTTGTTTCGACTTATTTCTTTATTAAGATTTCGTCAAATTTCTGGATGAACGAATGGCGGAAGATTAACAACGAGAAGATACTATTTTGAATTATTTAATTAATTCATGTTCGTAAATAAGTGGATACAACTTCATTGCGAGTCAAAGGATTAGCGGACCACGATTTTGGCTACGGAGCGGCCTGCCTTGGCAACGTACATGCCCTTGGCGAGACCTTCGGTGCCCATTACGGAACCTTTGACAGTACGGACGTTGTTGCCCGACATGTCATAGATGGAGATTTCCTGCGCGCCGGCGGCGTTGATTGAACGGCCGGTATAGAGAATTGTGGCGTCGTCGGCTGCGATACCTTCGATGCCGGTGCTCTTCGGGGTGTAGTAGTAGATGGCGTCGAGGCTGATGTTAGTGCCTGTAACACCGCCACCCAGGAAAGAAAGGACGTTGCCCGTTGCACCCTGCTTGGCGTTGAGAGTGTAGTCGAAGTCGGGGAAGAGACGTTTGATGTCGGCGAAGCTGATGTCCACGGCGTTCCAGTCTTCGGCTGCTTTTGGCCCCACTGTGGGGAAGATAGCACCGTTGTCATTGAAGTTCTCGCCGACAGCTACTTTGGCAGGTTTGTTGACACCATCGATGTCGAGCAGGATAAAGGCTACGGATGCTGGAGCTGTGCCGGCTGTACGGTAAGCGGCGTGGAAGCGCGTGCTTTCGTTCATGTGGCTAAGGTCAACGCCCGGAGCTGTTACGTTGAAGCCAGCGCCTGACCATCCGGCCGTGGCTACGTCGAGGCTGATGTAGCCGTCGAAATTCATCTCGTCGGCGTTCCAACCCACTCCGGGGTAAGAGCCGTCGCCGGCGTTAAAGGTGTTGTCCCATACCCAGAGGTTGCGGGTGTCGTTGTCAGGACCGATGGCCTGCACTTTCTTGCCGGCGGCTGTTAGATTGTTCACGCAGGCTTCGTTGAGCTGGATATAGTCGAAATACTCGTTGGCGGCATTCTCGGAGATGGGCTGGAGGTAAGGGACCTCGGCGGTGTACTGTGCCTGTACTGACATTGTGGCGGCTGCAATAGCAGCGAGAAGTGTAATTTTCTTCATGATTCTAATGTGTTATAGAGTGTTTGAAATGTTTGTTTGTTCGGGTTATTGCGGAGAGAGTGGCAGGGTTGCAGAAAAGAGCGTTTTATCTGATAATCAACAATTTATTTTACAAAGTGAGGCACAAATACGGAAGTTTCAGGCCCAGAAAAGGGAATATCTCCGCCCTAAGGCCCCTCGTCCGTATCGCTGACCGAACCTCAGGGCGGAGACCACCTTTCCACTCTATTTGTCAATTACCTTACTCTGTTTCTTTTTACCTTAAGTGAATGGTCATTATGAAACCTTTACTACAAAATTAGCTTGCTATATATGTTCATTAAGTCTTAGTATCCGGGATTCTGGTCCATCGGGTTGAGGTTTATTTCTTCGGCGGGAATGGGGAAGAGTTCGCTCTTGCCGGGGATGAAGGATGCCATTTCGGCACGTGCTTCGGGCGATTCGTTCTTGCCGTAAGAGCCGTTGTCGCGGTCCATCACTTCGTAAGCTATTCCCCACCGCACGAGGTCGAACCAGCGGTGTCCTTCCATAGCGAGCTCCACGCGGCGCTCGTGGCGGATGGCGCGGCGAAGGTCTTCCGTATTGTCGTTGTAACCCAGATAGCCGGGGAAGGCGGGGAGGACAGTATTGCCGGTGGCGGTGGCGTTGGCGCGTGCGCGTTTGCGCACTTCCTCAAGGGCCCACTTGGCCTGTGCGGTATCGCCGTTCTCGAGGGCTGCCTCGGCGTAGAGGAGGAGCACGTCGGCGGCGCGGATGAGGCGGTAGTTGAGCGGCGAACGCGAGTCGTGGTCGAGTCCCGGCAAGAGGCCTCCCTCTATGTAGGCAGTCTTGCGGTTGTAGTACGGCGAGCCGAGATAGTTGATTTCAACCTCGTGGATTACATTTTCTTCGGGGACGCCGATGGTGAGGTCGCGACGCGGGTCGCCGGCTTCGTATTCGTTGTATAGGTTCTGCGTCGGGTGGTTCCATCCCCAGCCGGTGGCGCCGAGGCTCGTGAGGCGAGGACGCGTCAGAATGGTAGTGAATGAACCGCGGGTGAAGCCGAAGCCTTCGCCGTAGTCGGAAGTCGGTTCGGCCATATACTGTATTTCGAAGACGCTCTCCGGCCCGTTCTCGCCTGCCAATGTGAAGTTGTCATAATAGTTGTCGCAGAGGCGGTATTCCTTGCCGTACTCGTTCTGCGCCCAGTCCTTGCCCCAGCGGTAGGCTTCGGCGTAGTTCTTGTTGTAGAGGTACACCTTGCAGAGCATCGCCTTGGCTGCTCCCTTGGTGGCGCGGCCGAGGTCGGCCGCAGGGTATTGCGATTTCTCCCAGAGGAGTTTCTCGGCCTGGAGCAGGTCGGCAATGATATGGTCGTAGACCTGCTGCTGTGTGGCGCGCGGCTGTTTCCACTTCTCGCTGGAGTCTATCACGAAGTCCACGAGGGGCACTCCGCCGTAGATACGGGTAAGCTGGAAGTAATAGAGGGCCCGCAGGAAGTATGCCTCGCCCAGGATGCAGTCGCGGCGGCTCTCGGTGAGCGTCTCGTCGAGAATCATCTTCGGCACTTCTCTGAGGGTCAGGTTGCAGCGGGCTATTCCCTGGTATTTTGCGCGGTAATAGTCCAGGCAGATGGCGTTGTTGGCGTTCACCTTGAAGTTGTCTATGTCGTAGGCGTCGGCGCCGTCGGCCACGTTCTGTCCTCCCTTGAGGGCGTCGTCGGAGGCTATGTCGCCGAAGAACCACTCCGAAAAGTATGATTTATTGTACTCCCACGCCAGCGGTGTGTAACAAGCGTTGACCGACTGTACTGCGGTTGCCCCAACGGTATAAAAATCGTCGAAGCCTGCCGTGCCGGGAGTCTCCTCGCCGAGCCAGCCGTTGCACGAGGTCAGCGATGCGGCCGCGAGAGCCATGAGTGCGTATTTCGTTATGTTGAGTTTCATTGGTTTTTGCTTTTGAAGTTCTTGTTACTATTTGATTAACTTCGTCAATATGTGATATTTACACCAAAGATAAAGGTACGCGACTGAGGATAGTTGCCGTAGTCCACACCACCGTTGACCTCAGGATCGAAACCTTTGTACTTCGTGGCGGTGAAGATATTGGAACCCTGCACGTAAAAGCGTACGTTGCGCAGGCCCAGCGAGTGAATCCATTTTTCGGGAAGCGTGTAGCCTATCTGCAGGTTCTTGAGGCGGAAGTAGGAACCGGACTCAAGGAAGCGGTCTGACACGTAGTAGTTTATGGAGTTCTTCGGATTGGGGATTGAACCGTCGGTATTCTCCGGCGTCCAGGCGTCTGCCATTATCGGGGCAAGGATGGAGGTGGTACCGTTGCTCTCGAGGCGGTGGCGCATCTGGTTGTAAATCTTGTTGCCTCCTACGCCCTGGAAGAAGAGTTGAAGATCGAGACCTTTCCAGTAGAGCGAGAGGTTAAGGCCGTAATTCACTTTGGGAATGGAGGAACCGAGGTCCACGCGGTCTTTATCGTCGATTACACCGTCGCCGTTATTGTCGCGGTACTTGGAGTCGCCGGCGTGGAACGGGATGTCGGCTTCGGTATAGCCGTGGAGGTATTCGAGGGCTTCGGCGTCGCTGCGGAAGATGCCGTCGTACTGGTAACCCCAGAAGTAGTAGAGGGGATATCCCTGGTCCACTACCTGGATATTGTTATAGTTAGTGTAGATGGGCGAGCCGCCGTTCAGCGCCGTGAGCTTATTGTCGATGAAGGAGATGTTGCCACCCACGCTGTAGCTCAGGCCCGGTATGATTTCGCCGCTGTGGTTGAGGGTGATTTCAATACCCTGGTTGCGCACCTTGCCGACGTTGGCCATACCGGCGTAGCGGTTGCCTACGTGTGCCGGGGCATTGACGCTCATCAGCATGTCGTTGGTATTGCGGATGAAGCCTTCCACGCTACCGGTAAGCTTGTTGTTCCAGAAACCGAAGTCAATGCCGGCGCTCCACTGCTCGGTGTTCTCCCAATGGCCACCCTGGTTTACCCACGTCAGCACGGTTGCGCCGTTGGCAAGCTGTTGGTCCTGACCGAAAACGTAGTCCACGAATGTGGGACCTGTGTTGAAAACTTTCAGCAGGAAGGCGTCGTTGCCGATATTGTCATTGCCCACCTTACCCCAGCCGAGGCGGAGTTTCAGGCTTGTAATCCAGTTGTAGTCGCGCAGGAAGTTCTCCTGGTCAAGACGCCAAGCCAGAGCGAAGCTGGGGAAGTAACCCCATTTGTTCTCGCGGAACTTGCTGGAACCGTCGGCCCGGAAGTTGAAAGTTGCAAGATAGCGGTTGTCGAAAGAGTAGTGTACGCGACCGAGCCATGAGAAGCGGCGGTTACGGCCTATGACATCGGCAGGACGGCCGAAGTTCTCGGTTACCTGCGAGAGAAACCAGTTGTTTTCCTTCGGATTGAGGATGGTGGAACCGGACGAACCGATACTGTAATAATTGTATTCCTCTACAGTCTGGCCGGCCATTACGGAGAGGTCGTTCTTGCCGAAGGTGTTAGTGTAGGTCAGGATGTTATCAATGATATAGTTGTATGTACGCGCCATGGAGGAGGCAAGGAAGTTGTCGGTACGCTTGTCGTAGGCAGATACCTCGTAGGCGTCGGCGAAACTCTTGTCGGTGGTAATGCGGTAATCGAAATTAAAGGTGGACTTGAAGACGAAGTGCTTCACCGGTGTCAGTTCTATGAAAGCGTTTCCCACGAAGCGTTCGTTACGTACCTTCGGGTGGCTGTATTCTACCATCGAGAAGGGGTTTGTCACGTTCTTGAAGTTGGATGCCGCTGCGATACCGTTGCTCAGGTCTTTGCCGTTGCGATTTACGGAGCCTTCCGGGTAACGCACGGGGTCCCACGGAGCCATGGCCAGCGCGGCGGAGAGGATGTTGGCACCGGGACTCTCCACATTGTCGCCAGATTCATAGGCGTTGCGGGCCACAGAGGCCATGAAAGAGATGTTCTCTCCTATCTTCAGCCACGGTGTTGCCTGGTATGATGTGTTGAGGCGCGCGGTCGTTCGGCTGAAGTCTGAGCCTATCACGGTACCCTGCTGCTTAAACCAGCTTCCCGAAGCGGAGTAGGTGAAATTCTCGCTACCGCCGTCTATGCCGAGGTGATAGTTCTGAATCATTCCGGTGCGGAACACTTCGTCCTGCCAGTCGGTGTCTACATTGGAATAGTCGAAGCCGGTAGGGTTGGTTTCTGCGTTATATACCGTGGGGAAGTAGGGTGAGGCGGCGAGACCCTGGAAGGTGCGCAACCAGCCGTTGAGCCCCTGTGTCTCATATACTCTGCGCGAAGCCGCTGTGCCGTTTATCATCTGGTATGTATCGGCAAACTCCTTTGCGTTCATGACATCGAGCTTGCGCCAGCGATTCTGAAAACCGAGGTACGCGTCGAAGGTGATGGTAGCCTGCTGATTGCGGGCACCGTTCTTCGTCGTAACTATTACAACACCGTTGGCACCGCGCGAACCGTAGATGGCGGTAGCGGAAGCGTCTTTCAGGATTTCGGTACTCTCTATATCATTGGGAGACAGAAAGTTAATATCATCGGTAATCACGCCGTCCACCACGTAGATAGGCGAGGCGCCATTGATGGTCCCGACTCCGCGGATTCTCACTTCGGCAGCCTGTCCGGGACGGCCGGAGAGTGAGTTTACCGTAACGCCGGCAGCCTGTCCCTGAAGGGCGTTGGCAAGTGACGACGACGGGGTGCGTTGCAGTTTGTCGGCCTCGATGCTGCTTACAGAGCCGGTAAGGTCGCTCTTCTTCATCGTACCGTATCCGATTACAACAACCTCATCAAGTTCGCTGTCGCTCTGGAGAGCAACGTTAAGTGTTTGTGAGGCAGAGATTTTAACTTCTTTCTGTTTGAAGCCGATGTAGGAGAAAACAAGGGTCTGTCCGGCATCGCACTTTATAGTGTAATTGCCGTCGTAGTCGGTCACTGTATTGCTCGACGGGTTCTGCGCCACGCGCACCGTCGCTCCAATCAGCGTTTCGCCGTCGTCGGCCGACGTGACAACGCCCTTCACCTCCAGGCTTTGCGCCCAGCAGGTCACGGTCATCAGTGTCAGCAGTAGACTGGTAAAGAGTTTTTTCATAATGTTATGTCAGTTTAGTTTAATTCTCGTCATTCAGCGGTGCCGGAGGCAGTCCTGTTTATTTCGTTGTTGTGAGCTTCCTTTACTGTTGGCCACCTATATAAAATATAAAAAGTGGCTTCCAAAATGCTTTCCCTAAGCTATCGCATTATTTGCAAATTTGCTCAATTATTTTGTCACTTCCAAGTTTCCGGCCATCCTTTAGTTCAGGCAGACCTTTCGCCCGATTGACGCCGCAAAATTACTAATGCAAGGCGCCCTGTGCAACTTTTTTAACGCACAAAAACTCTACAAAGCTATTTTTACAACCCTACAATAACTCAACAAAAGCATATTAAACAATTGGTTATCAGGCATCTGATATTTCTATGTTATATAACATATTGTTACAAAGCCATATTTCGACATTTTTTCCGAACTTTGCACACGTAAATACAATCCGAATTCCGCAATGAACTGGAGCGGCATCACAGGAAATAAAAAATTAAGACAATTTGCCACCGTTTTTTATATTAGCATTTTGCTATTGGCAACCGCAATTCCCGCAGCTGCCTCATTTCCTCTTGTGCGCAATTTCACACGTAACGAATTTGCCGGCGGCGCCAAGACATGGGATATGGCACAGGACTCTGACGGACTGATGTATTTTGCCAACCTTTACGGTATGATCAGTTTCGACGGCCGCGTCTGGACCCCATACGCACTCTCCAACGAGTCGGAAGTGCGCTGTCTTGCCATCGACGAACCATCGGGACGCATCTACGCCGGAGGGTCGGAAGAGTTCGGTTACTTCGCCGTAGACCCATCGCGCCACGACCTTGTCTATCACTCCCTCTCGCAACTCGTGGACCGACGCAAACACGCCGTACGCGACCTCTGGAATGTCTATATAAGCAAGGGAACTGTTTGGTTTCAAGGAGATTACGAACTGTTCCGCTATGACGGCAAGAATATAAAGGTATTCCCCTCCACGCGCAAGATTACCGCCTCGGCACTGATAGGCGGACGCATTTACACCGGTTGCGAAGACGGCACTTTCTCAATCCTTGACGGCACACGGTTCCAAGCCGTTCCCAACTCGTGCCTCGCCGGAAAACGAATAGTTGGCATCGGGCGCGCGCCCGGACGCAATACTTTACTGATTGTTACCTCCTTCGACGGCATCTATGAACTCAACGGCACGGAGATACGCCCGATGCCCACGGATTTCGACTCCTTCATGCGCGAAAACCAGGTGTTCTGCGTAGCCTTCACCGACGATAACCTCGCCCTCGGAACCGTAAACAACGGATTGATGGTCAAGAGGTTCTCTACCGGGACAATCACCTACGCCAACCGTGGCACCGGAATGCAGAACAATACCGTGCTTTCGCTCATGTTCGACCATGCCGGCAACATCTGGGCCGGCCTCGACAACGGCATCGACTATATAGACTATAACTCCCCTATCCGCACAATCTTCGGCTCAACGAACGCCTACGGTTCCGGCTACGACTCATTCTTGGCAGGTAACCTGCTTTATCTCGGCACCAATCAGGGACTCTTCACCTGCCCCTATCCTTTCATACAATCGCCCGAGGCTCCGATACTTACGCAAATTCTCAAAGGTCAGGTATGGCAACTCGACACGTTAGGGGGCTCGCTGATGGCCTCTACCGATGGCGGTCTTTACTCCGTAAGCGGCAATTCTTGCAGCCGCATCGAAGGCGTGCCGGGAGCATGGTGCGTACAGCAGATTCTCGGCGAGCCGGGCTATGCGCTAGCTTCGACCTACGACGGATTCTATCTCTTGCAACAGGAACGGGCGGCATGGCGTTCGCTCGGGAAGGTGAGCGGATATTCCGGAATAGGCGGCCGTTTCATCCAAGACCAAAGCGGAAACATCTGGATAGCCCATTGGATGCGAGGCATTTACCGACTGCGCATCAACGTCGCCTCGAGGCATTTCGACATCGAGGAGTTCTTCGATTCGAAGAAGGGCTTGCCGTCAGACAAGAGCAACAATGTGCTGCTTTTCGGCAACACGGCCTGCTTCTCTACCGTAAGCGGATTCTACTACTACGAACCCTCGTCCGGGATTATGAAGAAACACCCGACGCTCAACAAGACCTTCGCCGGAATGGACCCTGGGACTCTATTCATGGCGCCCGATCACGACATCTGGAACATGGGAATGGACGACGGCATAACGGTAGCACGCTCCACATTGTCAGGCGGTTACGAGGCTGATTCAGTGAGCTACCGCTCGCTTGCCGACCGTCAGATACACGGATTCGAATCGCTCACATTCATAGACGGAGACAGGGCCATCCTCTCGGTGCTCGACGGATTCTTCACTCTCTCCACCGAGTGGCACTCCGACTCAATAGCGCCGCTTAAAGTCAACGTGACGCGCGTTACGGTGCCTGGCGACACTACACTCTACCACATAGGCGAAAAGGGGGAGCTGCGCGTGCCGTATGCCCTCAACTCTCTGCGCTTCGAGTTCTCGCTTCCGGAATACCGCTCGGCCGATGGCGTGAAGTACAGTTGCTACCTCGAAGACTACGACCGAGGCTGGAATGACCTCGGAAATACCGGCACCAAGGAGTACACACGCCTCCACGAAGGTACGTACACGCTCCACATCCGCGCCCACAATACCTATAGCCGCACTACCTCCGACAATACACTGCAATTCACCGTGACTGCGCCATGGTACCGCTCTGCCATAGCCAATATCATCTACATTATACTATTGATTTTCATCGGGTCGACGCTCTACAGGTATTTCCGCCGTCACGAGGCGCAGAAAGCCCGCAAGGCCACCGAACGCAAGGAGGAGGAGCTGCAACGCGTAAAACGGCAGGCTCAGAAGGAAAACCTCGAAAAGGAGATAGAAATCGCCGACCTCAAGGGACAACAATTGGAGCAACAGGTGCGCCACAAGAGCGAGGAACTCTCCAACGCCATGCTCAACCTTTCGCGCAAAAACGAGGTGCTTCAGGCTGTGGCGCAAGACCTCGAGAAGCTTCGCCGCCAGATAGCCGAAGGAGCCTCGGGACGCAACGTGGAGAGCCAGTTCAAGCGAATACAGTCGGCCATCTCGGAGAACATCAGCCACGATGACGACTGGCGCAAGTTCACCCACAACTTCGATGCCGTCTACGAAGGGTTCACTAAGCGTCTGCAAGAGAAACATCCTACCCTTACACGCAGCGAACTACGTGTGTGCTGTTATCTGCGCATGGGACTGAGCAGCAAGGACATGGCACCCCTCTTCAATATCTCATACCGCAGTGTCGAGATGACTCGCTACCGCGTGCGCAAGAAACTCGGTCTCGCCCGCGAAGACAACCTCTCCGACTACCTCGAGTCGCTGTAAGCGCCCGCTTTATAAGTGTTATAATACAAACAACCGGCTCTGCGAGCGCCGCGAGGCGTCATGCAGGGCCGGTATAGCTTCTATTAATCGCGGACAGTAGAGGCACTCAGCGGGCGCTATTGCACCGAGAGGATGCCTGGATATAATGTTACTCGCGCGACGTCAGTTATTGCTCCAGGACAAAGCCTTGGTCGGCGAGGTACTGGAGCAGGCGGTAGTCGCAGGCGTGGCGGTAGTAGTCAAGGATATGAGCCACCCAGTCGTTGTCGCTTGTTCCGCCGGCACGCGTCTGGTTGTAATGCTTGATAATGGCGTCATACTCAACGAGTTCGTCTATCATCTCCTCGTCATCGCGGTAACGGTTCTTGAAGATGAGCAGCGACGTGCTCTCTTTGGGTTTATGGTCGGGATGCTCGCGGGGCACGCCGATGGCAAGCCCGCATACCACGAATACACCCTTCGGCAGACCGAGGATTTCGGCTATGCGAGCCGGGTCGGCAGTACGGAGGTAACCTACGCAGTTGCAACCCAGTCCGCGGCTTTCTGCTGCGACCACGGCGCTCATCATGGCCAGCGAAGCGTCGATGATTCCGAGGAATACACCGTCCATACGGCTTTCGATGGGAGGCATCACCAGCCCTTTGGCAGCCGCGAGTTTGGAAATCTTGTTGAAGTCGGCAAGGAACATCAGCAGACGGTTGCACGTCTTCAGTTGCTTCTGGTTCGTAATACCGTATAGCTCCTCTTTCAGTTTCTGGTCGTCGATGTCAATGACGGAGAATTGCTGGCCGTTATAGCTTGTGGGAGTGTTACGTATAGCCTCGAAGATGAAGTCCATATCTTCCTGAGGGATGGGTTCGCGCTCGTAGCGCCGGATGCTCACACGGTCGAGCAGTGTCTGTTTAACGTCTTTCATATCAGGGTAATATACTAAGTTTGTCAATTTGAGGTAAGTAAGTGATTCAAGTTTCTGCTTTGCTTAAAAGCTCTATATTCCTTGCTTTAAACAACTCACTCACAGAACTTTAGAGCAAGTTACACAGTTCAAGCCCGCAGAATTTACACGGAAAATGGGTCGGCAAATTGAAGCCGGGGCATCGCTGAACGGGCTCGCCTCGCTTCGCAATGCCTGCGGAAAGAGCATACCGGCCACAGGAAGTGACGCTGCTTGTTGCCCGCAACCGGTTTTCAAGCTTTTCCTGAATCCGAAACCTGAGTAAATAAAGGGGCATTCAGGACGCCATGAATTTTCACTCTCAGTGTCCAGCCGACTACACACTCTGCCAAAAGCTCGTTAACTTACAATACCTAAAAAAAGACGCCGACGGCCGAACAAAGGCGACCATCGGCGTATAAGAAGCCACATCAAAGGATATGTGATGAAACTCCGAATGACAGGATTTGAGTGCCCGCCTCTCTTTGTAATCCTCCGTGCCCCGGAGGGACAACGCCCGAAGGCGCGAGGCCCGCCATCGAGGGGCGTAGCTTGTCTCGGTATTTCGTTAAAATTTGATGAGTTTCCCAATCATTTGATGTGGTATACTTTAAATTCTCGGGAAGCGAGGCTCTCGTGCCTCTTTGTTTTTACAACGCAAAGATACTGCCAAATGTTCAGACAGCCAAATTTTTTGCGCAAAAATTTCGCGAAAGTTATTAACACCACTTGATTATAAGAGGCTTAACAGCAGCGATACAAGCATATATGCGCCGTGGGCCACAAGGGCCGCTACAAGACCTCCCACAGTATGCGCGGCTATGGCTTTCGAGGTCAACTGGCGGTAACCCAGCGAGTCGAGCATGGCGGTGTGCGTGCTAAGGAAGCCGCTCCAGCACATACCGATGGCGGTAAACACGGCGATGGCGTTGCCGTCTACCCAGCCTTCGCTGGCGAACTTAGGGACGAGGCCGAGGGCGGCGCCCACGGCACCCAACGCGGTAATCGGGAAGCCGATGAGATGCGGGTCCTTGAAGCCGAACAGCCAGTCGAACACGAAGTTTATCTGACCGGCAAGCCACGGCAGAAGTTCCACTCCCTGATATGCAGAGCCGTCGTAGACTCCACCTTCGCCGGGACCGAAGGTGAACATCATCACGAACGTAGAGATGAGCAATACGCCGGGGATGATGCACATTCCCACTTCCACGCCGCTCTTGCCGCCGTCGAGCAGCGCATTGAGCAGGCGCGTGAACAGCGATTCATGCCGGTCATGGGCTTTCTGTGCCTCCTCTTCGAGTTCTTCGGCAGTTTCCTCCACGGCATTTTCCACGGCGAAATTGGGGTAAGCCTTAACGATGAAGCGTTGCATGAGGCGCGTGCTGACCACGCAACCCACAATGGCGCCGAAGAAGCCGATGAGCGGCTCCTTCAGGTAGCCCTGCCCTATCATAAAGACTATCACGAGCAGGCCCATGCCGAAGGCGGTACCGAAGTTCGTGAGCGAAATGAGCTGGTACTTACGGAAATATGACGAGAATTTCTTGTCGCGCGAGAGGGAGATGATAGCGGGGTTGTCGCTCAGGAATGTCATGATGGCGCCCAGCGACGCCACGCCGGGAAGATTGAAGATAGGCCTCATTATGGGGCGGAGCATCTTCTCGACCAATGAAACCACTCCGAACTCCACGAACACACGCCCGAGCGCTCCGGTAAGCACACAGACGCTTAGCAGGAAAAACACGGTGTTGAGCAACAGGTCGTGAGCCGTATTCATCAGGGTTTTCATCATCGGGGCGAGACCCATCTCGAACCCGAGATACCCGAAGAGCAATAATACGATAATCAGGCAGATGACGCCCGAGGGGATAAAAGACAACAGGCTGCGGCGTTTGGCAGCAGGCTTGGCCGTGCCGGCAATAGTTTCGTTAGGTTGAGTTTTCATGTCAGGTTAAAATCGTGCGGCAAAGTTAAACATAAAAATCGGAATGAGCAAAAAAATCTCGCAACAGCGCCGTAACGCTGACGCAGGAGGGCCGGAGAAATATGCCCGATAACAAAGACAAAGAGAGTGATTAGCGCCGAAAAGCGGCTCCTGTAACATATTTTTACATCTTATAGAATCATAGTTCGCGGAAAAATTAGTAACTTCGCAGTCGAAACGCAAATATGGATAAGAAATTACAAAAAATAGCCGTCTTAGGAAGCACCGGAAGCATCGGCACGCAGACCCTCGACGTCATAGCCGACCACCTTCGGCTCTTCCGGGCCGAAGTACTGACGGCGGGGCGCAACTGGGAGCTCCTGGCCCGCCAGGCGTTGCGGTTCCGTCCGCGCCTCGTGGTCATCGACAGCGAGGAGGGTTACGCGCCGCTACGCGAAGCCCTGCGCGGCACCGGGATAGAGGTCCGTCAGGGACCCGAGGCCATAGCCGAAGCCGCTGCTTTACCCTCGGTAGACACCGTGGTGACGGCACTGGTAGGATACAGCGGGTTGCTCCCCACCCTCGCGGCCGCCGATGCAGGAAAGACAATAGCCCTGGCCAACAAGGAAACACTGGTCTGCGCCGGAGAGATAGTGACCGCCCGCATACGCCAAGGCGGCGCCACGCTATTGCCCGTAGACAGCGAGCATTCCGCCATCTTCCAATGCCTGCAAGGGGAAAACCGCGACCGTCTGCGCCGCATTATCCTCACCGCCTCCGGAGGGCCTTTCCGCACCTTCACCGCACGGCAACTGGAGGACGTCACAGTGGAGCAGGCTCTCCGCAACCCCAACTGGGACATGGGAGCCAAGGTGACCGTAGACTCGGCCTCGATGATGAACAAGGGATTCGAGATGATAGAGGCACGCTGGCTCTTCTCCTGCCAGCCGCGCGACATCGACATCGTGGTGCACCCGCAGTCGGTAATCCACTCGGCCGTTGAATACTGCGACGGCTCGGTGATAGCACAGCTCGCCGTCCCCGACATGCACCTACCCATACGCTATGCCCTCGGTTATCCCGACCGTCTGGACGCCCCGCGGCAGGAGCGGCTTGACCTTTCACGCCTCGCCACCCTCACCTTCGAGGCGCCAGACCGCAGTCGCTTCCCACTGCTCCGACTCGCTTTCGAGGCGATAGAGGCCGGAGGCAACGCCCCGTGCGCACTCAACGCCGCAAACGAGATAGCCGTGGCAGCTTTCCTCCGCGGGCAGACACGCTTCACCTCCATGCCGCGTATCGCCGAGGAAACCCTCCGCGCCATACCTTTGATTAAAAACCCGTCGCTCTGCGACATAATAGAAACCAACGCCGAGGCGCGCCGCATCGCAGAGCAGTGCCTCGCCGACAACTACCAACTCTGAAACAACACTGAATGGAAACATTTCTGCTTAAGGCCGCACAACTGATTCTCGCGCTCGCGATACTGGTAATCATCCACGAGTTCGGACACTTCCTCTTCGCACGCATGTTCGGAATCAGGGTCGAGAAATTCTACATCTTTTTCAACCCGTGGATTTCCCTCTTCAAATGGTTCCCGAAACGCTATGCCCGTTTCTGCAAGAAGAACGAGGACGTCACCTACCCCGAAGATGAGCAACAGCCGCAGGGTGAAAAAGCCCCCGACGCCTCCGGAAACCTTCCCGCCGAGAAGAAAAAGAAGAAACCCGGCTTCTGGAACAACACCGAATACGGCCTGGGCTGGCTGCCTCTGGGCGGCTATTGCAAAATCGCGGGCATGATAGACGAGTCGATGGACAAGGAGCAGATGGCCAAGCCTCCGCAGCCCTGGGAGTTCCGCAGCCACCCCGCGTGGCAGCGACTACTCGTGATGATAGCCGGCGTGCTCTTCAACTTCCTGCTTGCAATCCTCATCTATGCCGGAATCGTTTGGGCAACGGGCGAGAAATACGTCCCCTTCCGCGAAGCCAAGATGGGTATGGCCTTCTCCCCGGCGGCACAGAAAGCCGGGTTCCGTGACGGCGACATTCCCCTCACCGCCGACGGCGAGCCGCTGGTGCATCCCGGCGAGGGACGCCTCATGATGCTCCAGGCCAAGGAGGTGCAGGTACTCCGCGACGGTCGCGACACTGTGACCGTAAAAATCCCCAAGGACCTCATCTTCCAGGTTGACAAGGAGATGAAGGACAAGACCAGCACGGTCAACTTCATGGCCTACCGAATGCCGGTAAAGATAACGCAAGTATCGCCCGGCGAGGGGGCGGCCAAGGCCGGACTCAAGGAGGGTGACCGAATCGTCTCGATTGACTCTGTCAAGACCCCGTCGCTCGATGTCTTCTTCCCTGCTCTCGAAGGGCACGCCAACCGCGAGGTAACACTCGGAGTGGTACGCGGCAACGACACCATCGCCGTCCCGGTGCAGCTCAACGCATACTCTAAGATGGGCATCGGCCTCGACATAGACCCGGCAGATTTCTTCAAGGCCGAAGAGAAGCACTACAACATCTTCCAGAGCATACCGCGAGGCATCACCATGGGCGTGGACAAACTCACCAGCTACGCCGACTCCATGAAACTCGTCTTCACCAAAGAGGGAGCGCAGAGCATTGGCGGGTTCGGCGCGATAGGTAGCATCTTCCCCTCTTCGTGGGACTGGATAGCTTTCTGGAACATAGCGGCGTTCCTCTCCGTAGCGCTCGCCTTCATGAACATACTCCCCATCCCGGCGCTCGACGGCGGACACGTGCTCTTCCTCCTATACGAGGTGATAACGCGACGCAAACCCAGCGAAAAATTCATGGAATGGGCGCAGATGATAGGCATGGGACTCCTGCTGCTCCTGCTCGTCTACGCCAACGGCATGGACATTGTAAGACTCTTCAAGTAAGCAAAAAGCAATGGCATACAAGACAATACGACTCAAGCGCGGCAAGGAGGACTCGCTCCGCCGCTTCCACCCGTGGGTATTCTCGGGTGCCATCGCCACAATGAAACCCGGCATAGAGGAGGGGGACCGCGTAACGGTACTCTCCCACGACGGCACCGTCCTCGGCGCCGGTCATTACCAGATAGGGAGCATCGCCGTAAGGATGCTCCGCCCAGGCTGCGAGGACATCCCCGACGGTTTCTTCGCCGACCGCCTCCGCGAAGCCCTCGCCCTGCGACGCTCCCTCGGTCTCGCGCGCCCGGACAACAACTGCTTCCGCCTCGTACACGGCGAGGGTGACTTCCTCCCGGGCCTCGTGGTAGACATCTACGGTGACACCGCGGTAATGCAGGCACACTCCCCCGGTATGCACTTCGAGCGATACGCCATAGCAGACGCCCTCACCGAACTCCCCGACTGCCGAATACGCAACGTCTACTACAAGAGCGAGACAACGCTCCCGCCAAAAGCAGACCTCGACGCCGTAAACGAATACCTCATCGGGAGCTACGACGGCTCTGTGGCCGTAGAGAACGGACTCAAGTTCAACATCGACTGGCTGCGAGGCCAGAAGACCGGCTTCTTCATTGACCAGCGCGACAACCGCGCCCTTCTTGAAAAGTACGCGCGCGGGCGCGAGGTCCTGAATATGTTCTGCTACACCGGCGGCTTCAGCGTCTATGCCATGCGCGGCGGCGCCAAGCGCGTCGACTCGGTGGACTCGTCCTCCAAGGCGGCCGCACTCACCGACGCAAACATTGCCCTAAACTTCGGCGACGACACGCGCCACCGCACATTCGCCGAAGACGCATTCAAGTACCTCGACGCCATGGAAAAGGGTGCATACGACCTTATTATCCTCGACCCTCCGGCCTTCGCCAAGCGCCTCAAAGCCTTGCAACAGGGCCTGCGCGGCTACCGCAAGCTCAACGCCAAGGCCTTCGAGAAGATACGTCCCGGCGGCGTGCTCTTCACATTCTCCTGCTCGCAGGTAGTGAGCCGCGAACAATTCCGCCTCGCCGTCTTCAGCGCCGCAGTACAGGCCGGACGCCGCGTGCGCATCCTCCACCAGCTCACGCAACCCGCCGACCATCCGATAGACATCTGCCATCCCGAAGGGGAATACCTCAAAGGACTCGTCCTCTACGTGGAATAACAACGTAAAATAACATTCAAACTTAAATACATCATGAAAAAGACAATCCCGGCAATGATTCTCAGCTCAGTGATAGCTCTGAATCTCAACGCCGCAGAAAACAAAAACTTCGACTACCACGTGGACCGCTTCGCCGACATAGAAGTGCTCCGCTACGAAGTGCCCGGCTTCAACGACCTCAGCCTGCAGCAGAAGACCATGATCTACTACCTCTCACAGGCGGCACAGGCCGGTCGCGACATCATCTGGGACCAACACGGAAAGTACAACCTCCAGCTGCGACACCTGCTCGAAAACATCTACACCTCCTACAACGGCGACCGTAACTCCAAGGACTTCAAGGCCTTCGAGAAATACCTGAAGCAGGTATGGTTCGGCAACGGCATCTACCACCACTACTCCACCGACAAGTTCACCCCCGAGTTCTCGCAGGCATTCTTCGCCGAACAGGTGAAGGCCCTTCCCGCCGACAAGCTCCCCCTGCGCGACGGACAGACTCTACAGCAGATGCTCGACACACTCCTGCCCGTAATCTTCGACCCTACCGTCCTCCCCAAGGGCGTGAACCAGGACGGCACGCAGGACGTGGTAGCCACCTCTGCCTTCAACCTCTATGACGGCGTAACGCAGAAGGAAGTGGAAGACTACTACAACAAAATCAAAGACCCCAACGACCCCACACCCGTCTCCTACGGCCTTAACGCCAAGGTGGTAAAGAAAGACGGCAAGGTGACCGAGGAAGTCTATCACCTCGACGGCCTCTACGGTCCCGCCATCGCCAAGGTCATCTACTGGCTCGACAAGGCAAAACAGGTGGCCGAGAACGATGCACAGAAGGCTTACATTACCAAGCTCATCGACTACTACATAACAGGCGACCTCCGACTCTTCGACGAATACTCCATCCTCTGGGCCGAAGACACACACAGCGACGTGGACTTCGTAAACGGTTTCATAGAGAGCTACGGCGACCCCCTCGGCATGACCGCACAGTGGGAGTCATACGTAAACTTCAAGAACCAGGAAAGCTCCAAGCGCACCAAGATTATCTCCGACAACGCACAGTGGTTCGAAGACCATTCCCCCGTTGACCCCAAGTTCCGTAAACCGCACGTCAAGGGCGTATCGGCCAAGGCCATCACGGCGGCCATGCTCGGCGGCGACGCATTCCCAGCCACCGCTATCGGCATAAACCTCCCCAACGCCAACTGGATTCGCGCACAGCACGGTTCAAAGTCCGTAACCATCGAGAACATCACCGAGGCTTACGCAATGGCCTCGAAGGGCAACGGTTTCAACGAAGAGTTCGTCATCGACGCTCCTACCCGCAAGCTCCTCGACAAATATCTGTATATCACCGATATGCTCCACACCGACCTCCACGAGTGCCTCGGCCACGGCTCCGGACAGCTTCTCCCCGGCGTTGACCCCGACGCCCTCAAGGAACACGGCTCAACCCTCGAGGAAGCTCGCGCAGACCTCTTCGCACTCTACTACCTGGCAGACCCGAAACTCGTGGAACTCGGTATACTCGACAACCCCGACGCCTACAAGGCCGAATACTACAAATATATGCTCAACGGCCTCATGACACAGCTCAACCGCATAGAACCGGGCAAGGACGTCGAGGAGTCGCACATGCGCAACCGCCAGCTCATTGCCGCTTGGATTCTCGAAAAGGGTAAGAAAAACAAAGTCGTGGAACTCGTCAAGAAAGGGGGCAAGACCTACGTCAAAATCAACGACTACAAGAAGATGCGCGGCCTGATAGGCGACCTCCTGGCCGAAATTCAGCGCATCAAGAGCGAAGGCGATTATGCCGCCGGAAACGCCCTCGTAAACAAATATGCCGTAAAGGTTGACCCCAAACTCCACAAAGAGGTACTCCAGCGTTACAGCAAACTCGACATCCCGCCCTACCGCGGTTTCGTTAACCCCGTATACAACGTGGTCTATGACGCCGACGGAAACATCAAGGACATAACCCTCGACTACACCGAAGGTTACACCGACCAAATGCTCCGCCTGAGCCGCGACTTCTCCACTCTGAAATAATCCCGCCTCATGGAGGAAACCATCAGAGAGATAAAACAGTTCTTCTTCACATACCGCAACGGTGCGCTGGCAGACACCCTCAGGGGCGCCGGCCACCCTTGCGCGGTGATTTTCGGCCTCATGATACCGCAGATAGCCGAAATAGCGCGAGGCCTCACTCCATCATTGGAACTCGCGCAGCGCCTCTGGGACGACACCGCCGTCCGCGAATCGCGAATACTGGCCACATACCTCTTCCCCCTTGAAGAAGTTACCCGTGAGCACGCCCTGCGCCTCGCCTCCGAGGTGCGCAACGCCGAAGAAGCCGACATGCTCGCCTTCCGCCTACTCAAACGCCTCCCCTGCGCACCGCAGCTCCTCGCCGAGATAGAAGCCCTCGATACCCCGATGGCGCCCTACCTCCACCGCTCCCTCTCGCGACACCTGCAGTAACATCCCTGCGCTCCATATTTCCTGCATAATACATGAATTTTCGCCCTCTGAAACCTCTTTCGGCGAAAATTCATGTATTTTTTACCCCTATTATTTGGCCGGTCGGATTTATTCCATTAACTTTGTGAACCATTCCTCTCCACTGTAAACCGCAGGACTTCCGCCCTACACTCAGACAACCCTTACACGCCTGCATATTTATACTATCCGTGAAATATACAGCACATCACTCTAAAATCAACTTTATGAAGAAATCTTTACTGCTAACAGCTCTCCTGGCCGCCTCGCTGCCCTCTTTCGCCGCCGTCCCCGACGGCTGGACGGTTACCCCCGACGACGGCTCCACGGTCACCGAAATCAAGTCGTTCCAGCTCTACCGCAACAACGGCAACTTCGACCCCTACGTAAACCGTAAAATCAAAATCAACGACGTAGAATTTGAAATCGAACAGAAGGTTACCGGCACTTTCGACGACACAAACACCATTACCATCAAGGCCGACCCAATCACCGCCAAGGGCACCTACAACATCGTGGTCCCCTCCGGCACCTTCGACATCGACTACTGGGCCGACGAGGGCGACCCCAACCCCGAAATCTCCTTCACCTTATATATAGGTGACAACGGCGGCGGTGGCGGCGACAACCCCGACCCGGGCGAATTCACCCCCATCGTCAACGAATACTATACCATCACGCCGGCACAAGGGCGCGTGGCTCAAATCAAGGACTTCACCGTGCAGTACGACCGTTCGGGCCTCTTCCCCGAAGGGTATGTAGCCAATCCGCCCAAGCTCATCAACGAGACTACCGGCGAGGCCGTAGCAACCTTCAGCGTCATTGAAGGCGGCGGAATGTATGACGTAATCCTCCAGCTCGACGAAGCCTATACAACGCCCGGAACTTACCTCGTGCGCATCCCCGACGAGTCTATCAGCGACTATATGGACGAGGCATGGCCGGCAGCCGACTTCCGCTATGTCATCGACTCCTCGCTGACTCCCGACATACCGCAGGAGAACGTAGTGGCCACGCCCGAATCGGGCAGCACCGTCGACGGGATAGACCAGCTCATGCTCTACTTCCCCAATATGTACAGCATCTACGCCAGCGGCCCCGCCAAGGACGGCGTCAAGGTAAAGATGAACGGTCTCCCCCTCGAAGGCGTGACAGCCTCCTTCGAGTTCGACTCCATGACGATGGGCGACGGCGAGATAGGACTCAAGTTCACTCCCGCCCTATCGAAAGCCGGCGAGTATGAAATCTACGTTCCCGCCAACGCGCTCTCGCTCGAAATCTCGACCTTCGACACACGCTATAACAACGAGTTCACCCTCTCCTATACCCTCACCGGGATGGTAGTGGCAGGCGACAAGTTCACCGTCGCTCCCCTTACTTATAAGGTGGTAGACCCGGCCGCGCACACTTGCGAAGTGACATGGTCCTCCGACGAGAGCGAATATGCAGGCGTCACCTCCATTCCCGCCACCGTTTCGTGGAACGGCCGGACATGGGACGTCACCGCAGTAGGACGCCTCGCCTTCTCGCAGGTAACCGGTATCTCGGAAATCACACTGCCCGAAAGCATCAAGACCATCGGCGACGCAGCCTTCTGGGAAAGCTCGCTCAGCAAGATTACAATCCCGGCAAGCGTGACAACTATCGAGGGAAGCGCATTCGAGTCGAGCGAACTGACCGAAATCACTATCCCCGAGACAGTTACAAGCCTCGGCACAGATGTATTATCCACCTGCAAGAAACTCGAAAGCATCAACTACCGGACACGCATAGACTCCATCCCCGGCGGCTTCGCCCAAGGTTGCATAATGCTCCGGCACTTCGACATACCGCAGACGGTGCGCCGCATCGGCGAGTTCGCATTCTCGGAGTGCGAGAAACTCACCGGCGTTGTACTCCCCGCGCAGCTCGAAACCCTCGAACGCTTCGCCTTCGCCTATTGCCCGGAAATCACATCTATGGAAATCCCCGGGACGGTGACCACCCTCGGCCACGGCGTTTTCTACCAGACAGGCCTCACGGAAGCATCGCTGCCGGAACACATCACCGTTATCCCCGACGGCTTCTATCAGTGCTGCACCGCCCTCACCGAGTTCACGACCTCCAACAACGTCACCGAGATAGAGACGCAGGCATTCTACTGGGACTTCGGCCTCACCAAGTTCACCTTCGGCGAGAAGATGGCCACCATCGGAGCCGAAGCCTTCAAGGGAGACCGCGCTCTCACAGAAGTAATCAGCCTCAACCCCGTGCCTCCCGCAGGCGCCTCCTTCGAGCCTGAAGTCTACGCCAACGCGACCCTCAAGGTGCCCGATGCAGCAGTCGGGGCCTACCGCGTAGCCGAAGGCTGGAAAGAGTTCTCGCACATCACCACGCTGACCGGAATCGACGGCATCGACGTCGAGAACCCCGAACAGACGGTAGAAATCTATGACATGGCCGGCCGCAAGGTTTATGAAGGCCACAAGGCAGGCATCAACCTCCCGAAGGGCATCTACATGATAGTCACTCCCGGCGGCCGCAAGAAAGTAATCCTCTGACCGCAAGAAACACATCATCAACAGTAACCACCGACTAAATAGGTTATGTAAAAATAATATTTAAGTTCAAGAGCAAAGGCTGCCCGCGAGGGTAGCCTTCGCTATTTTGAAGCGCAGGTTTCCAACCTGCGTAAAACCGCCTGAGCCATACCGCCGCCCACAACCTGCGTAACACACACGCCTACCTACTATCCCTTTAGTCTGATTGTCGCAATCTGGCTGACTTTCGCGGTTCATTCTTCCCGGTTAATCACGATTATTCATGATTTATCTTGATAAATCCCGATGCTTCGGCAACGCAATATTGCGAGTCTTTCGCAGACCGGGAGGCCTGCGCTCCATATAGAGGTCAACGCCTTTGTTGGGCACGGAAGCGGGAGGGTTCACGTAAAAACCGCAGGGGTTCGGCAAAAATGTGCTCTTTTGTTTCGACAATCCGGCTTTTTCAATTATCTTTGCTCCCGAATAGCAACTCACACCTCTTCAACGATTACAAACGCCCACCCCCATGACACATAACAATCTCCTGACAAAAGCCTGCAACTACATTATACGCGGCTTCGCGGGGCTCCTGCTCGGAGCAATGCTCTGGCTCCCTGCTTCCGCAAAGAATCTCAAACCCTTTATTACCGATCACGAGTGGGGCTATGTCGATGAAAACGGCACAGTTATTGACATTGGGCCATATGAAGCTGCAGGAGAGTTTGTCAACGGCTTTGCCGCCGTTAAACAGTGGGAGAAATGGGGGTTCATAAACGAGGAGTGCAAACTGGTGGTGCCTTTCAAATATTATGATTACCGAGATTTCTCGGATGGAATGGCTGCCGTGATGGAAGTAGGCAAATGGGGCTATATCAATGAGAAAGGGGAAGTTGTCATCCCTCTCAAATATGATGATGCTTCCTACTTCTCAGAAGGACTTGCCTGTGTGCGTTGCGGCATGTATTGGGGGGTTATCGACAAGAGTGGAAAGATGATTATCGAGCCAAAATTCACTTCCAATAGTTTTTATTCCGAGGGACTTATGGCCAATTTCGACCCACAGACACAACTCAACTGCTATTTCGACAAGACCGGTAAAGCAGTCTTATACAGCTACTATTCGATAATGCCATTTACCGAAGGGTTAGCCGGTGTACAGGCCGAAAATAACAAATGGGGTTATATCTCCCACGACTTCATCTCAGGAAATACGCATGATATGACTATCGCACCGCAGTTCGACCGCGTAGAAATGTTCTCTGAGGGTCGTGCCGTGGTAATGACCGGTAATATTTGGGGCGTAATAGACCATACCGGCAAACTACTGACTTCAAAAGATTATGACATTATCTCAAATTACTCCGACGGCATGGCGGCGTGTCTCCGTAACGGCAAATACGGTTACCTCGATCTTGAAGGCAACGAGGTCATCAAGCCGCAATTCTATTACGCCGATAATTTCTACAAAGGGCTAGCCAAGGTCACCTCTGTTACCGGCGACAGATTCTATATCGACAAGCAGGGACGTAGCCGGAAATGAATAGAAAACGAATAAAAGTGTGGTGTTTCGTATAATTATGAGTTAGTATGCATCAGACACACTTTTGTAAAAAGGGAGTTTCAAAAAAACATTCTATCATTTTTGATCTATGATATAATGTGAACACTTGACGAGGTATTTTCGAGTCTAGTGAGAACATATACCTGACCACTTAATGAGGTGTTTCACGAATTTAGTG
>OHBJ01000012.1_pt1 | contig 61418 bp, 61 predicted proteins | sample 1577241 | NCBI WGS metagenome assembly OHBJ01 (sample SAMEA3541594, study PRJEB24748) | human gut metagenome | biome: human gut; feature: human-associated habitat; material: faeces | place: China | collected 2012 | reverse complement strand
AGTGATTTTCGGCTGCGGCACTGGCAATCCTTTCTTCTCCACCGATACCGCAGCGGCACTGCGGGCGGCTGAGATTGATGCCAATGCCATTCTAAAGGCGACAATGGTAGACGGCGTCTATGATAAAGACCCCAAAAAGTATCCAGATGCCAAGCGATACAGCACGGTCAGCTTTTCGCAGGTGCTGGCACAGAACCTTAATGTCATGGATATGACAGCTGCATCTCTTTGCCGCGAAAGCAAAATCCCCATTGTTGTATTTGATTTGTCCGATCCGGAGAACATTTGCCGCGCGCTATGCGGTTATGATATTGGAACAATTGTGAAGGAGGAATAAAAGAATGAACCCCGAACTGAAATTACACGAAGAAAAAATGACCAAGACGATTTCCGTCCTGCGAGAGGAGCTTGCCGCGATCCGTGCAGGGCGCGCCAACCCTGCAGTATTGGATAAACTGGAGGTAGACTATTACGGCGTGCCGACCCGTGTCAATCAGCTTGCCGCTGTTTCTGTATCCGAAGCGCGCACGCTGGTTATCCAACCATATGACAAGTCTACCCTTAAATCCATCGAGAAAGCAATTCAAGCATCCGATATCGGCATCAACCCCAATAATGACGGATCTGTTCTGCGCCTTTTGTTCCCTCCGCTTACAGAGGAACGCAGAAAGGAGCTTGCCAAGAGCATTTCTAAGATGGGTGAGGAATCCAAGGTCGCAATTCGCTCCATTCGCCGTGATGCCAATGAAAGGCTGAAAGCAATGAAGAAATCAAGCGAGATCACCGAAGACGATTTGAAAAATCTCGAAAATGAGTGCCAAAAGATGACCGATAAGTTCATTGCCGAGATTGACAAGGTTATTGCGGAAAAAGAAAAAGAGATCATGTCCGTTTAAGCAGCTTAATTCAGTCAATGTCACATCAGCTCCACCGGTCGCTCTCGGTTGGTGGGGCTGATTTTGAATTATGAGCAAGGGAGAAAACGCCATGCAGACAGAACCAAAGGCTAAAGGAGCTTTGCCTCCCCCTGCGGAATATCTTCCACAGCATATCGGTATCATCATGGACGGGAACGGGCGCTGGGCTAAAGCACGGGGCATGGCACGCGAGTATGGCCATCGCCGTGGCAGTGAGGTCTTTATGGATATCGCCCGGTATTGCAAGCAAATTGGCGTTAGATATCTGACTGTGTATGCCTTTTCCACAGAAAACTGGAAACGTCCGGCACACGAGGTTGCGGTCATTATGCAGATGCTCCAGCGTTACCTTGATGACAGCGAAAGGTATGTTAAGGAGGAGATCCGTCTGCGGATCATTGGCGATAGAAGTCGTTTGAGTGAAAATCTGCAATCGGCCATCGATCGGGCAGAAAAGGCAAGCGCACATTTTACCGCACTTACTGTAAATCTTGCAGTTAATTATGGCGGAAGGGAAGAGCTGCTGCATGCTGCCCGTACGCTGGCGCAGCGCTGTATGATGGGAGAAGGAAATCCGTTGCAGCTCACCTCTGAGGACTTGGAGAACTGTCTTTATACTGCAGGACAGCCAGATCCGGACCTTATTATTCGTCCCAGTGGAGAAGAACGCCTCTCCAACTTTATGCTATGGCAAAGTGCCTACTCGGAATTTGTCTTTATGGACGTGCTTTGGCCGGACTTTACCCCACAGCATTTGAATGAAGCACTGTGGGAATATGCAGGTAGAGATCGGCGTTTTGGAGGAATTAAATGAAAACACGTATTATTTCTGCGCTGGTTGGGCTTGCTGTGCTGTCTGTCGCAATTGCATTTTATGATACCATTGTCTTTAACTTATTTATTACGGCACTTGCAGCGATTGGTATTTATGAGGCTCACCATGCGGCAGGGATTACTAAGACGCATTGGCGAGTGACTCTGTACAGCACTCTGTTTGCTGTTTTTATTCTGCTGGCACCGCAGGGCAGGGAATATGCCATGCCTGCACTTTATGTATTGGTCGTGCTGGTATTTGCATATATCTTGGAACACCATAAAACCTTTACTATCCGGGAAGGCTCCTATGTTTTATTGATGGGCATTGGTCTTCCGGTCGTGTTTGGCCTTATTTTGCTGTTTCGAGATCGATTGGGGAATGAGCAGGGTATTCTATACCTTGCCTTCCTGTTGGGGAGCGCTTGGTGGAGTGATATCGGTGGCTATTTTACCGGTATGCTTTTCGGGAAGCACAAATTATGTCCGGAAATCAGCCCTAAAAAAACCGTAGAGGGACTTTTGGGCGGATTGTTGTTTGCTATTTTGGGCAATATAGGAATTATGGCGCTTATCAATCAGCTTTCCTCGCAGGGAATCGGATATCTTACCACGCCTCTCACGCTGCATTTTGGCAGAATTTGTTGGCTGACACCTTTACTGGCACTGATCAGTGTTGTTGGGGATCTATCTTTTTCTATCATCAAACGTACATATGGCATTAAGGACTACGGCAATCTTATGCCGGGGCATGGCGGCGTACTAGACCGCTTTGACAGCGTTCTGTTCATTGCACCTGCAGTTTATTTTATTGCCGTTTATCTGCCTATTGCTTTTTAATCCTAAACACAGGAGGCTGCTTTGAAAACCATTCTTCTTACCGTTTTGGTATTCGGTATTATCATTACTCTGCATGAGGCCGGTCACTTCCTGTTTGCAAAGCTCTTTCGTGTCAAGGTGGAGGAGTTTTCCTTTGGCATGGGCCCCAAGCTGTGGAGTACAGTCAAGCGTGGCACGCAATATTCCATTCGAGCTTTGCCCATTGGCGGTTATGTAGCTATGGAGGGAGAAGACGATGCCGGCAGCGGTGCTGTTGTGCGTGAGGAGATCGTTTCCACAGCAGAAGGGGACCCCCTCTATGAAAAGCCGGCATGGCAGCGCTTTATCATTATGGCTGCTGGAGCATTTATGAATGTTGTTCTCGGCTTTATTATTCTAATTGTTGTTACTGCGATGTCAGGGTTGATCGGAACAACCACCGTCGCAGTATTTGATGAGAACTCCGTTTCTGCAAATTATCTGCAAGTCGGCGATGAAATCATCAAAGTCAACGGCTATAATACGCGTTTTTACGGAGATGCAACCTTCCAAATGCTCCGTGACCAGGACGGAGTAATTGACTTTACTTTGATCCGTGATGGTGAGACGATGGAAGTAACCGTTCCTTTTAAGACTGAGGAACTTGCAGAAGGCGTGACCGGCATGCATATGGACTTTAAGTTTCTCGGCAATCCGGTTACCTTTGGCAACACACTAAGTTATGCATGGCATTGGACATTTTCCTTGGTTAAGCAGGTGTGGTATTCCATCATAGATATTCTTTCCGGTCGTTATGGGCTGCAGGCAATCAGCGGTCCCGTTGGGACAGCAACTGTTATCTCACAGGCTTCCTCTCAAGGAATGCGTACATTCCTGCTGCTGGTTGCTTATATCACGATCAATGTAGGAGTGTTTAACCTGCTGCCGTTGCCGGCACTGGATGGCGGTCGCATTCTGTTTGTATTGATTGAAATGATTTTCCGCCGTCCTGTTTCGCCCAAGGTGGAGGGCTGGATTCACCGTATTGGCATTATCCTGCTGCTTGGTATGATAGCCATTGTTACATTCAGCGACATTCTTAAACTGGTTCGATGAAAAAGGGAGGGAAGTGTCATGCTGCGTAGAAACACAAGAACTGTTACCGTTGGCAATGTTGCGATCGGATCAGGTCATGCTATTGCGGTACAGTCCATGCTGTGTGCGAAATCAGGCGATCTTTCAGCAAACATTGCACAAGCAAGGGCGCTAAAGGACGCCGGTTGCGATATTGTCCGGCTTGCGATTCCTTCCATGGAAGATGTTTCTCTTATCTCTGCCATTAAGCAGGCGGTGGATATCCCGCTTGTTGCCGATATTCAGTTTGACTATCGTTTGGCAATCGAAGCAGCGAAAGCAGGCGTTGATAAAATCCGGATCAACCCGGGCAATATCGGCGGAAAAGATCAAGTAGATGCTGTGGTGAATGCTTGCCGTGAACGGCATATTCCCATTCGCATTGGCGTCAACAGCGGATCATTGGAAAAGAATATTTTGCAAGAATACGGTCGCCCTACGGCGGAAGCATTGGTCAAATCGGCAATGATGCATATAGAAATGCTTGAGGAGCGTTATTTTACCGATTATCTTATTGCGGTCAAATCAAGTGATGTTATTACAACAGTGGAAGCCAACCGGATTTTGGCGCAAAAAACCGATTGTCCGCTACATCTTGGTGTCACAGAAGCCGGTACCGAGCGCATGGGTATCATCAAATCGTCCGCCGGTATAGGAGGATTGCTGTGTGAGGGCATCGGCGATACTATTCGTGTTTCTCTTACTGCTGATCCCGTCCGGGAAGTGTATGCTGCCCATGATTTGCTGACTTCTTTGGGGTTAGACAATCGAATTCAGTTCGTTTCATGTCCCACTTGCGGGCGCTGCCATGTTGATTTAATACGAATTGCAGAGGAAACGGAACGAGCGCTGATCGGTATTCGCAAAAACGTAAAAGTCGCCCTAATGGGTTGTGCAGTAAACGGTCCCGGCGAAGCGGCTGATGCAGATCTTGGTGTAGCGGGCGGTAATGGAGAATTTCTGCTGTTTGCCAAGGGCAAGCCGCTTTACAAGGTTAAACCAGAGCAGGTTACTAAGGCATTGTTAGATGAAATTGAAAGGCTGTAAAGGAGAATTGCTTTGCAGAGATTTAATGATGTATTTAGAAAATACATAGGAGAAAAGAATATTGATCAGGTTCTTTTGGACAGTGAGGTAAGCGGTCTTGTAATCGCTACCGAGGACAATGCGGTTCATGTGACAGTTTCCCCTGCCGGGTTAATTCCTTATGCTGTTATTTCGGAGTCCCAACGCATTCTTGCGAGGGGACTTTCTGTGCGTTCTGTTTCCATTACAGCTCGTTATCTGCCTGAAATGATGAATGAAGATGCTTTTCCGCTTGTTATAGATTACTTGAAAGGCGCCAATGAGCCGGTTAATGGCTTTTTTATCCGCTCCGAGGTATCTTTTGCGGAAAACCGGTTTGCGGTCCGTTTGCCGGAACAAATCGCTTGTTTTCTTGAACCACTTTCACTTACCGCAAAAATTGCTGCACAGGCCGAAGCTTTGTTTGGAGTTCGCCCGCAGGTAAGCTTTATTCCGGTGCCGGATTATGAACTGAAGCCCGTGGAGCAATCTGTTTCGTTTACAGCAGAAGAGGTTATTTCCGAAGCTTTGCCAATCCCGGAGGAGGCACCGCCATGGGAAGAAGCATCGATTCCGCCTGAGGAGAAGGTGTTGGATTCTGCTGCATCTAATCCGATTACCAAAAAACATATTGATAAGAAAGAAAAAGCGAACGTTCCTTACATTGAAGCAACCAAAAAACCAATCGGAAGCTACCGGCTTATTAAGGGTGCGCCTGTCCCTATTTCTACTCTGGGAGTGGACAGCGGCTCTGCTGTTATTTGGGGTGATGTTTTCTCGATGGAAAGCCGCGTCACGCGGGATAAAAACCACTTTATTATGAGCATTTCCATCACAGACTACACCGGTTCCATCAATCTTAAGATCTTTGACGAAATTAAAAATGAGCCTAAGCTGAATACCCTGAAGGTCGGTAATACCATTTTGGTGCAGGGCGATATTTCCTACGATAAATATGACCGTGACATGGTTATGCGCCCGCGCAATATCAATACCGTTGAAAAAAATATTGTTACTGATGATGCGCCGGTCAAACGTGTTGAGTTGCACCTGCACACCACCATGTCTGCCATGGACGCGGTGACGCCCGCAGAAAAGCTTGTCCGCCGTGCCCATGATTGGGGACACCCAGCAATTGCAATCACAGACCATGGTGTTGTACAAGCATTCCCAGAGGTAATGAAAACAGTTGAGGAAATACGCGCAAAAGACCCTGACTTTAAGGCAATCTATGGTGTTGAGGGATATTTTGTCAATGATATGCTGCCAGCCGTCAAGGGTAAAACAGATGCAGATATTGATGGCTCCTATATTGTATTCGATTTGGAAACCACAGGTCTTTCTGCTGCAACTGAGCGTATTATTGAAATAGGGGCGGTAAAGATTGAAAAAGGTGTTGTAACGGAGTCCTTTGACATATTCGTAAATCCGGAGAAAACGATTCCTTTGGAGATTACCCGTCTTACCGGCATTACCAATGAGATGGTGGCAGATGCCCCTTTCGAGCAGGAGGCATTGGAACAGTTCTTCCGTTTTTGTAATGGCTGCGATATTTTTGTCGCTCATAATGCTGATTTTGATATGAGTTTTCTGCGTGCGGCAATCCAACGCTGCGGCAGGGAAGAGGACCCTGTTCAGATCGACACCCTTGTGATGGGTCGAGCCATGTACCCTGAGCTGAAAAAGCATAAGTTGGATTATCTTGCCGAGCATCTGGGTGTGGAGCAAAAGCATCATCACCGCGCTGATGATGATGCTCGTGTTTTGGCAGAGATATTCCTCAAAATGCTCCAAACCCTTACCTCGGAAAAGTACATTACAAAGGTTATTGAAATCAATCACTCTATGGGTCAGCAGAATTCTACTAAGACCCACCCTTACCACATAGTCTTGTTGGTAAAAAACCAAGTCGGTCTTAAGAACCTGTACAGGATTATTTCTTCTTCCCATCTGGATTACTTCTATAAAAAGCCTCGCATCCCGAAAAGCCTGCTGACAAAGTATCGAGAAGGTCTTATTGTTGGTTCCGCCTGTGAGGCAGGCGAACTGTTCAAAGCAATCCGTGACGGGAAAAAATGGAGCGAGCTCTGCGAAATTGCCTCCTTTTATGATTATCTTGAGGTTCAACCCATTGGCAACAACTTATTTATGTTGCGTGATGGGGAGGTGCGAAGCGAAAAGGCGTTGCAAGATTTCAATATCACGGTACTCAAGCTTGGCAAGCATCTTGGCATTCCTGTTGTTGCTACAGGCGATGTGCATTTTATGGACGAAAGAGACGGTCGCTTCCGCGAAATACTGATGGCAGGCAGCGGTTTTAAGGATACCGATAATCAGGCACCGCTTTATTTCCGTACCACAGACCAAATGCTGGCTGAATTCAACTATCTTCCGGAGGAAACCGCAAAGGAGATCGTTATTGATAATCCCCGAAAGATTGCCGAAATGGTGGATTATGTTCGACCGATTCCCAAAGGAACCTACCCCCCTAATATACCAGGATCAGAGGAGGACCTTATTCGAATTACCACCACTCGCGCCAAGGAAATGTACGGAGACCCTCTGCCTGAGATTGTTGAAAAGCGCTTGAAGCGTGAACTGGATTCTATTACCAAGCATGGCTTCGCAGTACTGTACATGATAGCCCAAAAGCTAATTTACCGTTCGAATGAGGACGGCTATCAGGTCGGATCCCGTGGTTCGGTCGGTTCCTCCTTTGTTGCTACTATGGCTGGTATTTCGGAGGTAAACCCATTGGCGCCCCATTACCTTTGCCGAAAGTGCAAGTATAGTGAGTTTATTACCGATGGCAGTTATGGCTCCGGCTTTGATCTGCCACATAAAAACTGTCCGATCTGTGGGGAAGAAATGTATCAAGACGGGCACGAGATTCCGTTTGAGACATTTCTCGGCTTTGATGGAGACAAAGAGCCGGATATTGACTTGAATTTTGCCAACGAGTATCAATCCCGCGCACATCGGTACACCGAAGAACTGTTCGGACGTGACCATGTATTTAAGGCAGGCACCATCAGTACCGTAAAGGACAAGACGGCTTTCGGATATGTGAAGCATTTTTTGGAGGAACGGGGTCAGACGGTAACAAATGCTGAGGAAAACCGACTGATCGAGGGCTGTACCGGCATTAAGCGTACCACTGGGCAGCACCCGGGCGGAATGGTCGTTGTTCCCAATGAATACGAGGTGTATGATTTCTGCCCGGTGCAGCACCCTGCGGATGATCCCAATTCTGATATCATTACCACTCACTTCGATTTTCATTCGCTGCATGATACGATATTGAAGCTGGACGAGCTGGGGCATGTAGTTCCCACATTGTATAAGCACCTCGAGGACTATACCGGCTTGAAGATCAATGATACACCCACCAATGACCCGGCTGTTTATACTCTGTTTACCTCTTGCGAGGCGCTGGGGATCACATTAGATGATATCGGCATAACCAATGGCACACTGGCACTACCGGAGATGGGTACACCTTTTGTACGAGGAATGCTTCTGGAGGCAAAACCAAAAACCTTCTCCGATCTTTTGCAGATTTCCGGTCTATCCCATGGTACCGATGTATGGCTGGGAAATGCCCAAGATCTTATCCGCAACGGTACCTGTACCATTTCCGAGGTCATTGGTACCCGAGACAGCATTATGACTTACCTGCTGCATCATGGGCTGGAACCGAAGCTTGCCTTTAATATCATGGAGATTACCCGTAAGGGCAAGGCACCGGAAAAGCTGACCGAAGAAATGAAGCAGGACATGCTTGCCCACGATGTTCCACAGTGGTACATCGATAGCTGTCTCAAAATCAAATACATGTTTCCCAAAGCGCATGCAGCTGCATATGTTATTGCTGCAGTTCGTCTGGGCTGGTTTAAGGTATATCGGCCACGGGAATTCTACGCCGTTTACTTTACCTCAAGAGGCGATGACTTCGACGCAAATACCGCTATTCTTGGCCCTGCGGCTGTAAAGCAAAAGATCTTGTCGCTTATAGCAAAGGGAAATGAAATTTCAACAAAGGAAGGGGATCAGCTGGAAACATTGCAGGTCACCTATGAGATGCTTTTGCGTGGAATTGAGCTTCTTCCGGTAGATTTGTACCAGTCAGATGCCACTTTGTATCGCCTTGAGGGCGAAAAGCTACGACTTCCTTTTACGGCACTGAAAGGCTTGGGAGGAGCTGCCGCAGCAGCGTTGGCAGAGGCAGGGAAGAAAGGCCCATACCTTTCCATCGATGATATTACAGCGCGATCCGGTGTCAGCAAAACTGTTATTGACCTTCTGCGGGAGCATGGTTCGCTTACTTCTCTGCCGGAAAGCAGTCAAATGAGCTTGTTTGGCTGAATGCCTCCAAAATGTTTCATGAAACAATTTAAGAACGAGAACGGTCTGCGAAGCATAAAAGTTCGCAGGCTGTTCTTTTTTACTGGATATTTTGTCCAACCGACGCATATAGTGTAGCAATGTTTCACCCATACATAAAAAGGAGGACAATGAATGGACGGCATGAAGGGCATAAACGGTGCGGTAACAGGAGCGCCGCACACCATGGTAGTAGAGGATCGTAAGAGGCTTTCTGTCAGCGGCGTTACTGATGTGGAGAGCTTTGACGAAGAAACAGTTGCACTGGCGACTGAACTTGGTGAGCTTTTGATTCACGGCTATGATTTGCATATCAACCGCATTGATGTAGAAAGCGGTGATCTTTCACTGGAGGGAGAAATCATCAGTTTAACCTACACAGACAATCAGCCGCAGACCGGTGGCTTCTTTGGTCGGCTGTTCCGTTAAGGAGGTATGTCGATGCATGATATTTTCATCTGCCGGCCCAACCGTCATTCCATTTCTTCAGTCTATACTGCTTGGCTTATTGCTGTCATTCATATATGATATTTTCTGCTCAATTCGCAAATTATTTCCCGCGCAAGTGCAGCTGCATTTTATTTTGGATATTCTCTATTTTGTCCTGTTCGGCACTATACTTTTCAACTTTCTTTTGCAGAAAAGTGCCGGTCGCTTGCGCTATTTTATTGTTCTTGGTGTGATTATCGGGTGGGTGGTATATCACAATACTGTCAGTACTCTGACCATTCAACTGTTGAACGGCTTATTAACCTTGTTTCGGCGTGTTTTGCTCATTTTGTTACAGCCGATCTTGGCTATAATAAAAATGATTCGGCGTGGTTTATCTGCTGTTCAAGATAAAAATTCTACAAAAAGCAAATTCCGCAAAATTAGCTTGAAAAAGGCACTTGGTCCGTTGTATAATAAAGTATCAAAAGAAAAAGCGAAGGAGAGATAGGATGAAAAAAACTGCAAGTTACAGTCGAAAAAACCGTCTTCTGACACTTGTGATTGTGATCCTCACTCTGCTCATCGCCGTTTTTTTTGTAAAAGGCAGGGTAGAGGCAGCACAGATGCGAGCCGTTCTGAATGAGGCACAGCAACGCGTTGCCGCACAGCAGGCTGAAAATGAAGAGATCAATCGCATGCTGGAAAACAGCGATTATTATCTTAATCAGGAAGCACGCGGCGAAAATAATTATTGCGACCCTGAAGAAAAAGTGTACGTTATAGTCCCGTAATTTTACCGACTTGGAGGAACAGCTCTAGATGCAGCTTAGTGTAGGCACAGTAGTAGAAGGAAAGGTTAGCAAGATCACCAATTTCGGCGCATTCATCAACATAGATGGCGGAGGATCTGGAATGGTGCATATTTCAGAGGTTGCAAACACCTATGTCAAGGACATCAACGAACACCTGAAGGTTGGCGATTGTGTTAAGGCAAAGGTAGTTGCCATCAATGAGAACAATAAAATTGCTCTTTCCATTAAGGCGCTGCTTCCTCCGGAGCCAAAACCGGCGAATCATAGCCGCAGCCACGATACGCAGCGGGACAGCCGCGGTTCCCGCGGAAATAATACCTATGTCTATCAGCCTAAAACATATACGCCGCCTTCTACCGGCGATGCGTTTGAAGACATGATGGCGCGCTTTAAGCGTACCAGCGATGATAAGATGTCCGATCTCAGTCGTGTTATGGATACAAGGCGAGGCGGCAATAATAATAGACGCTCCAAAAAGTAGAACCTGAATAAGGTTGCAATAAAGAGCCGACCGACACTTTGAAATGGCCCCAAAAAGCTGGACAGTATAGTATGATATACTATCTAACAAATGGGGACAGTTCACTCTGCGACGGCTCTTTTTATTACACATGAAAGGATTTTTTAAAAATGGTCATTATTAACGCAAACATTAATACCTGCGATCACGGTCGCATCATTGAGAATGGTTACATCGTTATCAGAGACGGAATGATTGCAGAAATAGGAGAGGGTATCTACCGCGGTGATGAGAGAGAACTGTATGATGCTGCAGGTCGCTTGGTTATCCCGGGATTTATAGATTCCCATTGCCACATTGGTATATGGGAAAGCGGTTTAGACTTTGAGGGAGACGATACCAATGAAATGACCGACCCCTGCACTCCACAGATCCGTGCCATTGATGCTGTCAATCCGCTGGATCGCGCTTTCTGCGAGGCGCTGGAATATGGTATTACTACAGTTTCGGTAGGCCCCGGCAGTGCCAATCCTGTTGCAGGTCAGGTCTGCGTACTTCATACAAATGGAACTTATACCGACAAAATGTTGCTTAAGGCGCCCTCTGCTATGAAATTCGCATTAGGAGAGAACCCCAAAAAGGTCTACAACGGTAAAGAAGAAACGCCCATCACGCGCATGGCGATTGCTTCTGTTATTCGTGAGCAGCTGATGAAAGCGAAGCGTTACCAGCAGGATCTGCAAAAATCCCGCGAAGAGGAAGATACGGACTCGCCGGAGCTGGATATGAAGTGTGAGGCGCTTCTGCCGGTGCTTGAACGAAAGGTTAAAGCCCATTTTCATGCTCATCGTGCCGATGATATCTGTACAGCAATCCGCATTGCCAAGGAATTTGACTTAGATGCTGTCATCATTCACTGTACCGAGGGTCATTTGGTTACCGAAGCACTGCGGGACAGCGGTTTTGCCGTTTCTGTCGGCCCCATCATTTCAGCACGTACGAAACCGGAACTCCGGAATCAGGAACGCTATAACGCCGCAAAGCTCGCAGAAGACGGCGTACCTGTTGCATTTAATACCGATGCACTGGTTTTCCCAATCGATCTTCTTGCCGCCTCGGCAAAAATTGCTGTTATTGGCGGCTTGCCCTGGCAGCAGGCTTTAGAGGCAATGACCATTCGCGCAGCAGAAGCCGCCGGAGTTGATGAACTGGTCGGCTCCATTACGGCAGGCAAGCATGCAGATCTTTTGGTATTCAGCAGGGATCCCATCGACCTGCTTGTAAAGCCCGATGCTGTATTTGTGGACGGAATTTGTACTATTTGAGAACTATTTAACAAAATTGCATAATATCTATTGCAAATTTCCTCCTTGATTGGTATAATTTAAATAGGAGAAGGGGAAACCTGTCTTCATACCAAACAAGCAAGGAGTGACCATCATGACCGTCAATTACATTGGAAAAAAGACCGTGATTCGTGACAGTTTTAAGGAATACGCCGAAAAGCGCCTTAAAAAGCTCGGCAAGTTTTTTGATGACGATCCTGTGGTAAATATCATTGTGACCAATCACAATGAGGACGAAACAGTAGAAGTAACCATTCAATCTCATGGCATGTTCTTCCGCGCAGAACGAACCTCCGATGATCGCCAGACTTCCTTGGATCTTGTGCTCGATGTTCTGCAAAAGCAGATTGTCCGCAACAAAGAGCGTTTGGAAAAACGGCTTAAATCTTCGATGGATTTTACAGCATTTGCAGCTGATGAAATTTTAGAAGAGGCGGTTCCTGCTGCGGAATTGGTGAAAACTAAGAAATTCCGTGTTGAAATGATGGATGTAGAGGAAGCGATTCTTCAGATGAATATGCTCGGACATACATTTTTCATGTTCCGCAGTCCGGAGACCGGCGAGATCAATGTCGTTTACCGCCGAAAAGACGGCAACTACGGTCTTCTTCAGCCCATAGAGAAATGATTGTCCATCAGATTTGATTGGATCAAAGGATTTAAGTAATAACCGGTGGGAAGCATGTTTGGCTTCCCACCGCTTTTTCGGGAAGGATCTGCTTATGATAAATCAACAGTATAAACTATGTGCACCGTGTCTTTTTGGCTTAGAAAGCGTACTGAGTGGAGAGGTAAAGCGTCTCGGTTTTACGGATATTTCGGTTACCGACGGCCGAGTAGAATTTTTGGCTGATGCAGAAGGCGTTGCCCGTTCTAATCTGTATTTGCGTACTGCTGAGCGTGTTCTTATTGTACTCGGTACTTTCCGAGCGGTAACATTTCAGCAACTGATTGATGGTGCTGAAAAAATTCCGTTTGAGGAATACATCGGTAAGAAGAATGCTTTTCCTGTTAAGGGTTGGAGCCTAAACTCACAGCTTCACAGCGTACCGGACTGTCAATCCATTATTAAAAAAGCAGCTGTTAAACGGCTATCGCATAAATATGGCGTTGCATGGTTGGAGGAAACGGGTCCTTCGGTACAAATTCAATTTTCCATCAATAAGGATCTTGTTACCATCATGCTGGACACCAGCGGCGTTGCACTTCATAAGCGAGGGTACCGCAAGGTTGCGAACCTTGCGCCGATCCGTGAAACATTGGCGGCAGGGATTCTGGATATTGCTCGGATTTATCCTGATACAAAGCTTTATGATCCTTTCTGTGGCTCAGGTACCTTTTTAATTGAAGCTGCCTATAAGGCAAAAAATATCGCCCCAGGTATTTACCGACGCTTTGCTGCTGAAAAATGGGATTGCTTGCCCGCCAAGATATGGCAGGCAGGTAGGGAAGAGGCAATAGAAAAAGTGCGCAAAGATGTTGATTTTATTGCCTTTGGCAGTGATATAAACAGTGAAGCTTTGGATATTGCTGAAGCCAATGCCAGACGAGCCGGAATTGCAGGGCTTATCAAGTTGAAACAGGCAGATGTTAAAAATTTCACATTACCAGATGAAAAAGCAATCGTGGTAACCAATCCGCCATATGGCGAGCGCCTGATGGCTGGCGAAGATGTGCAGCAGCTTTATAAGACGATGGGTAATGTATTCCAGCCAAGTCAGCAGGTTGCATACTACATCATTTCTTCGGCGGAAGACTTTGAGCAGAGCTTCGGACGGCGGGCAGATAAAAAACGTAAGCTGTATAATGGTATGCTGAAATGCAACCTATATCAGTACTTTGCAATAAAGAATAAGTAATAAATACAATGAAAAGCAAAAAAACCCGGGTCAAACCGGGCTTTTTGCAAGACATAGTCCTTTATGAATTATTTATATATTTACGATTGAAACGAGACTTTTTTGCCCCACCTATTTCGCTAAATTTCGATTTAGCGAAATGGCATTTCCTTAAACACAAGATAACAAATTCATGCTCTTTTGTCAATCCCCTGCTTTGAATTTATCAAAAAATTTCGCTAAATCAAGTCACCCGCCGCACTTGATGGTTTCTCATGCAGCTCCAATTTCTCCCTTGCACCTAAATCCGACCATTGCATAGCTTGTGTATAGCTTGCCGATATTCGGCATTCGGCATGGTCAGGTTGTATTTGCTGCGCAAATCTCCAGCCAAGAGAATGGTACTTCCAAATGGTTGATCCCCCATTTGTTGTTCACCATCGATGTTTCGGTTAAGTTATCGTATATTTTGTTAATAAAATCAATATTCTTTGTAAAGTTTAGCACTCTAGTATTGACAGTGCTAACAAGTGCGCTATAATGATGGTGTTCTTGAGAAAATGCCAATAGGCTCTTCAGGATCACATATGATTTCAAATTTAATTGGAGGAATGAATTATGTTGCCCAGTATTTTTGGTGAAAATCTTTTTGATGAATTCTTTAACGAACCTTTCGCCATGGTGGCGCCTCAAGGTCATAATCCTCTTTACGGTAAACACGCAAAGAACCTGATGAAAACTGATGTACGCGAGACTGAGAGCTCTTATGAGTTGGATATTGACTTGCCGGGATTTAAGAAAGATGAGATTTCGGTTGAGTTGAAAAATGGTTGCTTGAATATCAGTGCTGCCAAGGGTCTCGACAAAGAGGAAAAGGACAAGGACGGAAAATACATTCGTCAGGAGCGTTATGCCGGATCCTGCAGCCGTAGCTTCTATGTAGGTACTGATGTGGACCCTGCAGAGGTTGCAGCAAAGTTTGAAAACGGTATCTTGAGCATTTCCATTCCCAAGGCTTCCCGCCAGCTTCCTGCCAAGTCAACGGTTGAGATAAAATAATCGTTTACCTCTCCCCTGCCTTGCAAAACTCATTGGAAGGATGACATCTTTTATGAATAAAACTTTATCACGTGTCCTGTGGGTTATCGCCGGAGCTCTGCTTATTGCAGCAGGTGTATATTGCTTTGTTTCACCTGATGCCGCATTAAGCGGTCTATCTTTGATGTTGGGATTCGCTATGCTGTTCTCAGGCGTTGTTGATATTGTCATTTTTGCGACTTCACAGCGTTTTATGCTTGGCTCAGGCTGGTTTCTGTTAGATGGTATCTTTACCGTTCTTCTATCGGTTTTCCTGCTCTGCAATCAAGCATTTACTATGCTTTCCTTGCCATTTATTTTTGGCATGTGGTTGCTGTTCGGCGGTATCAGCCGGTTTGTCAGTTCCTTTGACCTTCAGCGCCTCGGCGTACGAGGCTGGGGCTGGTTTACGGTATTGGGCATTTTGCTCACACTCGCCGGAGTCCTTTCCTTTTACGATCCTGTTTCCAGTGCTTTGGCACTCAGTTGGGTCGTCGGTTTGGTGCTCATTCTGCAGGGCATTGCTTCCATTGCATGTGGTTGTTTCTCCGGCCGCTTTTGGAAGAACTCCATACTGTAATTTAATACCTCCTCAATGGAAAAGACCGGAGCTTCGGCTTCGGCCTTTTTGCATACTTGAAAGGTGCGCTTAATTTCACTATAATAAAACTATACCCATCAATGTGAGGAGGAGAAATATCATGCAGGGCTTTTCCATTATGAATGCACCGGCACCGCAGTTGCTGCGTGATTATCTTATCTATCTTAGCACCATCAAAGGGCGTTCTCCCAGGACGGTAGAAGCCTACTACAATGATTTGCGGCTTTTTTTACGCTATATGATGGCAAGCCACAGCGGTATGCCCCTCCCTGCTGATGATCCCAATTTAGAGTCGATTCCCTTTGCCTCTATCAGCAATGATATTATTCTCAGCGCACGGCTTTCGGACGCTTATTCTTTTCTTGCTTATGTACAAAGCATCAACAATAACAATGCAAAAACCCGTGCCCGCAAGGTTTCCAGCCTGCGTGGCTTTTATAAATACCTCCAGAGTAAAACCGATCTGATGGAAGAAAATCCAATGGAACAGTTAGAGATCCCGGCCCAACGCAAAAGCCTGCCAAAGTACCTTACGCTGGAGGAAAGTCTGCACTTGTTGGAGAGCATTGAAGGAAAAGATCGGGAACGGGACTATTGCATCATTACCATTCTGCTGAACTGTGGGATCCGTCTGTCGGAATTAGTTGGCATCAAGCTTTCAGATATTCGTGATGATACTCTTACTGTGCTGGGCAAGGGAAATAAGGAGCGCATGGTATATTTGAACGATGCCTGTCTTGCTGCAATTAGGGAGTACCTTTCTGTGCGGCCGGAACCGCCAAAGGAAGCTGATAAGTCCTACTTATTCATTTCATCTCGTACCCGCGCGCCACTTACCCCCCGTCGGGTGGAACAAATTGTAGAGGAGCATTTGAAGGTTGCCGGACTCGGTGGTCGCGGTTACTCACCGCATAAATTACGTCATACAGCTGCAACACTTATGTATCAACACGGCGGCGTTGATATCCGTGTCCTCAAAGAAATTCTCGGGCACGTTAATCTTGGTACCACGGAGATATACACCCATGTCAGCAGTGATCAAATCGCGAATGCTGCGGATCGCAATCCCCTTTCTCATGTCAAATTAAAACCACCCAAAAAGGAAGCAGAAACCAAATGAAGACCAATTACCATACTCACACCTACCGCTGCAAGCATGCTATGGGCAATGACGAACGCATTGTTGAACGCGCCATCAACGCAGGCATTGATATTCTCGGCTTTTCCGACCACAACCCTTGGCCCCACTTCCCTGCCGGCTATGACTCTCATGTTCGCATGGAGCCGCAGTATCTATCGGAATACTGCGAAAGCGTCAATCGTCTGCGCGAAAAATATAAAAGCCAAATAGAGATTCACCTTGGATTAGAAGCAGAGTTTTTTCCGCACCATATGCAGGAATTGATGGATTTGAAGGCAGAAAATCATATTGAGTATCTCATATTCGGCGCACATTACGATGAACTTGATGAGCCGATTCCGGAACGCTTTTATTTTGGTCGGGACTGCCTAACGCCGCAGGATCTTGAACGCTATGAGAACAACATCATTCCAGGCATTGAAAGTAAGTTTTATGCCTATGTTGCCCACCCCGATCTCTTTATCCGAAGTTATCCCTATTTTGATAAGCACTGTGAAGCCCTCAGCCACCGTATATGTGAAACTGCTATGCGATGTGGCGCCATATTGGAATACAATATCTCCGGTTTCCTTTACGCACAGGAGCATAAACGAATAGATTGCTTCCCGCATTCCGATTTCTGGCGAATTGCGAAGGATCACGGTGTAACTGCCATCATTGGTTATGATTCTCACAATTCTGCAATAGATTTTAGAAGCTCCGAAATGTACGACTATGCGGTGCACTTTCTTGACTATATCGGGATTCGCCGTGTCGATCGATTGGATTTTTAATTGGATTTAAATCGGATCTGTACACTTAAAATTTTATTGTATTAGCAATATGAACAGTATTTTGCGGGTAGTATTGTATTTTCTGGATAAGCGATTTGCTCTTTTGTTTATTTGATTATCTTATTTGCGCAACTAACAAAGGCGTTTCTTTCTTTTTTGCACAAGTTGCGCTATATTTTCTTGTAAAAATGGCATAATGTCGCTTTGACAAAATCTCTATAATACGATATTGTAGAGTCACAGAAGGGGCTTTCCCTTAAATAAATCATAAAAATTGAGCAAATCAAATCTTGGAGGTACACCGAATGCTGCTTATTAAAAATGCTAATCTCGACGGTACTGGTAAAATCGTTGATATTCTCATTGGTGACGATGGAAAATACAAGGAAATTGCTGGTCACATCGAGGCTCCTGCCGGCACCGAAACTCTGGACGCCACCGGAATGATGGCTTGTCCGACCTTTGTTAATACTCATATGCACTTTGATAAGGCTTACACCTCTTACGAGCAAGGGCGTGAAAGCTATGGTAAGGGCAACTGGATCTCTTCTACTGAGGAAACGCTGGAGGATTCCATTTTTGTCATGCATGACCGCATCCGCAAATACACCCCCGAGGCGGTTGCCGCTCGTGCCGAGCGTGCCATAAAGGACTGTGTAATGTATGGTACCACCAAGCTGCGTACCAATGTTGACATAAGCATGTTGGATCCCAATCTCAACGCTTTGAAGGGCGTTTTGATGGCTAAGGAAGCGACCAAAGACATCTGCGATCTGCAGGTTATTGCTTTCCCGCAGGAAGGCATTATCTGTGATCCCGGTACTGACAAACTTTTGGAAGAAGCCATGGAGATGGGCTGCGATGTAATGGGTGGTATGCCCGCTGCTGAAATGCTGGACGAGCATGCCCGTCAGCATGTTGATTTTGTTTTCAAGATGGCTGAAAAGTACAATTGTCTTATTGATATGCATATCGACCAGTCCAAGGATATGTTTGACCGTTCTTTGGAGTACACTGCATGGCTCACCATGCAGCATGGCTGGCAGGGTCGTGTTACCGGCGGTCACTGCACTTCTATCACCTATCAGAATCAGGCACATGCCATTAAGGTCATGAAGATGCTCAAGCAGGCCGATGTCAATGTTTGCGCAAACACTCAGACTCTTGCAATCATGGGTATTGATCCTGAGCCTCGGACTCGCGGCGTTACTCGTATCCGTGAAATGGTAGAAATGGGCATCAATGTCGTTACCGCCCAGGATACCATCTGTGATGGCTTCCACCTTTACGGCACCGGCGATCCTTTGGATTACGGTCTGGTTGGCTGCTATTGCGCTCAGTACAATACTCCCGAGGCTGCGCGTACCATGTGGAATATGCTCACAAGCGCCTCCGCACGCGTTTTCGATCCTGAAATGAAGTATGGCATTGAAGTTGGCAACGATGCTGACCTGAACCTTGTGGAAGCTCCTAATGTACATGATGCGATTCGTATCCGTGCTTCCCGCCCCTATGTTATTCGTCATGGCAAGGTCATTGCCTCCTTCATTCGCCGTGCGCAGCTTCTGTAATATTACCCACTATTCCTTTCTCATCTTACTTATATATTGCCCCCTCATTCCCTTCACAAAAAGGTGTCGGTTTGTTCCGGCACCTTTTTGCTGTCTCTTGGCAGAAAAGTGCCCCGAACTTCAGAAATGTAATCTGCAGTACGGGGCATGATATATTATTTTAATCTGCTTTGAGTCAGCATGGACCAAAGTCCCTCTACATTTTTTTGATTCAGCGTGACAGGATCAACCGAAACATATTGCGGCGTTGGCTTTCCCATGAGCGCACACGCTGCAGAGTAAACCATCAGATGCCCCATTTCGATCGGTCTGGAGGAAACGATCCCCATTCTTCCGCTGGTTACCTGCATCATTCGCTGTGCGACAGAACTGTTGATTTGGCTTGTTACAATCACAACGTCGTCCCGGCTATTGGCATGCAGCCACTCGCTTATACGAGCTGCAGCGCCTGCATTCTGAATAAATAGTCCCTGCATTTCCGGGTAACGTTGGTATAGCTTTTCAAAATCCTCCGCAGAATAGTGGTCATTGATAAAAATCTGCTCCAGAACTTGAATTCGTGGGTAATCGCCATGCAGTGCGGTAATTAGTGCTCTGACGCATTGCTGCGCACCTGTAGCAGTGTTTTTGTCTACAAGCAGAACAAGGCGCTGCATTTGACGCGGCAGCATCTGCTCCGCAAGGAACTGCGCCGCCTGCCGACCTTTTTCTCCATCGTTGGTTGTAATGCAGGAATGATACATTGTTCCCGGCAGGTTGATAGGAAGGTGCGAGCCAAGAACCAATGGAATTTCACTGCTGCGTCTCAGCCGATGAAATATGTCGGTCATATCAGTGTGATCGTTGGAAACACTGATGATAGCATCTGCTCCGTTCTGCAGCAGCCATACCAGCTGATTTTTTTCCACCTCGCTGTTCAAACGGGCGTCCTGCACCGGCAGCAGATCAAGATTTAGGTTTGCCGCTACCTCTTTTATTCCCTGAAGTATCATTTGGGAATAAAGGGTTTCCGCCTGAGCAAAAGAAACACCTACTCGACCTGAGCGTTTTTGCATCAGCATCTTTTCGGTAATAGTCAGCGATACAGCCCCTTCCCTACTGGCTGGCTGCTCATGCAGGTCTCGCGGCATTACACAGGTGGAGTGACGGATCACAAGCTCTGGGGTACAAATAATTCTTTTTTCAGGGTCATCACCGTGCTCCAACACACTGCGAAAAGCTTCGGGATCCAAACGAACATAGGTTACTGTCGGATTGTATCCTTGGATAATGTCATCATCATCTATTGCAACCCAACTAAAGTCCTCAGGAATGCGGCTCCCGCTGGCATAGCAGTATTTTGTTACAGCCATAATACCCGGTACTCCGACAGAAAGTACGGCAGTTCCAATGCTTCCAGGCTCCAGTGTTTCTGTGTACTGGTCGCCGTTAAACCAAACTACATTGTCTTGGTTTAGCCGTACCGAATAGTGTTTGCTGCACCACTCCAATGCCCGTATAATTTGTTCATAGCAGCAGTGATTCAGGTTGCCGCCAAGTATGGTAATATTTGTGTGACCGCATCGGATCAGGTGCTCCAATGCAAGACGCACCGCATTTTCATAATCCAATGTCAAGTGTCGTTGATCCGTTCTTTCGGGTGATATATGCTGATTCAGCAGTAGTATGCTCCCCGGCTCCACAGGTCTGATTGGCTGCTCTGCACACTGGTACTCCACTGATTGATGAACCAAAACACGGTTCAGGTGATGCTGCTTCATATAACGCATCAGTTGCTTTTCTGTCAGCGTACCATCTACCGAAATCGTGATCCATTCGTATCGTCCGGACATACGCACATAAGAACGGCAGCCACATACTGTTAGTAGCTGCCTGTCTATGATCAATCCCATGCAGCCACGCTTGACCTGAGACATATCATTGCTTTTTTTGCGCTGCCGCAGCGGCTCATAGCCCAGCTCCTCCACAGCGTCCATTACACGACTGGTTACTTCTGGACTGACATACCTGGTCCGGTTCAGCACATGGGAGACCGTAGTGGCTGAGACACCGCTGGCTCTTGCAATATCATATATTGTTGCCATAATACTCCTCGATGTTATGCTATGTTTTCTTTTCTCTTCTCTTCTCTTCTCTTTTCTTTTACTCTATGACTTTCGGCTGATCTTTGTCCGACTGAACTGTTTCCTTTCTTTTAAATTATACTTTGTCTTGCTCTACCTTCAAAAGAGCGTATCTCTTGCGGGATTCCTTTACGTCAAAAACTGCACAAATGGCTATCCCCAGAATTGCACCAATTAAGGCGGTGATCCACCGACTGATACTAAATACGGAGCCGGCTACAACACCTAATCCTAACCCTAGCAAAAGACCGACCTTTACCAAAGTGCGGGGTTTTGCTTCGCTGCACCATACTTCTGTATCGGAACCTTTATTGTGCTCATGCTCTACCCAATGACCAAAGCCGCTTTTTCTTAGCAGACCGTGGAATATTTCATCTCCCTTTGCAGGGCGTGCCAGCATAATCGTTACATTTTTATTTGCAAATGCCCACCCACGCAGGGTATTCAATGCCTCAGTCATATATCCCCTTCGGCGGTAGGCTGGTTTGATAAAGCCATTTAACTCCACAGCTTCTGTATCACTGGGACGATCCAAAAAGTAAAGATATCCGACCAAATGCTTATCTTCCTTTTCAGTAATAATCCAAAGAGTATGAAATGACATATATTCAGGATCTGCCATCATCTTTTCATATTGCTCTTTTCCCAGCTTTACCCATTCACCATATTTGGCATAATCATCTGCTACCAAGGAAAAGCTGCGGCATAATTCATTAGGGTCATTTTGCAGCAGAAGCATTTGCTCAGGAAGCAAAGGGTACAGAATCAAATTCTTGGTTTCAAGCTGCGGCTGCTTATCCTTTTTTCTCATGGAATTCCTCCGATAATTTGTTCTCCTTAAGGGGATTCTCTCTTAACTCTATTATAGTTTATCTGATAAATGAAATCAATTTATAGCGTCACTTTTTACTCTCTATACACAATGCCCAGTTTTTTGTGCGTATCTTTTTTACTTTTGCTCATGCAAATATCAGCTAAAAATATTTGAACGCCTTAAATGCGCAATTATTAAAGCAACGATGTAAATATGCAACAAAAATATTTCCTCTTTATACCAATTCCCGCTTTGACTTGATAATAATATAAATGGTATGATGCATTTGGCTGGTGGATCTTTAGAACAGAGAGAAACAATAAAGTAGGGTCCAAACCGGTCAGAAATTTTTTGTAGAGATAGAAAAAGGAGGTTACTATGTATCAGCCTGAACAGCCGGTATTCGATCAAAAAATCGAATCCAACATTGAGATCACCTACGGTATTGAAGATGTACCGAAGCCTTGGTGGAAATCTCTCTACTTTGCCGTCCAGATTACTTTGGTAGACTTTACCCCCTTCGTATGGGGCGGTATGTTTGTCTCTCTGGCGGGTTTGGATGCTGCTACCGTTCTGCCCACGATGATCAGCGCATGTTTCCTGGTAATGGGTATCTGTACATTGATCCAAACCACCATTGGCAACCGTCTGCCCATCGTGCAGGGACCGTCGGCTTCTCTCGCTTCCTCCATGGGCAGCGTAGCTGCCACCTATGGTCTGCCTGCCGTTTGGGGCTCCGTCATCGTCGGCGGTGCACTGGAGGCTCTGCTGGGCGGTACCCGAATTATGAGTAAGATCCGCAAGTTCCTCCCCCCTGTTGTAGTTGGTTCCGTAGTAGCAGCTATCGGATATGTAGCTGCCAGAATTGCTGTACAGTGGACATTCTCCGCACAGGATTCCAAGAGCCTTATCTTGGCGCTTGTCGCCTTCCTTCTTGCATTGGTCTTGAAGTTCCGCGGTGGTAAGGGACTGCTTTCTCAGGGCTTTATTCTCATCACTGTTGTTATCGTTGGTGTAATTGGAGCTTCCGCACTTGGCATGTTCAACTGGACTGCTGTTCATAATGCGCCTTGGTTCGCATTGCCCAAGCTGTTCCCCTTCACCAATCTGGAGGGTCAAAGCGGATCTACCATCGCTTTTGTCGGCGCTGCCATTGTTGGCGGTTTCTCCGGCTATATTGCTTCCATGTTCGAATCGGTTGGTGACTACGCCGCTACCTGCGCTGCCTGCGATGAGGTCTATCGCATTAAGCACATCGACCGCGGTATCTTTGCCGAGGGTCTTGGCTGCGTGATCTCCGCCTTCTTCGGCGGTTTGCCCTGCACCAGTTACACCCAGAACATCGGCATCATCTCCGCTACAGGTGTATGCTCTCGCCGCGTAACTCAAATTGCCGGTGTTATCTTCCTTGCCTACGGTCTGTGCCCCAAGCTGGCATACATTCTTTCCGGTATCCCCCGCTCTGTTATCGGTGCTGTATTCCTTATCTCTGCTGCTACCATCATGTTCTCCGGTATTGATTCTATCATCAGTGATAAGCGTACACTGCGCAATACCTTGGTTGCCGGTACTACGTTGGCTTTGGCTATTATGCTGCCTTACCATTGCGCTTCCACCTATAGCGCTTGGGCTAAGAGCCTGCCTCCTTTCCTGAACATGCTTTGCACTTCTACTGTGTTTATCGCAGTAGTTGCTGGCGTAGTTCTCAACCTTATCCTCAACTATGCACTGAAGGATAAGAATGATAAATAATTCTCCTCCCCCTCAATGTAAATCCATACAGCACAAGACCCTTCCCTTTTGGGGGAGGGTCTTGTCTCACGCAATAATACCAGATGACAGTTTTATCTGCATCACGGTTTGCAGCAAAGCGCCGGCTGCAAAAAGGACTGCCCCTACCACCCATAGCAGCGCTTGCGTGATGTTCTCACCGCCTGATAACCGTTTTAAATCGGATTGAGCGGTATTACAAAGTAGTATTATTGCTGCAAGCTGTACTGTTTTGGGGAGTATGTTACTCATCAAAATGTATGTTAGTCCTTTCCAGCCAAGCAGCATCAGAAGAAAAGTAATGATTGCGCCCTGCCCTACCCCAAACAGAATCGGAGTCGCAAGGATCAATGGATTTCCCCACAGGCATCGGGCTGCAATCAATAGATAAAGCACTATAATTGCAGCATATAGAAGCTTCTCTCGCCATAGTGTCCATAAACCGTGCTTGGGTAGGATTGCAAGCTGGTTTAACAATATTCGGAATGGAATTGACTCAGAACCGCATATCACAGCAGCCAGGCTGCCTAAAATCAATCCTATTCCAAAATATAAGAGATATTTGATGGTGGATTTGCGAGCCTGCCACAGACTCTTTATTTGCTTTCGCGCCAAATGATTGCTTTTTCTTCTAACCGGCATTTATCAATCCTCCATATTTCTTTAACGATGTTTTTTGCGTGGCGTTTTTGGTTTTGAGCGGCGATTAACCGCCAGAATGCAGCCCACTGCTCCGCTTGCCAGCATCATCAGGCATTTGTACACTGCCAGCAGTCCCACCTCGTTCTCCGGCATCATCAGCGAGACCGCAAGCAGCGCCAGATACATCAGTCCGCCTGTCAATGCGCCGTTTGCCATTCCGTTCTGTCGCAGATGTCGTCCGCAGCGATAGCCTGCCAGCAGGGTCCCTGCCACAAGTGAAAGCGTAACTAACGGTGCTGTCATTCCGTTTGGAATGTCCTGAGCACTCATTATCATTGCAAAAACAGCAAGAAGCACCAGCACGGCAATAATACCTATTCCGGCGCTTATTGCAATTACTTGCAGTTGCGTTTCTCCCTTTCCTGCGTGTCCTTTTTCTCTGTTTTGGGGCATAAAAATACCTCCCATCCGGATTGACTGTTCAATCCTATGATGGGAGGTATTATTTTAGAATAGATTACTTCGGCTCGGCAGTAGTGTTTTTGCCGCTGATCGCCCAACGAGCCAAACGAATCTTTGAGCGGTCACTACCTGTTTCAATAACGAGAGAATCCTCTTTCATGCTGACGATGATACCAATAATGCCGCCAATGGTGACGATTTCATCACCGACCTGCAGCTCACTGCGCATTTTGGCAGTCTCTTTATCCTTTTTCCGCTGAGGACGGATAATGAAGAACCAAAAGACAACAATGATCAACGCCATCATGATGATGGAAGACCACATGGAACCGGAACCGGCAGCAGTTTCAAGAAAAGCAAAGTTCATTTTATTATATCCTCCAAAAAAGTCTTTACAAAATATTATAGAGAGTTTTTGCTCAATTTGCAAGTAAAATCCCGATAAAATTCAGAAAAAACGATTTTTTTATATCCGCATTCCCAGGCGCGGAACATACTCACGATAAAAGCTCTCATAGCGCCCCTCGTCCAAAGCCAGACGGATCTCCTCCATCAACGTATTGTAGAACCACAGGTTATGCATTACTGCCAAACGCATGCCAAGCATTTCATTGGCTCGCATCAAGTGACGCAGATAAGCACGAGTATGATGGCGGCACAGCGGACAACCGCAGCGGCTGTCTACAGGGCGATCATCGGTCATGTATTTTGCGTTCTGGATATTGATGATACCGTCCCATGTGAAGAGATGACCGTGTCGGGCATTGCGGCTGGGCATTACACAGTCAAATAAGTCTACTCCACGATGCACGGCTTCCAAAATGTTGACAGGCGTACCGACTCCCATCAGGTATCTGATTTTGTCTTTAGGAGCAAAGGGCTCTACTGCTTCAATGATGCGGTACATTTCTTCTGCGGTCTCCCCTACTGCCAGTCCGCCAATGGCATAGCCGTCCAACCCCATTGTCGCAATATCCTTCATATGCTGTACACGGATATCCTCATAGGTGCCGCCCTGATTGATACCGAACAACAATTGATGCGGATTGACGGTATCATCTAAAGAGTTCAGACGGTTCATTTCCCTTTGGCAGCGTTCCAGCCAACGGGTGGTTCGCGCTACCGACTTTTGAACATAGTCGCGTGGAGAAGGGTTTTCGATGCATTCATCAAACGCCATGGCAATGGTTGAGCCAAGGTGGGATTGAATCTGCATGCTTTCCTCCGGTCCCATAAAAATCCGATGGCCATCGATATGTGAGGCGAAGGTTACACCTTTTTCTTCGATATGACGCAGCGAAGAAAGTGAAAACACTTGGAACCCGCCGCTGTCGGTCAAAATGGGACCTTGCCAACCGGTGAACTTGTGAAGTCCACCTAACTGACGCACGACATTATCACCGGGGCGCAGGTGCAGGTGATAAGTATTGCACAGCATTACCTGACATTTCAGGTCTTTCAGATCAAAGGCGGAAATGCCCCCCTTAATGGCAGCAGCGGTTGCTACATTCATAAAAGCAGGCGTCTGCACCGTGCCATGCACCGTGGCAAATTCCGCCCGTCGGGCAGCTCCTTCAGTTTTAATCAGTTGATACATAATTATTTCCTTCCCTGTAATGTGACAACAACTATTTCTGGGGTATTGAAAAGGCGCAAGCCCATATGACCACGCCCCAAACCTCGACTTAAAATCATCGTTTTATCATGGATCTGATAGATTCCCCCGTCATATTCAGGGAATAGAATAGTCTCCGGAGAAAGCACTCCGCCAATCAGCGGCAGTCGGAGCATTCCACCGTGAATATGACCGCTGAAAATGAGATCTGCGCCCCATTCGGCATAGGTGGGAAAATAATTCGGGTTATGCGCCAGCAGAATATTATACCCCTCTGGGGCATCACCCAAAATAGTATAGACCGTTTCCGGTGTTACAGGGCGGTAATGGGCAGCATACTGATGATAATAGTCCAGCTTGTACCATAGCCCTATGAGATTAACGGTATCACCATTCGGGGCGGAAAGTGAAACGGTTTCATTGTCAAGCAACTGCACGCCTGCTTCAACCAGTTCCGTCCGGAAATTTTCCCACACGGCAGAATCCAGCCCTTCCTCATGGTTTCCACGGATATAGTAAACCGGATATTCCCCCGCCAATGATCGGCAGAGCGCCAGTGTCACAGAAAAATCTTCGTCAAAACGGCTTACCATATCGCCGGTCATGACAATAATATTAGGATTCTCTCTTTTGATTTTCTCTATCAGACGAGCGTTTCCCTTCCCAAAGGAAACACTGTGCAGATCGGAAAGCTGTACGATCCGATAGCCTTCAAACCCTGCGGGCAATCCTTTCCCGCCGACCGTATATCTAACTATTTTCAAGCCGAAATTGCTTTGCCATAACGAAAAGCACAGCAGTATAAATAATAGAATGATTAATAATAAGAGCATACCATGTTTTTTCACTCATTCTCTCCTGTGGGGTTATCCTTCCGGGTATCATCGGTGATGAACATGGCATCGCCGAAGGAGAAGAAACGATAGCGCTCCTTCACCGCCTCATGGTAGGCATTCATAATGTGGTCATACCCGGCAAAGGCAGACACCAGCATAATAAGGGTGCTTTCCGGCAAGTGAAAATTGGTGATGAGAGCATCGATGCACTTCCACTCGTAGCCGGGATAGATAAATATTTCAGTATTATCACTGCACTCGTGCAGCCCTTCGCCGGGAATATAGGCAGACTCCAGCGTACGACAGCTTGTTGTCCCTACTGCAATAACCCGATGGCCTGTGCGTTTTGCTTCATTGATAAGATCCGCCGCTTCCTGTGATACCCAGTAGTGCTCTGAATGCATATGGTGCTGTGTAACATCGTCTACCTTTACAGGTCGGAATGTCCCCAGACCCACATGAAGTGTTAAGTAAGCAATCTTTACACCCTTATCCTGTATCTTTTTCAGAAGTTCCTCGGTAAAATGCAGCCCTGCAGTGGGTGCGGCAGCGCTGCCCAGCACCTTATTGTAGACAGTCTGGTAGCGTTCCCCATCTTCTAACTGTTCTGTTATATAAGGAGGCAATGGCATACGCCCAACCTCGTCCAAAACAGCAAAGATATTATTTCCTTTGTATTCAAACTTTACTCGACGGTTGCCGCCTTCTAAAATATCTATTACCTCTGCGTGCAGAAGCCCCTCACCGAAAACAAATCTTGCCCCCGGTTTTGCTCGCTTGCCGGGGCGCACCATCGTTTCCCATTCATCATTTCCAAGCTGCTTCAAAAGCAGAAACTCTATGGCGCCATCTGTTCCCTCTTTTTTTCCAATGAGCCTGGAAGGCATAACGCGGCTGTTATTGACTGCCAGCACATCGCCAGAGTGCAGATAGTCCAGTATGTCAGTAAAAACCTTATGCTCAATCTCTCCGGTCTTTTTATTCAACACCATCAGGCGGCTGCTGTCCCGGCGCTCCAGCGGTGTCTGGGCAATCAGCTCCTGCGGTAGGTCATAATAGTAGTCAGAGGTTTTGGTCATCAATCGGTCTTGCATCATATCACCTTATCTTTTTAGTAAAAAACTTGCTCAATTATTATATCATAATATTATCTCTCGCACAATAAATGAAAGCTGAAGAAAAACCACCGATTGTAGCATTAACTAATGTAAAGATAGATATTGGGAAGAAAGCTACCGACCATGGCGAGAAGTACGGTGATAGTACCGATGCGAATGGACGGTTTAGTAAAACTCTTTGCATACTGATCCATAATTTCGTTCCTCCTTTTCGATTATTTGACAAGTGCTCCGACGATGATGCCGAGCACAATGGCAATACCAAGACCGTATTCCTTGAGCCAAGGCATCTTTTTGCTGAGCTTGACGCAAAGAACCATAACAACGCTGATGGCACCGATAAAGCTGGACAGGGACGGTCCGACGGCGGATAACCATACCGCACTTGAAGCTCTTGGTGCATTCAGCCTTAGAAAGACCGACAAGCGGAGCATTTTTGTAGCAAAGCTTAGCAAATGCGACAGACTGGACAACGATGATGGCAACACAGGCACCTGCGCACAGCCACACGGGCCAGTTTTTTCTCTTTTAATAACAAAATGCTTCCTGTATAGCGTTCAGTGTTTTCGCTGTTCGCTATATAGGAAGCACATCAAGATATGAGGCAAGCTTTATGTTTTTTATTTCATGCTTGCCACTTGTTGACGAATTAGCGCTCGTTTCAGGCGAGCTTCCGCCAGAGCAAGCTCAGTATCGGTAAGGTTGTCGTGGCCGAGCAGATCACGCGCCCGCTCCTCCGAGGCGTGGCTACGGACAGCGTCGATGTATTCAGCCCATTCAAAGGTCGTGGCGGCAAGGGTAACATCGCCGTCTAAAACTGATATCACGCCACCCATACAGGCTGCGATATGCTTTTCGCCGGCGATGATGACCTCAGCAGCCCCCATTCCCAATGCTGTGACATAATCGGTATGACGGGCGCGAATACAGATATCCCCATCAATCGATCGAACCCTCAGGCTCTCTGCATTGCCGGAGAAGATCTCGCCATCTGGCGTGACAATATTCAGCGGAAATTCCGTCATTGATTACTCTCCTTTTTCGCCTTTTCGACCACCTCATCAATGGTACCGGCATACAGGAACGCACCCTCCGGAAGATCATCGTGGCGACCCTCGATGATTTCGCGGAAGCCGCGAATCGTCTCCCTTAAGGGGACATACTTGCCCGACATGCCGGTGTACTGCTCAGCTACATGGAACGGCTGAGACAGGAAGCGTTGGATTTTCCGGGCACGGCTGACAGTTTTCTTGTCCTCTTCGGAAAGCTCCTCCATACCCATGATGGCAATGATATCCTGAAGCTCCTTATAGCGCTGCAGGATCCGCTGGACGGCACGAGCGACCTCATAATGCTCCTGCCCGACGATCTCCGGCGAGAGGATCCGGCTGGTGGAATCCAACGGGTCTACCGCCGGATAGATGCCGAGAGAGGCGATGGCGCGGTCCAAAACGGTGGTGGCGTCCAAATGGGTAAAGGTGGTGGCAGGGGCGGGATCGGTAAGGTCATCTGCAGGGACATAGACCGCTTGTACTGAGGTGATAGAGCCCTTACGGGTGGAGGTGATACGCTCCTGCAAAGCCCCCATTTCGGTGGCAAGAGTGGGCTGGTAGCCTACCGCAGAGGGCATACGACCCAACAGAGCGGAAACCTCGCTGCCTGCCTGTGTGAAGCGGAAGATATTATCAATAAAAAGAAGAACGTCCTGATTTTTGACATCGCGAAAGTATTCTGCCATGGTCAATCCGGTCAAACCGACGCGCATTCTTGCCCCTGGGGGCTCGTTCATCTGACCATAGACCAAGGCTGTCTTATTAAGAACCCCGCTTTCCTTCATTTCGTTGTAAAGGTCATTGCCTTCACGGGTTCTCTCCCCTACTCCCGTGAATACGGAAAGACCGCCGTGCTGAGTGGCAACATTATTGATAAGCTCCATGATGAGTACGGTTTTTCCGACGCCTGCACCGCCGAACAGACCGATCTTGCCGCCCTTGGCATAAGGGCAGATGAGGTCAACGACCTTGATGCCGGTCTCCAAAATCTCGGTTGCACCCTGCTGATCCTCAAACGAGGGGGCGGGACGGTGAATCGCCCAGCGTTCCTTGGCTTCGACAGGCTCGCCGTGGTCAATGGGTTCGCCCAGAAGATTGAAAATGCGCCCGAGGCATTCCTCGCCGACCGGTACGCTGATGGGCGTGCCGGTATCGGTCGCTTCCATGCCGCGCACCAGTCCGTCGGTGCTGTTCATAGCAATGCAGCGCACTACATTATCACCGATGTGCTGGGCAACTTCAGCAGTAATAACCTTTCCTGCATGATGAATGGTGACAGCATTACGCAGTTCGGGCAGTTCTCCTTCTGCAAAACGGATATCCAGCACCGGCCCGATAATCTGCGTCACAACGCCCTTATGTTGATGGGAGGACATGTTCCTTCACTCCTTTGTGTTATTCTTCCGCACCTGCCACGATCTCGGTCAGCTCCTGCGTGATGCTGCCCTGGCGCGCGCGGTTATACTGCAAATTCAGCTTTTCTATCATTTCGTCGGCATTCTGCGTGGCGGAATCCATCGCCATACGGCGGGCGGAAAGCTCGCTTGCCAGCGATTCGCACAAGGCGCCGTAAATAACGCCGCCGAGGTATTCCGGTATGATAGCATTAAATACCGTACTGCAATCCGGCTCGTAAAGGATTTCGGTGGGGCGTTTTTCTGCTGCAACCGGCATTTCTGCCTTGGGCAGCGGCAGCAGCCGCAGCACACACGGCTCCTGTGAAAGAATGCTGTTCCAACGAGTAAAAACGAGATCGATAGCGTCAAGCCTGCCGTTGCGATACAGCCCTGCTAAATGGCGTGCCAGTGTGAAGCAACAGCCCACCGAGATCTCCTCGGCAGTGAGCCAGTCCTCGGTTAGAATTTCGGTCCCGAGACGGCGGAAGTACTCTCCGGCCTTTCTGCCGATGGGCAAAACGCAATTTTCCTCGCCGGTGAGGGTGGAGGCCGCCAGCCGCAGTACATTACTGTTGTACCCTCCCGCCAATCCTCTGTCACCTGCAATTGCTATGCAGCAAATTCGTTTTTCCTCTCGCTTTTGGAGATAGGGAGAGGAGAAATCGCGGGTAGCAGCGGCAATCCGGCTAAGAGTTTGGTGCAGTGTGGTGTAGTAAGGTCTGGTGCGCAATGCGATTTCCTGTGCTTTGTTCATTTTGGAGGCAGCCACCATTTCCATCGCCTTGGTGATCTGCCGTGTATTTTGCATACTGTGAATTCGCAATTTAATGCTTTTCACGGAAGAACCTGCCATTGGTGTTCCCTCCCCTTACAGCGCCGCGAGGAACGCGGAAACGGTCTCGGTGATGGCGGAGGCAAGCTGCTCCTCGGAAGCCTTTTCCAGCTTGCCGGTGGAACGGATTGCCGCCAGCAGGTCGGTATAGCGGGCGTCCAGCGTCTCGTACAGGAACGCTTCGTATTCGTTGATCTTTTCAGCAGGGATATCCTTGAGGTAGCCCTTGGTGACGGCATACAGAATGGCAACCTGATGGACAACCTCTACGGGAGAATTATTGTGCTGCTTGAGCACCTCCACAATTCGTTCGCCCTGAGCCAATGTTGCCTTGGTATTGGCGTCCAGATCGGAGCCGAACTGCGCAAAGCTCTGCAGCTCACGGTATTGGCTGTAAACCAGCTTGAGTGTACCGGCGACCGACTTCATTGCCTTAATTTGTGCGGCGCCGCCGACGCGGGATACCGAAATACCGGGATTGATAGCGGGCATCACGCCGGAATGGAACAACTCGGTCTCAAGGAATATCTGACCATCGGTGATGGAGATGACATTGGTGGGAATATAGGCGGATACATCGCCTGCCTGTGTTTCGATGATGGGCAGCGCAGTGAGAGAGCCGCCGCCCTCCTCCTCGGAGAGACGCGCAGCGCGCTCCAGCAGACGGGAATGGAGATAGAACACATCGCCGGGGTAGGCCTCTCTTCCCGGCGGGCGCCGGATCAGCAGCGACAGAGTTCGATAAGCAACGGCGTGTTTGGTAAGGTCATCATAGACTACCAGTACATCCTTGCCCTGCTTCATGAAGTATTCACCCATGGTGCAGCCGCTGTACGGGGCAATGTATTGCAGGGGGGAAAGCTCCGAGGCGGATGCGGAAACGACAATGGTGTAATCCATGGCGCCGCCGGCGGTGAGCGTCTCCACGACCTGCGCAACGGTAGACCGCTTCTGCCCGATGGCGACATAGACGCAAATGACGCCGTTCCCCTTCTGGTTCAGAATGGTATCCAGTGCGATGGAAGTCTTTCCGGTCTGACGGTCGCCGATGATGAGCTCGCGCTGACCGCGTCCGATGGGGATCATGCTGTCGATCGCCTTAATGCCAGTTTGGAGCGGCACAGTAACAGGCTGACGCTCGATGATACCGGGTGCAGGACTTTCCACCGGAGCGTAGCCGACAGACTCGATGGGACCCTTGCCATCGATGGGCGTACCGAGAGCATTGACGACACGACCGATGAGCGCTTCGCCCACCGGAACCGAGACGACACGACCGGTACGGCGGACGGTATCGCCCTCCTTGATGCCGGCGTCATCACCCAAAATGATGACGGCGACGGTATTCTCCTCTAAGTTCTGAGCTATGCCGTATTCCCCGTTGGGAAATTCCAGCAGCTCGTTCATCATGCATTTTTCCAAGCCGGAGGCACGGGCAATGCCGTCGCCGACTACCAGAACGGTGCCGACCTCCTCCTGCACGATGTGGTTTTCATAATTTTTGATCTGGGACTTGATGATCTTGGTTATTTCCTCCGGTCTCAGTTCCATGGAACCACCAGCTTTCTTTATATGTTTACAGTACGGCGCTGCGCAAAAGACCGCCCAGCTCCTCCAGCCGACCGCGGAGGGAGCCGTCCCACACTCTGCCCTCAATCTCGACCCGCACGCCGCCAATAAGCGACGGGGAGACGCTGCCTTCCAACAGGACGCGTTTGCCGAGCGTCTCTCCCATGCGGGCGGAGAGCGCCGAGAGCTGTTCCTCGGAAAGTGGCACTGCCGAGGTCACGCGACCCTTGACGGTATTGTGCGCTTCCAGCCAGCGCTGCTCAAAACGGGCTGCGCAGTCATAGTAGGCGGGAAGCCTGCCCCGCTGACACAGCAGGCGCAGGAAATTGACAAGATAGGGGTGTACCTGTCCTGAAAGCGCCTCGCCGATGAGACGAAGTCGTTCCTCCAGTGGGATATCGGGGGTGGCGAGCAGGGCGAGGTAGCGCGGATTCAGCCGGAAGAGATCGCCGAGCAGCTTTACCTGCTTCAGCAACTCATCGGTGAGCGCTTCCTCCGCAGCCAACTCATACAGCGCATCGCCGTAGGTCATGCCGGTCGCTGTCATGCGGATTCACCCATTTCTTTCATAAACTGGTCAATGAGCGCCTGCTGATCGCCGGCGTTGATCTCCTTTTCCACGACCTTTTCCGCCAAAGCGACAACCATGCCGGAGATGTTATCCTTGATCTCATTGACTGCCTTTTTCTTTTCACGGTCAATTTCGGCAAATGCCTTTTCCTTGATACCTGCCGCCTCTTGCTGTGCAGACTGCAATACCTGCACGGCACGGGCTTCGGCTTTCTCAGATGCAGTCTTAACGAGTTGACCCGCCTCGACGCGAGCTTCCCGTATCAGGCGCTCATATTCCGCTTTTTCCTCATTGGCGGCGGTGCGGGCGGCTTCGGCTTCGCCGTAGATAGCGTTGACCTCGCCACGGCGCTTGGCAATGATACCCTGCACGGGCTTAAACAGGAATTTCTTAAACAACGCCGCCTGAATGAGCAGGTTAGCGATCTGGGCAATGAATTCCCATGGAACGACACCGACAAGAGACAGATTATCCATGGTTTCGTTCCTCCTCCCTTGTTGAATTACAGAAGTCCGATGAAGATGCGGGGTACCACGAACATGAGCAGCAGACCGGTAACAAAGCCGTAAATACCGGTGGTCTCGGCAATAGCGCAGCCCAGCAGCATGGTGGAAGTGACCTCGCCCTTAGACTCAGGCTGACGGGCGATGGCTTCGCATGATTTACCGACGGCGTAGCCCTCACCAATACCGGGTCCGATACCGGCGATAAGAGCGATACCGGCGCCAATGGCGCAGCCTGCCAGAATGATTGCTTTTTCCATAGTAATTTCCTCCCTAATAAGGTTTTTTGGTTATGTAGAGCCGGTCAGTCCGCATCGGCGGCTGCCGCGATATACATCATGGTGAGCATACAGAAGATGAACGCCTGCATGAAGCTGGAGAACCAATCAAAATAGAGCGAGAACACGGCGGGAATACCGACCGAAAGGAACGGGATCTGCGAAAGGAGATCCCCCACGACGCCGGGCAGCAGACCGAACAGTGCATGGCTTGCAGTTCCGAGTGCCGCATAGATGAGGGTGCTGATGACGGTACCCGAGACGATATTTCCAAAGTGACGAAACGCCATCGAGATGGGGGTCGCAATCTCGCTAATGATATTGAATGGGGTGAGCACCGCGATGGGCTGAGTGTAGCCCTTGAGATAACCGCCGACGCCGTTGGTTTTGATCTTGGTGGCGGTAATAAGCACGAACACCAGTACCGCCCAGCCCAACTCAGTGGAAAGATCCGCCGTGGGAGAGAACAAACCCAGCAGACCGGATAGGCTGGAGAGCAGTGACAGCGAGAAAATGGCGGCGATGAACGGCGCATAATGGGAAAAACGGACACCCATATTGTTATCGACAAAGCCTTGGGCAGTGTTGACTAAAAACTCTGCAATGGTTTGGCGGGTAGTGACGTTATCGACCCGCAAATCATGGGTGAGCCAAATACAGAACACCGTGAGCAGCAGCATAATGCCCCAGGTGACCACCAGTGTGGCGGTGATGGGGATTCCGCCAAAAATCGGCAATGTGGTAAAGACCGGAGAGCCGGTGATCTCGATATTCATGCGGCGGACGCCTCCTTTGGCTGCGGTTTATAGAACCCCAAAAGCTGCATGACCGAGATGGTAATGCGAGGGAAGAACAGTGCCAGTGCTGTAGCAACGCCATTGAGCGCGGCGAGCCGGAAGCCCAACACCGCAATGACGCAGGTGAGGAGCATTCGCAGCGAGTAGGAAAGCTGGGCAATCCTTTTTGCTTTCTCGGCGTCTGCTGCCGCCCGCTGCATCGTAAATCCCAACAGAACGAAGTTAAAGACCGCAAAGCCTGCGCCGATTGCTGTACCCAGCCAAACAGTACTGTCCAGCCGACCCAGCACCGCAAAGACCGCGATCTGCACCGCGGCGCACGCAGCCGTACCGACAGCGATGTGCCACACTTCCTTCATGACTGATTTTTGAAGCTTCATTTTTCTGCACCCTCCTTTTTTCGTTTGCAAAGAGGCTTATCCCCTTTTGCGGCAAGCTCTATTCGTGGTTATTAAAGGCAATGGGCTTATCGCCCCTTCCTTCTTTTTCACTGTTTCTTTTGCAGTAACGGAGGAACGAGGCTGCGCTGCATGCCGAGGCGGCAAGCCCGATAAAAATGGCAGCGACCATGACCCATGTACCCCACCCCCATTTGCTTTGCGCAAGATGCCCGAGAAACAAACAGAGCAGCGGTGGAGTAACCAGAGAAACGCCCAGCTGGGTGAGCCACAGGAGCTTTTGGAGCTGCTTCATTTTGTCCCTCCCGGTCCAAAAAATGCCGTTTTCTTGACGAATTCTTTATACTTCTTTTCGATGGTAATATAGCGTATCGTGCATAAAATGCCCCGGGGGCGAAGCGGCTCCGGCGGTTATTTACCGCTTCCTCTGCAATAAGCGGTAACCGCCGGAGCGCCCCTAATTCAAGGAGATTACGGAGAAAATCCATGTCCGATAGGTCAGCAGGCAGGCAGTCCCAACTGTGTGGAGAGCCTGACCGGCTATCGCTATTATAACGACCACGCTTTTGAAAAGAAATAATCAAAGCTGTTGCATTATCTTGCAATTTTCTTGTGGTTATGCTACAATCTCCGCAGCTTTCTACCTAATAATGCGTAGAAATACAGAAAGGAGTCCCCTACCGATGCGTTCCTCATTGTTCGACTATGAATGGCAGTTCCTTACTCAGATGATCACTCGTATTCACTATGCCCCAACCTATGAGGAACTATGCCGTCTGCTGTTGGAGGATCAACTTCCTGCATTGATCCCATTTGATCGCGCAGTGGTTTTTCAGACCGGGCGACAGAATGGACAGGGAACGGTAAGTACACCGTACACTGTCGGTATGCCAAACGATCTGAAATCAAATCCTTTTTTGAACCGTGATGTTATACCTCGTTGGTCACAGTTCATCATGACGCCGCACAGCACCGTTTTTTTACAGTCGGAGTTGATTGCCGCTGAGGACTGGATCCACTCTGATATTTACCGGAATATATGGGAGCCGTGCGGGCTTTATTGGGCATTGGGGGTAACGATCCAATACCGCGACTGTCCTCTGGCACTACTGGCGTTGTTTCGGGATAAGGATAAAAATGATTTTACACAAAAGGAATTTCACATTTTACACACATTGAAAGATGCCTTGGAACGTAAATTCTATGATTTGCTTACCCGTCCGTCAAACGGCTTTTCCCCGTCACGGCTGCAAAAGGCTGCTGCAGAATTCCGTCTGACAAAGCGAGAAACCGAAATTGCGGAGTTGATTTGCCGCAATTTATCCACCGAGGAGATTTGTGATCAGCTTTACTTAGCGCCCGCTACCTTAAGTAAGCATTTGTCTAATATATATGCAAAGACAAAGGTATCCGGGAGGGTGTCGCTCACAGCTCTTTTAATAAATAACGATTAAATAAAATGGAGCACATTGCCGCCAGCATCGAAACTGAACTGCGGAAATGTGCTCCCTTTGATATACTGTTACTGTACCCTTTCGCATATAAATATCGGTGAAGGGAGGAATTGTTTCATGAAACAGATATTATTCAACGGTGCGGCAACCGCATTGGTTACGCCCATGCGCCCAGATGCTTCCGTTGATCTGCAAACTCTTGCTGGGCTTACGGAATGGCAAATTCAAAGCGGCGTGTCGGCACTGATCCCCTGCGGTACTACAGGAGAAGCCGCTACGCTTTCTCACGATGAACATTATGCTGTAATAAAAACTGTAGTAGAAACAGCAGGCGGTCGAGTTCCGATCATTGCCGGCGCCGGCTCCAACGATACAGCCCATGCGGAGGCGCTTTGTGATTCTGCAAAGCGTGCTGGCGCTGACGGACTGCTGTTAGTGACTCCTTACTACAATAAATGCACGCAAAAAGGGTTACAGCAGCATTTTTTGCGACTGTCAAAATGCGATTTACCAATCATTCTGTATAACATTCCGTCACGAACAGGTGTTACCATAGATATGGAAAGTCGCAGGATACTGGCAGAGATGGACCAAATAGTCGGGCTAAAGGAAGCAGGCACCGATTTTTCACTCATTAATCAGCACATTCTGGATTTAGGTGATTCCCTTCCTCTGTATTCCGGTAATGATGATCTTACCCTTCCGTTAATGTCAATGGGCGCTATCGGCTGTATTTCAGTCATTGCCAATGTCCTGCCGCACAGCACAGCTTCATTGTGCCATGCTATGCTGCAAAATAATACTACAGCTGCATGTCAGCTGCACTATACTTTATTGCCGCTGATGAAGGCGTTATTCTGTGAGGTCAATCCCATTCCGGTCAAAGCAGTGATGTCATTTGCGGGTTACCCCTGCGGTGAATGCCGAATGCCGCTTTCTAAAATCGAGCCGGAGCACCTCGCATTACTGCAAAAACAATTTCTCATGGCAAAAGAAGTCGGGCTTTGCTGAAATCCGCTTGCCTTTCGTGGGGCGTTTGTTTTATAATAAAATAAACAAATATCCCCCACGGAGGCGATCTCTTGAATCTGACCGAAGAAAGACTGCAATATTTGGAGCTTCTTTCCCAAAAGTTCCCCAGCCCTGCTCAGGTTTCCACCGAGATCATAAATTTAAAAGCAATCCTCGGTTTGCCAAAAGGTACGGAGCATTTTATTAGCGATATTCATGGCGAATACCGTTTTTTTATGCATATTCTTAAAAATGCTTCCGGCTCTGTTCGCCGCAAAATCGTGCAATGCTTTACCGAAGAAGACATGAACAATGATGCCGTCAACGCTCTTGCTACCCTCATCTGCTATCCTGAGGAAAAGCTGGCGCTGCTGAAGGAGGAGAACGGACGTCTTAGTGTGGAGTGGTACACCGAAACGCTACTTCATTTGGTGCAGGTGTGTCGTAAGGCAACCAGTAAATATACCCGTTCCAAGGTTCGAAAAGCGATGCCTCGTGACTTCGCCTACATCATTGATGAACTGCTGAATTACTCTGAGGCAGACGAAGACGACAACCGCACCATCTATGTTCACAATATTGTCCGCAATATTATAGAAGTTGGCAGCGCCGATGCATTTATCATTGCCATCTCAGAGTTGATTCAGCACGCTGTAATAGATAAGCTACATATTGTCGGCGATGTCTTTGACCGCGGCAACGGCGCTCACGAGGTTATGGACGCCCTGATGCAGTACAACAATGTCGATATCCAGTGGGGAAACCATGATATCTTGTGGATGGCTGCGGCATTGGGGCAATGGGCTTCTATCGCCAATGTACTGCGCAACTGTATTCGCTATAATAATTTTGATTCTCTTGAGGACGGTTACGGTATTAACCTTCGTCCGCTGACACAGTTTGCTTTGGAAACCTATCGCGATGATCCCTGTACTCTGTTTCTTCCCAGCCACAGTAAGCGGGAGACTGAGCTGAAGCAGCGTCGGGAAAACGACGAGCTGACCGCCAAGGTGCATAAGGCGATCTCGGTCATTCAGTTCAAGCTGGAGGGACGTATTCTGCGGGATCACCCTGAATACCATATGTCACATCGCCTATTCTGGGAAACGATGGACGCAAAGACCCATAGAATCCAGATTGATGGCAACTGGTATGATATTAAGGACGCGCACTTTCCTACCCTTTCGCCTGAAGACCCATACCGTCTTTCTCCTGCCGAAGAAACAGTCATGAGTGACCTTGCCTTCTCCTTCCGCAATAGTGTGCGCATGCAGCGTCATCTGAAATACCTGTTGGATAACGGCTCCATTTATAAGGTTAATAATGGCTATCTTCTGTACCATGGCTGTATTCCCATGAACGAAGACGGAAGCTTGCACTATTCAACCATCAACGGAAAAAAATACGCTGGACGCGCCATGCTGGACGAATACAACCGTATTGTTCGCATAGCATCTTACGCCCCACGCCATTCCGAGCAGCGTAAAAATGCCCTTGATTTGATGTGGTATCTATGGTGTGGCACCCACTCCCCATTAAGCGGTAAATACAAGATCGCAACATTTGAGCGTTATTTTATTGCCGATGACACTGCCGGCAAGGAGGAAAAAGACCCCTACTACAAGTGGATCGAACAGGAGGAGATTGCCTGCCGGATCCTATCAGAATTTGGTGCAGATCCCATCAACGGAAAGATTATAACGGGTCATGTGCCGGTTAAGGCAGGCGAATCCCCCGTTAAAGCAAATGGCCGTGTCATTAATATAGATGGCGGTATGAATGAACGACTCAATTCTGTTACCGGCGGCTGTGGATACACTTTGGTCAGCAACTCTCATCAGCTTTTACTGGCACAGCATCACCCTGTCAATATCAATGAAGCGATGCGTAAAAATGAGGAGATGCATTCCGAGGTTATGGTCATCGAAAAGTTCCCTCATCGTCAGCTTATCTGCGATATTGATGACGGAAAAGCAATCTCCCGTCGTGTGGCGGACCTGCAGGAACTGCTGCAGGCATATCGTAGTGGCATAATCAGCCCCAAGGAATGATCGCAAAAAATAGGAGTGTGAAGTGACTCGAAGCATTGTCCATGGTGTTTCGAGTCACTCTTTTTTATGCTCAATTTACTTAAATACTTATAAAAGCGAAAAAGAAATTCGTTGACAATGTCCCCAAAAAGTGATTTACTATTCTTATATTGGTTGATCGCCCAACTAACATATTGATAGATAATTACATGGGAGGCATTGGCCTATGGAAGGTATTTTAGAAAAATTTATGCGGGACGCAGCAAGAAACCCTAACCGTCCCATGTATGATTTCTTGGATTGCGGCACAGACCCTTTTATTCACAATACCATAACGATCGGCGAGGCATGGCAGCACGCTATGGATATGGCAGCAGAACTGCGGCAACAAGGAGCCAAAAAGGGCGACCGAGCCATCATTCTTTCCATGCAGGATTCCGGAACAGTCTATGCCATTTGGGGCTGCATGATTGTCGGTGTTATTTTCACCGTTATCCCGCCGCCCATTGACGATGGCAAGCTGGATCGCTTTATTTCGGTTCTTAAATCCTGCAAACCACGCTTCCTTATCTCCAATGAAAGCCTGGAAAAGCAGTCCGATACCGATGTAACCTCTCGCCTACTCAAAAAAGCGTTTCTTCAGGTCGTTGCCCTCAAGCGTGTCTATACTGATAAGGTTTTGCCAGCTGCGGCACCCGTTGAGCGATATGCGCACAGCGCCGAAGATCTGACCTACCTGCAATATACCTCCGGCTCCACCAGCGCTCCCAAGGGCGTTATGGTGACCTATGGCAATCTGATGGGCTGCATCGGACAGTGTCTGGAGATCTTCGATTTCCAGCACACGAAGAATAACCTTGCCTCATGGGTTCCGTTCTACCATAATATCGGTCTTATCGTGGCCATTTTCCTCCCCGTCATTGCCGATACCGGCATTTCCTACTTTATTCCGACCTTACAGTTCCTTGCCCGTCCTACCGTTTGGCTGCGGGTCATTTCCGATTACAAGGTGAATATCACCGCCGCACCCAATTCCGCCTATGAGGTCTGTACCCGCCTTATCTCTCCGGAGGACGCAAAGCAATATGATCTTTCCCATGTCACTCACCTCATCAACGGCTCCGAGTTTGTCAATGCCGCCACAGTAGAAAAATTCTGTGAGCTGTTCCATATCTCGACGGATTGCTTTGCCCCGGGGTATGGGCTTTCAGAGTGTGTCTGCGTAGGTACGCTGGCAAGCCGAGACTACCGCTGCCAACACATTGATCTGGAGGCATACCGAGAGGGACGCTTTCTGCCATCCCCTACCGGTGAAAAAGCAATTGTCAGCGTCGGTCGTCCCGCCGGCGATATGGTGCTTGCGGCGATCCGACCAGACGGTTCCCCTTGTGACCCCGATGAGATTGGAGAGATCTGCATTGCGGGCAGCAGCGTGTGCGCCGGCTACTGGCAGAACCCCGAAGAAACCAAACGGTTCCACACTACCATCTCCGGCTACAGGGAGCACTTCTACCGCACCGGAGATATGGGCGTGGTATACGATGGTCAGCTTTACCTTACCGGTCGAATTAAGGAAATGATCGTCATCAGCGGCAAAAATATCTTCCCCGGGGATATTACCCTGCTGCTGCGGCAGGAGGGAGTACCGCTTTCCGCCGATGGCATTGCCGTGTTTTCCATTCCTTCACCGGAGGGAGAGCGCCCTATTCTGTGCGCGGAAAGTGCAAAGGCGAATGACTTTACATCTATCGTTGCGGAGATCAACCGTCTAACTGCCCGTAATTTTGGCTTCTCCTTCTGGGATACGGTTTTTGTTCCCAAGGACAGCCTGCCCCGCACCGATAACCGCAAAATAAAAACATTGGCTTCCCGTACGCTGTATGTGGCGGATAAGCTGCCGCTCCTTTTCAGCAGTCGTCGCTCCGGCGGTGCGTCCGCTGCTGCGGAAGCGTCCCGCCCTGCTGCAATCCAAAATCATAAAATTGAGCTGCCGCCCAATGCGACTTTTGAAGATCTGAAACCAATCATCACCGACATTTTCCGTGAGCTGCTGCCGCTGCCCGGCGTTGCCTTTACAGATAAGGATAGTTTTCTGACCCTTGGCGGCGATTCGCTGCGCATGATGGAGCTGGTATGCGGGCTGGAAAAGGATCTCGGCGTCTCCATCGACATTCGCTGCATCGCGGCAGATCCTTCTGTGGCTGGTATCTCCAATTATCTCAGTGCGCTCTTAGCTGGCCGTGAAAAGGACTTCCGACCCGACCTGCGTGCAGAATGTGTCCTGTCGGAGGAAATCGCTCCGCAGACTGACTACACCCACACCCCGGAGGAATGCAAAACCGTTTTTCTCACCGGTTCCACCGGCTTTTTGGGGGCTTACCTTATCCGCGAACTTATCGAGCAGCGTCGAGCGAAGGGTATAAAAATCTACTGCCATGCCCGTGCCGCTACACCTCAAAAAGCGTTGGATCGAATCATTAACAATATGAAGCAGTACGAGTGCTGGCAGGAGGAGTACCGCAATTTCATCATTGCCGTCACCGGAGACTTGACACAGACGCATCTTGGTTTGACCGAGGAAAACTGGCAGCTGCTGACCCGTGAGGTCGATGCGGTCTATCACAATGGCGCCGTGCTCAATTTTGTGTTCCCCTACCGCCAGATGAAGCCCGCCAATGTACTGGGCACCGCCGAATGCCTGCGGCTGGCCTGTGAGGGCAAGGCAAAATACTTCCACTATGTTTCCAGCTACAGCGTGTACGATAACCCCAGTCACTTTGATCGTACCGTCATGGAGGACGATCCGCTCACCTCTCCCGACGGATACTTCCTTGGCTACTCCGAGACCAAGTGGGTGGCGGAAAAGCTGGTTGAGCTGGCACGGCTGCGCGGGCTGCGTACTGCTGTTTACCGTCCCGGCGACATCACAGGAACCCTTGCCACCGGTATTTGGAAGCTGGAAGATCTTATCAGCCGTTCCATGGTTGGTTGTGTACAGCTGGGCGCAGCGCCCGATGTGGAGGTAAATCTGCACCTGACTCCGGTAGATTATGTCGCTGAAGCACTGGTGTACATCTCGTTCCAAAACGAGTGCGGTGGACATGCCTTTAACCTGCTCAATCACCGGCTGATGACGCTGCGGCAGATGACCGCCCTTATGAAAAAGGCAGGCTACCCCATAGAGCTGCTGCCCTACGAGGAATGGTGCCGCCGCCTGACTGAAACGACCGGTGATGAAAATGTACTGCGTATCCTCTCCTGCCTGTTCACCGATCAGCGAACAGCCGGTGAAAGCATGATTGAGCGCTTCGGCGTACATCAGGCACAGTTCTCTACTGCCAATACCGACCGACTGCTCAGCGGCAGCGGTATTACCTGCCCGCCGGTTAATGCAGCACTGCTGCGCAGCTACCTGAGGCATTTCATCAAGAGCGGCTATCTGCCCGCACCGCAGCCATGGTGGAAGCGTCTCTTTGCATAAAAACATTACACTTATTAAATGTGTAGCGGCGCGGTCTTGCTGGAGACTGCGCCGCTTTTCTATCGTTTTTTTGCGGAAAGACATGTATGCCCTTCATGTCATTGTTTTAACCTCCTGCGTAGTTGTCCCATACTCGTTCTCAGTTCTTTTTATAAAACAAAAAAGAACCGCACAGACCCTGAACTGTACCGGCTCAAGGTCTACTCGACTCTCAACTCAAAAGGTATTCTCTTTTATAAGCGCTTATTTGTGGGTCAACACTCATCACAGGATAGTCTCTTTACCCTATTTCAAAATCTATCACATTGTAAAAGAGATGTCAAGCGCAAACTGATCCGCAGAATATCCATATTTCATTAGCGGAATTTTAGCATAATGCATATATTGAAACTTCGAAAGATGCTGAAAAGCCGCTCCCCTTCCGTGAATTCGGAAAGGGAGCGGCTTTCTATGGCAGACCGACCGTATGAAGAACAAATGTTTCACATGAAACATTTTGTGCGTTTTTGCATTATTCCAATACAACCCTGTGGAAGACCTTTTTGCCCTTTTTAATGATGAGACCGGCACGGAGCGCCGCTTCATCATAGCTTTCCGCAAAGTTGTCGACCTTTATGTCATTGACCGCGACACCGCCTTGCTGTACCAGCCGTCTGACCTCGCCCTTGGATGGGGCAAGTCCTGCTTTCACCATCAGATCCGCCAGTGAAATGGAGCCATCGCTTAAATCTTCTGCAGTAAGAGTTGTGGTGGGCATATCAGCGCTGTTGCCATTTCCGCCGAACAACTGCTTCGCTGCGACGGACGCTTTTTCAGCTTCCTCCTCGCCGTGCACCATCTTGGTCAGCTCATAGGCGAGGATCTCCTTGGCGCGATTCAACTCGCTGCCCTCCCACTTATCCATTTCGTCAATCTGCTCCAGCGGCAGGAAGGTGAGCATACGAATGCACTTAAGCACATCGCTGTCGCCCACATTGCGCCAGTACTGGTAGAAATCAAAGGGGCTGGTCTTATTGGGGTCGAGCCAAACGGCGTTGCCTGCGGTCTTGCCCATCTTGTGCCCCTGCGAATCGGTAAGCAGCGTGATGGTCATGGCATGGACATCCTTGCCCAGCTTGCGGCGGATCAGCTCGGTGCCGCCCAGCATGTTGCTCCACTGGTCATCGCCGCCGAACTGCATATTGCAGCCATTATGCTGGAACATATAATAAAAGTCGTAGGACTGCATGATCATGTAGTTGAACTCAAGGAAGGAAAGCCCCTTTTCCATACGCTGCTCATAGCACTTGGCACGCAGCATATTGTTGACGCTGAAGCAGGCGCCCACCTCACGCAGCAGTTCGATATAGTTGAGCTTCAGGAGCCAATCGGCATTATTGAGCATGATCGCCTTGTCCTCACCAAACTCAATGAAGCGCTCCATCTGGCGCTTGAAGCATTCGGCGTTGTGGGCGATATCCTCGGCGGTGAGCATCTTGCGCATATCGGTGCGGCCGGAGGGGTCGCCAATCATAGTGGTGCCGCCACCAATAAGAGCGATGGGACGATTCCCCGCCATTTGCAGGCGTTTCATTAAAGTAAGCGCCATAAAGTGACCGGCAGTCAAGCTGTCTGCAGTGCAGTCAAAGCCGATATAGAAAGTCGCCTTGCCCTCATTGATCATTTTTTTGATCTCTTCCTCATTGGTCACTTGAGCAATCAGCCCACGGGCGACCAGTTCTTCGTAAATCTGCATGGTATTTATCTCCTTATCATTTTTTGTTACGGTAAAATAAAAAGCCCTCTGCCTGCAAGCTGCAAGCAGAGGACGAATAAACTTCGCGGTACCACCTCTGGTTCAGACCGTCGTTGCCGACGATCTCTCAGTGGGTCGATATAACCCCGCGATATAACGGTCGCACCCGTTGTGCCCTACTCATCGGTTCAGGTCACCACTCCGGAATGTAATTCCCCGCTTTTCTCCTTACCGGCTTGCACCGTCCGCCGGCTCTCTGGGAAGGTTGGAAAATGGGTACTGGGTTTCCTTCATCGTGTTTCATTTTTTACTATTATAACAGACGCACTACCAATGTCAAGCGTTGAGAGATTTTTCCGCTGTTTTTTTGCGACGTGAGTAAATATAGAAAATTGCCCCCATAACAGCCCAAACAACCAGTGCAATGCGAGACTGAGGACCGAGGTATGCCCATTGGTTCGGAATGATAAGCAACGCAATGAAGCACAAAGAGAAAATCACACCTAAAATGGCATTCACTTTCATCGGCACAGAGGCATCTTTGTTTCGCTGCATCTGTACAAAGGCGGCTGCCGATGTGAAACAATAACCGATGGCGGCGCCGATGGAGGACATATCTACAATCCAATTAAGTACAGTACGACCGAACCATGGGCAAAACAATGAAATAATCATAACAAAGATGATCGCATTCATTGGTGTCTTGTAACGCGAATGCAGACGACCGAACCAACCGGGAAGAACATGATCCTTGGACATAGAATACAAAAGGCGGCTGGTTGCCATGTAGAAACCGATGATACCGGACAAAACAGCACAGAAAAGCGCAATGCCCAAAATGACCAAGCCAGGCTTCCCAAGAATGAGACGGGCAGCATTGAAGGTCGGGAGAGCGGTCATACCAGATAGGCTTTCCGGCAATGTATCCTTGGCGCAATCTGCAATATAAGGAACCCAACTGGTATAGCCGTCAGGCAAAACTGCTGCTGTGATGGTATTGAGGATAATATAAAGAGCGCCGCCAAACAGAATCGAGAGGATCATAATAACGCGGCTTTTTTTATGGGAGAAATTAAACTCTTCCGATGCCTGCGGAATGGAATCAAAGCCGACGAAAGCCCATGGTGCAACCGCCACAACTGCAAGTATCCCGCCCAAAGAGGACTTACCTTCAGCATTGAGAGAGAAGGACGGATTAAGATTTGTAGCAGAGAAATATGGACTGAAAAATGCGGCGATCGCCAAAAGAAACACACAGGCGACAAGAGAAAGCGCCAAAACAGTTTGAAGCTTTCCAGCAACGCTGATGCCGCGGATACTGAGAACGGCAAAGATCACCAATGCAAGAATCGCAAGCAAAATTTCTCCGGCATAAATGCTGTACCCTTCTACCGAATAGAGATAGCCCCATTGGGTAAGATTTGGAAACAAATTACGACCAATAAGAGCCAGAGCGGTGGCGTTCAATGGAACGACAGCAAGGTAAGAAAGGCCGAGAAACCATGCGCACAGAAAGCCACAGGTCGGTCCAAACGATGCATTGGTAAAGGTAAATTCGCCGCCTGCTACGGGAAACCGATTGATCATATAGCTGTAATTGAAGGCAATAACGATCATAATAAGAGCACCGGCTACCATTGCAATGGCGGTTCCCAATGGACCTGCATTGGGCAGGAAGGTATTGGCGGGCATGACAAATGCACCCCAACCAATGATGCTGCCCAGTGCCAGCGCCCATACATTCAGCGGAGAAAGCTTTCTTTGCAGCCCTTCCCCACTGCTTCTATTGTCGTTCATTGTGAGCCCTCCTTATTCTTTTCAAATTCGGCTATAACCAAATTCAATGCCTTTTCTTCCAGCGAGAAATCGCATTCACGATAATCATCTCCCAGCAAACGATGCAGTAATTCTCGCATGAGAGATGGATTACGAGCAAGTATGGGCCCCATCGACCATGTAGCAAAGAAGTTGCGATAGAGAGTTCCCTCTTTGCCGTCAGGAGTTTCGCCGTCGCCGCAGCCGGAAAGCACCGTAAACAACGGATTGCTGTTTTCCCCTTCTAAATAGGCAGTTCGGTTGACGAAGCCGTAAACCCGTGCGGATTCATCATAGACAGGCTGCGCCAGTACATCGCTGACAAAAACCTTATTCGTCTCCACTCCGGTATAATTAAAAAGTCCGATCCCCGGCAGGACTTCGCCGGCTGGTGTTGTAAAGCTCTGACCGAAAAGTTCCCTGGCATTCCCCGTAACAAGCCATAACTGCCCGCCTTCAATTGCTGCGCGGATAGACGCACTGTACTGCACAAAATGAGGCGCCACTGCAGCAAGATTGCGCGCTTTTCCATGACCGATATAAACAAAATCAAATCCGGAAGGGTCAATGGCCTCGCCTAAATTGACTTCTGTTATCTCGGACGTGTTGCCGGTTTCTGTAATACGCTGACACAGCACCGTCAAATTCTTATAATCACCATAAAGATCAAGTGCATCACTGTAAAGATGAAGTATTCTGATGTTCTTCATTTTTTCAGCTCCTCCAGTATTTTTCCTTCGTTGCCAAAAGCAGATGCTGCAAGAATATAAATATCGCCCTTTGTCTGCCGGAATGCGTCCTTGGTTTTTGCCATATCGGTTTCTACCAGCAGCGTATTATCATCAAAGCCCGCTATTTTTAAGCGAACAGCGGCGTCCAGTGCACGGTTGCCTGTACATAGGATTTTTTCCACCTTGCCGTGCAGCCGTTCAAATGCTACATCATAAAGCCACGAAATATCCTTGTATTCCATGTAAATAATATTATTGATGTACAGCGCAACGCTCTTTTCGCCCGGCTGTTCCAGCACATAGCTGATGGACTGGTCGAGAGAGGCTGCGTTCTGCTTGGTCATCATCAACACGACACGGCGGCCATCAAACCTAAAGTCGTCCAACCGTTCCTTCGCCACAAAGAAATCTGCACAGCCGGACGCAAACTGTTCTATAGTCATGCCGGATGCTGTGCAGCAGACGGCTGCAGCGGCTACCGTGTTAAAGAAATTAAAGGTAGTATTGTAGGTGACATGAACAGGTGTTCCATTTATGGTAATGCACTTTCCTGCGAAATCAGCATCGGTACCGAAGAAGTCCGGTGTATGGGAGCCGTACTCGCAATGAGAACAATGGAACTTACCCATATGGTTGTAATGGTAGAACTCGTACTTCATTGGGTGAAAGCATCGAGGACAGATCTTGCAATCATTGGTGCCGCTGACACAATGGTCGGTGGAACGCTCGGTGCGATCCATGGCAAAATAGACGGTACGATAATTCTCAGCAAGATTTTGACTGATCGGCTCATTTGCATTAAGGACAAGAGTCACATCCGGGTGAATGGCAATGGCTTCTGCAATTTTTTCAAAGACCAGATCAGGATTTCCGTTGCGTACAACCTGGTCTCGAAGAAGATTCAATACAAGATAATAATCTACAGGAATTTCTGCGAATATAATGCGAGACCAGCATTCATCAACCTCCAGCACGACATAGTCGGTATGGACGGTGCCTCCCAGCGTGCAGGCAGAAAGCAAGGTTGTAGCAACGCCGGGCGTCAGGTTGGAGCCTTTTGCGTTGTTGACAACGGAAAACCCGTTTTTGCGAAGGACATGTGCAATCAGGTTGGAGGTTGTGGTTTTGCCGTTGGAACCGGTGACGCAAATAACCTTACCGGAAAAGCGGAGCTTTTTCAGCACATTGGGATATATTCGCAGCGCAATACGGCCCGGCAGATCAGTGCCTCCGCCCAACAACGCCCCTACTGTGCTTAAAACGCGGCACAGCAGTGCCGTAAAAAAGAATCGAATCGTATCGGACTCCCCCTTTATGTTAAAACTTGCAAAAACAATATGTGAATTATACCACAGCAACCTGAATTATTCAATGAAACATCTTGCATTTTGCGCACCGTTTTCTGCATTTGGCGAAAACATATATCATTGTCGTCTTATCATGCAGTCTTTTACATTGATAAAAAAAGAGAACTGCCCATTTTATTCAAAAGAGCAGTCACACTTTTTTGAATTTGAATTAAGACTCCAGCATTTCCTCAGCGCTCTTCAAGGCACTTTCGGTAATGTTTTCCCCCACCATAATGCGTGCTAACTCCTGCACACGCTGCTCACGGGTCAATTCCTCTACCCGCGTGAAGGTTCTTCCGTCTTCCACCGTCTTATAGATGCGATAATGGTGAGCGGCGCAGGCAGCGACAGGAGCTAGATGGGTAACGCAGATAACCTGCCGGTGACGGGCAACCTCGGCAAGTTTTTTTCCGATCTTTTGTGCTGCGCGACCGGAAACGCCGGTATCCACTTCATCGAAAATAATGGTTCCAATGTTATCTTTTTCCGCAAGAACATTCTTGATTGCCAGCATGATCCGTGCCAGTTCACCACCGGAAGCGATTTTTGCCAATGGTTTTGCTTCTTCTCCCGTGTTGGTGCAAATCAAAAACTCGATTTCATCGGCGCCGTTTGCGCTGTATGGTTTTTCCCGACGGGTAATAGAGAATTTAACACCTGCCATATCCAAATAGGCAAGCTCTGCCTCTACCCGTTCTGAAAACTCGGCGGCTGCGGCAAGGCGGCAGGCAGTCAGCACCTCTGAGGCTGCACGCAGCTGAGTGTTTGCTTCGTCCAGTTCCATTTGCAGCTTTGCCGTTAGCTCATCGCTCAGTTCCAGCGACTGGTACTCCTCGCTGATTTTATCGAAATACTCCAGTATTTCAGCTATGCTGCCTCCATATTTCTTTTTCAGCTTATAGATCGTATCCAACCTTGATTCAATGGCGTCCAGCCTTCGTGGATCAAAATCGGCTTCTTCCAAGGTATCCCTTGCTCGGCTCCCCAGTTCCTCCAGCATATAATAGGCATCGCTCAACTTTTCGCCGTAATCTTCAAACTCCGGCAGATACTTGGCTGTAATATCCAGCTCAGAAGAGACCTCCTCCAAGGTCTCAAGAGCGCCCTTCAGCTCTTCACCGTCGCCATTCAGCAAGGTATAAACTGCACCGAGGGATTCTGTAATTCGCTCGGCGTTACGAATACACTTTTGCTGCTCTGTCAGTTGTTCTTCTTCCCCGGCGAGCAATTTTGCGTCGCCGATTTCTTTGAGCTGGAATTGAAGGATATCCATGCGCTGCAGCTTATAACTCTCATCTACTTGCAGCTTGTCCAAACGGGCAGCACAGTCACACATACGCTCGTAAGCATCGGTATAGGCAGCTAACTCATTGTTGTATTCGCCATAGCTATCCAAAAAGCCAAGATGCTTTTCAGCACTTAAAAGCTCCTGATTATCGTGCTGACCGTGAATATCAATGAGTAGAGAGCAAACCTCCCGCAGCATAGCAGCCGTGGCAGGGCGACCGTCCAGCCTGCATTGACCTTTTCCGGAAAGATCGATCTCCCGCTGCACCAGTAGCTGTCCGTCCTCCGGCGAAAAACCAAGCGCAGAGATTTTTTCACATAGTACAGGAGGAATCTCAGTAAAAAGCGCAGAAACGGTAGCGCGTGTCTCTCCGGTGCGGATTATTTCTTTAAAGGTTCGTCCGCCCAGAACGGCATTGATCGCACTGATGAGAATTGTTTTACCGGCTCCGGTTTCACCTGTAAATACATGAAAGCCCTTTGAAAAATCGATGGTTGCCTGCCGGATAACAGCTATGTTTTCAATATAAAGCTGAGAAAGCATGGCGATCCCCCTTCCCCTTTTGTCAGACATTCAACGAGAGAGATTGTTCTTCATCAAGTCCCGCAGATGGACACAAAATTCATCAGCAAAATGCTCGGTCTTTAGTAATACAAATATAGTATTTTCTCCGGCAATGGTTCCGAGAATCTCAGGTCGGTTACTGTTATCAACCGCTTCACATACAGCAGAAGCCATAGCGGAGTGTGTTTTGATCACGACGATATTGCCGGCACAATCAACCGAACGAATGCTGCGCATAAAGACAGAGTCGCCGGAAAGCTGTAACGTATCGGCAGGCGCCGATTTGCTTTCGGTATAGTAATAAATCCCACTGGGGGAAAGCACCTTAACCAGCCTCAGCTCACGAATATCGCGGGAAATGGTTGCCTGTGTAGCAAAAAAGCCGCTTTGCTCCAGCAGGGTCTGCAGCTCCTCCTGGGTAGTTACCGTATGGTTTTGAATCAATTCCAAAATTTTGGCGTGGCGTGTTGCTTTCACCTTTATCAACCCCTTTGAAGCAATTTATGCGATAAGATTTCGAAAAACTCATATTCACCAAAAGAAACAAATCGAGCTGCTTTCTGACTTTTACGCACAGTGACGGGCACTTGGGGAGGCAGCTCAATCCGTTCTCTGCCATCGACTACCACGCACATAGACTGACGACAACGGATCGTCATGCAACGTTCTGCCGAAACCACTGTAGGCCGTACTGAAACGCTATGTGGACAAATTGGTACAATAGAAATAGTGGAAAGGTCAGGATCAATCACGGGTCCGCCCGCGGAAAGTGAATAAGCAGTAGAACCGGTTGGGGTGGATAGAATCAGACCATCGGCAAAATATTCGTTCATACGGCGTCCATCACAGTCAATAGTGAGATCAATAATATTGGTCATAACCGGCTTAGAAAGCACGATGTCGTTGAGAGCAAAGGGAACTGTCGGCTCATCCCCCCATGCAGAATCTTGAAAAAGCGCGATGCCAAGGCGCTCCTCGATGGTAAAACGCCCCTCAAGAATGCGGTCAAAAGCGGAAGCTGCCTCATGAGGCTCAACCTGAGCCAAAAAGCCTAACCGGCCTGCGTTGATCCCCAAAACAGGCAATTCGTACGCAGCAGAGCAGTGTGCGCCATCAATAATGGTTCCATCTCCGCCGATGCAGACAATCATATCCGCATGACGGCAGGCGGTCTCAACATCAGCAACCTGAACGCCGGCAGGGTAAACTGAGCCGGCTACGGGTGCAGCCCAAATACCACAGCTACGCTCCCGAAGCGCACAACACACTTTCTCTGTAACAGCGGGGACATTTTCCCGGGAAAAGTTAGCAATCAGGAAAAAATCCATGCGGCAGACCTCCTCTTAGCGGTTAATCGCTGAGCGTTTGATGGGATAAACGGACAACCTCTGCCGAAGCAGGCAATTTTGATTGATGCTCGCCTTTTTTTAGGTGCATCAAGTATTCGATATTCCCTTCGGGCCCTTTTACGGGAGAAAAGGTAAGATGAATCGGTGTAAAGCCGTTATCCTTTGCGGCAGAAAGTGCATTATCGACGACCATGATGTGGGTATTCTCATCTCTTACTACACCTTTTTTCCCGACCAGTTCACGACCAGCTTCAAATTGGGGCTTAATCAGGCAAACAGCTTCACCGTTATCCTTCAATAGATTAAAAAGAACCGGCAAAACAAGTTTAAGAGAGATAAAGGATACATCTACCGAGGCAAAGTCCAACGGCTCCGGGATTTCTTTATCAGTAACATGTCGGATATTGGTTCGCTCTAGATTGATCACTCGTTCATCGCAGCGCAGCTTCCATGCAAGCTGACCATAGCCAACATCTATAGCATAGACCTTAACTGCACCATTTTGCAGCATACAGTCGGTAAAGCCGCCGGTAGAGGCGCCAATGTCGGCACAAATGCAACCGTCCAGCCGCAGATTAAATTCCTTCATTGCTTTTTCCAGCTTTAAACCGCCCCTACTGACATAGGCTAACTGATCGCCTCGAACCTCTATTTCATCATCGGGAGAAACGCTCATGCCGGCTTTATCCGCCTTTTGGTGGTTGACATATACCTGACCCGCCATAATGATGCCTTTGGCACGGTCTCGTCCGGTGCAAAGCCCACGCTCAACCAATGCCTGGTCCAGTCTTGTTTTCTCTGTCATGGTCCGGTCTCTCTCCTGTTTCTTAATGATTGCGCTTTGCCAACGTATCGGCAAGCTCGTATAAAAGCTCATTATCTAACATGGTACCCTTCACAGCGAGATCTGCTTCCAAAACCAGTTGATGAACCATTTTTTTTGCTTCCTCCACACCGTACAAGGTGATGTAGGTTGTTTTATGGTTTTCGGCATCACTGGTGGATTTTCCCAAAGCCGCGCTTTCTTCGGTTACATCTAATATATCATCAACGATTTGAAAAGCCAAACCGACCTTTGCCGCATAAAGATCCGCCTGCAGCACGACATCACGAGGAGCACCGGCTGCAAGGCACCCTATTACCGCGGCAGCACGGATCAGAGCGCCGGTTTTCATGCCGTGCATCGCTTCCAACTGCTCCGGCGTCATGGCGACTTCCTCCGGTGTGGTATCAATTACCTGGCCGCCGATCATACCATCAACGCCTGCCGCACGCGAAATCTGGCTAATACATCTCAGTACGGTTTCCGCAGGTAGCGTTCCGTTAAAATATGCATCTGATGCAACTGAAAAAGCATGGGTTAATAACGCATCTCCCGCCAGCAGAGCAGTCCCCTCGCCAAAGCGGATATGGCAGGAAGGCTTTCCTCTGCGCAAATCATCATTATCCATACAAGGCAGATCGTCGTGGATCAGAGAGTATGCATGGATCATTTCCACAGCACATGCCAAAGGTAAAGCAGATTGCACTTCCCCGCCGCATAGCTCACACATCGCCAGAGTAAGGCACCCTCGAATACGTTTTCCACCGTGCAAAAGGCTGTATGCCATTGCTTCGCATACCCTTCCTTGTGGCAATTGCACCGGTGGAAGATATTGCGGCAATGCATTTTCTATCATAGTGCAGTATTCCGGATATCGCTCAGTCCATGTCATCTGCATCACCTTCCAACTGCATTTTTCCCATCTCTACCTTTTGACGAGCTTCGGACAGTAGCTTATCGCAGCTTTTACTGATTTCTATTCCCTTTGTATAAAGCTCTAATGCCTCCTCCAACGGAAGTTCATCCGCAGAAAGGCGCTGAACGATCATTTCAAGCTCCTTAAGCTTTTGCTCTAATGATTTAGACATAATCTACTCCTTTCGAGGGTTTACAGCCGTAACAGAAGAAAGCACCTCACCGTCTTTAACGCGTGTAAGAATTGTATCGCCTGTTTTTACATCACGACAGAAATACAGCGGGATATGATCCCCCTGCTGTACTTTATAGGTGATACTGTACCCTCGTTCCACCGGCAAAGTCGGATTCAACAGCTCCAGTTGACCATACAGATGATCCGACTGCTGTGTAAGCCGCCACAGGATATACTGCATATTTCCCAGCAAAAGCTGTGTTAAGTAATCCAAGTGCTGACGGTTTTTGCTGTACAGCACCTGCGGTGATCGTGCGCGAAGAACCCTTTGTAATGAATCACTATGCCGGCTAAGCTCATACAGCTTCCGCTCCATCGCCCCCTGCAAGCGACTTTTTACAAGTAAAAAATCATTGAGCAGCTCTACTTTGGAAATGCAGCAATACTGGCAAGCTGCCGTTGGGGTTGCTGCCCGAAGATCCGCCACCTCATCTAAGAGGGTGACATCGACATCATGTCCCACTGCAGAAATGACAGGCATGGGAGAAGCCGCTACTGCGCGCAGCAATCTTTCATCATTAAAGACCGCCAATGTTTCGGCTGCACCGCCGCCGCGAGCGATGACAATAACATCGCAGCGGTTCTCCGCAACAGCACAACGCAAGGCGTGAAGGATTTCATCTACTGCCGCTGTTCCCTGTACAGTGGCAGGATAAAGAATAATGGGAATTAAATCATTGTGACGCCGCATCCCAGTGATAATGTCTTGAACCGCTGCCCCTTCGGCTGAGGTGATAACCCCAATAGCTCTTGGTAAATATGGTGCCTTGCGCTTGCGCTCGGGAGAAAGCAGCCCTTCTGCCATCAGTTTTTGCCGCAGAGCAGCATAATCTACGCTTGCTGTTCCCTGCCCAATTCCTTGAATATCATAAGCGGTAAGCTGGTACAGACCGTCCCTCTCATATAAGGTCACGGCGCCTCGCACAATAACAGTGTCACCCTCAGCCGGAAATGAAAGAACTCTTTCGGCATACCGCGCAAACATGATACACCGCAGCATAGCATCTCCCTCGCTGAGGGTAAAGTAGATGTGGCCAGAACCGTTGCGTCGACTCATGCTGGTTAGTTCACCTTTTACCAGAAGATCGCCCAGCAATGGATTTTCTTCCAATTGAGCCTTGATATAGCGGTTGAGCTGAGAAACCTTGATAACCTGAGTCGGCAACGATGCCACCTCCCTACATCACTGCATGATAAAAAGCGCAAAAGGGAGCCTGCCGCCCGAGGGCGCAGCACTCCCTGCTCATCATTCCTCAGCTTCGTCGGGAAGAGCCGCTTCACCCATTGTACCGCGAACATATCCGCCCAATACGCCGTTGATATAAGAGGCATCTTCCGGACCGGCATACCTTTTTGCCAGTTCTACCGCCTCATTGATGATAGCGCCTACAGGAGCATCTTTCACATAGGCGATTTCGGTAATAGCCATCATTAGAATGGCCAACGACACCTTGGGCAGACGGTTGGCTTTCCACTTCTTGCTGTACAGCTCTACCGCAGAGAGGTTGTCCTCCCAGTGTAGGCGAACCTGTTCGGCAATGGCGACAGCATACTCGTCCACCGTCTCATCTCGAAAAATGAGAGCGTTGTCCACCATCTCACCAACGGTGTTATCGTTAAAATTCATCTCAAAAATCATCGCAAGAGCTTGCTCACGAGCTTCTCGTCTGCTCATATTTTGTCGTCCTCCACTCAGTAAAAACAGCCCCCTTAATGCAATATAAGAAGGCTGTCAATCGAACGCTTATTCGGCGGTTTTAGCGGTGCGTGGCACCGAAACTCCGGCAATGTAAAGGTTCACAGTAGCTACTTCGATACCGGTCATGCTCTGAACGGCATCTTTCACCGCCTCCTGCAGCTTTCGGCTGAGGACGGGGATCTTGGCATTGGGCTCCACCAAAAGACGGATGTCAATGGTTGCCTTGCCTTCGTTCATCTGAATCGAAATAGGCTTAATGGTCTGCTTTTCCAGCAGGCGGTATGGTGCCAAAGGCAAGTAAACTTGAGATGGCAAAGCAATTTTTAAGAGAACAGGCAGAAAGAACACAGAAAATTTTAAGTACAGAGATTATAGAGCTTGCAGCACAGGAAGGAATATCGAAGAGAACACTTGAGACAGCCAAGAAGGAACTCAAGATAAAGGCTGAGCGTTGCAATAATAACTGGTACTGGAATTTGAGAGCATAAAAATCAACATCGCAACATTGCAAAGTGTCAGGTTTTGTAATCTTGAAGCTTGCAAGGTTGCAAAATATATAGAACTTGCGATGTTGCGGTCTTGAAAAGAAAGGACAATTACGATGACATTATTTGAAGAATTAGGTGTTGAATATAAAGAAGTGGATGGGATTTTATATCCTCTTTTATCTGTAGATGAAGCAGAATACAATCTTACGGATATAGGAAAATATGGTCGGATGTGGCTTCGGTATATGATAGAAAATAAACCTTCTGAGTATCGTCATATGGCACGAATGGGACAGCTTAGAAAGCAGGCAGAAGCAGTAAATGAAGAAGCTTATGAACGATTGGACAATATTGAAGAGAATTGGTTGAAAAAGCATATGACGGGTAAAAGGAAAACATTTATGGAGCAGCTGTATTTGCGGAATCAGGCAAGAGCGATGGCAGAAGAAATCGTGACCACCGGCACCTCGCACAAAAAGCGCTGCAAGCCCTGCTCCGCCCGCTCGTTGCCGCATGCCACGCGCACGCCGCCCGTCAGCCGGATCAGCTTGCAGATGGCCGCGTCCACCACCGGCACCGCCTCGCGCACCTCGCGGTAAAGCGCTGTCTCCCCGTCCAGCAGCGGCACATAGCTCTCAAGCCGTCCGAATGTACTGCGTCCGCCGCTGCGCAGCTGCACGGCGGTCTCGCCGCCCGTGCTTCTCTCCTTCTGCCAGGGTACTTTCATCCTGTCCTCTCCTTTTCCGTTTTGTTCATCGCGCCGCGCGCTCCACCGCGCGCATCGCAATGCCGCCTCCGCGTTCCTTTTTCGCGATCGACACGGTAAAATACCGCATCTCATCCATCGCGTGATCTCTCTCCTTTTTCGGCCGGTCTCTTCCCGTTCCGCTGTCCTCCCAGCAGTACGCCGCGATCTCGCTAAGGCAGCTCTCGCAGCCCTCGCAGATCACGATCTTTCGCTGCTTCAATAGGTTCGCCGTCACGCGGATGCCGTCCGCCACATCGTTGTCCGCCCTGCTCACAGGGAATCCCTCGCGCCGCAGCGCCTCAATAAAGCTCGCCGCCGACGGGTCGACGATCACCTTTTCCACTGTCTCCCCCGCCGCAAATTTTTTAAGGTCCGCCACATACTCCGTGTCCGTCTTCTGCCGCCCCTCTCTGCGCGAATCGAAGTAATACTCCCGCGCCCGGTACCACACCCCGTCCTTGAGCGCCCACAGGCCAAAACTCGTCGGATTCACCGTCCCGTAGTCGATGGAGATCCTCACCCGCTCCCACGGCTTTTCCGGCACACGAGCGCAATACTCCTGCGGCGTAAAGAAGTCATAGATGAGCCCCTTCGCCGCCGTCCACTCGCCCAGGATGAACCGCCGGTAAAATGTCCCGCTGTATGCCTTTTCGTACCGCGCCCGAATGCGCGGCGAGAGCGACGGATTGTCATCCATCGTAAAGTGCAGATACAGCGCCCCGCGCTCCTCCGCGCGTAAGATCCACTCGCGGTAGAACCAGTGCATCGGCCCCTCGGGGTTGCAGTTGAACCACAGCTTGCTGCCCGATACGCTGCATCGCGCGCTCGCCTGCTCCACAAACGAGCGCGGCATCAGCGCCGCCTCGTCGAACAGCACCCCCGCCAGCGTCACGCCCTGGATGAGCGCCGCGCTCCCCTCGTCGTATCCGCCGAAGAGGTAAAAGCGGTTTTCCCGCCCTCCGCTTCGCACGATCACTAAATTCTCGCTCCGCTTCTCCTCGCAGTGAAAGCCCAGCGCCGTCACCTTCGGTAAAATCTCATGCAACACGTTGCGCCGCAGCGACACGATCGTCTTCCCGCACAGCGCAAATTGCTCGCCGCTAAAGCGCCGCATCGCCCACAGGAAAAAGCCCATCCCCATCGACAGCGTCTTTCCGCTTCGCACCGCCCCGTCGCAGATGATCGCGTCGTACTCTTGGTACCTTGGATTCGCCCACCAGGTCATTGCCGTCTTCTGCTTGGCGGAAAACTGCTTCACGCCCGCCAATCGTCCTTCTCCTCTCCCGCCTGCTCCAGCGCCTGCAAGAACTCCGCCGCCTCGTCCGCGTCTCCGCCGCCCAGCATGTCATAGAGCGCGCTGAGCGCCTTTACCCGGTCGACGAACTTGACCTCCACCGTGCCGTTGCCGTTTCTCTTGAACTCCGCCACCGCCGACAAGTCCATCTTTCGGATGAGCTGCGCCGTCGGCTCGCTCAGATACGTCAGCTCCACCCCGCGGTTCACCCGTCCGAACGCGATCTCCTTGAGCGCCTCGATCACATCCTCGCGCCGCACGTCCTTTTTCTCCATCGTGCCTCCGCGCCGTCCTCCTGCGTCACCGCTCCGCCGAAGCTTCCGCCGGAAACCTTCCACGCAGACGTATAGTCTTCGGAAAGGTCGCTGTTCAGAAGATCCCACGGCTCAGAAGCCAGTGCCGGGCAGGAAAACGCCGCAAACAGCATTACAAGCGCCAGCAGCATGATAAGTCGCTTCTTCATGTTCCTGATCCCTCCATAAATCATATGGTATCTTTTCCTTCATCTGCACCGAGCATTGCCCGCATCCGGGCGAGCAGCGCATCAAATTGCGCAGATGTCATCTTGCCAGTATATATCAAATAGAGATAGTCGTACAAATTCGGAAGCTCCGGCAGCGCGGCGACCTGCTTTGCGAAGGCGTGCGCCGCGATCTCGCCGCACCGGTGAATGTGCGCAGTTCGCTTCCATCCGAAAAGAGAAAAGGAGGTCACGCCTTCCAGCCGGTCCACGATGGAGCTGTGCTCATGAAACTCCCAGAAGTGGAAAAATTCATGTGCCAGATGCGCGTCCAACGCTTCATCCGTTGTCAGCGTGCATCCCTGATAGCGGCTGCTCTCCGCAAGCGTGCGGATGGATTCATCATAAACCTCCACCGCACATTCCGTTTCGCTCAGGACTGCCTGTCCGCGCAGGGTCACGCCGAAGCTGCCCTTTCCGCTTCCGGCGTGGCGGATCGCAATGCCATATTCCTCATACAGCGCGCGGATGCTTCTTCCGGAGAAGCACTTCGCGGCGCTCCGCCCCGCTTCGAGCGAGGCATCGACATAATAGCCCAGCCGCTCTCGCGGAATCTTATGAAACAGCAGATCGTTTGACAGCTCGCACATGGCGAGGATCCGGTCCTCCATCGATACGACGCTCCCTTTCTCTCGTTTTATTTGTAGGCGACTGCCAGAAGCTGTTCCTCCGGTGCGAGCATTTCTGTCTCCACATCCAAAATGGAATAAAGCTGCTCCGCAGTCTGCATTCCGGTCAGGTCGAGCATTTTTTCCTTATAGAACACAAAAACCTTCGGGATGGTCGCGTTTGCGTCCGAATAGGTCGTGTTTTCATCCAGGAACCGGCGGAAGCGTGAATCCTGCTCCGCCTTGGTAAACGCTATGAAGCTGCTCTTTTCCTTGCGCAGCCGGACGACGCCTTCACGGTCCAGAACGGCGACAGCAGTGCTTTTCAGCTTGATAAAGCCGAGCAGTTTCTTCTGCGTCTGTCCTTCAAACAGGTTCCACCGGCCGGTGCCTGCGCGGTAGGAAACGTCTTTTGCCGCAATGCTGAGCGAGTCCGCAGCGATCTGCGTGAGCTGTTCGCGTGTCAGCTCCGTCGCGCCGAGGCTCTTCTGCCGAAGCTCCGTCGCGCCAGTCGCGATCGCGCACAGAATGTTCTTCTGAGCATCGATCTCAATTGCAACATCGACCGTCTCCTCCTTCGCGCCGGAACGAACGATCTTTTCAATCACATCGGCGCGGATGCGCTTGATGTCCTCATCCGTTGGATTGGCGATCGTCCGCTCCATCTGCTCACGCACCATTGCAAGCGCGACGCCTATGGTGGAAATATAGGGTGCGTTCTTTGCCATTTTGCACTTGACACCCATTTTCTCCGCCAGCGCGTTTACAATAACGGCGCCGCTTCCGCCGCCGCCGACCAGCGTTGTGAAGCTCCGATCCAGTCCGTATTCCGCGATCAGCGCCTCCACCACGACCGAAAGCTTTGCCATTGCCAAATCCATAACCTGCCGGGCGGCGTCGTGTCCGCTCATCCCGAGCCATGCGCCAAGCGTCTCCCATGCCGCCTCATTGCTGGCGGCAACGCCATGTGCATAATCATCCTCCGGCACATAGCCGAGCAGATTCGCTGCGCCCGCGAGCGTATAGGAATAGGAGCGCCCGCTCGCGTCATCCATGATCACATATTCGCACGGATCGTCCTCCCGCGGCGCGATCTGCCGGATGCTGCCGCCGGTAATGCTTCCCACCGGTGCAAAGCACTCATAGTCCATGCCTGCGATGTGTGCGCTGCGCGGGCCGACGTCCACAATTTTTTTGTCATGGACGCGGATCATACTGCCGCCCGCCACGCCGAGCGTTCGGACATCCAGACTTTGAAGATAAGTCTTGTGTCCGCCAACCTGCGCGTACGAAGCCTTTGATGTTTACGATAGATGTTTCGACGTCTATGGGCAGGAGCTGCT
>OHBJ01000010.1_pt1 | contig 61554 bp, 51 predicted proteins | sample 1577241 | NCBI WGS metagenome assembly OHBJ01 (sample SAMEA3541594, study PRJEB24748) | human gut metagenome | biome: human gut; feature: human-associated habitat; material: faeces | place: China | collected 2012 | reverse complement strand
CCATCTGAAACTGCGTGTTCTGGAACTTGGCGATGGGTTTGCCGAACTGTTTGCGCTCTTTGGTGTACTTCACGGTCTCGTCCATAGCGCCCTGCGCAATACCGAGGGCCTGCGAAGCAATACCGATACGGCCGCCGTCGAGGGTCTTCATGGCTATCGAGAAGCCTTTACCCTCTTTGCCGAGAAGGTTTTCGGCCGGAACGATGCAGTTTTCCATGATGAGCTCGCAGGTTGCGCTGCCACGGATACCGAGTTTCTTCTCCTTTTTGCCCACGGAGAATCCGGGGAAGTCGCGCTCCACTATGAAGGCGGAGATGCCGCGTGTGCCATGGCTCTTATCGGTCATGGCCATGATGATGAAGACGTTGGCAGCGCTGGCATTGGTGATGAAGATTTTGTTGCCGTTCAGAACGTAGTGGTCACCTTCGCGCACGGCTGTAGTCTGCTGTGCGGAGGCATCGGTACCGGCGTTGGGCTCGGTCAGGCCGAAAGCGCCTATCCATTCACCGCTGGCGAGTTTTGGCAGGTATTTGCGTTTCTGCTCCTCGGTACCGTGCTCCATGATGGGGGCGCAGCAGAGCGATGTGTGGGCCGAAACCACCACACCGGTGGTGGCGCATACGCGTGAAAGTTCCTCTACGGCCATAGTGTAGAGGAGGTTGTCGCCTCCGGCACCGCCGTATTCTTTGGGTACCGGGATGCCCATAATGCCGAGGCGGGCCATCTTTTCGACGGTCTCGGCCGGGAAACGCTCCTCGTCGTCGATTTCCGCGGCAAGGGGCTTCACTTCTTTCTCAGCGAACTCTCTGATCATCTGGAGAAAGAGTTGCTGTGTCTTTGTTGTGCTGAAATCCATTTCTTGTCGTTATGTGTCGGTTTAGTATTTGTAGAATCCTTCGCCGGTCTTGCGGCCGAGCATATTGGCGCGTACCATCTTGCGCAACAGCGGATGCGGACGGTATTTGTCGTCGCCGTATTCGGAGTGGAGCACTTCCATGATGGCAAGGCAGACGTCAAGGCCGATGAGGTCGCCCAGAGCAAGCGGACCCATGGGGTGGTTGGCGCCGAGCTTCATGGCGGCGTCGATGTCGTCGCGGCTGGCCACTCCGTCGGCCAGGATGCCAACGGCTTCGTTGATCATCGGGATGAGTACGCGATTAACCACAAATCCGGGAGCTTCATTGACGGCCACAGGTGTCTTGCCTATTTCCTGACAGAGGGCGAAGATGGCATCGAAAACCTCATCGGATGTCTGCTGGCCGCGGATTACCTCCACGAGCTTCATCACAGGTGCGGGGTTGAAGAAGTGCATACCTATCACACGCTCGGCGCGGCCCGTAGCGGCTGCTATGGCGGTGATGGAGAGCGACGACGAGTTGGTGGCAAGCACTGTTTCGGGCTTGCACATCTCGTCGAGCATCTTGAAGACCTCGATTTTCAGGTCCATGTTCTCTACAGCTGCCTCTATGATAAGGTCGGCGTCGGCCAGGTCCTTGTAATCGGTAGTTGCTGTAATGCGTGCCAGGATGTCGTCCATGGCCTGTTGTTCCATTTTGCCTTTCTGCACGAGGCGGCCGAGCGATTTTGAAATCTTGCCCATACCCTTGTCCAAAGAAGCCTGTGAACGGCTCTTCATGACTACCTCACGGCCGGCCTGTGCGAAAGCCTGCACTATGCCGGCTCCCATTGTGCCCGTACCGATGACGGCTATTTTCTCTATTTTCATGATATTATCTGTTTTTAAATTCGGGATTTTTCTTACCGAGGAAAGCTTGCATTCCCTCCTTCTGGTCTTCTGTGGCGAAACAGGCACCGAATGCCTGATTCTCAAGGTCGAGGCCCGCGGTCTCGTCCATATCGTAGTTGTCGTTGATGACGCGTTTGGCTTTTGCCACGGCCATAGGCGCGTTGGCCACAATGTCATCGGCCAGCTTCAGTACGAAGTCCATCAGCTCGGCACGAGGCACTACATGATTCACCAGACCGATGCGCAACGCTTCGTCCGCGCGTATCACACGGCCCGAGTATATCATCTCCTTGGCGTAGCCTTGCCCCACGAGTTTAGGCAGGCGGTACGTGCCGGAGAATCCGGGGATGATGCCCAGCTTAACCTCCGGCTGGCCGAACTTGGCGTTGTCGGCGGCCACACGTATGTCGCAGGCCATCGCCAGCTCACAACCTCCGCCCAGAGCAAAACCATTGACGGCGGCAATCACCGGAATCGGAAGCTCTTCTATCTTTCGGAACACCGAAGCGCCGAAGCGGCCGAACTCGAAGCCCTGCTCCTCGTTCATGTATGCCATTTCGGAAATGTCGGCTCCGGCGACAAACGACTTTTCGCCCTCGCCGCGGATTACGAGGCAGCGCACCTCCGGACCAACGGCATCAATGAAGCTGTCAAGCTCTTCGAGCACGCTACGGCTCAGCGCGTTAAGTGTCTGAGGGCTGGATATATATAGCACGCATATACCCTGTTCCGACGTCTCTTGTTTCAGGAAATTATAGTCCATGGCCATGGGTGTTTCTCAGCACATGGGTTTGAGATCCTCTGCCACGATGAGCTTCGCGCCGGTAGCTTCCTGCACCTGCTCTACGGTAAACTCGGGATTGATTTCGGTGAGCACCAATCCTTCGGGAGTAACCTTCATCACGCCCATTTCTGTGATGATGAGGTCCACGCAGTTGGCAGCCGTGAGTGGCAAAGTGCACTCTTCAAGGATTTTATGGTTGCCGCGAGCTGTATGTTCCATGGCGAGAATTACGCGCTTTGCACCTGAGAGCAGGTCCATGGCGCCGCCCATACCGGGCACTTTCTTGCCGGGGATGCACCAGTTGGCGAGATTACCCTTGGCGTCGCTTTGCAAGGCGCCGAGGATTGTCACGTCCACGTGTCCGCCGCGCACATATCCGAACGACGTTGCACTGTCGAATGTGCAAGCTCCTGGAAGTGCCGTGATGAGCGCGCCGCCGGCATCGTTGAATTCGGGGTCTTCCTCACCTTCGGCAGCCTTCGGGCCCATGCCAAGCAGACCGTTCTCGGAGTGGATGGTTACGTGTACGTTCTCGTCGAGATAGTTGGGGATGAGCGTCGGCAGGCCGATGCCCAGGTTTACGATATACCCGTCCTGAAGCTCTTTGGCTGCCCGGCGGGCTACTGTTTCTCTGATTTGCTGTTTGTCCATATCGGTATAGGATTTTAAGATAGTTGTCAGTCTTTATTATGACGCCGTGCGAACTCCTGTGCCACGAACGAGGCCACATCGTCGGCATACGTGTTCATTCCGAAACCGGCGTCATAGCCGAGTTCCTGCGCCAGTTCGTGAGAGATGCGCGGGCCTCCGCACACCAATATCACCTTGTCACGCAACCCTTCGGCTTCGAGCATTTCCACCAGCTCCGTCATATTCTTGATGTGAACATCCTTCTGCGTCACTGTCTGGGAGACGAGCAGTGCGTCGGCGCCGAGTTCCACTGCTTTGGCTATGAACTCGTCGTTGGGCACCTGGCTACCGAGGTTGTGCGCCTCTATCATGTCGTAGCGCTCCAGGCCGTAGTGGCCGGCGAAGCCTTTCATGTTCATGATTGCGTCGATGCCTACGGTGTGGGCATCGGTGCCGGTGGAGGCGCCTACCACTACCAGCGGACGCCCTATCTGCTCGCGGATGAACTCGTCTGTCTCGTGCATATCCCATTTCGTACCTTCTACCTTGGGCACGTGGATGGTGGTATAGTCAACGGTATGCGTGCACGAGCCGTAGCAATTGAAGAAAGTGAATCCTTCGGTAAGTTCCTTATGGTATACCACCAGGGGATTCTCGAAGCCCATTTTGCGCATGAGCTGCTTTGCGGCCTCGATAGCTTCTTCGCCGGCTGGAACGGGGAGGGTGAAACTCAACTGGGTTTTACCGTCGTTCATCGTGTCGCCGTACGGTTTTATCTTCGTAAGGTCAAGTGTCTTGTCGTAGTCTTTGGCCTCGGTTGAATACAGTCCTTCACTCATGGCAGTATGTCGGTTGCGTTTTTAGTTAACATTAAGTCGATAAACGGATTGTAGTAGTTGGAGCCTTTAGGAGCTACTCCATCAAGTCCCTTTCCGCCGTCCTTGGGGCGTTTCACGTCGGCGAATATACCCTTTTCAAGAGCGCTGAAGAGCCCTTCGCGTTCCATGTGTTCGAGCAGGGAGATGGCCTTGTCGAGCACCTCGCGAGCGCGTGTCTGGATGATGCCGTCTTTCTTGAACTCCATTTCTTCGCCTATGCTCTTCATGTTGCCGAAAATGTATTTGGCGTTCTCGATGGAGAGGTAGCGGTCGCTCATGAAGGGAGTATGGATGGCTTCGGTGGGCATACCCAGGAGCTGGATGCCCTGGTGTGTCCAGATGCCTATCATGTTGAACAAGGCGTCCTGGATATGGCCGCGGAAGATGTTTCCGGTCATAAACTTCGTCGGAGGCATGTATTTGAGCGTTGCCTTGGGGAAGATTTCACGAATCATCTGGGCCTGGGCCAATTCGTAGAGGAACCCGTTCTCGAGCGAGGGGTCCATCTCGAAGGCGTGGCCGAGTCCCATCTGCTCCTCCTTAAGGCCGGCCAGCAGCGCCAGCTGCTCGTTGATGAGGTCGGAGGCCAGCACGGTGTGCGCCTCCTCCACGGCGTCGGCGGTGGTGAGATAGTTGTCTTCGCCTGTGTTGATTATGACGCCTGCAAAACCGTTGATGACGCGGCTCATAAACTGGTCCACGAGCGTGCGCTGCATGTTGATGTCGCGGAACAGGATGCCGTAGAGAGCGTCGTTGAGCATGACGTCAAGTCCTTCGAGTGCGCCCATAGCGGCAATTTCAGGCATACAGAGGCCGGAGCAATAGTTGCAGAGGCGTATGTAGCGGCCCACTTCCTCGCCCACTTCATCAAGGGCTTTGCGCATGATGCGGAAATTCTCCTGCGTTGCGAACGTACCGCCGAAACCTTCGGTGGTAGCGCCGTATGGCACGTAGTCGAGGAGGCTTTGGCCTGTAGTGCGGATTACGGCGATGATGTCGGCACCCTGGCGGGCCGCCGCCTGTGCCTGCACCACATCTTCGTAAATGTTGCCGGTGGCCACGATTACGTAAAGGTAGGGTTTAGGACCTTCGCCGATGGTTTCAAGATAATATTCCTTCTTTTTTCGGCGGTCGGTGATGCGCTTGAGGGCGGCATCGATGTACGGCTTGAGGGCGCAGCGTATTTCGCTCTCGCTGTGAGCCGGAACGGTGGTAAGGTCGAGCGTTCCTGCTGCCACACGTTCGGCTATCTGCTGAGGGTCGAGACCTGTGTCGGCTATCGCGTTACCCAGATAATAGAGGATACCTTCGGAGAGGACTCCTTTCTGTTTGATTTCGTTAACAAGCACATTTGGCAGCGGCACGGTGCACTCGTCCACGCCGTCCACACCGAGCAGACGGCAAAGCGTGCGCTCCACAGCCACCGTTGTGTATTGTTCAACAAAGTCCTGAACACCAACGGCTATATTGCGAGCCACGTCCTTGGCATGTGCCACTTTGTTGAAATCAAGGCCTAATTTACTTTTCTGCATATCTTGACTATACTATTTTATTCAATAATATTTTTCTGCTTATCGTTGTCTATTTCTTGATTTTCTATAGAACAGGAGGTTATTCGATGTTATCTTCCGCTATACGCAGCAACTCCTCTTCCACCCCCAGGAGCCTCGCAATCCTCAAGGCCTCGCGTGGCGGCCGGGAGTCGTCTTCCTCCGTTAGCGTGTAGTCTATGAGCGCGCCCAGCGAGCCGGGGGTGACATTGTCCGGCAAGTCGTCGCGCAAGCCGCGCACACGCAGGCGCCGTATGCCCGGAACGTGCAGGGTATAGTGAGTGGTGACGATGGAGAAGGAGCGGTAGCGGTCTAAGAGGCGTACCATGGCAGTAACCAGAGCGGCACCTTCAGCCGGATTTGTGGTACGCGCAGGCTCGTCAATAAGCACCAGGGCGTTGTCGTCGGCACGCACGCCTTTCAACGCGCCGTCTATTTTCAGCATCTCCGAGGCATAGGATGAAAGTCCGCTGAACTCCGACTGTTCGTCACCGATGATTAGGTAAATCTTATTCACCGGCCTGACGGTGGCCTCGCGCGCCGGTACATAGAAACCGAACTGGAAGAGGGCCTGCGCCAGCGCCAGCGTTTTGAGAGCTACGGTCTTTCCGCTCATGTTGGCGCCGGTTATAAGGGTGCAGCCGGGGGTAAGACAGATGTCGAGCGGCTGGAACCGCTTCACGCTGCCAAGCATAGCCGGGTTCACAAGCTCTTTATATATAGTAGTTTCGCCTCTGCTTGAAGAATTGTCCGCTACTGCGGGACGGGAATGGCGCTCTGTTATTACCGATGCCTTGCCTAAAAGCATGTCTGCGTCGGTCAGAGCGTCGTAAGTCTTGGAGAGGTCGGAGGCCAACGGGTGGAGGCGGCGGCTCAGCGCATGGCACACTTCGCGTTCCGTTTCCGAGAGACGAAGCGTCAGTTCTGTATGGCGGTCGGTGCCGGTTTCGCAGGCATTGAGTTCGGCGCGCAGCGGAGCCAGCCGCGGGTCGTAGGCCTCATAAAGGTAGAAGTTAGGGGCAAGAGTTTTTTCAGGGTCAAGGATTGAAAGTGCCCGCGAGAGGTCGGGGATACAGACGAGCGACTCGAGCGGCGTTCCCTGCAACATACGTGCGACGTTGCTACCGCGCAAGGCCACGTTTTTAAGCTCGAAGAACTCTATCTCGTCGAGCATTTCGCCACGGTCAAGGCGCTCAAGCGTGTTGCGGCAACCGCGCAGTTGCATCAGCTGATGTTGTACGTCGCGCAAGGCGGCTGCATATTCAGGTTGCACCATCATTTCGCGGGCACGGCCGAGACGGTCGAAGCGATGTTCTATCACCTTTCGGTCGGTGACGAACTCCTGGTCCATGAGTAGGCGCAACCCGTCGGAAGTGCAAGTGGAGCACTTCTGGACAACGGTTTCGAGACCGGGAATGAATTTTATGGCGTCACGCAGTTTCATGGTCAGGATATTTTCTTTTCATATTGCACCAGGTCGTAGACCGGCACTGGTATTTTGGCCGAGATGGCTTGGGAGAGGTCTTCGCTATGCAGGCGGTAGCCTGCCGGCGACGTGGGGTTAACACACACGGCGATGAGGCGAGGTTTGTCGAGCACCAGGAAGCGGGCGCCGGCGCGTTGTGCCGAATAGAAACGCATCGGGTCGACGAAAAACTTCGTAAAGTCGCGGCAGACAAGCGCGCGTCCCTGCACACCCGAAGTTCCGAAGACACCGGCGAGGCAACTGTCGGTCACGGCGCCGGAAATGAATACATTGCGCTCGTTTTCAAAACCTTTGCCGCCGGCCTTCCTTACAGCAGCCACGCTGCGTCCCAAATCTACGATGCGCGAGGCATCGTTGTTGAAAGCTGCGTTATCGCCTTTCCAACGGAGCAACTTGTCGCGCCACTCATCCGGCGCTTCAGGAAGCGAAATGAGATCATAGACGAACTTGGTGCGGTGCACCAGCTCAGGGATAGAGGGCGTCAGCGCGGCTCCGGTGGCAAGCACGAGGGCGTCGGTGACGGTCGGGGCACTGAAACTCTTGCGCGAGAGGGCGCCGTCAACGAGTGTGGTGTGCACGTCCAATTCCTCAAGACGGTCGAGGCAACGGCGCAGCGTCGCAGTGTCGCCCGGTCCGGAGAGCATCACTTTTCCGGAGACGAGTGCACGCGCGAAGACGAGACGCCCGAGGGCCGTCTGCCGTTCGCTGACATCGAGGATTTCGCTCGCCGGAGCGCATTGACGGAAATGTGTCTCCGTGGTGACATAATACATTCCGGCACGGATTGAGATTTCCGGCTTGGAGGTCCCGGTCACCTGGTCGCGGCTTTCGCCGTCAAGCCCGATTGAGGTTACTGCGAACCGGCGTCCGTCGTCGGGAAGGTGGCGTATGATGAAGTTAAGACACACAGTCTTGCCCACATTCTTCGCCATTCCGGCCACAGAGACACTACGGTATTGCAGGATGTCCTCAATCAGCTTCACGGTGGTTTGTCAGAAAAGTGTAAGAACCGGCGACATGCCGTGTGCTAATCCTTACACCATCGGTACTATTTACTTTTTGTTACGTTCGTGGCGGGCGAGGTTGCCGGGTTCGAGCGAGAGCTGTTCGGCGTTGAGCAGCGAGGCTACTCCCTCCTTGTGCGGCTGGTCTTTGCCAGCTGCCATAGAGTGCTCGATGGGATAATCCGCAGGTTCGGTATAAGTAGTGATAACACCTTCGTAGTTGCGGAGCACCACGCGGCCGGGAGCCTGCGAGATTACGTAGTTCGGCATCACTGGAATCTTACCGCCGCCGCCCGGGGCATCCACCACAAATGTGGGAACGGCGTATCCGGAGGTGTGGCCGCGGAGGTTCTCGATTATTTCAATACCCTTCGACACCGGAGTGCGGAAGTGTTCGATACCGAGCGAGAGGTCGCACTGATAGATATAGTAGGGCCGCACGCGCATCTTCACGAGTTCGTGCATGAGTCTCTTCATGACAACGGTGTCGTCGTTGACGCCGCGCAGGAGCACTGATTGGTTGCCAAGGGGCACACCGGCATTGGCGAGGCGTTCGCAGGCTGCCTTAGACTCTTCGGTCACCTCGTCGGGGTGGTTGAAGTGTGTGTTGAGCCATACGGGATGATATTTCTTGATCATCTCGCAGAGTTCGGGAGTAATGCGCTGGGGGCAAACCACGGGCACGCGCGAGCCGATACGGATAATCTCCACGTGGGGGATTTCACGCAGGCGCTGGAAAATGTATTCCAGGGTGCTGTCGGGCACAAGCAGGGCGTCCCCGCCTGAAAGGAGGACATCACGCACCTGCGGTGTACGTGCTATATAGTCGATGCAGGCATCGATGCGCTGGCGCGGCGACGAGCAGTCGCGCTGGCCGGCGAAACGGCGTCGTGTGCAGTGGCGGCAGTACATGGAGCACTGGTCTGTTATAAGGAAGAGCACACGGTCGGGATAGCGGTGGGTAAGGCCGGGGACGGGACTATCGCTGTCTTCGTGCAGCGGGTCTTCGATGTCGGCTTTCGACTTGTGCAGCTCTGCGGCCGTGGGAATGGACTGCTTGCGAATGGGGCAGTCGGGGTTCTCCGGGTCTATGAGGGAAAGATAATACGGCGTAATGGCCATGCGCAGGGTCTGGAGCGCGGCCTTGACGCCCTCTTCCTCCTCCGGGGTGAGTTGTATGTATTTTTTAAGCTGGTCCAGCGTTTCGATGCGGTTGCGCACCTGCCAATGCCAGTCGTTCCACTGCTCGTCGGTGACGTCGGGGAACAATTCTTTTCTTCTGCTTTCTTTCATGGTTGTTGCAAAGGTTAATCAAGCATTCCTCATTGCGCGTTATAAGTTTCTGATAATCAAGTTATCTGATTATTGCAACCGCAGCCGCTGAGGGTAACCTGACTCTCTGAGTTGTTTAACCGATTTCATTGCACTCTCCCCGCCTTACAGATGCAGGCGGGGAGGGAATGTCATGAAGCAAATATCTGTCGCGGCGTTACCAATATTATAATATCAGGTGCAAACCGCGGACTGATGCTTAAGAATTCTCTTAGGCGTAGAGTTCGGTGAAGATTTTGCGGAGGGCTTCACATTCGCGGAGCTCCTGGAGAGTGATTTCGGCATGGCCTTTGGTGTAGCCGTTGCCGACAATCATGGTGACGTCGCTACCCACGCCTTCGGCGCCGAGGGCTGCCTTGGTAAAGCTTGTAGCCATCGAGAAGAAGTAAACCAGACCGTCGTTCTTGGTGCAGAGGATTGAAGTCATCTCTGTGTCGGGGATGTTGACGTTGTTGATGGTTACGTCGCACATCTGGCCATTGGTGAGTTCTTCAATTTTCTCCATTACGGGCACGGGCTTTGTAGCGTCGGCTGAGAATACATAGTCGCAGAAGCCGAGTTTCTGGAGACGCTCAGTGCTGCGCTGGCTGTGACAGAGACCTATAACCTTACCGGTGACGCCGGCGCGTTTCTTGGCCTCATAGCAGCAGAGCATACCTGATTTACCACCTGCACCGATGATGAGCACTGTGTCACCCGGTTTCACAAGCTTAGCTGTCTGTGCGGGAGCACCGGCAACGTCAAGTGCGGAAAGTGCGAGGTTTTCGGGCAGGTCGGAAGGTATCTTGGCGTAGATGCCGCTCTCGAAGAGGATAGCCTTGCCGTCGATGTCAACCTGGTCGATTTCGGGACGGATGTCTTTGATTTTGTCGATGCGCAACGGTGTCAGAGACAGCGACACGAGAGTTGCGATTTTATCGCCCTCCTTGAGGTCGATTTTGCCTTTCAGGGCATCGCCGATTTTCTCTACAGTGCCGAGGAGCATACCGCCCGAGCCGGTTACCGGGTTGCGGTGTTTGCCCTGTTTCTCAACGATGCCGAACATGATTTCTTTGATTTTCTCTTTGTCACCGCCGGCCTGTTCGTTAATCTGCGTGAATGAGGCGGAGTCGATATTAAGTGTCTGGACGTCAATCAGGATTTCGTTGTCATAGATTTCGTCCATGTTGTTGTCGATTTTGTTAGCGGGCTGCGGGAGAACGCCGGCGGGTTCGATTACACGGTGCGTTCCGTATCTGTTTCCTTTCTTTTGCATGATATTGATTTGTGTTGATTAGTTATCATTCAATTAGTTAATAGAGGTAGAGAGAATTATCGTGGGATACTTATCTGCGAGGTTTGAGACCCAGGATTTCGCGTGCCTCGGCCGAAGTGGCCACTTCGCGACCGAGCTCTTTGGCCATACGTACTACCTTTGCCACAAGTTCGCCGTTCGACTTGGCGGGGACTCCCTTGGCGAGGTTGAGGTTATCCTCGAAACCGACGCGCACGTTACCGCCCATCACGATGGCGGCGGCGGCAAGAGTGAATGCGTGGCGGCCGATGCCGGTAGCTGTCCATGTAGAACCGGCCGGGATGGCATTCACCAGCCAGCAGAGGTTGGGAACGGTGGCCGGTGTGCAACCGGGAACACCGAGGACGAAGTTGAACTGCATGGGCGCACCGGAAACCTGGCCCTTCTTGGCCATATTCAGCACTGTCTCCAGATGGCCCATCTCAAAACACTCGTATTCGGGCTTGATGTCGTTTTCGAGCATACGCTTGCCGAAAGCGCGCATCATAGGCATGGTGTTTTCAAACACGTCATCGCCGAAGTTGCAGGTACCGCAGTCGAGCGTTGCCATTTCGGGCATCAGTTCGGTGGGCTGCAGGCGCTCCTCGGCGGTCATGCCTACGGCACCGCCGGTCGACGGGATTATGATGACATCGGGGCACACCTTATATATTGCATCGATGCACTCTTTGAAGCGCTCCTTGCTCTGCGTAGGAGTACCGTCGTCTTCGCGCACGTGGAGGTGGACGATGGCGGCGCCGGCGTCGACAGCCGATTTAGCCTCGCGCACAATCTCCTCGACGGTGTAGGGGACGGCGGGATTCTGCTCCTTGGTCACTTCGGCGCCACAGATGGCGGCGGTGATGATAAGTTTTTCCATCAGGCTGATATTATTTTTTGCGTTGGTCTTCCTTTTTCACTACACAGGTTCCGCTGGCACGGCAAACGAGCACGGGTTCTTCGAGCACATCAGCGGCCGAGGGCGAGATGTCGGGACGCGCGGCCACCACCTTGCGGGCCTCGAACACCATCTTGCGTGATGTGTTGCCCACCTTTGTTATCTCGCCGGTTGCCTCGATGTAGTCGCCGGCATAAACGGGAGCGAGGAACTCTACATTGTCGTAAGCCACGAAGAGGCCTTCGTCGCCGTCGTGCATGATGAGGAGTTCTGTGGCAACATCGCCGAAGAGGTGAACCATGTGAGCACCATCTACAAGATTACCGCCGTAGTGGGCGTCTTTCGCGCTCATGCGCAGACGAATCATTGTTTTTTCCATCTCTATTATTTGTCTGTTAGGTTGTTAAAAGCTACTTACTTTTCGAGGATATAGTCTACCAGCATACCGGGCACCTGCACGTTTTCGGGGAGGATTTCGCCTGTCTTTACCATCTTCTTGGGTTCGACGATAACTACGTCGGCAGCCGTGGCCATCACAGTGTTGAAGTTCTGCGAAGTGCCGCGGAAGACGAGGTTGCCGTTTTCGTCGGCAATGCTGGGACCGAGCAATGCGATGTCGGCGCGGAGCGGTTTTTCGAGAAGATACTTTTTGCCATCTATTTCAAGCACTTCCTTGCCTTCGGCAACAAGTGTTCCGAGACCCGTGGGAGTCAGTACGCCCCCGAGACCGAAACCTGCGGCACGAATGCGCTCTGCAAGCGTTCCCTGCGGCACGAACTCTATTTCGAGTTCACCGGAGTTCATCTGTGTGGTAGCCTCGGGAGTACCGCCGATGTAAGAAGCAATGATTTTTTTGAATTGTTTGTTGGACAGCATTTTTCCTACGCCGAGGTGGGGAAAAGTTGTGTCATTACAGATTAATGTCAGGTCTTTAACACCCGAATCAGCGAGTGCGTTGATTATGGTCTCGGGGCTTCCGTTGGCGAGGAAACCTCCCACCATTATTGTCATGCCGTCTTTTACTTTGGCAACGGCGTCAGCCAGTGTAATTCTTTGGCTCATAGGTATTTATGTTGACTTATTTCATGGTAGCGACACAAGGTGTCAAAAATTTTTTCAAAGATACAAAATTATTTTAACACAGCAAAAGAAATTAGCGAAAAAATTATTTATTTGCGTTTTTCAGCGCCGGAGCCGGAAAGGGTGTGCCCGGTATTTCCCGGATTAGACATGGGAGAGAAGTTCGCCGAAGGCTTCGATATCGGCGTCGGTAGTGGACCAGGAGGTGGTCAGGCGCACGGGTGTGAATTCCCGGCCGGGGGCGCCCCATAGCTCGAATTGGGCGGACTTGCGAAGGGTTTCTATTACACTGTTGGATAGGACGAAAAACTGCTGGTTGGTGTAGGAGTCGATGTAGAGAGGGAATCCTTTGGCTTGCATCAATTCCTTAAGTCTCAAGGCTCTGCCGACGGCGTGGCTGGCGTAGCGGAAGTAGAGGTCATCGGTAAAAAGGGTCTTGAACTGCAGGCCGAGGAGACGTCCTTTGGCAAGGAGGGCACCGTGCTGTTTAATTAGGGAGAAGAGACGCGGAATGATGTCGCGTCGGCGGCTCACGATTGCTTCGCCGAAGAGCGCTCCCTGTTTGGTGCCTCCTATATAGAAAATATCTGCGATTTGCGCTATTTCGGGCAACGTAACATCGCATTCCGGGGAGGCAAGGCCGTAACCGAGGCGGGCACCGTCGATGTAAAGCGGCAACCCGTGGCGACGGCAAACGGCGGCAATTTCTTTGAGTTCATGGCGCGAATAAAGAGTGCCCAGTTCAGTGGGGAATGTAATGTAGACCATTCCCGGTTCCACCATGTGTTCCCACGTCTCGTCGCGATAAAAGTCTGTGACATAGCGGTCTATTCCGGAGGCCGTGATTTTGCCGCCGGGAGAAGGGATGGAGAGCACCTTGTGGCCGAACGCTTCGATGGTTCCGGCCTCATGGACGTTGACATGCGAGGTTTCGGCTGCAATGACACCCTGGCATTTGCCCAAAAGTCCGTCGACGACGACAGAGTTGGCCTCGGTGCCACCGATGACAAACTGCACCACACCATCGGAGAGTCCGCAGGCATCAAGGATGAGCCGTCTGGCCTCTTCGCAATATTTGTCGAGTCCGTAGCCGGGCGAGGCTTCGAGATTTGTCTTTTGGAGCGTCTCCATGATTTCAGGGACGGCACCGCAGATATAGTCGCTGTTGAAGTTGAGCATAATAACAAGGAATCAATGGGTTGCAGGCGGCGGAGCCTGTTGTTTCATATACTTGCGGATGCGGGCGGCACGACGCTTGAGATAGGGCGACGGATTACCCACGTCACGCTCTATGGGGTTCGGCAACGCTGCGACGATTAGGGCGCACTGCTCGGCGGTGAGATGCTCGGCGTCGGTGTGGAAAAAGTGTTCCGCAGCCGCCTGCACGCCGTAGATGCCGGGCCCCATCTCTATGCTGTTAAGATAGACTTCCATGATACGCTCCTTGCCCCAGACATTCTCTATGAGAATGGTAAACCACGCTTCGAGTCCTTTGCGGAACCAGCCGCCGCCGGGCCACAGGAACACGTTCTTGGCGGTCTGCTGCGACACTGTGGATGCACCGCGGAGCTTCCCTCCCCTTTCGGCTTCTTCCATGGCGTGGCGTATCTCTATGGTATCGAAGCCGTTATGAGTGTAAAAGCGTCCGTCCTCGGAGGAGCGAACGGCGCGCTCCATATTCGGTGAGATTTCGGAGAGAGACACCCAACGGTGTTCCCAATGTTTTTCCTGCTCAGCCTGCGCCGGGGTACCTTTGGGCGAAACTGCGCGAATCAGCATGAGCGGTGTCACCTCCACCGGCGCCATCTTATAGTACACCACTCCGGCGAGGGAACTTACCAGAAAGATAAGTATCAGTATGCCAATGAGTTTTAAGACACGTTTAATCATTGCGGACCGTGATGTCAGGCGCTATTCCGCGCAAGATGTGGTACGGGATGAGGCGCTTGCCATTGCGCCACATTTCCAGATAGATGAGATTGGCTTTGCGTCCGGTGCCGGTTGCCAGCGGGGCGAGCACGCGACCGGCTGAAAGTTCCTCCCCTTCGGAGACAAGCGGCGCACCGAGGCGCCGGAAACGGCTCAAGAACCCGTTGGCGTGCTGCACGCTTACGGCATACCCTTCCGCCGGATCAAAGTGAATGTCGGTGACAATGCCGTCGGTGAGCGTGTGCACCATTTCGCCGCCGGGGATTATGAGCGTCGGGATGCGTTCCTCCTCGTCGCCGCTGCGGAAGGCATAGCCGGGCGCAGGGTCTTCGAATATCATAGCGTCGGCAGCCAGCGGAGCCAGCACCGAGAGGTTGAAACGCTCCTTGCGCTCCATCATCTGGCGGAACTCAAGTTCGGCCTTAGAGGCGGGCAACAGCGTGTCGACGGTCTGCGTCACCGCCATTGAGGCGTACTTCACGGAGTCGCCGCGCGTGCGGTCTGAGTCAAGCACGGTGCGGAGGTTTGCCAGATAGGCTTCGTTCCTGTCGTAGAGGTTTTTCAGCGAGTCGACTTTCATGAGGTCGTCAACGGTAGCGGCGCGTTCCTGCGGCGGCATATATCCGGGAAGCATCGACTTGAGGGGAGTGAGCATGATTAAGCCGATGGCGAGGGCTACGGTCAGGACAAAGGCAAGGACAATAAAAAGCACGGCGTGCCACAACGCCACGCGACGGCGCACCACTGTGGTTAGATGCGCTTCGTCGTCGAGCCTGAATATGTACCGCCCCTTCTTCTTCATAGCCGTTTATTCACCCTCCTTTTCCATAAGTTCGAGGAGCCGCATCTCGGCTTCGTCTATTTCGTCGATGAGTTGCCGCACACGTTGTGCGGCCTCGGAGATGGCCTGATGGTCGAGCGTGCCGCCCGACATTTCCTCTTCGAGGAGGCGTTTCTCATCCTCGAGCTTCGGCAGGTGCGCTTCCAGCTCTTCTCGCTCCCTTTTTTCCTTGAAGGTGAGCTTGGGCTTGCGCTCGTTTCTCTGCTTTTGGGGCTTCTGCTCCTGCGGTGAGGAAACGGCGTCCGATTCGCGGCGTTGCTGCGCCTCCTGCTGCTTTACACAATGGCGATAGGTGGAGTAATCGCCGGGGAAGTCCTTCACCACTCCGTCCCCCTTGAAGACGAAGAGATGGTCCACTATGCGGTCGAGGAAGAAGCGGTCATGGCTCACCACGATGACGCATCCTTTGAAGTTGACAAGGTAGTCTTCGAGCACGGTGAGGGTCACTATGTCGAGGTCGTTGGTTGGCTCGTCGAGAATCAGGAAGTTGGGATTGCGCATCAGCACGGTGGCAAGGTATAGGCGTCTCCGTTCACCGCCGCTTAGCTTGTAGATATACTTCTGCTGCGTCTCGGGAGTGAAGAGGAAGTGGGAAAGGAATTGCGAGGCCGACAGGCGGTTGTTATCGTCGATACGAACCTCTTCGGCTATTTCACGCACAGCGTCGATTACCTTTTTCTTCTCGTCAAAACCGGTCATACCCTCCTGTGAGTAGTAGCCCCACCGGACGGTCTGCCCTATGTCGAAGGAGCCGGCGTCTGGTTGCAGCTCGCCCAGCAGCAATTTTATGAAGGTGGATTTTCCCGCGCCGTTGGGACCGACTATGCCCACTTTCTCATAGCGCGCGAAGGTGTAGCTCCAGTCGCGCAGTATGTGGATGTCGCCGAAGGACTTGCTGACGTCTTTCGCCTCGAAAATCTTGTTGCCGATATATGATGATTTCACTCCGAGCGACACCTGGTTTTCGCTTAGGTTGACTCGGCTACGCTTCTCCAGGTCGTAAAAACTGTCTATGCGGTACTTAGCCTTCGAACCGCGCGCCTGCGGTTGACGGCGCATCCATTCGAGCTCGGTGCGCAGCAAGTTTTTCACCTTGGCGAGTTCGGCACTCTCGTTTTCGTGACGTTCCTGGCGTTTCTGCAGGTAATAGTCATAGTCACCCTGATAGGCGTAGATTCGCTCGCGGTCTATCTCTATTATTTTGTTGCAGACTCGGTCGAGGAAATAGCGGTCGTGCGTCACCATCAGCAGTGTGATACGCGAACGCGAAAGGTATGCTTCGAGCCATTCTATCATCTCGATGTCGAGGTGGTTGGTGGGCTCGTCGAGCATCAGCAGGTCCGGTTCGCCGAGAATGAGCCGAGCCATGGCCATGCGCTTCACCTGTCCACCGGAGAGCGTTCCGGCCGGGCGATCGACATCATGGAGACCGAATGTGGATAACAGGCTCCGCACACGGTCTTCCATGTTCCAGTCTTCATTTCCGGAGGGAGCAGGCATGGCGTTCTGCAGGATGGTCTTCTCCGGGTCGTAGGGGGGATATTGCTCCAGATAGCCTATGCGCAGGCCGTCGCGGGGCACTATACGCCCTCCGTCATAATCCTCCTCGCCGGCGATTATACGCATGAGGGTGGACTTGCCGGCGCCGTTTTTGGCCACTATGCCGATTTTGTCACCCTCGTAGATGCCGAGGGTGAGGTCGGAAAAGAGCATTCGGTCGCCGAACGACTTGCTGAGGTTCTCTATCTGGAGGTAACTTATCATCTTAGAGTGCTGCGATAACTTCTATCTCCACGAGGGCCTGCTTGGGGAGTTCCTTTACTGCGAAGGCGCAACGTGCGGGATATGTCTTGTTGAAATTTTCTGCGTAAACCTCGTTCATGGGACCGAAGTTGGCCATGTCGGAGAGGAAAACGGTGGTCTTCACCACATTGTCGAGAGTTGCGCCCTCTACTTCAAGGATAGCGCGGATATTGTCGATACTCTGCTGTGTCTGTGCTTTGATGTCGGCAGGCATGTTGCCGGTAGCTGCGTCGATGGGGAGCTGGCCTGAAACGAAGATGAGGTTGCCGGTACGGATAGCCTGGCTGTAAGGGCCGATGGCGGCCGGTGCTTTGGAGCTGTTTACTTCTTTTTTCATTTTCTTATGATTTAAATTTACTGGTGTCTTATCACGCACTGCCGCCCGATTGGGGAGAAATAAGGCGGAGAGCTACTTACGCACTGCAAAATTACTTATTTTTCCCGTCATAACCAAATTTCCCCGCGCCAACACAACGGAAGTGGTGCGTTTTTCGATGGTTCTTTTTGTTGTTATTGAAATTTGAGTTACCTTTGCACTGGGAAACGAAACTCCCTTTTTTACGAATGAAACATTTTTTACTGCTTCTGATAATACTGACCGGTGCCGTAACCCGGGCTCTCGGCTGCACGTCGGCCATCATCGGCCCCAAGGCGTCGGCTTCAGGCCGCCCCCTCCTCTGGAAACACCGCGACACCTCCGCCATCGACAATAAGATAGAATATATCCCCGCTAAGGACGGCGCATACGGCTACGTAGCGCTCTTCAACGCCGATGACCGCAATCTGGAACAAGCCTGGATGGGAATGAACGACGCAGGGTTCGCAATTATGAACACCGCCTCGTACAACATCAAGAACGACAAAGTTCCTGACTCAAAAATGGACCGCGAAGGATACGTAATGACTATAGCGCTACGTTCATGCCGCACCATCGGCGATTTCGAGAAACTACTGGAACATCTGCCGCGCCCGATGGGCGTCGAGGCCAACTTCGGCGTCATCGACGCCACCGGCAATGGAGCGTTCTTCGAGACCAATAATGACTCGTTCGTACGCTTCGACCTCGCCGACGCCAAGGACAACGTGCTCGTTCGCACCAATTACAGCCACGCCGGCCGCAAGGGCGAGGGCATGGGATATGTGCGCGAAGACGATGCCAACTGTCTGCTGCGCCCTTACGTCGAAAGCCGCTCCGTGACTCCCGAAGTGCTCACAGAGAAGCTCAGCCGCAGTTTCTACAACGACCTGAAAGGTCGCGACTATGCCACAGCCGGCGAACGCTATGTGGTGGACCAGGATTTCATTCCGCGATACAAATCGACCGCCACAGTAGTGATAGAGGGTATGCTTCCCGTCGAGGACGCCTCGACGGTAACCCCCCGGACCGTGGCCGACGAATATATAATGTGGACCGGCATGGGTTATCCGCCATGCTCGGAGATTCTGCCGGTTTGGTGCCGCGCCGATGGCGTGGATGACTCTCTGCGCGGACTCGAAGAGAACGGACATTGCGCCATGGGCGACAAGGTGAAGGCTCGTCGCGACGATGTCTTCAGCCACTCGAAAGGAAAGACAAAATACGTGGACATGACCAAACTCTACAACGCCGAGGGCACCGGCTACATACAGGTGCTGGTTCCGCAGAACAGGCAAGTCTACGAAACTATAACCCGGCAACGCGACAGCAAACATAAATCTGCCACGGGAGAGTCTGGCGGCGTAGACAGCAAGGAATGAGCAACTCACCGGTCGACACGCAGCTGACTGCCGGCGACGCGACAGAACGCTACCGCACTGTGACTACGGAACGCTACCGCACGCCGCACGGCCGCTTCCTCGCCGCCATGCTATGGCGACACGGCATGGTGTGGTTCATGGTGACGGCCATTACCGTAGTGACATTGGCGGGGTTCGGTGCCGCGTTTGACCTCCGGCTGGCCATCCTGGCGCTCATGCTGCTCTTCTTTGTGTTGCCAGTCATCGCCATGTTCCTATACTTCAACCACGGCCTTCGCCCCGAAGCTTTCGTCTGCGTAATGCCGCACACGGTGACGTTCATGCCGGGCCACAAGGTGCGCATTGACATTACCGTTGAGGAGAGAAATGATGCGGATGAAGAATTTACAGCTTCGGAAACCGCTCCCGCTGCGCGCACGGTGAGCTACGAGTTTGCGTTGCGCAATCCCGGGACGTATTATGTGGGACGTGACGGTATAACGCTTCAGCTCGACGGCCGAAGCCGCGGATTCGTGCCTGTCCCCTACTCAGCCTTCGCAAGCAAGGAAGATTTGCAGTGCGCCGTAACATTGCTCACCGGCGATGCTAACACTTAAATTGAAAACCATGAGACTGATAAAAGATAACAAGAAGAAATACTGTTTCATAATGGACATGGAGGTTCGCGATTATGAACTCGACTGCGAGCAAATAGTCAACAACGCCAACTATCTCCATTACATGGAACATACGCGCCACAAATTCTGCGCCGACGCCGGTGTGTCGTTCAACGCGATGCACGATGCCGGCTACGATGCCGTTGTGCGCAAGATAGAGATTGAATACATCCGGTCGCTGCGCGGAGGCGAGAGCTTCATGAGCTGTCTGTGGCTCGAACGCAAGGGAGTCCGCTTCGTCTTCCATCAGGACATTGTACGCGAAAACGGCGACATGGCGGCCAGCGGTGTCGTCACCGTAGTGGTTATCAAAGACGGCAAACTGACTCGCGGCGACGAGATGGCCCGCGTGCTTCAGAGATACATGAGATAACGGCAATGGTAACGGGCGACGGGAAAGAATTTCAGTTGAGGCTGTCAGCGGCGCTCTCGCCCGGAATGACGGCGCAGACGCTCCGCAGCTTCGACGAAAACGGAGGCGACTATGCCTCCTTTGCGGAACTGTCGTGCCTCGACCTTTCCAAAATAGTGGAGGCCGACATGGGACATTGCCAGCAGATGCACCGTCAGGAAGGCGCCATCCGCGCTACCCGCGAAATGCAGTTCCTTTCCCGCTCGACGGTGCGTGCAGTGCTCGCAACTGACCCCGATTATCCCGAACGGCTCCTTCAGCTATACAACGCTCCGGCGGTAATCTTCACGCTCGGAACGGGCAACCTCTCTGCTCGGCATCCGCTCGCCGTGGTGGGCACCCGAAAGCCAACGCCGCAGGGCGCAAAGCATTGCACCGACTTCGTCAACGCGCTTGCCGACAGCGTGGACGACCTCAACATCGTGAGCGGCCTTGCCTACGGCATCGACTCGCTGTCACACTCCGCCGCATTGCAGAAAAAGGCGACCACTACGGCGGTGCTTGCCCACGGACTCGACATGGTATACCCGGCGGCGCACCGCAACCTCGCGTCGGCCATCGTCCGCAGCGGCGGCGTGCTTATGAGCCAATATCCCAGCGGCGAGAAACCCCGACGCCAGCGCTTCCTGGAACGCAACCGCATCATCGCCGCCCTTTGCGACGGCACCCTCGTGGTGGAAAGCGCGCAGCATGGTGGCTCGCTCTCCACGGCCAACACCGCCTTTGAGCTCGACCGCGAAGTCTTCGCCATCCCCGGCCGCATCGATGACGAGATGAGCGAAGGGTGCAACCTGCTTATACACCGCAACAAAGCGCAGATAGCACTGAGCGCCGACACGCTAATCGACGCCATGGGCTGGCAGCGCAAAGCCGCAGCCGGAAGCGCGCTCCAACGCTCTCTCTTCCCTGAGCTGACACCCGACCAGAAACTCGTGACCGACATCCTTAAATCGCACCAGAAAGACCTCACAATCGACACCATCGCCACCCTTACGCACATGTCCATACCGCGCGTAATGGTAGCCCTTTCCGAACTCGAAGAGCTCGGCATAGCGCTGCGCCAGCCCGGCAACCGCTTTACCAGAAATTGACCGCCCCGGCCGCACATGTCATTGATGTTGCTGATGTTACGGATATGTCGCGGTTAGTTGTTGCACCTAAGATATGATCCTTCGGCATAAACCTCCAATTCTCCAGGAGGAAGAAAAGATAGCGGAAAGCTCATCGTTTCGAAGTTCCATAAAGAATACCGGGTGTGCATTTCGTGGATGCACACCCGGATTGGTCATCGGGTTGTCTTAAGGTTATTTTCTGAGGCGGAAGACTTTGTTGGCGGCTTTCACCAGATATACTCCGGAGGGAAGGGCGGAGATGTTGAGGGTGCGGTCGCCGGCCAGTACGCGGAGGCCGGAGGTGGCATAGATTTCCACGAGAGTGCCGTCGGCGAGGCCGTTGACGGTCAGGATGTTGCCGGATACGCGCATATTGAGATCATCGGCAGCGATACCGTCAATTCCTACGGGAGCGGCGGCCTGGCGCACGCGCAGGCGAACGTTACCGCCATCGTTGGCAACGACCACTGTCTTGGAGCGCTGTGCCTGCGAGGGCTGGGCGGAGAAACGCACTGCGTAGCTGCCGTCTTCGCGGGTCACGGGGAAGACTTTCAGCCAGTCGTAAGTCGCGCCTTCGGCCACGAGGGGTATGCGGTTTTCACCATCCTCCACCCACCAGTTTTCGGGAGCGTTGGAAGCTTTGAAGTCGACTTCTGCCGTGCCGGTGGTGGCGTCGAGCTGCATAATCTGCTGGTTTTCGTCCACAAGCGTCACGAAGTGGTATGTGCCGTTGAGGCTGAGCATCAGAGCCGACGAGTAGTCCTGAAGAGCTTCCGCGGCTGAGTAGAACACCGACTCGCCGTTGATGTCGTAAATCATGTAGCAATAGTTGTGGGCTGCATCGTTGTGTACCGACTGTGCGCAGGCTGCGAAGGTGCGCACCTTCGGATTGTTGGCGTAGCCGCTTATCATCATAAGTGTATTTCCGGTCATCACGTAAGGCTCGGAGAGTGTGAACTTGACGGGATAGAAGCCGAATCCGGAGATGTCGGAGCCTTTGACCTTTGCAGTTGCAGCGGGAGTTTCGGCCACTGTACCGCGGTCGTCCACGGGGAAAATTTCGAGCAGGAACTCGGCATCGGCATCGGCGTCATATTCGCCCAGTGTCAGCAACACGTCGGTAACTGTGAGCGGTGCCGGCGGAGCCATGAAGAGGTTACCGAATTTGGTCTGGGTGATACCTGTGCCCCAGCCCCCTGCGGTATGCGTGCCGTAGACGTAATCGGTGGTATCGAGATACGGTGTGATAAGGCCTTTGTGCTTGTAGTCGTAGTTGCCGACGTACATCTCCTCGCTGCCGCCTTCCCATACGAAGTCGGGCACTTTGCCTCCGAAGAAGATACCACCCTGCTGTTCATCCTTACCGTCGTATGAGAAGATGTCGGAGTTGGTGGCGTTGGAGGCTGTAAGCATCGGCCATTTCACGAGCTGACCTTCGGAGTAAGGATAGTTCACCACGGCTTCGCCATCGTTGATTATGCGTCCCACGCTGCCGTCGGCATCGTAGAATGTCCACTGGTTGGCGGAAGTGTAGATGTTCGATCCGGCTGTCCATGTAATGTCGGTGTAGGCGGGCATCAGGGCTCGCGAGTCGGGATAGACGGTCAGCTCGTCAGACATACCCACCAGCAAGTTGCCTTCGGGGATATTGTACTCTGCCACGGCTGCAGGGGCGGCCACGGTGATACCGTCGACAGCTGCCGAGTTGCCGCATAATCCGCCTTTGGAAGCATTGGTGTAGCGGAAAGCGAGTTTTACGTTCTTGCCATAATAGCGGGCGAGGCTGACGTTGTAGTTGGAGTAACCGAGTTCGGCCATCACATCATACATCTGCGAGTCGGTCATCTGCGAGCAGACATCATCGGTCACTTTCCAAAGGGAGGTCCAGTTGGCGCCATTGTCTTCGCTGACGAGCACCTCCATGTCACATTCCACTTCGCTGCGGTCGTATGCCATTGTATCCCAGTCGTAGCCATAAGCGGCACCGTAGTCGAACTCCAGGAGGAAGAAGAGGTCATGTCCTTGACCCACGGTGAATTGCGGCGAGATGAGCCATTCGTCCTGTGGCGAGGCTTGTCCCGAGATGGTTTCGCCTTCACCGTTTTTGTATGACCAGTTGTAGGTGAAGTGTACCCATGCTTCCTTCACGCCGTCGCTGGTGATTCCGGTCCAATATCCGTCGCCGGTATCCTGGCCGCACCATGAATTGTTGATATTGTGCTGGCACATCTCCATAGTAGGCGTATTGGCAGGCGTGTTTATTTCGGTCCACCCTTCGGGCAGCCAGTCGAGCTCGCCGTTATGGCCTTCGAAACCTTCGTAGAACGAGGCGTCGGCGGGAGCCCGCATGGGCACTTTGACGCGGCCCGGGGCTTTCGATACTTTGCCACCGCGCACCATGTCGCAGAAAATGCGGCCCCGTGCGTCGCGGACTACGCGTTTCGTCACACCGTCGGCCAACTGCTTCCGGGCCAAGACGGTACGCTGTTCGTTTACGGTGGAGAGGGATTGCGAGCGCTTTTCGGGCGCCGCGTCGCTGCGTGTTATGACGTCGGCCGATGCCTGCAATGCTGGCATCGTGCAAAGCGCCGTTACAGCGAGTGTAGTAAAGATTTTCATAAAAAAGCGGTTAGTTGTTTGGGCAATAACATTTTTCCGATTCCCAATAACGTCGTTATCGCGAAGACGTTCCGTGGAATCGCATACAAAGGTATGCAATTTCTTTTGTCCATGCAAGTTCCAACGTCAAAAAATAAAAAAGTTGTAAATAAGTTAAGATAAAATACGGAAGCCGCAGATACCGAAGATCCACGGCTTCCATATCCATCGTATCTCTAAACCCAATTAAAACGAGGTGTTGAATCCGAGTACGGAGCCTGTGTTGATGTTCGTGAGTTCGCCGGTAAAAGATTGGGTATAGGGATCGTATGTAAGTACTATTGTTTCGAAAGGAGCGTTGCCGTCCTGGGGATTGTAGCTTGTCATGGTCAGCTCGTAGTTGCCCTCGGCCGCGTTTATACAGGTGCCGCTGAGCTTGAACCAGCTGCTCGCCTTCGTGCCGTTTTTGCTGAGCGTGGTTTCGTAGGCATAACGGCCCGTTACTTTTCCGGAGGGTGATACCTTGATTTCCATCCTGATGGGATAGTCCGAGCCATTATGGGTCACTGTCCCGTAAGATGTATTCCCGCCGTTCAGCTCGGCGCAGGATATTACGTCCTGCTCATCCTGCGTTTCCCGGGCAGGCTCTGCTATGCTTTCTTCGACAGTCGCGGAATCCTCTATCACCTCTTCCACAACAGCCGACTCTATTACGACCTCCGAATCGGAATCCGAAACGGAACCGGGCACTGGTTTGAGTTTAAAGAACAAGAAGACAACAAGAGCGATGACCAATGCCGCCAGCACGTAAATAATCCAAACCGGGAATTTGGAGCGACCACCCGGCTTTCCGCCGGGATATCCCCCTCCCTGATAGCCTCCATTAGAATAACCGCCGCGGCCGCCGGAATATCCGCCGCTGCCGTCAAAGACTTTAGTATCGTTCGCGGCACTTCCTTCCGTTCCCTGTGAACCGCCGGGAGGAGGCGGTGGCGTGCCGGCGCCGGTTAGCGACCGGCGGAACTCCGCGACATTCTGCAAACGGCGTGAAGCCTGCGGCTCCATGGCACTGTTTATGACGTGGCGCATACGCCCCGAGACAACGGGAGGAAAACTGAGTGCGGCGCCGCTCGTCACGCGTTCGATGGCGTCGATGGGCTTTTGGCCCGTCAGCATCATGTAGAGCGTGGCGCCCAGCGCATAGATGTCCATCGTCGGCTCCGGCGCCTTTATGCTCTGGGAATACTGCTCCGGCGCGGCGTAGCCCGGCGTCATACCTACGTTGGTCGTGGTGGTTGTGCGATACTCGCCGTCTGCGATAAAGATTTTCGACGTCCCGAAGTCGATGAGCACCGGGTCCCACTTGTCGTCGAGCATGATGTTGTCCGGCTTTATGTCGAGGTGAATCAGTCCCTCCGAATGTATGTACTCCAGCGCGTCGCACACCTTCTCCATGAGTGCCAGTGCCGCAGGTTCCGACATAGGGCCTTGCGTGTCCACCAGGTTGCGCAGCGTCCCGTTGCTGATGTAGTCCATAACGTAATAGGCGGTGCCGTTCTCCTCGAAGACGTCGGTTACGCGCACCACCCCGGGGTGGTGCAGTTTGGCTATGATACTTGCTTCGCGCTTGAAGCGTTCCTTCATCGTGGCCACTAACTCGCGCGCCGAATTTGTGCCGGCCGACACCGTGCCGTCGGTGCCTCGGTTGCAATACTGTTCGGTGTAGAACTCCTTTATGGCGAAGCGGGTGCCGAGAGCGGTGTGCCGCACCTCGTAGGTGCAGCCGAAGCCGCCGCTGCTCAGGAAACGCGTTATCTCATACTTGCCGCCGCACAGCGGCGTGCCGGGTTGCAATGGTGTCATATCTCGTATCTTATTTTGTCAGTTCTCCGGTATCGGAAATTTTCAGCGGGGATTCCGGGAAATCCTCCAGCGAGAGTTTCTTTATCTGTCGTGCGGCGGCATGTCCCGGGTCGAGGCGCGGGCCGATCCCTTTCTGCTGCGTCATGCTGTAGATTTTGCCGCCGAGGAAAGTGCCGTCCGGGCGCACCGTCACCTGCACGAGAGGCGCCTGGCCGGTGAGTCCGGCTATCCCCATCCGATAAGGTGTGCAGAAGTTGCCGAGGCTGTACATCACCAGTCGGTCCTTGTACACCTCCATGCCGCGCACCAGGTGCGGCCCGTGTCCCCAGACTATGTCGGCGCCACAGTCGATGGCGGTGCGGGCGAATTTCCACACGTCGCCGCGCGGCCAGCCGTGGAAGACTTCCTCCTTGCGCGGCACATGGGTGTAAGCTGCTCCCTCGCCGCCGGCATGGAGCGCCACCACAAGTATATCGCAATGCTTGCGAAGCTCCGTCACGGTGCGCTTAAGCTCCTCAAGGTCAAGGGCCGAAAGCGTAGTGACGCCGGTGCTGAAGCCGGTGAAACCAATCTTCACGCCGTTCTTCTCGATGACAGCCGTGGGCGCCACCTCGCGGATACCGGCCGACGCTATCCCCGCCTCCTCAAGCACGGAGTGCGACGATTCAGTCCCTTCCACGCCGAAGTCGTTGGCATGGTTGTTGGCCAGGTTCATGTAGTCGAAACCTTCGTTCCTGAACACTTCGGCCATGAACGTAGGGATGCGGAAGGTGAAGCATAGTTTCGGGTCCTTGCAGAACTTCGGCGTGCCCCCCTCTATGAGCACGCCTTCGAGATTGCCTGCCACGACATCGGAGCCCTTGAACACCTCGCGGCAGTCGGCGAAGAGTTCCTTGCCGCCGTCTTTGGGGAGGTAAGCGCCCTCCGGCGATTCAGGGAAGGTGGTGCCGGGCATGATGTCACCCATAAAGGCGAAAGTCAGCGAGTCGGGAAGCTGTTTCTGCTGCACGGCGGCGGTGTCGCTCACTGCTGATGTATCGGGAGCGGCGCCCTGCTTCTTGCCCTGCGAGCAAGAGGCGACCAAAGCCGCGATAATGAAAGCTAAAACTAAAAGACGTTTCATGGATTATATATTTTTGCAAATTTAGTTATAATTTCCGGTTTAAGCAAAAGTCCGGAAGTATTTGTAGCATAATCGGCAACAGATTCACTTTTCGGATACAGCCGTCATAACGTCACCGGTCTCCGGTAGCCGCACAATTTTCAAGTAAATATACCTTCTTTTGTTCGGCTTTTCTTGTGGCGCCGCAAAGTAGTCCGGCGCCCGGGACGGGAACGCAGCGATACCTGCGCCCATGCCGCCCTCCGGTTTCCCTCAATCCTGAATTTATACTCAAAGTGGCAAAATATACCAAAATTACAGAAAATAGGTTTACTATAAAACCTATTCCGGCGATAAAATGAAGTTTATAACTATTTGCTATTCAATGTTTTAAAGCTGTTTTAACATAATTTAACATTTCGGGGGGGTAATTCGAAAATCTTTACGTAACTTTGCGGTCGATATACATCTTTTTCAAAAGAGAATAAAGTCATATATTCCTGCTATGACAACAATTTTCCTGCATCGGTTAATACCATAAAATTCGATCCACTTATTGTTTGTAAAAGGAGAATTTTGTAATACCCGGATATATATAATGGAAATATAAGAACCAAGAATGGAGAATAAAGTCCGCGATGAAATATTTCCGCTGATTTGATTAACCTTCCGTCAGGTCGAAAGCCTCGACGCCATTCGGCGTATTTCGACTTTAAGTGCCGGCTGTCACCTACCCCTCCTTCAACTCTTATAATTTTCATACTAACTAAACCGAATATCCACTATTTGAGGGTTGCGGAAGCGCACCCGGTTTAAAAATATAATATGAAGCGTCACATAGTAATAGCTTTGTTGTTCGGCACTTCCGCGGCGATGTATGCGCAGGAGGTGCGAGACTCCGTGAAGATTTACTTCCCGGTGGCGAAGCATTATCTTGATATGGGTATTCCCGCCAACGAGCGGGCGCTCTCCGGCATCGTGTCGCGACTCACCGAGCGAGAACGTGACTCCGTATATTCCATCCGCAAAATTGTAGTGGAGGGAGCCGCTTCGCCCGAAGGTGGCATTAAGTACAACTACAACCTGTCGCGCAACCGTGCAAATACTCTATTCAATTACATAAGCGGCTACACCGCTCTCCCCGACTCGGTGATGGAGTTCCGTTTCCTCGGGCGCGACTGGGCCGGGCTGATACGTCTCGTGGAAGAGGATCCGGCGGTACCTTACCGCGACGAGACACTTACTCTGCTGCGTAAGCTCCGGCGCGAAGCCGACCTCGGAATCCTCTCGAACGGCGATCAGGTGGCACAGTTGCGGCGCCTGCGCAAGGGTGTCCCCTACCGGTACATGTACCGTAACCTCTTCCCCGAGCTGCGGCAGTCCAACCTGCTGCTGTGGTACGAGCGTGTACCGGCTCCGGAGATAGTGCCACCCGTCATCGAGCCTCCCGTCCCAGTTTACGTCGAAGAGCCGGTGGAGGAACAGCCCGCTGTCACCGAAGAGCCGGAGACAATCGAGTGCAAGCCCTTCTATATGGACATCAGCACCAACATGCTATATGACGCCGCCGCCATTCCCAACATCGGCGTGGAGTTCTATCTTGGCAAAAACATCTCGATTGACGCCAACTGGATGTACGCATGGTGGAACTCCAACCGCCGGCACCGATATTGGCGCACTTACGGCGGCGACGTGGAGCTGCGTTGGTGGTTCGGCTCCGCGGCACACGCCAAGCCGCTTACGGGGCACCATCTCGGCGTCTATTTCCAGACCATGACCTACGACTTCGAGTTCGGAGGCAAGGGCTACATGGCCGGACAGCCGGGAGGCACGCTGTGGGACCGCGCAAACCTCGGCGGCGGAATCTCATACGGATATTCCCTCCCCATAGCACGGCGCCTGAACCTCGACTTCGAAATCGGAATCGGTTATATGGGAGGTCGCTATTACGAATACGTGCCCGACAACGGATGCTACGTCTGGCAGGCAACCAAGAACATGCACTGGTTCGGACCTACCAAACTCGAAGTCTCGCTCGTTTGGCTCATCGGATGCGACAACTACAACCGCAAGAAAGTAAACAACGCAAAAGGCTCCATAGGAGAATGAACAGATGACAAAAGGACCTATGAAAATCTTCAGATTATCAGCGATTTTGACAGCTTTCCTGTTGCTCCTTGGATTCACCTCGTGCGAACACAAGGAACTCTGCTTCGACCACAGCCACATAGTCCGCGTCAAGGTGGAGTATGACTGGCGCGACGCGCCGGAGGCCAACCCCTACGGAATGTGCGTCTTTTTCTATCCGCTCGACCCCGGGCTGGAGCCGAGACGCTTCGACTTTGCCGGGCTCGAAGGGGGATACGTAGACATCGAAGCTGGCCGATACATCCTCATCTCATACAACAACGACACCGACGGAGTATATTTCCGCAATATGCAGGTATACACTGACCATGAGGCATTTACCCGCAACGGCGGGCTGCTTGAAAGCATCGGGCACCGTTCCGCCGCTCCACCGAGGGCATCGGGCACACAGGACGAGAGAGTGGTGATATGCCCCGACATGATGTGGGGTTGCCAGGCAGTAGACGTAACCGTCGACGAATCGGGTGTCACATATACCCACAAGCACTGGAACTCAGGCGAAAGCCGCGTACCCGACGACCCGCTTTCCTCCGAACAGGTAATCACGCTCTTCCCTCACGAGCTCACCTGCATCTACACCTACGAAATCCGTAACGTCAAGAACATACAGAACATCTCGAGGATGACCGCCTCCATATCCGGCATGGCAGGGTCGCTCAACCTCTTCACCGAAGAGCTGGGTCGCGAGCCGGTGACGCTCCCCGTGGATGCCTGGAAGGACGGCGACTCCACCATACGCGGACGCTTCATAACTTTCGGTCACCATGAAGATAACCCCATGCCTCACAAGATGATGCTATACGTATGGACCAACGACGGCAAAGCATACGTCTACGGCACCGAAAACTCGAAGTTCGACGTCACCGACCAGGTACATTCTGCGCCTGACCGCCGACGCGTGCATCTGATAATCGACGGAATAGACATCCCTGAGCCGATACCGGACCCGGACGATCCGGGGGCATTCACCCCCGGTGTTGACGACTGGGGGGAGGAGAATGTGGTGATACCCATGTAAAATAAACTGACATAGCAATACCTGACGCCTCGGATGCCCTACATTCAAGGCATAACCCCGACTCACGCAAAATTTGATAAATTTGCATATTAACCGATATATCTATTACTAATTTATTAATTTTAATCAAACATCAATGAAGAAAACTGTATTTCTCGGAGCAGTCGCAATGACACTCCTGGCAGCTTCATGCTCTCAGGAAGCTGACCAGCCTACACGAAACGATGCTATTACTTTCGGCGTCACGACCAATCTTGCTTCCCGTGCTGCAAACGCATATTGCAACACCAACCTCCCCGAGGATTTCAACTTCTCGGCCTTCTTCGCCGACGGTTCGGCTTACATCTCCAATGCCACCGCTGCCAAAGGTGAAGGTAGCGCATACACCGCCACGGGCTATTTCTGGCCCGAAAATGCCCTCAACTTCGTTGCCTGGAAGAACGGCAAGATGACCATCAACGAGGCCGGCGAACGCCAGTTCGTGGGCTTCTCCCCCGCTGCAAATGCCACCGAGATGCTTGACCTGCTCTATGCCGTCAAGAACGGAGTAAGCCGCACTCAGGTAGCCCTCAACTTCCGCCACGCCCTCAGCCAGATTGTTTTCAAGGCTCAGAACAACGCAACCGACGTCTTCGACATCGAAGTCAGCGAAGTCAAGGTAGGTCACCTCACGACAACCGGTACATACACATTCCCGACTGTAGACACAGACAATCAGAACTACGACGAGCACCAGGGTACCGGCGAAATCATGGAAGGGACAACCGGCAACTGGCAGCTCGATGCAGCGACCGCCGGCACCGGCGAATACACCTCCGCAGGTTTCGATGCCCTCAAATTAGGTTCTGAACCCGGCTTCATCACTCCCGTCAAGCATACCGGCGGCGTAGACTACACCATGATGCTCCTGCCGCAGACAGCCACCGCATGGGATCCCACAGTGAAAGGAGAAAACTATAACGGCGCTTACTTCATGCTCCACGTAACCATCAAAGACGTCCAGCACGACGGCAAACTCATCTACGAGGGTTGGACAGTAGTTCCCGCAGACATCAACTGGAAGCAGGGATACCGCTACACCTACACCTTCATCTTCGACAACAACGGCCACGGCGGTTACACTCCCACTCCCAACGACCCGAAGCCCATCCTCGCCGGCATCCAGATGAACCTCACTGTTGACGACTACATCGACGGCGACAACACCAACACCCCGATGGGTAAGTAAGAATCACCTTACCACTAAAAACTTAACTTTAATAACTAAAACAAATGAAAACTAAATTTTTGTTTGGAGCGGCAGCACTTGCAACACTTCTGACTGCCTGCTCGCAAGATGAAATCATCGACAGCCAGAAAGACGGCATCCGCTTCGGTATGACCACCGGCAACACCACGCGTGCCCTCCAGTCTTACTGTAACAACGTGAAGCCCGAACGCTTCAACGTAATCGCCACCAACGCCGGCACCACCGACCGTTACTTCACGACAGAAGCAACCCAGAGCGGCGCCAACTGGGTGGCCGACGGATACTTCTGGCCCGAGCAAGACCTTGACTTCACCGCTTACGTCAACGCCGGCAACACTTTCCACTGGGATAACGGACAGGGGCCCAAATTCGTGGACTTCCAGCCCGCGCAGGATGCCGCCAGCCAGGTGGACCTCCTCTATGCCAAGAAGCTCGGACAGAACCGCCAGGTAGTTGACCTCAACTTCCGCCACGCCCTCAGCCAGGTGGTTTTCAAAGCCGTGAACAACTCCACCACCGGCATGAAGGTGACCATCTCCGAAGTGCAGATCAACCACCTCAAAGGCCAGGGTACTTTCGAGTTCCCCACCGTAAACACCGACGCCAACTACGAGAACCACGATGACATCGTGAACGGCGAAGTCAACCTTCCCGGCCAGGGCACATGGACAAACGTCAGCGGTGACAACATGTACACCACCGGCAATTTCGGCGCCATCGAAGTGCTGAACACCCCGACCGACCTCACCTCTGTGAACCACGCCAAGGGTGCCGACCGTTCCCTCATCCTCCTGCCGCAGGAAGTGGAAGCATGGAAACCCGAAACCAACCAGGATGCCGGCGCTTACTTCAAGATGAAAGTGAAGTTCGAGAAAGACGGCAAAACCATCTATGACAACTACGCTTACATCCCCGTGAACATCTCCTGGAAGCAGGGCGTGCGCTACATCTACACCTTCACTTTCGCCGACGGCAACAACGGCGGTTGGACCGACCCCACAAACCCGGATCCCGTATTGAGCGCCATCTCCTTCAACGTTACCACCGACGACTTCGTTCCCGTTGAAGGCACAGACGTTCCGATGAACGGCGACAACGGCCAGGGCCAGCCCGAAGAAAAGACCTCTGTAATCACCCTTGACAACGGTGCAGACGCCGTTCCCGCCACTCAGACCCTAAACGGCAAAACTACCGGCGAAAACTGCCAGATAGTACTTCCCTCGGAGGCCCCGGTACGCGAAGGCTACGACTTCGGCGGCTGGTCAGACGGTAAAGGCAACGTTTATCAGACCGGCGAGACAGTAACACTCCCCGCAGGTGAAAACCTCACCCTCACCGCCGTCTGGACAAGCAAATATGTGGAATACACCGTTAGCTTCGACCTCGGCAAATATGGCACAGACCCTAATAACCATTTCACCACATACAAAGTAAAGGCTCTCAAAGGACAGGCTGCAACATTCACTGTTCCCGATTACGAGCCGGCACTCAGTTACCCCGATGGAGGCTATTACTGGGATGAATGGACACTCGACAGCGACTATGATGGTTCTGTGCTCAAATACGATGCACCCGAACCGAACTATATCTCACGCGGAGCCACAATTACCATCACAGGTAACACGACTCTGAAAGCAGTCTATAGAGAGACTTCCTCAGGTTCGTTTGTTGAAGGCGGAGAATCCCCCTGGGGTAAAAGAAGAAAATAACAGCCTCTTAAGTTTTTGACTTTATTACCAACACACTGAATTGGGAGGGTGTGAAATATCACCCTCTCGATTCCCAAAATAACCCACTTATTTTTACAATCATGAAAAAAATACTATTTGGATTCGCGATGGCAGCGGCAGCGACCTTTGCCACAGGGCTGACTTCATGCTCGAGCGATGACATTCTTGGCACCGAATCTAACGAAGAGGAGGTTACTTATTCTGTTATCGCCAACATCAGTCTTGCAGACGATGAGTCGCGTGCCGGTACAACTATTTCTTCTGCCGGAATCAAAACCATCTGGGAAGAAGGAGACAAGTTGTTGATTACCAGTATAGACGGCTCCCGCAACTTGGGTGTACTGGAAGCTAAAAACAAAAACGGCAACATCAATTTTGTTGGCAACATCAAAGCCCGCCCGTCAGATACTGAAGCACATATCTACTACCTCGGCGAGAGCATGAAGAATCAGGACATGTCAGGTCTGCGTAATGAAATAACCCTTGACCTTTCAAACCACGGCGGCCTCATCGACAACTACAATGACTTCAACGTGCAGCATACAACTTCTCCCCTTAAGAGAGAAGGTAACAATATTAACATCGAGGGTAAGCTCAAATGTGTGCTTGCAGCAGCAAAGTTCTATCTCCATCTTCCCGAAGGTGTCACCGCAACTGAGGAGGATATTATCATCTCCGGTGCTAATATCAAGAACAGTGTGAAACTTAACTTCGCAGACGCAACTCTGAGCGACCAAGCCGATGGCCCTATGACAGTGGCTAAAGCAGACTGGACAGTTGGAGAAGCTAACGAAGGTGAAATGTATCTTTCATTCGTCCCCACTGACAACGCAGTTACCCAATTTGCCATTACAATCAACGGCAAAGAGTACAAAGCCGCTATCGAACCGCACAATTATCTTGCAGGCGTAACTTTCTCCGGTGGTTCTGCTCACGGCAAGGACGTTTACTTCGTAGAGGGCGAGGGCGACGACTGGCGCCTTATTTATGACTATCAGGACGGCCGCGAAAACACGGTCGTGACCGGAACTTCATGGAGCAACTATTACAACTTCACAGTTATGGCCGACCCGACACGCGACGGTTACAATTTCCTCGGTTGGTCAGAGTCTGCCAACGGCACTCCTACTATCTTTGCAGGCCAGCAGATCACACTCAACCGCCCCGATGTCACCAGAACCCTTTATGCTATCTGGGAAGGCAAAACATACACACTCCACTACGTGGTGGACGGTGTAGAGAAAGGATATGGTGAACATAAGAATACTACGACTCCCTGGATTTTCTATCCGTCACAAGATGTTGATACACCGGTCAAAGCGGGTTACACATTCCTCGGCTGGGCTGACAGCGCAAGTGCTACCGCCGCCGATTATCAGCACAACGGTTCTATCAACCTGACACCTGCCGTTACGGAGAAGACCGTTTACGCCGTATTTAAAAAGAACGGCACAAGCGGCAACGTGACTGTTCCCGGCTCAGAGGGCGTCGGCTACTAATCAAAACTCCCAACTAAAAAAGGAATTAACATGAACAAGAAATATATATACGGCCTTTCCGCCCTGATGCTGGTGTCGGGTATGTTCACCATGACCTCGTGCCAGAGCGAAGAAGACCTAATCGGCGGAGGTCAAAAAGTGATGCTCACTATCTCCGCTGACAAGCAGGAGGAGGCAACCCGCACGCAGTTTACCCCCAGTGGCAAGGACCTTAACAGCGTATGGACCGCCGGCGACCAGTTGCTTATCACAACACACTCAGGCATTGCCGGAGTCGTGACTCTCTCTTCCGGTGCAGGCACTGCGTCCGGCGTATTCAAAGGTGAAGTCACCCTCTCTGACAACGGTGAAGATGAAATAGCTCTTTTTTATCTCGGCAAGGGAGTAGATCCTGCCAACGTTAAAGATAAAAAATATATCATTGACCTCTCATCGCAAACCGACAACCTCGAAGGTCTCGCCGAGAAAGACTTCCTCGCCACTACAACCCTGGTTAAGAATATGAACGGCACGGCGACTGCTTCAGTAGCAATGAATCGTCTGGTAGATGAAGCATACTTCACTCTCGAGCTTCCCGACGGGCTCACACTTGGTGAAGGCGATGTTGTCACCATTTCAGGAGACAACATGAAAGTTGGCCGTCCTATAAACCTTAGCAAAACCGTAGGTGATGTTTGGGGCTGGGACAACACTGCCGACAATCAGGTAACAGGAAACATTACGGTAACGAAGACTTCGGAGATGGGCAACGCGCTCTATTTCACCATGCATGGCAATCAGACCATAGCTCCGACCTTCACGGTAACAAAAGACGGCTATCGCTATACCGGCACTATGGACACAGCCCATACCTGGAACGGCAGCGAGTTCGTAAACAACAACGGCGAACCCATCGCCGTCACCAACTGGACGAAAGAAGAACTTCCCACCGACCCGGGAGACTTCTCAAATTGGGGTATTCCTGATGGAGAGCCTGCATTTACAGATAATGGTTCACGCACACCTACAGCTGATTCAGGTGAAGTAGGCTGGGTATATAACCAACGGTTGTCTTTTATTAAGAACTGCTGGTTCAATCCTATTACATTTACCAAAAACGGTGGTGTTGACGGTTACCTGTACTCTACACAAGTAGCAATGCCGAGTTATTTCCAGTGGGGCCGCTGGTTAGGATTCCCGCTTGAAATTGGCGTTGCACCGGTCCTTACTTACAACGGAAATATAAACGACGACTATCCTGCATATATGGCTAGTAGTCTTTTCCCGGTTTGCCTTGACCCTGAAGTAAGTTATTCAAAATTCCATTACACTATCAGTAATATGGAAGCGATTTATTCTCGAATCCATAATACTATTTGGTCAAATTGGACTGTAGAAAAAAGCAAAAATGCAGCTTCTGTATGGGGTATCGATGCATCTGCTTCATCAACCACTACTTTAGACTACGTAGTAGGTGGATATAAAACTAATTGCAATTGGACCGACAGAAGCGGCAATCCCTGTCCTGACGGGTATCGTCTGCCTACCAAAGATGAACTGGCATTCTTGACTACTACACAAACGAACTTCAGCAGCCACGCTGAAATCAAAACTTCAACATCCGGCCAGAAATATGCCGTTCGATGGGAAGTGGTCAATATTAATGTGGATCAGGACTATGTAAGCAATGTTGAATTCATTGCAAATGAATATAACATTTCTAATAACATTACTTCTTCAAACTCCATTCCCGCACTGAAAATTACTTCATTCCCGGTTGATAATAGTGTTACTTCAATTTCCGCATCAGATTCTCGATTTAATTCTCAGGGAAGTTCAATTGTTATTGGAGCATACGGAACACTTGCTAATAACGGATGTATCAACTTCTTTGGTGCACGTGGCTTGATTTGGGGTAGCGAATCGACACAATATGCCTCTACTTACACAGGCTATGCCGGTGTTGCACTGGAAGTAAGATTTAGCAATGGTCAAGTTTCCAAAGTTGCTTTACGAGCCATGGACCGTGCCCAGGGATGTAACATTATCCCCGTTCGTGATACTAAGGCCAAAGGTTCTACCTTGACTCCTTGGTGGCCCTATAACATGATTGGCAACGAATAATTCCTTACCGTTCTGCGGTTGAAAGGCCGCCGGACGTTTACCCTCAATTCGTCGGGTGATAGCTCGCCCGGCGAATACAAAAGCAGTCCGGGAGGATAGCGGGGTTCTGCCTTAGTTGGAAGCATAATACGGCAATTCATTGCCAATTGTGGATTTTATAAATATAGGCGACCTGTTGCCGATTGTGGACTATAAGAGGCAACTCGTTACCGATTGTGGATTATTTGTTTAAGTTATGGACTTTAAAATAGAGATTATGTGAAAAACTGTGAGGCGCCACCCGTCGCCGGGGCGTGAACCCATTTATCCATAAGCCGGTAGCTCCGGCTTATGGATGCAAATTACTACTATCCCCTTTATAAACAACTAATTTTTAGACATGAAATCGAAATACTTACATCTACTGGCCTCCGGAGCCGCCGTCACCGCCCTTGCGGCGGTGCTTCCGCTCGGCCTGAGCTCTTGCAGTAACGACGATTTGGATTCTCCCGGCGGACGTTCTGCCTCCATGACGCTTACCGTAGCAAAAGGTGATATAGACAACACCCGCACACAACTGCGCGAGGAAAACGGCTCGCTCGTAGCATCATGGACCGCCGGGGAGAACCCCGACCGCCTGTTAGTGGCCGATGCCTCGGGCCGTCGGCTCGGTTTCCTCACATTGACCTCCATCGACCCGCAGGACGCCTCCGTAGCGACTTTCAACGGAAATCTCGACAACCTTTCGGACGACGACACGCAGCAACTGCGCCTCTTCTACCTCGGCACGAAGGCCGACGCCACCACCGCCACGGCACCGCTGACGCTCGGCTATGCCGACCAGCCGGGAACGATGGAGTCGCTGACCGACGCCGACCTGCTCACCGGCGAAGTGACCGCCACGCTGCAAGGTACCGTCATCGCGGCCAACGACCGCGCCGTGCTCGAAAGGAAAGTGGCCCACGCGCACTTCAAGCTCAACCTCCCGGTCACCGCCACAGAGCCGATGACCGTAACCATAACCGGCGATAACGTCAAGAACAGCATCGTGATGGACAGCTTCAACGGCGACTTCCAGACCACCGACGGCCCCATCACCGTGACCGCCACGGCAGAGGGCGACTTCTACATGACGGTTGTTCCGGCCGACGCCGTGACGCTGAATTTCACCACCTCGACAGGCGGCAAGAGCTACCGCGGCACATTGCCGGCACGCAACTGGAACAACCAGGAATACGTACGCGCCGGTGAAGATGACGGCGTGGCCATCACGATGACAGAATACAGCGACCCGTACGCCGAATACGCCGACGAAGACCCGCGCAACCCGCTCCACAAATTCGCCAAATACAACCTGACCCGCTCTGCCGACCAGTCGGTTGATAACATATTCGTCACCAGCGAGACAAACAACGGCGCACTATACCAATGGGGCCGTAATTACGGATATGAGGATGTTGCGCGCTCCCACGGCTCTGTCGAAAGCGCGACAGATTTCATCAATTGGGAAGATGCTTTCGGCGACCTTTCCCAGGCATCCGGCAGCGATCAACGCTATTGGGATTTCTATGTGTACTCACAGAACGGCGAAGGATATTACACAGGAACAGGGGGGCGTAGCAACGGTTACTATTTAGTCCTTGACGAACCTAAATACTATTCTTCAATAGCCGACATGAAAGAACACCCCACAAAATTCTTCATGGACGGCCGCTATAATTTAGGTCAGTATGTCGGCAATTTAGGTGGCTATTTATTCAGCACATGCAATCCTGACTATTGGGTATGGACGGAAGACGGCGGTTCGACGTGGACACAACGTGCTGAAAAATGCGGATACGCTTCCGGCGTATGCCCGGACGGGTGGCGTATGCCTACTAAAGAAGATTTTGAGGCAATCGCACCCTACGAGACTATCAACGACACTCAAAAACTTGCCGCACTCCTTTTAAACCACTCTGAACTTCGACAGACAAAATCGGGCGTACGCTATGTTATCAAATGGTTCTATCGTGCCAAATACCTTGAAATAAAGGCAATAGTCGTTGACTCCGATTTCCAGAACTCGCAGAAAGATGATATCGTTTGGGAAAACAACCCCGATGTGGTAACACGTTTCTTCCCCTATACTGGTGCAATCGATGCAAACGGCGGTTATGATGGACTTGACGATCAAGATATGGCATATCCCTATCATCCCGGAGTTCCGGATGCAGGTGTATTCGGTTATCTGAATGTACAGATTGGAGTAGGAGGCAACGTCGGCAACGGGTTCGGTTGTTATTGGATGGAAGATAAAGGATATGCTTTCAAGTTTACTGCATCCGAGATTACCGGTGCAAGCACGTCTTATCTCAAGCTTGACAGCGCAGACCCGGTTTCCGCCTACGCCATCCGCCCGGTGATGGACCTCTGATTTTGCTACACAAGCATTTTACCTTCACATAATGAAACTTAAGAATTTCTATTTCACGGGAGCGCTGGCGGCTTTGGCCGTCGGCCTCCCTTCTTGCTCTTCCGACGACTTCGGCGGCCCGCAGTCGCGCAAAGTCCCGATGACAGTCACTATTCAGAAGAGCGATGACAACACGCGTGCACAACTACTCCCCGACGGCGGCGACCTCAGTTGCGTTTGGCAATCCGGCGACGTGCTGACCGTGGCCACCGGCGGCAAAGCTATCGGTACACTCAGATGCAAACTTCCCGAAGGGGAAACCGCCGCCACCGCCACTTTCAGCGGCGAGGTGGAAATAGCCGGCGACGGAGAGCGGGAGTTCTCTTTCTTCTACTTCGGGAAGGAAATCCCGGCGGCAGACGGCGAGACCCGCGAGTTCTCGTTGGCGCAGCAGGAAGGGACCCTCGCGTCGCTCAACGGCAAGGATTTCCTCACGGCGACAAAAGCCGTTACCGTCGACGAAGAGAATGTCATAGCCGAGACCGTGACCATGGAGCGCCATACCTCCTTCGGCCGTTTCCACCTGTCGTTGCCCGACGGCGTGGCTTATAACGGCGAGGCTATAACCGTCACCGGCACTAAACTTCCCACAATGGCGACGGTGACCATGGCCAACGCGGTGACCTTCAGCGGCGACGGAAGCATAGTGACGCACGCCGATGCCAACGGCGACTTCTACCTCGCCATACTCCCCAACCCGAAGGAGGGTATGACCACCGACCTCGCTTTCTCCACCGAAATAGACGGCACCACCTATACGGCCACTCTCGGCAACCATTCGTGGAAAGCCGGAGAATACGTGCGCACAGATAACGGCGACGGCACTTTCGGAGGCGTAGCCGTAGAATTTACTGCCGGACAGGGCGGCGACTACGACCTCACCGGCCCCGTCTTTGAGGTCAACGGCAAGAAGTTCCGTTTCCTCAAAGCCAACCTTGCCTATAACGTGGACAGCAAAGAGTGGTACCTGCTCGACGAGCAGTGGTCGTTCCTCTGCAAGAAAGGGTGGGCATACGCCAACGGCTCGTATTACGGACCAAAAGAGTCGGACATCGACCTCTTCGGCTTCGGTTGCACCGGCCTGTTCTTCTCCTATTATAACAGCGTGCTCCACACCCCGACGCAGTTCGACGAGCAAGTCAACGCACCGGAATACTTCATCCAGAAGACCCTCTACGCCGGGCAGAGCATAGACGGCAAACAGCAGGGCTATTATTACCCGACACAGAACGCCACCTGCAACGAAGGCTACACGGGCAGCAACCTGCAGCCCCACGGCATACAGGACTTCACGATGGACTGGGGCACGGCTTACGGCCGGCAAGTGAACAACAGCGGCCATTACTACACGTTGCTCTCGGACGAATGGTCGGCGTTGCAGCAGAAATACTTCATGTGCGGCGCCACCATCACCGACATCGCCAACCCCAACAACGGCAACAAGAAGGGACTTTACGGCTGTATGCTGCTCAACGTAACCAACAAAGCGGAGGCCACCGCATTGCTCAAGCAATACGGCGCCACCGTAAGCTCCTCGCTGAGCGACAACCTCGGCTTTACCGGCACCAATTACCGGGATTTCAATTATGACTACGTTAAGCTGACACAGGCCCAGTTCAAGGAACTGGAGAAAGCCGGCGCAGTAGTCTTCCTTCCCGAGGCCGGGCACACCTCCGTCTCCACTTCCTATACCAAGACCGACGGTTACTACTGGACGGCGACGGCCGGACAGGCTTACACAGCCACCATATTCCGTTTCGACGGCAACTCCTCGCCCAAGGTCTTCAAGCTCGACTCCCAATCCTCGCGCATATTCGGCTGCGCAGTGCGCCTCGTCAAAGAGGTGAAGTAACCTGCGTACATGTATATCAGGCACAGAAAATATTTGTGCGATTTATTGTAGTCCGAATTGCGTAGCGCCTCCTGGCGGAGGCGCTACGCAACCCATATAACGGCAAACTCTTAGAATTATAATTTATAGTAGGCGCAATAAGTAAATCGTACATTTTTGGAGAAGGAAGTTTCGGAAGTAGAAACATAATATTTTTTACACTTACGGGAAACAATTTTTGCGGTAAACCACGTTATATAAGCGAGTGCCGACAATATGACACTCTGATGAAGATAACCCAAACTACAATCTTACATGGCAAAAATAACCGAAACGCACAAAAGTATGGCCCACGGCATTCTGCTGATAGCCCTGTTTGCCTGTGCAGCTTTCTACATCGGAGAAATCCAGTTCCTTAAGGATATCTCCTTCTCCCCGATGATTATCGGAATCATTTTAGGTATGCTTTACGCCAACTCGTTGCGCAACAACCTTCCCGAGACGTGGGTTCCCGGCATACAGTTCTGCTCCAAGAAGCTGTTGCGCCTCGGCATCATCCTCTACGGCTTCCGCCTGACGCTCACCGACATCTTCGAGGTGGGGGTCTCGGCCATCGTCATCGACGCCATCGTGGTGACCGTCACCATCTTAGGGGGCGTGTGGATAGGGCGACTGCTGAAGATGGACAAGGAGACGGCGCTGCTGACGTCGGTCGGCAGCGGCATCTGCGGCGCGGCGGCCGTGCTCGGCGCCGAAAGCACCATCCGCACACAGCCCTACAAGACGGCAGTGGCCGTGGCTACCGTAGTGATTTTCGGTACCATATCGATGTTCCTTTACCCGATACTCTACAACTCCGGAATGCTCGGGCTCTCGCCGCAGGAGATGGGTATCTACACCGGGTCGACGCTCCATGAGGTTGCGCACGCCGTAGGCGCCGGCAACGCTATGGGCGAACAGGTGGGCGGCGTGTCGGTCATCGTGAAGATGATACGCGTGATGCTGCTCGTGCCGGTTCTGCTGGTGCTCGCCGTCTGGGCCGCGCGCCGCGTCAAGACGGCCGGAGTCGAGGGCGGCGAGGCCAAAGGTAAGATCGCAATCCCCTGGTTCGCGATTCTCTTCCTTGTGGTCATCTGCTTCAATTCGCTCAACCTGCTTCCGGAAGTATTCGTGGACGCCATCAACTACTTCGACACCTTCCTGCTGACCATGGCCATGGCGGCACTCGGCGCCGAGACGAGCATCGAGAAGTTCAAGAAAGCCGGCGCCAAGCCCTTCATCCTGGCGCTCGTGCTCGACGTGTGGCTCATAGGCGGCGGCTACCTGCTGGCCCGCTACCTCGCCCCGGCAATGCTCTAAGCCACCATAAACCGACTGAATCCACCTCCGGCGGCGCTAAAAATCGCGCTTCGCCGGAGGCGTTTTTGTCGTGTGGATTTTATTTTGTAACTTTGCAGTCTAAATCCATACCATCATGAAGATAATCGACGGAAAAGCAACATCAGCGGCCCTGAAAGCCGAAATAGCAGCCGAAGTGGCCGCAATGAGCGCCCGCGGCGAAAGAGCACCATTCCTTGCTGCAATCCTCGTGGGCCACGACGGCGGCAGCGAAACTTATATGGCCAACAAGGTGAAGGCCTGCCAGGCCTGCGGCTTCGGAAGTTCACTCATCCGCTTTGACGAGGATGTCTCCGAAGAACGCCTCATCGCCGAGATAGACCGCCTCAACAAAGACCCGGAAGTTGACGGCTTTATAGTACAGCTGCCCCTGCCGCGCCACATCGACGAGCAGAAGGTAATCGAAGCCATCGACCCGCGCAAGGACGTGGACGGTTTCCACCCCATCAACGTCGGCCGTCTCGCCATCGGCCTCCCCTGCTTCCGCTCCGCCACTCCGGCCGGCATCCTCGAGCTGCTGGACCGCTACGGCATCGAGACCAGAGGTAAACACGCCGTGGTGCTCGGCCGCAGCAACATCGTGGGCAAACCGGTAGCATCCATGCTCATGCAGAAGGCCCAACCCGGCGACTGCACCGTCACCGTCTGCCACTCCTCCACCAGAAACCTCAAGGAGATAGCCGCCGGCGCCGACATCCTCATCGCCGCGCTCGGACGACCAGGTTTCGTTACCGAAGATATGGTGAAGCCTGGCGCAGTAATCATCGACGTGGGAACAACGCTCGTCGACGACCCCACGCGCAAGAGCGGCAAGCGCCTCAGCGGAGACGTGGATTTCGATAATGTGGCCGAGAAATGCTCCTACATCACCCCGGTGCCCGGCGGCGTGGGTCCCATGACCATCGCCATGCTGATGAAGAATACGCTCCTGGCCCGCAAAGGCAAAGTTTACTAAGCCACAATAGAATCATGCGACCAATAAGCTCCTCGATGAAATATGCTGCACTTTCGCTGGGGATGATTTGTCTCTCGGTGCTCTCCTCCTGCGGGGCAAAGGGTATTTCAAGGACATCGGACTCTGCGACGGCCTCGCAATCGGAAATCGCCAAAGCCGACACCATCAACCTCCTCTTCGCCGGCGATGCCATGCAGCACGGTCCGCAACTGAAAGCCGCCCTCGCGGCTGGTGCCGGCAAGGATTACAATTACGACGACTGTTTCACCCTCATAGCCCCGGAGGTGAAGGCCGCCGACTATGCCGTGGTAAACCTCGAAGTGCCCCTCGGGGGCGGCCCCGAATACCGCGGTTACCCTAACTTCTCGTGCCCCGACAACTACGCCATAGCGCTGCGCGAGGCCGGGTTCGACATGATGCTCACGGCCAACAACCACTGTATGGACTCAGGAGCGAAGGCCGCCAAACGCACATGCTCCGCCCTCGACCAACTGAAATTAGACCACATAGGCACTTACGCCGATTCCACCGAGAGCGCGCGCCGTATCCCCTTCGTCAGGGACATCAAAGGGGTTAAGGTAGGCTTCCTCAACTATACCTACGGCACCAACGGCATACCGGTGACCGGTGGCGTCGACGTTGCCATCATTGACCGCGACCGCATAGCCCGCGAAATAAAGAAAACCCGCGATGCCGGCGCGGAACTGCTCGTAGTGACCCTGCACTGGGGCGTGGAATACAACCAGATAGAAAACCGGACACAGCGCGAGCTGGCGCAGTTTATAGCCGACAACGGCGCGGACCTCATCATCGGCGCGCACCCCCACGTGGTGCAGCCCATGAAAGTGGTGCACAACGCCCGAGAGAACAAGGATGTGCTCATCGTCTACTCACTGGGCAACTTCCTCTCGAACATGAACGACACCAACTGCCGCGGCGGCGCGCTGGTGCGCACACGCATGGTGCGCGGCCGCGACGGCAAGATGCGTTTCGACCATGCCGACTACGATACCTTCTTCACCGCCAAGCCGGAAGGTTCGAACAAGAACTATCGCGTGGTGCCCGCATGGATGCCCGAACTCATCCCGGCAGGACAGAAGGCCACCTATAACCGTTTCGAACAGTCGGCGCAGAAAATTTTTGACGAAAACAACGTAAACGTCTCAAGACGACACAAATGATTCAGACCCACAATTTAGGAATACAATTCGGTAAAAGAACACTCTTCCAGGACGTAAACCTGACATTCAACAAAGGGAACTGCTACGGCATCATCGGTGCCAACGGAGCCGGCAAGTCTACGCTAATGCGCATGCTCTCGGGCCAGCTGTCCCCTACCCACGGCACCGTGACCTTCGGCCCCGGCGAACGACTCTCGGTCCTCTCGCAGGACCACTTCGAGTTTGACGAATGCACCGTCATCGAAACCGTGCTCCGCGGCCACACCGTGCTTTGGGACATCATGCAGGAGAAAGACGCCATCTACGCCAAGCCCGATTTCTCGGACGCCGACGGCATCCGAGCCGCCGAACTCGAGGAGAAATTCGCCGAGCACGAAGGCTGGAACGCCGAAAGCGACGCCGCCGCCCTCCTCTCAGGCCTCGGGATCAAGGAAGACCGCCACTATATGCTCATGAAGGACATGAGCGCCAACGAGAAGGTGCGCGTGCTTCTGGCCAAGGCTCTCTTCGGCAACCCGGACAACCTGCTGCTCGACGAACCCACCAACGACCTTGACCTCGAAACCGTGGCATGGCTCGAAAACTATCTGGCCAACTTCGAGAACACCGTGCTCGTGGTGAGCCACGACCGCCACTTCCTCGATGCCGTCTCCACGCATACCCTCGACATCGACTATAACAAAATAACCCTCTTCGCCGGCAACTACAGCTTCTGGTATCAGTCGTCACAGCTCGCCCTGCGCCAGCAGCAGGCCGCCAACAAGAAGGCCGAGGAGAAGCGCAAGGAACTCCTCGAATTCATACGCCGTTTCTCCGCAAACGTGGCCAAGTCGAAACAGACCACTTCGCGTAAGAAGATGCTCGAAAAGCTCAACGTCGAGGAAATCCAGCCCTCCACTCGACGCTATCCCGGCATCATCTTTACCCCGGCACGCGAGGTGGGCAACAAGATTCTCGAAGTCAAGGGTCTCACCGCCTCCGTCGACGGCGAAGTGCTTTTCAAGGATGTGAATTTCCAGATTGAAAAAGGGGACAAGGTGGCGTTCCTGAGCCGTGACCCGCGCGCCATGACCGCCCTCTTCGAAATCATCAACGGCAACCGCAAACCCGATGCCGGCGATTACGAATGGGGACAGACCATCACCAAATCATACTTGCCGCTCGACAACGGCTCCTTCTTCGAGACCGACCTCAACCTCGTGGACTGGCTCTGCCAGTGGTCCAACGATTCATCGGAAATCTATCTGAAAGGGTTCCTCGGGAAGATGCTTTTCTCCGGCGAGGATGTGCTCAAAAAAGCATCGGTGCTCTCCGGCGGCGAGAAGATACGCTGCATGATAGCCCGCATGATGCTCACCGACGCCAACACGCTGGTGCTCGACTCACCGACGAACCACCTCGACCTCGAATCAATCCAGGCGTTCAACAACACGCTGCAGAATTTCAAGGGCATCGTGCTCATGTCGAGCCACGACCACGAGTTCATACAGACCGTCTGCAACCGCATCATCGAGCTGACGCCCAACGGCATCATCGACAAGATGATGGAATATGACGACTACGTTACCGACGAGAAAGTGGCCGCCGCCCGCGAGCGCCTCTACCCCGCCGAAACCAACTGATAACCCATGCGGCCGGGCATCCTCCCGTAAGTTGCCGCCGCGACTAAATTTCTGAAAAATCATGGTAAAACATATAGTAATGTTCCGCCTCAACGGGACACCCGAAGAACGCCTTGCCGTGTCGCGCCGATTCAAGGACGCCCTGATGGCATTGCCTGAAAAAATAGACGTACTGCAATCGATGGAAGTAGGCATCAACGAAAATCCGTCCGAAGACTGGGACGTGGTCCTGACAGCCGTTGTGCCCGGGATGGCCGACGTCGAGACCTACGCCAAGCACCCGGACCACGTAGCGGCGGCCGCCATAGTAGGCCCGCACAAAGCCGCCCGCGCCTGTGTGGACTACCCCTGCTAAGAGAAAACGAAAAGAAACCATAAGGACGCCATGAGGGACGTCCTTATTTCATATATACCCCCGCGAACTGCAAACCAATGACAAACCGCGCAGCCAAGGGGGCGGAGGCCTCCAGGCCTCCGTAAAGTACTGAAAGCCGGTATTTACAGGATTTGTCACACAACCTATCGTCTGCTCTTCACGGAGGCCTGGAGGCCTCCGCCCCCTTGGCTACGCAGTCGGCTTTTGGCTTTTGTGCACGAAAAAATCCGCGGCGCGGGTTGGCGCTGCGGATTTTTTGGGGTTGCTCCTTTTTGCTCTTTTATTTTGGGAGTGTGCATTGCCATTGCCAGGCGTTCTTCATGGTCTGGTCGATTGGCACTTCGGCTTTCCAGCCGAGAACTTCGTTGGCTTTCTTGGGGTCGGCCCAGATTTTCTCTATGTCGCCGGCACGGCGCGGCCCTATCTTATAAGGTATGTCTACGCCGGTGGATTTCTTGAAAGCGGCGATGAGTTCGAGTACCGAGACGCCGCAACCTGTGCCGAGGTTGAAGATTTCGATGGCGTCGGTGTCATTGCGGTCGAGCATACGGCGCATGGCGATGACGTGGGCTTTTGCGAGGTCTACGACGTCGATGTAGTCACGGATGCAGCTGCCGTCGGGGGTGTTGTAGTCGTCACCGAAGACGGTGAGCATGGGACGGATGCCGGCGGCTGCCTGCGTCATATAGGGGACGAGGTTGCCGGGAACGCCGATGGGGAGTTCGCCGATTTTGCCGCTGGGATGCGCACCGATGGGGTTAAAATAGCGCAGTATGATGCTCTTGACGGGAGCGCCGGAGGCTATGTAGTCGGTGATTATCTCTTCGGAAATCTGTTTGGTGTTGCCGTAAGGTGAGGTAGCAGGTTTGATAGGCGCCGTCTCGTCGATGGGGTTCTTGTCAGGCTCGCCGTAGACTGTGCAGGAGGAGGAGAAGACGATTCCCTTGACGCCGAACCCGGGCATGAGGTCAAGCAGGTTGATTAGAGTCGCGAGGTTGTTGCGGTAATAGAGCAGCGGTTTCTGCACCGATTCGCCGACGGCCTTGGAGGCGGCGAAGTTGATGATCCCCTGTATGCCGGGGTTCTGGGTGAAGAGGCGGCGCAGGTCTTCGATGTTGTTGCAGTCCCCCTTGAAGAACACGGGGCGCACGCCGGTGATGGCTTCGATGCCGTCGAGAACCTCTATGTTGGAGTTGGAGAGGTTGTCGATGATAACTACTTCGTAGCCGGATTCGATGAGTTCGACGGCGGTGTGCGAACCGATGTAACCGGTACCGCCGGTTACCAGAATTTTCTGTGCCATAGTATGACTATATTATTAAGGTTCAAAACAGTTTCGCGGGATAGAGGCCTTCTTCTGTGAGACGGCGGAACTGCGCCACGGTGGCGGGACGGTCGGCGGCGTATGTCACGCCGAACCAGCGCGAGGGCGTCTTTTCCACCTTGAGAGTGGCGAGGCCTTTCTCTATCATTTCGTTGACCACGGAGGGGATGTAGAACTCCGACTTGAGTTCGCGGCCGTTGTCGCGCAGAAAGTCGCGGAACGACTTTTCGGAGTAGTCGAAATAGTCGGGCGTGAATCCCCACATGTTCATGGAGACGGCGGCGCCTTCGGGGAAGTCAACCTCTTTGCCGTCAACCACTTGGATGAGCCGTCCGTCCTTGCGTTCGATGCCGTGGCACTCCTTGACGTCGGTTAGGTAGCCTTCGGGGGAAACGTGGCAGAGGCCGCGCGACACGCCGCCGTTCTCGCTCAGAGTATTATCGATGTTGAATCCTACCAGGCAGTATTCCCCTTTCTTGCCTTCCACGCTGCCCAGGAAATCGGCGAGCACCTTGAAGCTTTCCGGACCGTAGTAGTCGTCGGCGTTGATGACGGCGAAGGGTTCTTTGATGACGTCTTTACCCATGAGGACGGCGTGGTTGGTGCCCCAGGGTTTGCTGCGTTCGGGGTTGATTTCGAAACCTTCGGGAATCTTGTCCACGCTCTGGTAAACGACCTCTACCGGCACGTGGCCCTCATATTTTTTGAGCACTTTCTCGCGGAACTCGTCCTCGAAGTCTTTACGGATAACGAACACTATTTTGCCGAAGCCGGCGCGCAGTGCGTCGAAAACGGAGTAGTCCATTATGGTTTCGCCGGCAGGGCCGACGCCGTCAAGCTGTTTGAGGCCGCCGTAGCGGCTGCCCATGCCGGCGGCAAGGATAAATAAGGTAGGTTTCATATCTTTGTTATTTTTTACGTATGTTCATCATTATAGTCAGCAACAGGTCGAAGCACACTATCTTGGAGTTGGCGTTGCGCAGTATGTCCTCGCGCGCTTGGCCGACAGCCTGCGACATTTGCCGTATGTTAGCGCTGTTGACGAATGGCGAGAAACGGGAACTGAAGGTTTCTTCCGGCTCCGAAAGCATGGTTAGCTCCGGGCGGTGGAGGTTGTAGACGAAATTCTCACGAAGCATGGCGTCGGTGTAGCTCAGAAAGCGTGCCGCCTTGTCGCGCCCCATTGCGGCCACCGCCTCCGACTGCTTTCTGAGGTCGGGCATCTTGCACGAATATGCCGAGCGCATTATGTCCTGGAAAAGGTTGCGGAACTCTGCCGCCTCCACGTGGCTGTCCACACTTTCGAGGGCTCGGCCGGGACTCCCTTCGGCCAGACGCGCCACGGCGGTAGCGCCTACCGCGTCAAGCCCTTTTTCACTTTCGAGATAAGAGGAAATCAGGGCGTCGGGGAGCGGACGGAAATGCACCTGCTGAGTGCGCGAAAAGATGGTGGGTAGTATCTTGCCCGGCTCGTTGCTAACGAGCAGAAAGATGGTGTCGGGGTAGGGTTCCTCTATGATTTTCAGCAACTTATTGGAGGTATCGGCGTTCATGCGCTCGGGGAGCCAGATGACGCACACCTTGTAGCGGGCGCTGTAGGTTGAGAGCGAAAGGTGGTGAAGGATGCGGGCACTCTCGGTAACGTAGATTGTCAGCTGCGAGTTGCCGGCGTTCACGACCTCCATCCAGCGGTTGTAGGGCATGTAAGGGTAATCGGCGAGGAATGAGCGCCATTCCGGGAGGAAATCATCGCAGATTTCCTTCTTGTCGGCTTTGCGCTTGATTATAGGGAAGACATACTGAATGTCCGGAAAGTTTAGCGCAGCCGCCTGGCGACAGGCCGGGCAACGGCCGCATGAGTCGCCCCCGGAGGGATTCTCGCAGGCCAGATATTGCGCGAAGGCACGCGCCATCTGCATCTTGCCCAGTCCGGGGCGCCCCGAAAACAGCAGGGCGTGCGGTATGCGCCCGGTAGAGACCATCTGCCTTAACCTCTCTTTTACCTCTTCGTGACCTATTACATCTGAAAATTTCATTGCAACCACAAAGTTAATAATAAATTCGGTTTTTCGCAATATATTACTCCACTTTTTATTTTCCCGATACGCTTTTTAACGGCGAAACTTGCGGGAATCGGAATTTTTCACTACTTTTGCTGTACTTATGAATACTTTTTTAGCAGCCATAGCCAAGGGGTACGCCCGGCGCTACAACAAAGAAATGTCGCGACTCTGCTTCGTCTTCCCCGGACGGCGAAGCGCCACCTTTTTCCTCAAACACCTAAAGGAGGAATCCGGCAACCATCCTATCATCGCTCCCCGCACCTGCACCATCGAGGAGCTGATGTGCCGACTCTCCGGCACCATTGCCGACAACCGCATCGACCTCCTGTTCCTGCTCTACGACTGCTACCGCGAAGTGCTCCGCGAGAAAGGCATCACCGACAAAACGGCCGATTTCGACCTGTTCCGCTCCTGGGGCGAGACGGTGCTATCCGACTTCAGCGACGTGGACAACCATCTCGCCGACCCCGACCAGCTCTTCAAGAACGTGGCCGACTACAACGAAATAAGCACCGACTACCTCACCGACGAGCAAAAGGAGGTGATGGAGAAGTATTTCGGCATCGAAATTCCCGATGCCATAGAGAGTTCGGGACGTTTCTGGAAGAATTTCCGCAAAGGGGACGCGGGCGGCTCCGACGGCATCGGAGCGTCACGCCTGCACGAGCGTTTCCTGTACCTATGGCAACTTCTCGCACCTATCTACCGCAAATTCAACGAGCGGCTCCGCGCCGAAGGCCTCTCCTACCCCGGCATGGCAGCACGCACCGCACTGGAGCGCCTCAAAAGCGAAGGCGAAGCACTGCTGCCCGACGACAAATATGTATTCGTAGGCTTCAATGTGCTGACCTCGGCCGAATGGCATCTCTTCGCAGAGATGTCAAAAATGAAGAGCCGTCTGCCGGGACACGACGAGCCAATGGCCGACTTCGTGTGGGACCTAAACGGCGAGCCGATGGCCGACACCCAGAACAGCGCCGCGATATTCGTAAAGCGCGACGTCAAGGCTTTCAACAAGCCGGCATGGCTCGACCTCGCCGGGGCCAACACCCGCGGAGTTCCCGGCAAAATCACCGTAATATCCTCGCCATCAAATGCTTTCCAGGTCAAGATAGTGGGTACGGAACTGCAAAAGTTGCACAAAGCCCGCGAGCAGAAAGAGTTCGATGAAGCGGAGATAGCCGTAGTGCTTCCCGACGAGAACCTGCTGTTGCCGTTATTGCACTCACTGCCGAAGACCATCGACCGTGTGAACCTGACGATGGGTTGCTCGCTGCGCTACACGCCGTGCGTCTCGTTCGTGCACCTGCTGTCGCGTCTACATGCCAGGGCACGGCATTCCGGCGCCGGCGTATTCTTCTTCGAGGATGTAGACGCCGTTCTCTCCCACCCCTTCGCGGCACTACTGCTCGGCAACGACAAAGTCGACAAACTAAAAAAGAGCCTCAAGCGCCACCGCGCTTATATCGGAGCAGACCGCCTGCACGTCAACCAGGGCGCCAAGGCTCTCTTCTCCATGCTCCCCCCGCACGCCACCCATCGCGAAGTGATAGACTACATTGCCGGACTGCTGCGCACCGTCAATCTCGTCCTCTCGCTGGAGGAAACAGAGAAACTGGTGGGAGCACCCGAGGAAGAGGAGTTGCAGAGTACATACGCACGCTCCGAGTCGCTGACGCGCGCGGTCATCGACTCTTACCTTCGAGCGCTGATATGCCTCGACACCGCCTGCTCGCAGCGCAACGTGAGACCCGACCGCAACACCACCTTCATCCTGACCGACCGCCTCATTGCCGGCGAGAAAATCAACTTTGAGGGGAAACCGCTGCAAGGGTTGCAGATAATGGGACTTCTGGAGACGCGCTCGCTCGACTTCAAGCATCTCGTCATCCCGTCGATGAACGAGCGCATCTTCCCGCGCCGCATACGCCGCAAGACGTTTATCCCCATGAGTTTGCGAATAGGTTTCGGTTTGCCCACCAACATCTCTCAGGAGGCAATCTTCGCATATTACTTCTACCGCATGGTTTCGCGCGCCGAGTCTGTGACGATGATCTACGACGCACGCAACGACGGCACAAAGAGCGGCGAACCCTCGCGCTTCATCCACCAGCTGAACGAGCTCTACGCCCGCGGCCGAGTCCGGACCGTAGACTACTCCTTCAACCTTCTGGATCATGAAACGCCTGACATAGCCGTCAAAAAGTCGGACGCCGTGATGAACACTCTCCGCACATTCCTGCTCCCCGAGCCGGAGCACCGCATCTCCCCTTCCTCTTTTACCAAATACCTGCAATGCCCGCTCCAGTTCTACTATTCATATATCCTGGGGATAAAGGTAGACGAGCCGGTGGCGGAGTTCATGACCGAAATAGACCAGGGCAACGTCATCCACCACGCCATGATGGAGCTCTATCTGGGCGACCCCGACATCAATGGGGGACTGCTGCCGAAGCCGCGCGTGCTGACGCCCGACATCTTCGGCACGATGCTCAATCAGAAGACCGGAATCATTCGCGACGCCGTTCGCCACGCCATCAACAAGAAATACCTGAACACAGCGCCTGACACGCCGCTGCGCGGCGAAGCAGAAATGCAGGCCAAGGTTATCGAGAAAATCGTGCGCCGGATGGTGCGTCACGACAGCGAATACAAGCAACTCGAAATCATCGGCTGCGAAGTGGAAATCTTAGGCGCGATGCCCGTCTCTGAAGGACGGGAAGTGGCTCTGAAATTCATTATTGACCGCATCGACTGCGTCACCGAAAAGAACGGCACGAAACAATACCGCATAGTGGACTACAAGACCGGCAGCGCCAACGCCGAAGCCGCAAATCCCGACGAACTCTTCCAATGCACGTACCACTCGAAATACCTCTTCCAGCTCCTGTTCTACTGCTACTTCATGCGACGGGACAGCCGCCTGAAGCATATCGCGCACGTCGCGCCCAGACTCTTCGACACGAAGAAAGTTGCAATGGTTGTGCCGAAAATCGACAAACTGGCCATTACCGATTTCGAGGAGAAACTGGTGGCTGATACCACCACGGGTAAAGAGAAAGGATTGTCGGTTGACGGCAAATCAGCCGCCGAAATATTTGAGGAAGGTTTCTCTGAAGCCATGGAAGGGCTGTTCTCCGGCGCTGAGCCTTTCACGCAGACGCCTGACATTTCCGTATGCCGCTTCTGCAACTTCAAAGACGTCTGCCGCCGCTGACCGGCATCATACCAATAGACAAACCGGGCGCCGCGCAAGAGTACATCTCACTTCAGCGCCCCGTTTTATCTCACTGGGAAGAGGTGGTCAGATGCGGTCGAGGACGGTTTCTATCAAGCGGCGTACGTGCGGTTTGTAGTCGGGGTCGGCGTTGGTGCTACGGCGCTCGGCTATGATGCAGCAGACGGTCATCGCCTTGTGGCCCAGCATCTTGGCCATGCCTTGCAGGCATCCTGATTCCATCTCGAAGTTGGTGATGCGTTCACCTTTATAGCTGAAGCTTTCGAGTTTCTCCACCAGGTCGGGTTTGGCCAGTTTCAGGCGCACCATGCGTCCCTGCGGGGCGTAGAAGCCGACGGCCGACATGGTGTTGCCGCGCAACATGTCGTCGCGACCGATGCGCTCAACGAGTTCGAGATTGGCGTTCACGGCGTAGGGGTAAGCCCAGACGGGGAGCCATCCGGTATGCTCCGTCAGTTTTTTCTCGAAGTCGAGGTCGCATATTTCTGCACGGTCGGCGTAATAGTTGATGATGCCATCGGTGCCGATTCCGCGGTTTGCTATCACGAAGTCGCCGATGTGTATGTCGGTCTGCAGGGAGCCGGAAGTGCCAACGCGCACCATCTCGAGGGTGCGGTGTTCGGGGCGCACTTCGCGCGTCTTGAAGTCGACGTTTGCCAGCGCATCGAGTTCCGTCAGCACTATTTCTATATTGTCGGAGCCGATGCCGTGGGAGATGCACATCAGGTGTTTACCCTTGTATGTCCCCCCTATGGCATGAAACTCGCGCGACTGCACGTCGTAATCGATAGTGTCGAAGTATTCGGCCACCATGTTGACTCGGCCCGGGTCGCCGACAAGAATGATTTTGTCGCGGAGCTGGTCCGGACGAACGTGGATGTGGAATGCGGAACCGTCATCGTTTATGATAAGTTCCGATGCGGGAATTATTCGCTTTTCTGCCATATTTCAGGATATTAGTAATACAGTATTAACAATCGGGAAGGGAAAATTCCCTCGGGGAGAAGATTATTTCACTACAACGTCCGGACGATGGTGGGTGTCGGGACGCAGGTCCTTGAGCACCTTGCGCTGCACTACTAACGCGGCAGTCAGAACCATCACTCCCGTTATGGTCCACGTCAGCGGATATACCGTCATCAAGGTATGGAAGGTATAATCAATGCTCGGGAAGATATAGACCCACAGCAGGCGGAGCACGCATGTGCCGAAAATGGTAAGCAGCATCGGGAGCATGGAGTAGCCGAAACCGCGCATATACGAGCCGGAAACCTCGTAAGTGCAGGCTATGCATTGGAAGACAAGCACAGTGTGGAAACGCTCATAAGCGAAGCGGGCCACATTGGCATCACCGGTAAATAGCGAAATGCACCACCGCTCCTGCCAAAAAATCAAGAAGTTTGCAGCCGCACAGAAGATAATGGCGCACATCATGCACAGGCGGAACACCCGGCGGCAGCGCGCCGCGTCCCCGGCGCCGTAGTTCTGCCCCGTAAAGGCAATGACGGCCGCACAGAACGCCACCACTATGTAATAGCAATAAGCCTCAAAGGTCAACGCCGCGGCCGAACCCGCTATGGCGTCCGGACCGAACCTGTTGATGCTCGACTGTATGAAGATATTGGAGATGGAGAATACCATTCCCTGCAATCCCGCGGGGATGCCTATGCGTAGCATCTTGCCGAAATCGTGCCAGGAAATCTGCCAGCGGTCGAGGTGTAGCGTCACCGGCTCGGCTTCCCTCACAAGAAAAAGCACCATCAGGGCGGCATTCACGCCGTTGGATATCACCGTGGCCCACGCAACGCCGTCGACTCCCATACCCATCACTCCGGTGAAGAGCCAGTCAAGCATGAAGTTAGCCACCGTGGCCACGAGCAGCGAATAGAACGGCTTCTTGGTATCGCCAACGCTGCGCATTATGGCGCTGCCGAAATTGTAGATCATCATGAAAGGCATGCCGCAGAAGTAGATGCGCAGGTAAGTTGTGGCGCCGTCGATGACCTCCGGAGGGGCACTCATCCACTCCAGGATGGGACGAGCCATCAGCGTGCCGAGCGCCATCAACAGGAAACCCGACAATAGCGACACTATCATCACCGTGGAGACTGAACGGCGCACACCTGCGGCATCGCGGCTGCCCAGATAGTTGGCCAGCACCACGTTGGCACCCACGGCGATACCGAGGAAGAGATTCACCAAAATAGAGATAATGGGGCCGTTGCTGCCCACGGCCGCGATGGCGTGTGCGTTGCAATAATTGCCCACAATGGCCACGTCCACGGCGTTGAACGACTGCTGCAATATGCCGCTGGCAATCAGCGGCATGGCAAAGACAAGAATCTTCCCCAGCAGCGGGCCGTGAAGCATATCAACCTGACCTTTCTTACTCCTTTCTACCATAGCAGATACAATTGCACCGCGAAGTTACAAAAAATTTCCGAACCGATGTACATCTACACTTAGCAAAAACACGAGAATAGTCGGCGGAGAACTACGGTTCTCCGGCCACGGCAGCCGATTGCAGGTTATCGCCGGTTGAACAGCCTCAGATATTCTTCAAGATGCGCATTCCCAGGCAGCCCCGAGCTACGGTCACGGGCATCCGGTCTCCCTCCAACGCACTTTCGTACTCTTTACGGAACGACTCATAAGCAAACTCGTAACCCGATTCAAGCGAGAACCAAAGTGTGTAGAACGTCGCATTGCCTTTCGAAGTTTCTGAATGTTTGCGTTTGAGAATCGCAATCTCAATGCGGGACTCCCGCGTAAACCAAAAATTTAAGGCCAAACAGACCCCAATAGCACATAAAAGTACTGATAGCAAGATATTTAACACATATACGGCCGTTGACGGCCTGAAGACCAACAATATCGAGGCGATAAGCATGACAAGAAGTGCGAAAGCAGTATATCTGGCTTTGAAATCCATATTACGTCTCTGGTAGGCGAAAATGGCTGCCAACCAAAAGAAATTGAGTGAAAAGCAGAGCCATGCCAACCGCGCGGGCAGCCCGGCAGGCGCACGGTCTACGCGCAACCCGAAAAGCCCGTGCTGCTCAAACATAATCATCTTGGGCGCGATACGGTCTTCATAATATTCTCCCTCTGAAATGCCAATATTCTCACGCCTGCCGTTATCTGCCTCATATATAGCCTGATAGTAATCATGGTCGCCCCCTCTGTCGGTGCTTATGCCATGAAATTTACTTACGAAATGGCCCTCATAAACTTCTGTGGGAGTACCGTCGGTAAAAGTGAAATTCAACAGGAAAAACAAGCTTAAACCCACCACAATCGACGTAAATATGCTGCGCACAACGTTCGGGTTTTCCTCCTAAAGATGATTAGAGCGGAAACTAACCCACAGAATACGAATATAGAATAAACAAAACTGCGGATTTCTCCAATGAAGTATAAAAAGCAAAAGAAGATTATCGCCGTGGCAAAAATCGCCAGAAGGGAGCAGAACCTCACATTCTGCAGGGACATTTTCCTTTCCGTCATGGCCGGCTTCGCACCGCTTTCCTCGGGATTATTTTTAGATTTCATAAAGCAGGTTTCGCAAATATAAAGTTTGAAAAGTCAATGGTATGGGAAAGAGGGCGGACCAACAAACGGGGCAGTCCAGGCTCATATCACAACATAACACAAAATTACATCTTTTCTGCCGATACACAAATCATTCTGACTGAAATTCGCGAAGCGTTCCCACTCGGAACGACAACATCAAAGGCGCGATGACCCTGACGAGTCTGATTGACACGACCAGAGAGTTGTAAACAATACGTCACGGCTGCCATAATGCGGCCGCGACGGGTTTGTTTATGACCGGGTTATGATTACCACTTCACCGGGGCGGGGAGGATGTTGCCGTCTTGGGCGTCTTCGGCGGTGAAGGTGTTGCCACGGTATTGCACGCAGAGCATCAGAAGGGGTTCGGGTCCGTTGTTGCGCACGCTGCGCTTCCCTTCCGGAGCCACACGCACCACGCTGCCTTCCTCTACGGGGAACACTTGGCCGTCGACCTGGAACTCACCCTTGCCGCCGAGGAAGAAGTAAAGTTCCTCGTGGTTTTTGTGCGTATGGAGGAAGCCGGTCTCCTGTCCGGGGGCGAACACCTGGAGGGAGAAGTCGCCGCCGGTGGCGCCAACGACCTGTCCGCCGAACACCTTGCCGGGAATTTTGACATCCGGTCCGAGTTCAAGCACATAGTCCTTGACGTCGGCAAGACGGCCGAAATTAGCGGCGCTGAAGTTAGCGCCATTCTCGATAGTCTGTATCTGTTTCATCTTCGTAATATTTTAAGTTTTACTACCGCAAAGTTACAACATAAAACCGCCGGTGTCAAGAAGTTACCTCTGACTCCGCTGCTTACCTCCGGGTAACTATTGCTGAACGTCAGTCCCTTATCCTAAGCAACTTTTTTGAAAAAACTTTTGCCGGTATGCGGGTTTATGAGTAACTTTGGAGCGATGAAAAAGGGAACCGGTTCTATAATCGAGATTTGCCCGGTGCGCAATGTAGTGGCGCGTTTCGGCGACAAGTGGTCGCTGCTCGTGCTTTTAGTCATTGACAGCGCCGGGACACTGCGCTTCAAGGAGCTGGAGCGGATGATTCCCGACATCTCGGGAAAGATGCTCTCAAAAGTGCTCAGGACACTCGAGGCCGACGCGCTCGTCAGCCGCAAAGTTTATGCAGTAGTGCCCCCGAAAGTAGAGTATTCACTGACAGAAACGGGGAAATCGCTGATTCCGCTGATCCGGCAGCTCACCGACTGGGCGCTCAAAAACATGCAACACATAATGAAGCACCGGCGCCGCTTCGAGTCCTGACACCGGTAAAAACAGGTGCTAACCTTTTTCTGTGCTGAATGCCAAGGGTTCATGAGCTTTTCTCTTCCGAAAGACAATATTTGTCCCGTGCCAGCGCCTGCATGTCTTCGATAGTGTCACATTCGTCCACTATCTCCACACCGAGCATTGTTTCTATGACATCTTCCATTGTCACTATGCCGCGCATACATCCGTAATCGTCAGTGATAACTGAGATATGTTCTTTGGCATCGAGCATTCGTTCCCAGATTTCCGAAACCTTGGCAGTTTCTGGAAACGTAAGCACCGGGCGCATGATTTCAGACACTTCAACAGTAAATTTATCAGCCGTCAGCATTTCAAGCACATTGGCACGACGCACATAACCGGCTATGAACTCGCGGTCAGTATCGTAGACGGGAATTCTGGAAAATGCGGCAAGTAACTTGTTGTCGAAAAACTCCTTCATTGTGGTGTGCCCGGGCACGGAAGCAACCACCACGAACGGAGTCATTATATCCCTGGCACAAACGTTTGAGAGTTTCAGGAAATTACGGATAGCCTTGCTTTCGGTGAGATTAATCACCCCTTCGTCTGCACCGACATCCACCATAGCCGCCACCTCTTCGCGGCTGACCGTAAGTGGCTGTATTTTGGGAGAAAAGCAACGCGTCAACATTTCGGAAAGCCATACCAGAGGATAAGTAAGAAAGATAAGTACCCTTATCACCTTGGCTGAAGGCATGGCCAACACTCGCCAATACGATGCGCCGATGGTCTTGGGGATGATTTCGGAAAAAACGAGGATGAGAAGGGTGAGTACAGCGGAAATTATTCCAAAGTAGGCTTCGCCGAAAACTTTTACCGATTCTGAACCCACACCGGCTGCTCCGATGGTATGGGCAACGGTGTTAAGCGTCAGGATTGCGGCCACCGGACGGTCTACGTTGGTTTTATATTTCATCATCAAACGGGCGTTTTTCGCACCCTCGCGCTCCTTCATGGAAATGAACGATACCGGCGTGGAAAGCAATACCGCCTCAAGCACGGAGCACAGGAAAGATACTGCAAGCGCTCCGATAAGATATAATAATATCAATGCCATTATTTTATATGTTTATGTGATTAAGTGAATAAATAAAGTAATAGGAGGGACCTGATTTATTCCCGCAACACACAATAACGCACTCTTATGGGCGCGACATATAACATAGCTCTAACGAGACGCGGAGAGAACCGGTATTTCACGACAGAAAAATTCCCGCGCCTTTCTGAAATTTCAGTAATGCCATTTAACGGTTGCGCCTCAGTTTGCGAAATTGCGGCGCAATACTCCACCTCTATCCCCGGTTCAGACTCTTCGGCTGCGGAAAAGCCGTCCTGCATCGGGACGAGAAAAAGAGACGCGATAAAACATATTATGACGGCAAAGGCTTGTGGCATAATTCAAGAGTCACATATACTGCAAAAACACGCGCCTTAGACTTTTTGTTCAAAATGGCTGTATGTCGGGATGGTTGATGCGGAGGTAACGCAACATTCAAAAATATTGCGGGTATATACCATCACTTTACTTCAGCATGGAACTTTTAACGATTGGTTAATTCAAACTAACAAAATGGGGGTGGCAGGCGAGATTGCAGTTTCGATATCTTCTTTTAAGGTTGCTAACCTATCAGTCCGTTGACCCGAAGTTAGTTCGCATCGCCAGTGTTATCGCTTCCCCCACCAAAGCTATATTACCAAGAAGATAGTGCCGCTTGTTTCCCCTCTTGACAGTATGCCCGAAAATTTCCGCCGTTTTCAGAATACTGTTGCGGAAACTTTTATCGCCGAAGAAGGTGGCGCTCCCTATTGCGAAGGCTGTCCCGCTCGGGCTGAGATTCAAGATTATCGGTCCGGCATCGATATCCATTCCAAGCCAACATGACTTTTCGTGATACTCCTTGACACCCACAACAGGAAACGATTGACTGAAATGGGTTTTCAGCAGTTCAAACTGTTCTTTTGCGAACGCGATGTCTACTTTTGTCAGATAATAACAATTGAGCGCGGCGTAGGATCCTTTTACTTCTGCAGCTGCTTTTCCATTGTTGTATATAATAGAGGCAAGCAATCCGGTTTTCGGGTCAATCCATTCGTTCTTAGCCCTTTGAAGCCAATGGTCGACGGTTGAACGATATTTGCCATCGTTGAGAGCGGCATAATCCGACAAAGCGACAATTGCCACCATCATGTCAGGCACATACACCGGCTCGCCCGGATATGTAGGGATGTTAAGAATCGGGGAGCGGAGGATGCGGCGATTCATCGTCGCACAGAGAGTGTCGTGCAACTGGTTGTAGCGACCATCACCTCCCAATCGCCTGTAATTGCCTATCATCCAGGCAAGATGGCTCAGATATGAAATATGGCTTTGAATGCCGTCCAACGACTCCAGCGGATCCTCGTCCCACCGCCGACTGTCATAAGCCCTCAATTCCTCGGACATAACAATCCTGATTAAACTGTCGACCGATGCTTTTGCCTCCCCCTGGGTTTCGGGATAAAACCTCGCCATATTCGTCAGCGCTTCGACCAACATAGAGCATGAATACAGCGCCCACTCTCCCTGAAACTGTTCACCGATTTTCGCAGGCATCTCGTCGAGCAGTTGCCTCGGTGAGACTATAATTTTCCCAACAAGATAATTCTTACGTTCCAGCAACTCCTTCTTTTCATCGCCTGGCTGCCCGTTGTTCCAACAGGACCACGCCACCCACACCACCCGGATGAGGATAAGCGACAACACAATGATAATGAAAACAAACATCTTATATCGAACTAAAAATTTGCGCATCTGTCTCATGCTGTTACAGTTGTCATTACGCCGAAAGGCAAGCATAGAAGGTCAATGGGCAAAAGGAAAGCGCCTGACTTTTCATAGCTTATTGAAAATCAAACACTTACAAGTGGAGCTGGAGGGACTTGAACCTTTCACTCCAAATGCAGTTATATCAATGATTTAGATATGGGGTATCAGCAAGTGGTAACGAGATGGTAACGGAAAACTCCGTATCTCTCGACGGCACTCTTGCCGTGACTGAAATGAGGTATTCAGGTAGTGCAAAGTTAGCAAAATATTCGCTGAAAATCAAGTCAGAGGGTTCGTTTTAACGATTCTTATGTCGAGTGTTAACATTCTCAGCGGGACGCAAATGCAGGCTCAAGAATCTCCAGCTCAAGTGCGGATTCTATTTTTGAGATAGTCTCGATTGAGAGGTTTTCTGTACCCTGCAAGACTCTTGAGATATATTGCTGCGAGCATCCCATCCTTGCGGCTAACGATTTTTGTGTAAGCCCAAGCTCTTCCATTTTGTCGAGCATCATCATGGCTATGCGTTGCGAGTAGCGTAGCCACGACTTGTTAGCCATACGCCATTCAGCATTCTCCCGCCAACGGGAAGGAGTGGCGCTTTCGTGTTCTTTCAGCCGCGATAGTATTTCTTCTTTAGTTTTCATCATATACTCCTTTCTTATCTTAACTGATTTCGGCAAGATAGTCCCTAAAGGAATCCATGTCGGAAATATCGTTGGAAATCAAGAAATTCCTGACCTTTTCCATTCTTGCCAACTCCACTAATGTGTGCTCCCGTTCCTGCATTGTTCGTGACAGTTTGATTGCTCCGCCTGTTATCACATAACGCGAGTTCGGGATAAGCAATCCCGAACTCGCGTACATAAATAGTCAAGGCAAAGCTTCAAGCCTCAGGTTCAACCAAATAAAGAAAGCAATCCTTTGATTGGTGATTCTTTATTGGACCTTAAATCCGCAAGTATAATTTGAGAGCCAAAGAAAATGCGCGGAGCGCCTTCG
>OHBJ01000003.1_pt1 | contig 80494 bp, 88 predicted proteins | sample 1577241 | NCBI WGS metagenome assembly OHBJ01 (sample SAMEA3541594, study PRJEB24748) | human gut metagenome | biome: human gut; feature: human-associated habitat; material: faeces | place: China | collected 2012 | reverse complement strand
GTACGATCTGGAGGAACGGCTGGTGGCGCAGATGCTCTTTACCGGCAATACAGCAAAGTTAGACCGGGTGTTCGAGCTTTATGCGTCACGCAAGAAAACAGGGGAAAATATCGTGCGCGCGTATTTCACGGTCAAGAGCGTGGAATATTTTCTGGAAAACCGTCCGACGGACGACAAGGTGTTCGCATTTTTGGAGGGTGCTGTGCAGGGAAGCTCTGATCGGGAGCGGATCCCGGATATTTATCTGCTGGCGCTGACAAAGTATTATGCGACGCTGCCGGAGCTTTCGGAGGAACAGCGGCGCCTGTGCCAGTCGGTGGTGGATGTGCTTTTAGATGCGGGCATGATTTTTGCCTATTTTAAGGATCTGGCGCGGTTTATCCATATCCCGGGCAATATTTTAGATAAAGAAATCATCGAGTATCACGGAAACCGGGCGGTGCGCCCGTATCTGCGGCTGCGGATTCTGCCGCAGGAGGAAGAGTTCCACTATGAGGAAATGCGTCTCGTTTACCGGGATATTTACATTCGTGAAAAGGTGATTTTTGAGGGCGAGACGCTGGAATATCAGATCGAAGAGGAAGAGGACGGCGTCCGGAAGACGAAAGAAAAGGGAGAGATTTCCTGCCGGGAGATTCCGGGACGCAGCCGGGAAAGCCGGTTTGCGGCGCTCAATGAGATGAGTCTTTCTTTAAAAGTAAATAACGAGACGGCGCTTCGGGAAAAGATGCGGGAGTACCAGAAGAGAGATGCGGCGGTAAGCGCACTTTTCCCGATCGTCTGAGGAAAGGGACAGACGGACAAACGATAGATGAATGGACTTATAATTGGCATGGATCTGTGCGATTCATGCACACATATATCCTGTCAGGGTCAGGATACGATCTGGTCTTTTCCGACCCGGATCGGAAAAGAACCGGATTCGGACGTCTGGCGGGTGGCAGAGGAGAGTGCCGGGGGCGCGTTAGAGGGCATGGTGGGGGAAGATAAGCTGCTTTCCCTGGCGATGAAGGACGGCACCGCTACGATCGACGGCGTCCGCTACGAGCCCCGGCGAAACGACGCCGCCGCTGGCAAAGCCCGTAAGCGAGTGATGATACGAATAAGCGCTGGCAAGGCCGGTGCCGCCGACGTTCAGCGAGCCAAGAAGACTGCCTGTGGTGCCGCTAATGAGGTCCGTCGACATCGCACCGGTACCAAAGCCGAAGGCTTTCATGACCGTGTTCATGATGAGGCCCTGCATGATGATCTTCATCATCGTGTTCAAGATGGTGTTGGCCACCGAGACGTACATGTCGCGCATCCGTTCCGCGAAAGATTCGTTTTTCGTCAACATATTATCGAACGTACCTTCGATAGTATCCGTAATCGAGCTCCAGCCACTGGCCATGGCCGAGCCGATATCCTGCGTGTACTCCTTCATGCTCTGACCGAGCTTGACGAGACCGCCGCCCCAATCAGTTTTCGCTTCTAGGTCACGCAGCTCTTTGATGTTGTTGGCCAGCTCCTGTTCCAGCTTAATGCGCTGCTCGTTGGTAAGCTTTGCTTCCTGGAGCTGCTTTTGCTGGTAATCGACAAAGCTTTCAAGCTCTGCCTGCTGATCTTTATTGATGTTGACGGTAAATTCGTCCTGCAAGTACTCAAGGCCCTTGTAGTGCGTCAGACGTTCGTCGTGTTCCGTCTTCATCAAATCCCGCAAGCTGGCCAGTTCTTCGAGCTTTGCCTTCTGCATCATGACCGACGTGTACTGACTAGCGAGCGACCGGGAGCCGGTCTGCTTATAGATATCCGTTTCCTTATCGGACAGTTCGTCATAGCTCTTTAAATACTTCCGCTTAATTGCCCAGGCACGGTCATCCCCATCATCGGCAATTCCCGCTTCATCGGCGGTAATGCCCATTTCCCACTGGACTTTCGCGTATCTGCCCGCTTCATCCTTACGGATTTTCGCGATTTTCAGTTTTTGGTACTCGCTGAGCTTTTTGTAAGCATCCGGCAGGAACGGCGACTTATAAATCGTACTGCCGACCGATGCCGTCGACGTCGGTGCAAGGTTTGTTCCGTCGCCGCCGATGGAATCATAAATCGCACGTACGCCGGCTACATATTCATCTGTGCCTTCGCCGTAGTGCTTAACGGTAGCCCAAATATCACCATTATTTTCACGGAGTTTACCCATGAACATGTCAATCGCGGCGATGGTGTTCTGCCGAACACTGCTGGCATAGTCATCGGGGATTGCGTGACGTTCGCCGTCTTCCCCGAGATAATCCTGGCCCGGGATAATCTGGAAAGGACCAGCGGCACCAGACGACGGATTATAGTTGTTCGAACCGATGGTGGCGACGTTATGTTGGTCGCCGGACTCATAGGTACCAAGAGCGAGAAGAAGTTTCAGGTACGGAAAATTCATTTCCTGCGCGACTTCTTCGATGGTTTGAATGACATCGGTCTGTGGGATAGTAACCGAATCCTGTGTGATAGTTGGCTGTACCGGCGCGGCCGGCTGTGCCGTCTGCTGCGGCGCAAAGCCGCCGGGAATTGCGTCCCCGTGGTCGCTGAAATGGACGTTATAGGAGCCGTAATACTCGCCGTTCGGCCCGTATTGCGTTTCATATTCGTCGAGCGGTACCAAGCCGATTTGACGGCCGTACGCTTCGAGTTGGTGGCGCAAGTCCGGATTATTTTCAAGATTGTCATCCGAAAGGTCAAAAGCTTGGCCGCTGTCGTGCCACGAATTACCGTTGCCGTAGCGGTGCATACTAGTGACCGTCGGCTGTTCACCGGTCAGTTCATAATACTTTTCTGCAAGCAGGTGGAGCTTTTGTGCTGTCAGCGTCGTAATCGCATCATCACCGGAAAGAAGTTGTTCTTTCCAGTTCTTTTCGATGCTAAAGGTACCGTCCGTCGTCGTGGCAGCCCCTGCTTTTGGCGTAAAGGTTTTCAGCGTGACGATAGAGGATGCGAGTTCTTTATTCGTCTGCTGAATTTCACGGTGAAGCTTTTCAAACTCGACTTCGGCCTGAGTACCCGTCATTTCGAGCATCTTTTCGTTCAGGTTCGAGATGATGTTTTCGACGCGCTCGTTGGCCTGGGCAATCTTCCGGGAGTTTTCCTGGATGATCTGCGCGTATTCCTTATTGGCGTTCGCCTGGTCACGCGCCGCCTGGGCGGCCTCACGCTGAGCTTTCGCCGCATCCTGCGTCGCCTTCGTCGCTCCGCTGGCTGCAGAACCACCACCGCCTCCGACACCACCTTCACCGCCACCTGCGTATTTCCCGGTAACACCAGCGAAGAGGTCCGGCCGCTTCTTCTGGAGATTGGCCATGATCTGCTGCTGTTTTTCCATGTCGGCGGCCATCTTGGCTTCTTCTTCTTCCCGCTGCTGCTGTTCGAGCTCCTTCTGGTGCTCTTCATTCATCTTGCGGACTTCTTCAACATCGTTCGGGTCTTCTTCGCCCCAATCGGCGCCGACACCGGTCCAGTCCATAACGGTCGGGGCACCGGAGTCGCGGCGCGTGACTTTACCGTTGCGGTCAACAACCCAGGTAGCACCCTTATACCAATAGCTGTGGTTTTCTTCCCAGTCACGTTCTGCACTGGCGTACTCATACAGCTTGTATAAGGCCATCCCGATAGCGGCGGCAACGCCGAGCCAGCCGCCAACAAGGCCCCAGGCAAGGCTTGTCAGGTTCTTAATAGCGGAGCCTGCAACGGCGCCCATACGGACGACTTTTTCACCGTTGGCCGCGGCGGCGGCACCAGTGGCTGCTGTTGCGACGTTGGTTTCTACCGTACGGGCTCTCAATGCAGTCTGCGCTTCACTGGCCATAGCTGCGCCTTCGACGCCCTGGGTGCCAGCGGTAAGGCTCGTTTCACCCTGGAGTTCATTGGCAAGCGTTGTCGAGACAATTTGTTCGGCAAGGTCCGCTTCCCCGGCTCGCACGAGGTCGATGGCGGCGTTAGCTCTCGCGGCCATAATTTCGGCAGCGGAACCCTGACCTTCGAGGGCAGTCGTCGTTTCAAGGATTTGTGCGGCGAGGTCCATTTCACCGGCCTGCATCGCGGCCAGGGCACCTTCAAACGATGTCCGGGCAATCGTCATCGCAGAGGCGCGTTCTGCTTCCAGCGCGATATTCTGACGAATCTGGTTGCCGAGGGCAGCCTCAAGCTCTACCTGACGAGCGATAGCGGCAGTTTCCGCGTTATTCGACACACCTGCCGACGCGCTGGCCAGAGCAGACATACTGCTCTGCGCTTTCGAGAGAGCCGCTCTGCGCTGTGCCGCCGTCTGTGCTTCGATAGCTTCGTTTTCAGCAACGATCTGCGTCCGGGCCGCTTCGGCCGCTCTGCCGAGAGTCGTCTGGGCGGTTGCAGCGCCGGTAATCGCATTCCGGAAATCGGTAATGTAGTAGCTAAGCTTGCGCCCGACCCAGAGCGTCAAAAGCGTTTCCGTAAGTGCTGCCGTATGCTGCGCCGCGACTTCAATGAGTGACACCGCCGCAGACAGTGCCGGCGAAAGAATAGTCGAGATGTCACGACCGACCTCAACGATACCGCTGCCGAAGTGTTCCACGACAATCGTGGCGTTCTGAAGCGCTTCAATGGCGTCGCCATTGATACCGACGACTTCCCCTTTACCGACATCGACGCGGACAAGCTTATCGGCGATAGTGCTCAGTTCCTGCGTGGCGCTTTCGAGCGCCGGCGTCAGCGCGGTGCCAGTGATACGGGAAATGGCTTCTTTAAAGTGATTCCAGCGGCCTTCCAGTGTATCAAGATAGTGGCCGTTCGCTTCAATTTCGCCGCGAAGACGTTCATTCAGGAAATTAAAAAGTCCGTCAGCAGAAGACTTAGCTTGATTGATGTCTTCGCTAGTAAGACCTAACTGCTGGCCTAAGATAGTACGCTCAACGTTCTTACCGTTGATGACGTCACGGATATCGCGCGAGAGGTTATCTCCGCTGATACCCATAGCTTTACCGGCTGTCGTCAAAGCGCCGGCCAATTTTAGCGTCTGCTCGATAGTCATGTTGGCGTTTAACGCCGACGGGAGCATCGCACGGAAGACTTCACTGATTTCCTTCGTGCTGGCCCCTGTGACTAAGGCCTGGTCCGACAATTCCTGCATGAGGGCACGAGACATCGTGAGCGCCTGATTCCACTCGATGTTTTTCCCGTTAATCTGAGCCATGGACATCAGGGTACCCGACATGCTGATAGCCCCGGTCTGCATCGTCGTGTAAAACTCGACGGCCGAGTCGACAGCGGAGTGCATCGCGTCAGCGATACCGTTAACGCCGGCGATGGCCGACGCATACGCGGCGGTATTCCGGATAACACTTTGCATCGACAACATGCTGTTGCCGAACGCTTCTACCTGTTTCCGGGTTGTTTCCGCTTCACGGGCGACGTTTTGAAACGCGGTCGTAGCGTCGTCTTTCCCTACAATTCTGATTTGTACATCAGTGTTCGCCATTTCTCATCATCTCCCTCATGCGGTTTAACTCAAAGCGTTCCAGCTTCTGGATCTTCACAAAATCTCCTGGCGATGGGTCGATATCAAGCATATCTGCCGCCACTTTCACAGCACTGTAATCGAGGCCCATCGGCATCGGTACACTGCCGCCCATGCCGCCTACGCTGCCGTAGCGCCACTGTGTGTAGACATGAGCCCATAACGTATAAGCGACGACGTTGAGAGGCGACAGCTCGGGCATCCGATAGTCGCACGACTCGCAGTCGTCGTCTTTCTTCAGATCTTTACACGTCTGGCAGTACTCAGCTTTATTGACTGCCCAGCCCCAGACGTCAATCAGTTTTTTTCGCTGAATTCATCCGAATACGTTGCGTTATAAACCGCTTCCCCGAAGAAAAAGCAGATGTTATTCGGAAGTTCATCGAAGTCAAAGTCCGGATACACGTTGTCGAGGATCCAGTCATAGCATTTTTCCTGCATCCCGATAGCGGTTTCCTTCGTCTGAAAGACCGTTTTCAAATAGTTCAATTTCTGTTTATCCAATTCCCGGCGCTGTTTTCGCGTCAGGCAGCGGATTTCCGGAAGCTTGCCTTCTTTGACCATCTTCATGATGTCCGCTACGATGCGGTCATGGCGAGCCTGCGCTTCCTTCTGGATTTCTTCTTTGGTCATTACTTTCTTATCTGCCATCTACATCAGTCTCCTTAGTACGAAGCCACATCGTTGATAAGTGTGACCGTGATGATGCTGTTTCCCTTGTCATCCGCATAATAACCGCGATAGTTAAGCGTCTGCGTAATACCTTTCGGACCGCTGATGCTCGGTGTAGCACGTTCGAGAATGACTTCCGGGATTGTGAACGTCAGACTGAAATCATCACGAGTAAAAGCAAGTTCCAGGGAGGTTTCCGTGCTGGCCATCGCTTTTTTCAGCTGTGCATCATCTTCAAAAAGCGTTTCGATATTCCCTGTGATTTCGCACTGACCTTCATTGATGGACGGACGGATACTGGAACCGTTGAGGCAGTACGTGTCGCCGTCCAAGTTGTTGTTGATATCCAACTGCATTTTACGGCAGGTAGCAAGCGCAGTACCGCCCTCTTTGACGGAGGCATTGACGTTATTAAAGCGCGTCAAGTTCAGCGTTGTAGGTGCGGATGCGGCCGTTTTCGTGGCTTCCACTTCATTGCTGGCCATCGTATCTACCGTATAAGTCGTTTCGTTGTTGCCGACCTGGGCCGTCAGCGAGAATTTATTGAATTTCGTACCGACGTACTGGAAGAAAAGGCCAATATCCGGAAAACCTTTTTCGACGGTAAGCGACGGGATTTCATCGCCGACCTTAAAGACGTGCTGATACGTACCTTCTTTCGTGCCAGCCGTTGTTGTCGGAGCGCCGAAGAGGCCTTTTAAGATGTTGCCGATGTTACGGACGTCAAGCGGCAGCTCCAGCTGACCAGATGCATCCATTTCACCGATGCCCGGCTCCGTCATATCGCGGCGGCCAGTAATCGTATTTGTGGTGATGAGGTTCTGCTTGCTAGTCAGTGCGTTTTTATTAATCGGCTGACGGTACCAGGTACCTGTAGACGGCATCGTACCATACGTTGTTTCAAAGATGAGGTTCGTTACGGACTTCATCCCTTTAGCCTGTTTTGCCATTTTGTAACCTCCTAATAAGTTAATGTTTCACCCATCGAGGGCGTAATTTCAGTGATACAAACCATCGTCCCCATAAACTGAGGATAGGTGGCGGATGGTGTAACGTCATAATCGACACGGGAAATCGGCCAGTCTCTGTCGGACGCAAATGTCTGCAAGGTTTCATAGATGAGCTGGCCTAATTCGTCGCACTCGACAGCCCCTGTCAGCTGGATTTCTTTAGCGTCCGGATAGTAAGCGTTCTGCACGACTTTACCATCAACAGTGAGGTTGTTGTTCTTCACGACCCAGCCGACACCTATTGTATAGGACAGTGTACTCTGGTCTGCTCCTTCGATTTTCGAGCCGTTCATGACGACGATATACGGGCAATAATCTCCGTCTGGAGCTTCCCGAGGATTACCGCCGTTGATGAGGACCGGTGCCTTACCGTAATGATCTTTGCAGTACTGCTGGATGCTGTCGCTGTCTTTCAGGGCCTTCATCCAGGCGTCGGTTATCGTCTGCAAAGGCAATGTGTATTCCATGACAGCCTCCTATTTAAAGACACGATAAACTCGGCCGGAGGATGCGGCCGAACGAGCGCCGTTACCGTTAAGGTACGACAGGATTTTCTGCTGCATCGTTGCCGATGCGATTTCATGGACGCGCGGCACCATCGGTGCCATAGTCTGACGAGACCTTGTGTCCAGCATCAGCTTATTCTTTGACGGGTGCATCCCGGCAGCGAAAAACGCTTTTCGCATCCGTTCCGTCATCGGCGTCTCATACCCTTCTTGCTGCTTACCGCCTAAGCGCGCAGCGGACTGACTGAGCCAGCCAACCGTAACAACGCCAGCGTCAGCCTGGCTCTTATCGTATCCGACCGCCTGCCGCAGTTTACCCATAATAGGATAACTGCTCTTATTTGAGCCGTTTAGAGCGCGTTCCAGCTTAGCATAATGCCAATCGTCCAGCACGTGCTTAGCGTAAGCCTGGCCGCCAGGAGCCTGAGACCGGATACCCTCTTTAATGGCTTTCTGGGACTGATATGCCGCAGATTTCAGCGCCGAAGACACCCATTTCGGATGATTCTCGGCAACATATTTCAAAAACGGCGTCGCCATATCGTCATATTCAATCCGGATATCCAAGGTCATCACCCCCACATATTTCCGTAGTCAATTGCCGATTCGTGCATCAGGAACCGCAGACGCCAGACAGCGCCAGGATTATGCTGCTCGATGCTCATAAACGTATACGTTGTACCGTGATATACGATTTCATCACCCGCGTGCGGATCCGTGACGCCTTTTTCCGCATCGTCAAGGACGGTAAAGGACGCATCGCCGTAACTGCGGCTTTTGTCATGCGCGTTACGGGATGTATCGTTCGTACCGATTTCAGCGATAACCTGTATATTCAGCTGCCTGCCTTGCGTCTTATACACGGCCGCTTCACTGACATCATCGAATAAATCACCGATATCGTCCTTCATCCAATCTTCAAGGCTCATTACTTACGACGGCCGACCGTCGCTTTCGGGTCGACCGGAGGCAGGCCCTTTTTCGCAGCGGTAGCATGTTTTGCACCGCCTGCTTCCACTTCCGTGTCAAGGCGGACAACGTCGCCGTCTGCTACGCGAAGAATTTCTTCGCCTTCCGCAGCCGATACGCCTTTGACGAGTGTGCCTGGACCGTAATCCGTGCCGTTATAGCGAAGTGTAAATTTTTTAACGAGTAAATCCATAATGTCCTCCCAAAAAGGAAATGGCATCGCGATTCACGACACCCTCACTGTACTTAGTATGCTTTCAGCGTGTACCAGTCGTCGACGCAGTCCGGTTTCACGACGCAGCGAGTAGCGAGACGGATTTTCTTCGTGTCGCTGTTGACGTCGTCCCAGACCTTCGGTACATAAGCGCCTTCATAGGTGTGGAAAGCCCCGTCCGTTTCGAGCTGTGTAACAGCACCAAAGAGCTGAGAACCGATGTTTTTACGGGCCATGATAACGTAACCATCCGGAATGTACTTCTGGAGTTTACCGGATTCATCTTCATACACGCCGTCATATGCGTATACCTGGAGGCCATTCATATCGAGAAAAGCGCCGACGTTCGTGACCGCTTCGCTTTCGATGCGCGGTGCAAACGTTGCGACTTTCAGCTGATCAGACGGACGAAGCAGGTATTTCAGGAGATCTTCGTTTTTCAGCATGTAGCTGATAGTCTTAGACGTCGTGATAAGGACAGAAGGCGCATAGCCGCTGTCGGTTGCTACGGTTTCATACATGTCTTTCAGGCAGCCGTAAATATCTGCGGCCGTGTTGCTCCACATATCGGTACCGGACAGCGTCTTTTTGTGCGTGAATTCGCCAAAAGAAACGTTGTCGATGATGCTGGTAGCGCCGTCGGCAGTCGTGCCGGAAACGGTAAAGCCCGCGTTCAGCATGGTCTGCACGGCCATCCATTCGATACGACGTACGTTCATATCCATCAATTCGGAAATATCGCGTGCGGCCAGTTCCTGTTCACGGTCTGCCGGAGTACGGGACGAGATGACGGATTCGCCAAAACCGCGTTTTTCGATATCGCCAATCGTGGTGACACGGGCCGGCGCCATCATCGGCGGAGTGTACTGTTTCGTAATAAAGCCGTCACGAGCGACATTAGCGGCGCCGCCATTACGAGATACGAACGGAGCCATCTTACGAGAGCCTTTCCGGTAATCCATCAAGACGGATTCGCTGGCAAATGTCTGTTCACTGCCAAAGAACGTATCGCGAAAAAGCGTAGTCGGGCGATACATACGGTCAATAGCCTGGAGAAGCTCAAAGGTATTGGTGTAGTCGAGTGCCATTTTCTATAACCTCCTAGTGATTTGCAGTAAGGTAAATGTTGTGGAGGACAAGGTTGTCTTCCTGTTTTGCGCGAGTATCGGAGCTGCCAAAGATAAGTTTGTCGGCGTTGAACATACCGGCGACATAAGCTTCGGTGACGACGTCATCTTCGCCGGAAGCGTCGACGTCATTAATCAAAATAGCACAGCCGGTCTGCGAACCGTCTGTCTTAGAGCTGTCTGCCGTGGTGTATTTGCCGCTGGCCGATACTTTGCCGAGGACTGTACCGCGCTTAAGAGCACCAGCACCGGCAACAATGGTTACACCTGCCGTCAGAAGATGAGGATAGGTGCCGCCGATAAGGCCGTCAAAATTCTGCGAGCTTACGTTCTGTACCAATTCAGCCATTATTTTCTACCTCCTACCTGAGCATTAAGCTTGTCAAGAAACGCTTTGCGTTCTGCCTCGTCCTGGGCGCCGTTATCGGTGACCGCGCCGCTTTTTACATCATTGACGCCGCTGTTGACGTTGTCGTCAATGAGATTCTGCATAAACTGCTGGCCGGCATTAACAGGATCCTTAGCGGGGATTGCTTCTTTCGCCGTATCGACGAAGAACTGAATGTCTTCCGCCGTCTGGCCAACTTCTTTGGCGTGCATTACGATTTTATGCACCTGTTCAGAGCCGTCGTCCAGGGCATCGAGGGCGCTCATGCGAGCACGTTCGCCAGCGATGGCTGCGTTACGGATTTCTGCTACCTGATCGCCGTGATTCGCTTCCAAATCGGCGACTGTTACTTTCTTATCGTCCATTTTCGTATCTCCTTTGTTGTATTTTACTAAAATACGTTTCATTTCACTTACGTCGTTTACCGCAAAGTTCACAAAGCGCTGATGATTGAAGTCAACGCAGTGCGGTGCGCTGTTTTGTACGTCGGTATAGAGCATACCCGTCGCAAAACCTTTATCGATGGCCGTCTGTACGCTCATGTACGTTTCTGCGTCCATCAGGTCCGACAGCTCTTTACGGTCTTTACCGGTACTGAGTTCATAAGCGTTCAAAATAGAGTTTTTGATTTCGTCAAGAACGTCGGCGGTGTGCCGCAGGTCCGAGGCATAGCCACTAACGCCGGTAAGCGGATTATGGACCATAAAAACGCATCCCGGAGCCAGCTTGCGTTCCTCGCCGGCCATAAAAATAACGGTTGCAGCACTCATGACTTTCGTATCGCCGACGGTTGTGACGTGACCACCGTTCGCGCGGTGTTCCATCAGCGCGTTATAGATGCCGGTACCGGCATAAACGCTGCCGCCGTAGCTGTCGATGGTGACCGTCAGGTTCTTACCCTCATAGTCAGCCAACTCCTGGCGGAACGCATTCGGCGACGCACACGGCAGGTCGAGCCATTCATACAGCCAGGCCTGTTCATCGTCGACGATGTCGCCGCTGATGCGGAGCGCTACGTTATCCGGCTCGGTTTCGCTCGACGCAAAATTCCAGAATTTCACTGTTCATTTCCTCCTTCTGCCGGATTCGCCGGCCCTGTATTCGGTGCGGCGGGACCTGTATCCGCTGCCGTCTGTCCGTTGCCATTAATCGACGGATACGTCGGCAGTTTGTGCGCCGACAAGCGGCTGTTTTCAATCGCCAGACGCTCAATATTTTCATCCCAGCTGGCCCCCGTCATTTCAGCCGCTTCTTTTTCACGGGTGCTGAGTCCAAAGAGGATACGAAGCTGTGCGCTCTGCGCTTCTTTGACCGGGTCGAGGACACCCATGACCGGGCCGAACCATTCCGAATTACACCACGCGGCGCGCTTAACGGGATCGCTGAAAAAGCCCGGCGCCTGAACGCGGCCGCGGACAATCGCTTCCGTCAGCCATGCCTCATAGACAGGCTGGCAAAAATCGCGGGAGAACCACGTCCGCCGCATCTTGAACTCGCTCCAAGCCTGGAGCAGTGCGGCACGGCTTGCGGTGTAGCTGGAATTGAAGCTCTTCATTAAGACTTCGTACGGAATGCCCAGGGACGCGCCGATTTGCTTCGTCAGCTCTTTCACGAAGGGCTCGAAGGTCGACAGCGACCGTTGTGGATCCACAGCGGCGACGTCATAGCCCTGCGGCAGCATATTGACCGTCCCTGGACCAATGGCGATACTGTTTGGGTCCAGCGCCGGCAGGTGCTTATTCGTACCGTTCATCAAATCCGAAATCGGAACGTCGCTCGACTCGTGGTCCGCCGTTTCCTTGATAAACATGGTGAAGTAGGCCTTGATGATGGCCGCTGTCAATTCGGCATTCGTGTAGCGCCCGGTCTGCTTAATCGTTTCGATGACCGGGGCAAGTTTCGGTACACCGCGATACTGTTCAGCACGCTCATCGTGGCAAATCTGAAGGATATTGGGCATCCCCGACAGTTTGCCGCGTGCTTCGACGCGCGCCCAGGTCTGCAACTTATACATGTTGGCCGGGTCGTAATTGTAACGGTTCGACACGTAGTAGGCAACGACCTTGCCGTCATCATCGATTTCGACACCGTTGATGATGCGGTTCCCGTTATCATTGTTATGCATCACGATAGAGCCGGGAAGCGTAATACCGTCGGTACTAATTGCCCACGGGTTGCTCACCCTGGCTGCTTCTACCAGCTGGATGCGAAGGGAATATGGCATCAGCGGCCCAGAGGGCCGATACTTGAACAGTGCGAAGGCATCGCCATCTATGGCATAATCCATATAGGCGATATCCTGCATGTCGTAAAAATTATTACGGCCGAAGATATCACACTCTGTACTGGAGGCCCACAGGTCAAACTCGGCTTTTACGTTACGGCTCCATTCTTCCGCCTGCTCGGCGCTGAGGCCGAGAAGTCGATAGTTTGGCCTGGGTGCCACCTTAAGGCCGGCACCGACGATGTTGGTGCGGGAGGTGTTAATGGCCGCCGACGCAACCGGAGTGCCGAGAGCTAGGTCCGACGAGCGGCCCCGTAGAACGCCAAGATTTGCGTCGATATCGCTCTGCGGCGATGATTTACGAGGACTCCAGGCGGCGAGGCTGCCTTTGCGGAAAGAGGCACCGGCTTCCGAGTATCCGGAATTGCGTACGGCCTGCCGCGTGATATTTAGTTTCTTTTCCGTCGGCATCCGCGCCATTTTGCTGTGCTTACGTTTCTTCTTTCCCATTTCACACCTCTCAATCTAGTAGGACGAACCGTTTCGTTCGGGAGCCGGCCACGTTACCTGCGGTTCCCGCAGCCGTTTCTTCCGGGAGCGTCACACCGGATGCCCTCAGCTCGTCAATCGACTTGCGGATCTGCTGATAGTCAGCCCGACGGTTCTTAATCGTCCCGTTCTGCCACTCCTGGGCGGTGAGTACTTTCTTTTCCGCTTCCAGGAGCGACCGCAGGCGGGCCTGCTGTACCGTGTCGCTCATACGACCACTCCTTTCCGAATACAGCCATACTGTTTTCGTGTTACTTTATGGGGCGCCGCAACGGGTACCCCGTTAATTGCTTCTTCATAGGCATTCCAATCGGGCCGAATCGAGCGCATACAAGCCAGGTTGTAGACCTGAAGGTCAATCGGTTCATTACGGCCGTCCGGCGCGACGTTCTTCCACTTTTTGACGACGCGGCCGCGACTCTTTTCTAGGACTAGCTTTTCAGCTAAAAGACCACGGAAATAGCGCCTGTCATAGCCTCGTTCGTCGTCATCCGGAAAATGCATGTACTGCGGTCCCGCAGCGGTGACGTTTTTCAGCCGTTGGAGGATATACTCCTTGCCATCGTTGACGCCGAGGAGCGTCAGCAGGAGGCCTGGGAAGTTCGTAGCCTTTGCCGGCTTATAGAGAAGCGGCACCCCGAATTCGTGAGCGCCTCGAATGGCGAAACGCTGCAAATACTGACGGTCCTGACAGTATCGATAAACTTCTTCGGTGTAGTGACCGCCGCTATCGATGAAGGTCCGGGCCACTTTAAGCGTCCTGCCGTCGGCGAACGTCCATTCTCTTGCAAGAAGCCGGTCCAAATCGGCCCAGACGTTCGAGTTGGCATCCGGAACGCCAAGCAAGATGCCTTTTTCGATGCCCCAGCGCTCTTCTCCACGTCCCCATCCGGCTATTTCGTATTCCAGACGGTCATCCTGCGTATCGACGGCAGCCGTAAGGAGCAAAACACCGTCCGGGAGCTCGGCTTTATAGGTTTCACGCCGTGCCAGGAGCGGTTCCATGTCTTTGATGCCGCTGTCGGGATTGTAGATTTCCGCCAAACGCGTGTTCACGAAGGTTTTCATCGACTCTTCGTCGTCTTTGGCTTCGAGATACTCGCGGACGATGTCGTTCCAATGCACCCAAGGCGACGTAAAGGCGTTCACATGGAAGGATCGAACCGTTTTAACGCCTGGATTTAAACAAATGTACCCTTGCTTGAACGATTTGACCTGCGCTTCGTTGTATTTGAAGCCGCAGTCAGGGCAAATCCACCACACATCGTGGACTTCGTAACTCTTCTGACCGTCTTTTTCGTACTCATCGTACTCAAATTTCATGTCAGAGATAGTTACCCAGTGCCACTCACCGCAGTTTGGACACTGATAGCGCCATTCTTCCTGACTTCCCAGCATATACTCGCGCATGATGCGGCTGGTGACGTCGGTTGGCGTCGAAAACAGGCCGATAATGCGGTTCCAGAAGTTTGACGTACGCTTTTCAGCCAGGTTGACTGGGTCGCCCTCTGTGCCAGCTGACGGTGCAAAACGGTCCACTTCATCGCAAACTAGGACACGAATCGAGCGCTTCGCAAGGCCTGATGGGGCGTTAGAGCCGACAAGTGACAAATACCCGCCTGGAAAGAGCTTTTTCAGGATGGTATTGTCGCCATTCCGAGACTTTTGTTCGTGGATGCGGTCGGCCAGGACCGGCGTCATCGCGACCGTCGGCGTAAGACGTTCCTTCGAAAAGTCCTTTGAGTCTTCAACAGTCGGCTGGACCATCAACATCGGACAGGGGTCCAAATGGATGAAGCGGCCGAGGAGGTTGAAGAGGATTTCAGACTTCCCGAGCTGCGCACCCAGCATCGCCACGACTTTCGTGACGCCTTTCGCCGTGAAGGCGTCCATGATGGGGATCTGGTAGTTTTTCGATACCCATTTGCCTGGATCTGCGCCATATTCTGCCGGAATCTGACGGAATTCGTCAGCCCACTGGGATACCGTCATCAGCGGCGGCGGGGCGACTTCGGCGAGAATATTCTGCATGAGGTGTATCGTCTTCGGCGGAATGACTGGTTTAACCATCGTCGTCATCCCCGCTGTCGATATCCTCAAGTTTAGCCGCGTCGAATTCGGAGAGGTCCTTTAACGCTCGGTTGATTTCTTTTGTCAACATCTCATTGATGTCTTCCGGCGTTTTGCCGGCAAGGGAGGTTGCCATTTTGGAAGGCAGTGCCAAAAGCGTTCGGCGAAACACAACAACCATGTTGCCGACGAGATACGTGATGTCTGAGGTTTTATGCAGTTCATTTTTGAGCTCCCCTAACTTCAATTCAGCAATCTCACGTTTCGCTTTTTCGTGGAGGGCTTTTTCGTCGTCGTAGGAGACGCCTTTGCCACCGTCCACGTTCCCCGCCGATTGCCGGTGCCAGAACATCAGGCTCTGCACGAGCATGATTTTACCTTCGTCGTTGCAGACCAGCTCCTGATCACGGACCAGCTGGGAGACGCGCTGCGGCGTCAGCCCCAGGATTTTCGCGAACTCCCGCTGCGAGATAATCAAATCCCGCCAGCACTTCGTTACATTCACCCGCCACCACCTCCTGTAGTGGACATATTGAACGAATGTCCATTATTGAAAAGCAAATGTCCAAAAAAGTTTTTAACTAAAAAATCATCGGGGTGGCGCCGACCCCTGCGCGGTGCTTGTTTCACAGAAGAACCTAAAATTATTATGAAATAAACTTTTAATTTCTAATAATTTTAAACTCTCAAATAATTTATGTTTTACTAAAATTCTCTCGTGTCTCGTACTAGCGTACACGCTATTCTTGCTATCCCGGCATGAGAAAAGCCACTAGCGGCGGATGAGCTGTCTTGGCTGGTGGCTTTCCCTTATGCGGTTATACTTTTCTAAGAATAAGGAGGTGTAAACTTGACGAGTTTTCCATGTTTCCTGCGTACCTGATTCCCTTAGTTCTTACAGTTTATATTATATCACTTAGTCGCAGTCTCGTTCGGTCGCATTGACTCTCATTTGGTCGCATTGAGTCCCAACTTTTGGGCCTTGTCTTTTCGATATTTGACATAGCACGGCTCAAAAGCTCTGACCGCTTTATCTTTTTCGCGAAAAAGCTGGGACCTGCTGAGACACATCGCCGCCGCAATGTCATCGATGCCGGCGTCACGGACGTAGTACAGTGTCAGTAGCTGCCGCTGTTTCTCGTCGTCCATCAAAAGCAGCATTGTCTTTGCTTCTTCTCTCCGGTCAATGAGCCGGTCCCAGTCAGCGTCGACATCGCGGATCAGCTTATCAAGCCTGGCAATCTTATTCGAAAGGTCCGCCGGCTCTCCGCCGGATACCTTACTCTTACTGTAGTCAATTGCAGACAGTGAACAAATGTCTGCTTCAAGACGTGAGCGTTCTAGCTCTTTCATCTTCAGCAATACATTCAGCTCACGAACGCTGTTTAAATACGCTTCTGCATCCCCCATTACTTACCCTCCTTCGCGAGTCCTTCTTTGAGGACTTTCAAGATGTACTGATTCAACGTCAAATTATGATTGTTCGCAGCGTCGATAAGCTTTTTACGCATCCCTTCGGGAAGCGACACGGGAAGATGTTGTTTCAGTTGTTCTTCGGCTTGCGGAATCGGAATCTTACTGTCTTTCCCGAAAAGCTTTTCGTAGCGGTCTTCGTCGAAGTTGCAGCCGACGAAATGCGTGAGGTCCGTCAGCGTGATGGTGCCGGCCTGCATGCACGATGCGATGCCGCAGATCTTATCGTAAGCGCGCTGGAGACGAACGACGCCGAAGCCGAATTCATCATGAAGCGCCATCAGCGTACAGGTCATCCAGTAATCGACGGACCTGGCTAACGTTCTGTTAATCAGCTCTTTATCATGAAGCGTCGGCCGATGTGGTGCAATTATTGCACTTCTTGACTGTAACATGTAGCCGCTGCTGGGTTCATGGCTTAGTGGGATACGCGGCGCCCTGGCCGCGCGCTTCATCTTTCTTGCAAGGCTCAAATCAATCAGCTCCTTTTCTACTTACGGTCTTTTAATTCTGTCCACAGCTTACGATCCTGTAACTCCGTCCACAACTGGCTTACCTGGACGCCGTGGTTGTGCTGGTACTTACTCGAATGATATTCATCGGCGCCCGGGTCGATGTCGTGATAGTAGATTTGGCAAACCTCGACGTCCGGATAAATCACCAGCGGCTGCACCACAAAGATCTCCAGAGTCCAGTAGCCACAAAAGCCGACGTCACCAAAGCCTGCTGTGACGTGGATGATCATGCCGAGGCGACCGACGGAAGACCTGCCTTCAATCATCGGAACGAAGCCATGCGTTTCCGTGTATTCGTTCGTACGGCCAAGATACAATTTGTCTGGCCGAAGCAAATAGCCTTCTTTCGGAATGACAACCTTATGTGATGGTTCTTTTGTGGCCATGTCCAGTACTTGGTCGTCGTAGACTACCAGCTCGTTATGCAGCGTGAGGTTCACGCTGTTCGGATTGATATGCCTGTCCTCAAAAGGCGTAATTACGATACTGCCCTTTGCCATTTCCCGCTTGATGCGGTTGCCGCTCAGTAACATTAGTCATCCCTCTTTCTTTGTTGATAGATACAGCCAATAGTAAACGAGTCCGCGTCGGACTTTGCTTTCTTCGACTACCGCCACGGGAAGCGGTTGCGGCGCCGCTTCCGGGCTTCTTCGAATTCCTTCTTTTCTTCTTCTGTCATCTTGTGTGTCTTTACGACGCCCGGCGTGTAGTAGCCCGGAAAGTCCTTTGGTTTTGTTATGGGTCTCCTCCTTAGATAAGTCCGGCTTTCTTTTTTGCCATATAGATGCCGTAGTCGATACGGAGACGCCGCGCTTCACGGATAGCGTCATCAAGTTCGACGCGGTGATAATCAGTGTGCTCTTTTTCAAAGCGTGCACCGCGGGCTTTTCCTGCATCACAGCGACTGGCGCGGCGTTTGATAAGATTGCCGGACGGACTCAGCTTTACGCGGCAGGGCCGTTCCGGCAGTAGTTCTTTATGTCGTTTCATTGTAATTCCTCCACAGTCTTACGAATCGCAAGCAGCATGGCCTGCTGGCCAGCTTCCTTACGTTTCAGCGCTTGGGCGACGGCCTCATCGACGGTCCCTTTAGCAATCAGCTGATGGATGACGACGGTCTCCGTCTGGCCCTGTCGGCAAAGACGGGCGTTGGCCTGGAGATACTGTTCAAGACTCCAGGTGAGGCTGTACCAGACGATGATATGACCGCCCTGCTGGAGGTTCAGGCCATAGCCGGCACTGGCAGGATGCGCCAGCAGTACGGGGATTTCGCCGCGGTTCCAGGCCCGAAGGTCGTCTGAGGTCTTTAGCTCTCTTGCGCCCTTGATAGCTTTCTTGAGTCTTGCCAGTTCATGCTTATACTGGTAAAAGACCAGGACCGGATGCCCGGCGTTGTCCTCGATGATTTCAAGGAGCCGCTGGATCTTTGCGTCATGAATGACGATGGTGTTGCCATCGTCATCGTAGATAGCACCGCCGGAAAGCTGCAAGAGCTTATTCGAGAGTGCTGCCGCGTTCGGTGCGGTAATTTCTTCATCGCCCATCTTTAAAACCTGCTCTTTCGAAAATTTCTTATAAAGTGCCATTTCCGCCGGCGACAGCGGGATGCGAATCGGGTTGATGATCTTCGGCACGTTGACGGAACCCTTAAGCGACATACAGATGTCACTGATGCGCCGATAGATCTCTTGTTCGGCGTTCGGGCCAAGGATTTTGTAGCTATAGACGATAAGGCCGTTCGTTTTATCCGGCCGAAAATAGTTATGCCGGTATGCCGTTAACGTCCGGCCCAGGCGCTCGCCGCCATCGAGGAGATACAGCTGCGCCCAGAGGTCCATCAGGTTATTCGGCGACGGCGTCCCAGTCAGGAGAATCATCCGGTCGAAACAGCTGCGGCACTTCCGGAGAGCCCGGAAGCGTTTGGCCTGGGAGTTCTTAAAGCTCGACGATTCGTCGATGACGAGTAAGTCAAACGGCGGCCGATAATTAAAGAACTCCATCAGCCAAACCGTGTTCTCGCGATTCGTGATGTAGATATCAACGTTCCGGAGAAGCGCTTTAACGCGCTGCGTCTTACTGCCCAGGACCGTTGAGTAGGTCAGGCTTTTAAAGTCATCCCACTTCTCGATTTCGTCCTGCCAGGTAGACTCTGCGACCTTCTTTGGCGCGATGATCAGCACCTTCGAGACTTCCAGGCGGTCATAGATTAAGTTACTTATGACGCTTAGTGTTACCGCAGTCTTACCAAGGCCCATCGGCAGGAACAAACCACAGCGAGGCGTTGCCAGTGCCGTTTCAATCGCTTTACGCTGATACGCGTGTGGCTTAAACCGCATCGTCGCCACCCCGGAATTGGTCGATGAAAAGCTGTGCGTCCCCTTTTGTGTCGATGATAAGGACCGGCTGATTATGGTTTGCAAGCTTTGCAAACACGCTCTGCTGAAGCGGCCGCGGTTTCTTTCCAGGCGCTTTTACTTCAACGAAGCGGACCGTGCCGTCGCGATTCACAAAAATACGGTCCGGCACCCCGGAATTTCCAGGACTTACCAATTTATACGTTAAAATGTTATTTTTATGTGCATACTGTACGAGGTACTTTTCGACCTCTTTTTCTAAAATGTCCATTCAAAAAAACACACTCCTCGTATTACGAACCAAGACCTTGGTAGGCAAAGTAGGCAATTTTTCCCTTACATTTTATAAAATGGCATTTAGGCTTTTACTTTCTCATACCATTCTCAAAGAAGATTTTACTAAAATCGGCCTTATAAGCCTAATTCCCCTTTTCTAATTAATTAAATAAAAAATTGCCTACCTTACCTACCTTTAGGGGATAAATGGCTTAGGTAAGCGGATGGTGGCGGTAGGCAATTCATAAAAAACTGCCTACCTTTTCCAATAATTGCCTACCTTTTTTATAATCAGTAATGAGAGTATTTTTCATACGTTTTTTTCCCATTTTTGGTTTTTGGTAGGCAATTGCCTACCTTTTTTGGGGCGCCTTATTATCGTCTTTTTTGATGCGTACGTACGCCCGCTGTGCACCATAAGCTTTGAATTTTAATACACCTCTTTTGTTACCTTTATAACGTTCCCAACCATCAAGGTTGGCCAGTATCGTGTTGATTTCCCGCGCTTTCGCGTTGTTGAAGTTCAACCGGTTGCCGCCCAGGCATTCGCACCAGATGGCCAATGCACAGGTTTTTACAATTAGGAACCGTTCCTGCGTCTCTTCTTCGCCGTCGGTTTCGCCGTTTTCGACGAAGTAATGGCGTTCAGCAATGGTCATCTTGTTCCAGTTTGCCGGTACCGGTGTGTTCAGGTAGCTCTTGATGACGCCCACAAGCTCTGATCCTTCTGTTTTCGCCTCCTGGATTTCGCGGGCCTTGGCTTCGGATTCCGGCGATAACCGTAAGCTGGCATCCTGCTGATACAGTGCCATGGCCTCCGCCCAAATCTGGTCCCGTGTATAACCATCGATGTCAAAAACGGATTTGGCAGCCGTGCCGGTGCAGTCGATGATCCAAAAGCGACGACCCCCGGTGCGGTCTTTCAGGCAGATGTCTTCGTTCGTCGTTGCAAAGAACACGCACTGCCTCTTGTACTCCTCAGTGCGTCGTCCGTAAGCGACACGGAATTTATCACTGCTCTTCGACAGGAAGGACTTGATTTGGTCGTTTCCCGCGCGGTTTGTGGCCTGCATCTCCTGAAGCTCGATGAGCCAGGAGCCTTGCAGCTGTTCCAGGGAGTCTTTATTTTGGATCGATGCGATGGAGTCGTTGAACCACCTGCCGCCAAGCTTAGCCAAAAGCGTCGACTTGCCGATGCCCTGCCGGCCGTAAAGGACCGTGCAGTTATCGAACTTGATGCCAGGATGCAGGATGCGGGCGACAGCCGCTTTGAGTGATGTGCACGTCACTTCCTGTTCGTATGTCGTGTTTGCCGCCCCGAGATAGTCCGTAAAGAGCGTTCTGACGCGCGGCGTCCCGTCCCACACGAGGCTTTCAAGGTAATCGCGGACAGGATGAAAGGCGTTGTGCACGACCGTTTCCGTGAGCGCATCGTCAATCATCTGCTTTCCGGAGATGCTGTAATAGCGGAACAAATAGTTCCGCAGGCACGCGTCATCCGCATCCGTCCAAATCGTATCCTTCGCATCCTTTCGCCAGGGAAGTGCGCCGCGTGAAACGACACGGTGACTGAATTCGTCGTAGGCCGGAAGACCTTTGATGTTGATGTCGTGGCCGAGGATGGTCAGCACGTTTTCAGGAGACGATTCAAAACCGCCTTTTTTCGCGCGCGTGAGTTCTGCCAGCCATGACTTATCGACTTCTACCGGCGTCCCTTCTGGCGTGATCGCGCTGTCATCCCAGGATTCCTGGAGCGCTTTCGTGTCGGCGTCGTCCCATTCCTGACGGACTTTTTCATCGTTTTTGGCAAGCTCGGTCATGCTCTTGAAGGACGGCAGCTTATTGACCGGCGTGTCTGCTTTCGCCTCTTCGTCCTCAAGGCCAAATAGGTGGATGCGGACGAGGTCGAACGCGTTGACGTCCAGGCCGCTCACCGGGTCCGTGCCGTGATGGCTGTATGCGAACTTATCGTCGTAGATGACAAGACCGCCCGTCGTCGTCCCGGCCGCGTAGGTGTAGCGGTCGGGGTCGTCCGTCGGTTCATACACGTCAGAGAGATATCTCTCGATGGCTCCCTGGATGGTGTACACCCGGCAAAAAGCCCCGATGAGGCCCGGCTTTTCTGTCGGTTCTCCGAGCTTCTTAAAATCCGTCTTCCGGATAGCCGTTTCGTTGGCACTGGTTGGCCAGGACGTACAGTCCCTCCAATCCACATACGCCGCCAGGACGCGTTTTGGTTCGAGGAGCGGCTTATCATTCACCGCACACTCGAAATCGCCTCCTGTGGGCGCTGAAGGCCAGTAAAACAGCCGTGCCGTGTCGAAGGTCGTCGGGTCGAAGTGATGCATCCCGATATCGTCCGCAACTTTCCGCGCGACGGCCTGGTAGGCATCCGGCTCAACGTCTTCTGATAGCGGTACGACGACGCGGTACCGCGGCTTTTCCTTCGTGTATGAGTGCGTCGAGTACAGTGCATAGGCGTTTTCCCCGAGGACACGCGTCAGATCATCCTTAAACGAGGCCGACGGACTGTCGGCGTCAAGCGTCAACATACTGCGGAGCTTGACCTTCTGCGTGAGCCTGCGGCCGTCCTCCAGGTAGCCGCCGACGAAGCCGCCGACGTCTTTCCTTTCGTCTTTTTCGCGCTTTCCCATATCGTGGTACTGCGCGACGGTTTCGCCGGTGTAGCTTACGCGCTGGAGACTCTTGACGATGTCGCGCCACTCCGATTCCCGGTTCTGCCAAACTTTCGTCGTGCGCTTACTGCCGGTTGCGATGCGGAGTTTTCGTGAATAAACTAAAGTATCTGTCATAGATAAACTCCTTACGTATCGACATTTCGTTCAGACAGCTCAAACCGGATATCGTTTAAAAAGCGCGTCCAGTAACGTTCATCGACGTCCATGCCAAGACCGCCAGGCGTTTTCGCCGCATCTTCGATGTCGGTTTTCATGAGAAGCAGCGTCCTTGTCGAGAGCTTTTCACACAGTGGCGCCAGGTAACTTGTGACAACGCCGGTGATATAGGTCCTCCTGCCGATAGCGTAGCGGACCGCACAAAGAAGCATCATTTCCAGATCGTCATTAAGCGGCAGACTAGTCATCGTCATCACCCAGTTTCAATGTTTCGGCCAGGGCCGTGAGCGCCGCGAGCTTTTCTACCATCGTGTTCACGTTTTTCGTCGCCGCGGCTCTTGTCAGAAACGCGTTTCCAAGCTTTACGTTGAGCAGGTCGCCAAGACTAACGTCGGTGTACATCCGTTCCATTACAGCGCCTTTTGGCGTAACCGCGTAATAGCGCTGGCCAGGCTTCGGCGTAAACGCACTGCCAACTTCTGGATCATACGGGATAAGGTCCCTGAGTGCGTAGCAGCCGGAAACGTGTTCCGGCGAGAAGTCGACGTGGTGGATGTCGTCGACGCTGACGATGTGGTGCGTCGGGCCGGTCCATGATTCGACGACAGGGTTTACAGAGACCACTTTAATCTTGTCGTCGTAGATACGCGTCACGATGCCGTAGCCTGAACTGAAATCGTCGGCAAAAGCCACGTCATTCATGCATACCAGCATTCCAATCTTTACTTCATCGAATTTCATCACCATCAGCTCCTTTGTATCGCTTGTCGTAGCATTCTTTGCAGATAATCGTTCCGTCGTCTAAGATATGTGGTTCGCCGGCCATCGTCTGCATTTCACCGCAGAAGTAGCAGCCATATTTCCAGCCGTGCTTGAGTGCCGCATCCTTGAAAAGCGCACTGTCTGCGCCGTACAGTGACATTCGGTCCGCCCAAGGAATCTGTTCCATGTGGTACGGAACCTCTTTATCACCGCCGGTGAGTGCGTCCAGATAGCCTCTTGCGTCTTTACCGGTCTTCGCCCAGGTGACGGATGTTTCGCCGCTCTTATTCGTGTAGCAGTACACATCGAGAAGCAGGCTGTCGAGAATCTTATCATCCAGCGCATTGACGATGTCGCACGCCTGGCTGAACGTCAAATCCGGCAGAGTCGCCAAGACGCTTTTTGCCATGTTCTGTTCGGCAAAGTACCGACTGTGCAGCAGCCGCTTGCAGGAGTCGTTCTCCTCCATCGCCTTGAAATAGGCCAGGCCGTCGCAGACCAAGAAATCACAGCAAACTTTGTACAGCTCTGAGTCTTTATAGGTTGTTGTCATGTAGCTCATCTCCTTATTTAAGCGTAAATACGACAATGATGGCCCCGACGACCGCCCAGCAGAGCAGGCAGCCGCCGAGGATGATGCGGTACGCCATCACCTTCGTCTTATCGATCATGTGTGTCACCTTCTTCCAGCTCATCAAGTTTCCCGGATAATACCAGGGCGGTCGCTTCGCAGATGACCGTCATCTGGTAAATCCAAAGTTCGTCCCAGTTGACGTCGCCGTTCTTGCCCCGCTGGCCTGCGGTGTTTTGCCTGACCGCCTGGCAGAGCTTCATGACGGCGTCCTTCAGTGCCGGGATGTTCGCCTCCTGGCCTCCCATTTCGAGGAAATGCCACATCAGGCTTTTTACTTGGTTTCGTTCATCGTCTTTCATCAGCCGTCTCCATAAAAGCGTTCATAGATTTCTTCCATGAATGGCAGGTTCGCGATGATCATCGCGTCACCGCCGTTCGTAACTTCGTCGAATCGCTTTTCCAGGGCGTCATTTCGGATGCCCGTCTTTCGTAGAATTGTAAGGCTTCGAAGCAGGGCGTCCGCTTCCGCAAGGTCTGGATGCAATTCGTTATAGCGCTTGATAATTCGGGCCCTTCGGTAATTGCTGGTGAACTCATATACCTCGTATTCGTAAATGTGCGTATCGAATACCGTGTTGTAGCGTTCCCGGAAAAGCTGTAATTCCCGGTCCAACTGACGGATGTATTCGCCCTGGAACTTCGGTTTGGCGTCCGCCGGCGCTGCGAGGTAACGGTCTACAACGTTTTCGCATAAAGCCCGGAACAGCCATTTACCTCTCTTGAAATCCTTAGGCGGCCGTTTTAAGAGCGTCTGCGAGTCTTTCAGCTGTAGATAGGCGTTGTACTTTTCGACGAGCGTCTTTTTACTTTGTGCGATATTTCGCACTTTATCCTCTAACTGCGCCGTCTTGGTTTTCTTCTTCAATCGAGGTCCCTCCGTTCTCGTCGGATAAGGCCGCCCAGGCTCATGCCACCGGACATTCCTCTGTTCCCGCCGCGGCCGTGGTCGTTCAGCGTGTAGCCGTGCCGCCAGTATGACTTTTCGCACTTGTGGCGGCAGAACACGGTCCGCTTATCGGCAGGATCAGCAACCTGCACCAGATGGTGGCACCAGCGGCAGTAGAATTCCCGGATAACCGGAACCCCCGGCTCCGGCGCTCTGTGCGTCGTTTCGTGATGCTTGTAGTAGTGCCGGCTGCATTTCTTTGAGCAGAACCGCTGGTCTTTTCGGTACGGTACGAATTCTTTCTGGCAGTCTAAGCAGATTTGCTTTTTATGGGTTGCCATACGCGTCAGCTCCTTAGTCATCCAGCTCCCAGATACTGGTGCAGTTTACAAACGGGCATCCGGTCCGCTTCCATAAAATCCGCTGGGCTTTCAGCTCCCGCTGGGTATAGCTGCCGTTCTTCTTTCGCTGCATCGAGATTTCGCGCAGCTCTTCGTCGGTCCTATCGACCATTTTTATATCCATAATCGTCAGTCCTTCTGATAGTACTTCGCTTCGAAGCCGTCCGCGTTCATCACGAGACCTTCGTTCCAGGGTGCGTTCTTGCACATGATCGCAATCGCTTCATCGAGGTTCCCCTTGCCTTCCGGCATTTCAAGGATGACTTCGTCATGAATGTGCGCGCATATCTTGTACCCCGCTCGTGTAAGTCTCGCCATCGCGGCGCAGAGGCAGTCACGGGCAATGGCCTGAACCGCATTTTCAACAATTTTTCCACCATATGTTTCCAGCTTCCCCCAGCGGCCTGACGTCGTCTTACTGCCGCCCAGGCCGGTGTAGATAATGGCCTCGCTGCCGAATCGGTTCTGCCCGATGTGGGCGTTGAGGTACACCAGGTGACGTCCTGACGGCAGTTCAATGTAAAGGTCGCCGTCTTCCTGGTGGAAGTACAGGTTTTTCTGCTTGAGCTTCGTCGGGATGCCGGTGACGGCTTTCATCATGGCTGTCTCGACGTCGCCCCAAAGCTTTACGATGTGCGGCGATGCGGCACGCCACTTGTTGACGACGTTCTGTAATTCCGTGTCGGAAAGGCCCATCTTGTCGGCCCCCATCGCTTTCAGGGCTCCGATGCCGCCACCATAACCACAAGCCAGCGTAGCCACCTTGCCTTTCTGCCGAAGCTCTCCATTGATGCCATGTTTTACAACAGGGACGCCGAACATGGCACTCGCCGTGGCGCAGTAGATGTCTTTCCCCGCCGCGAACGCTTCCATTTCCCACGTTTCCCCGGCAAGCCAGGCAATGACGCGGGCTTCGATGGCGGAAAAGTCGGCGACGATGAACCGTGTCCCTTTTGGCGCTTCAAGCGCCGTGCGGACGAGCTGGGAAAGTACGTCCTGTACGTCGTCGTAGCACATTTTAAGCGCCTCTAAATCGCCGTCAATGACCATCTGACGCGCGGCGTCGAGGTCGGGCATAGAGTTACGCCTGAGGTTCTGAAGTTGTACGATACGGCCGGCAAAGCGGCCCGTCCTGGCGGCCCCGTAGAACTGGAACATGCCCCGGATGCGGTCGTCGCTGCATGCCGCGTTTTTCATCGCGTCGTACTTCTTGACGCTCGACTTACTGATTTTTTGCCGAATCAGCAGCATCAGGCGTACGTCGCTGGGAAGCTCCCCGGCCAGGAGGTCCTTGACGGATTCTTTCGAGAGCGATTCAATCGGACGTCCCAGCTTTTCTTCGAGCCAATCTTTCACCTGAAGTGGCGAGTTCGGATTGTCAAGGCCCGTGATTTCTCGGGCTTCGTCAAGAAGCCGCTGCCGGTATTCACCGGAGAGGCGAATCGCGTTTTCGACGAGTCGCCGGTTGATCATGATGCCGTTGCGGTTGATTTCCTGGTCTACCAGCCAGTTGTCGTGCTCAAATTTCGGCGGCCGGAGGGCTACCAGCTTTTTTCGGATAGCCATTTCAACGACAACGTCCTGCCGATTATATTCTTTAAAGATTTTCCATTTTTCGGGTGCGTCCGCCGGCAGGTTCCGCGTGCGTCCACCATTGGCTTTCGTCGGTTTGCACGGCAGGCAGAAGAAGCGGATCAGCGCTTTGCCGCGCGTGTCTTTCTGCTTGTCTTCCGGAAATCCCATCGCCTTTGCAACCGCTGCAAGGTGCGGCGGGTATGAATTGTAAAGCGCCAGGATTCGGGTGCATTCCCACTGTTCCTCGGGAAGGTCCGGGAAATATTTCTTTAAACAATTGATTTCAAAGTTGGCGTTAAACGCCGTTTTCAGCACGTTTTTGTCGTACAGCGCATTGCGTACATCATCGGGAAGTGTTTCTCCCTGCGCCAGGTCGACGACCCGGACGGGGTCGTCATCGAAGGCGTAGGCGAAAAGAAGGATTTCAAAGTCAGGCGCTTCCATGTATTTGTACACGCTGTACCGGATATCGTTTGAACTATAGGTTTCCAGGTCAATGCTTAAGGTTCTCATCAGTACAGCTCCTTACTTAGCGTTTAGAAAAACTGGTCGGCGTCCTGAAGGTCGGCTTCATCGAGCATATTGTCGTCCCAGGAATCGGCACTGACGACGACGCCGCCAAGCGGTTCTCCGTCTTTAATCTTCCGGATAGCGGTCAGGCCGACGCCGATGCCCTTTTTGCCGGAGTGACTGTAGGCAAAGAGGTTCAGCATGAACTGGCACCAGCAGCCGGAATACAGGTCGTCCGGGTCGATGATTTCCGAGCGGTCTTTGCTAAAAAGTTTCGGCTTCTTCGTCGAGCTTGCGTTCATGAAGTAGCAGCCCTTGTAGTTCGGGTCTTCGCACTTCAGTTCATCGGTGTCTGCGTCGCGCAGCGGTTCATGAATGCCGCGGTCACTGCCGCCCCAGGTGCTGATGTTCTTCGGGTCTTTGCGCATCTGCGCGATTTTTTCCTTGATAGCAGCAATCGTGCGCTTTTCCGATTTCGGAATGATGATGGACGCCGTATATTTCGGTTTCTGCGTCGGATCATCGTTCGGCCGAGGGCTAAACACGTACGCATAAGAGAGTCTGCAAAGTCCTGTCTGAATAGTATTAGCCATAATTTTTTTCCTCCTAAATTAAACTGTCGTCAAATTCATCGGCCATTTCTTTTGTGAGGTTGAGCGCCGGCCGTTTGTCGCTCATCTCAACCAGTGTCGGTTTTCCTTTTGGCTTTTCAATTAAAGCGCCCAGGACAGCCGCCAGCTTCTTCTTTCCAACGCCCTTTTCAAGCGCTGTCAGCGTTTGAAGCTCCTGTGGTTTGAAGATGAGGTCGTCGGCAATCCCCTCGGCCTGCATCGCTTTGGCGGCAGCGTCTGTATCTGTGATGACGCGGCGGCTTCGCCCTTCGACGAGCTTCAGGCCCGGCCACTTCTTGCCGTCAAGCGCTTCGGTCAGGGCCGCTTCTTCGACGTCGGTCAGCCAGCGTTTGATATCTTTCGCGGCCAGCAGGATTTCCGCCGTTTCCGCATCCGTGAGTGTTGCTTCCTCGCGGAGCTTCGTCTTGGCTTTGATGTACTCGGCCAGGGCCTTGCACTTTGTGCGGAATTTGCAGAAGCGGCAGTGATCGCCGGCTTTGAAATCGCCTTCGCCTTTGTAGGCTTTTTGGGCAATTGGTACGATACTGCGGCCCCAGTCAAGAAGCTCCGAGAGGCTCATCGTATCGGTTGATACGCTGTCAAGCCTGGGTTGAATAATGGTCATGTGGACCGTATCAAAACCATAGAGCATGCCGAAGGCTTCGACAGCGCCCAGGGCGTACAGCCTCATCTGTGTGTTGCCGACGGCATCGACGGGCACGCCCTTGCCGTATTTCAGGTCACAAATTTCCAGTGACTTGTCGGAGACGGTAATCATGTCGCCGGTGCCAAAGCCTTTCGGTACATAGGCGCTAAAGTCGAGCTTGTACTCAACATGTGCGACCGCATCCGGTGAGGCTTTTCGTGCGGCGTTGATTTTCTCGATGCAGACATCGACGTAGCGCTGCACCGCTTCTTTCATTTCCTCATTATCGGTCATGACGTCCGCCGTCTTCCCGTCGAGCCAGCCGCGCAGCGTCTTTTCCGCCAGGGCGTGGGCCTTCGTACCTTCTTCGGCATAAACCGACGTGGATTCGGGTATTTCCGCGTTGATGCGTGCCGACGGCGGGCATGCCAGCCAGCGCGAGGACGACGACGCGGAAAGTATTGCGTGGACTCCGGGCATGCTACTTCACCTCCCACATCTGGCGGACGTCATCCGGGAAGAGCTTCAGAAGGTCCGGCAGCTGGTCGCGCTTGATGTTTTTCACACTGCATGCGGGTACGTGATTGTCCATGAGCCACTTTTTCATGGTCTTCATGTTCGTCTTGTCCGGCGTTTTGTGGAAGAACGCCGCTGTACAGGTTCGGAGCTTTACCAGCTCATCTTCGGTGAGCTTATCGCTCTTTGGCGTTTCCGGTTTCGGCGCCGCCGCAGGCGCTACGACTTTCGGTGCAGGTTCCGCTTCTGGCTGAGGCGTTTCAGTCTTTGCTGTGGGCACGCTGACGGCCTTTTCCGGTTCAGCTGGAGTAACTACCTGCGGCTTGCCGATAGCGGCCCGTAGGACTTCACATAAGCAGTCTAACGACGTCATCAGTGCCGGCGTTTCATCCAGCGTAATCTTGATGTTGATATCCATCTATTTCAGCTCCTCTCTGTCAAGCGAATTCAGGATGGCAAGCAGTTCCGGGTACGATTCCGCAACAGGAATGCCGTTTCTTTTCGCGAATTCATATTCCGTCTGGCAGCCGAGGCTGCTTTCCCAGTCTTCTGTCATATAGACGACGTCACAGCGCGATTCGAGCTCTAAGAGCAGAGACAGGTCGTCGGCGTAATGACGGCGCGAGTAGCGCCGGCAGGTCACGGAGAGCGCCGGAATGAAAAGTACTTCAGGCAGCTGTTCGGCTAGGTCGCAGCAGATCTTGCGGGCTTTTTCGACGTTGTAGTCGCGGCCACCGTACTTATGCGAGACATAAACAAGGTAATGATGCATTGTGCAGCTCCTTTCTTTGCGATATAATAGAAATCGGGTAATCTAACAAAAGCACTAGGGAAGAGTCGTCTTTTTCGGACGGCTCTTTTTTAGTTGTCCAAGGGAATCACTTCCTTTCCTGGCGGCTTTTCCGCCAATACAACTGGCTTTCTTTATGCTGCTTGTATTTACGCCTTTTGTAGCGGGCCGCGAGGACTTTCGCCGTCGCAATGCCGAGCTTTGTAAGCTCAGGATCCTTCGTGTATAAATGGCGTTGGCAGGCTCTGGCGTGGGTGCCGCGGTCGATGCATGCCAGATTTTCGAGATTACAGTTTAGTTTGTTTCCGTCGAGAAAGACGATGCAGTGCCCTTTCGGGAGTGGTCCGTGAGCTTTTTCCCAGACGTAGTGGTGCTTATACACCATCTTTCGTTTCCCCGGTACTTTGATATGGACGTAACCGTCCTGGTCGACGCTTTCGTAGCCGACTGGTTTTGACGTCGCCGGGATATCACCCTTTTTAAACTGTGTCCGCTCCACTCCCGGGGCGCAGTAGTGCGTGCCCTTGTTCCAAGGGATAAGGCCCTTCTCGAAACGGCCAGTCAATCCACTGTTCATCTTGTACCGGGCCCGCAGTCCTTTAATCTTGGCGATGCTGAGACGGACGCCAAACTTCTCTTCAATCTGTTTTTGCTGGGCTTCATAGCCGAGGCCTTCGCAGTGATTCTTCAGCCATTGGTACTGTTCCCTTGTTAGCAGCTGTTCGGAGATTCCGGATTTCAGTTTGTGCGCATAGGCGTACTGCCGGACGCGCTTGGCTTCGATGGGATATCCGAAGACTTTGGTCATCTCTTCGGCCAGGTCTTTCATGTACCGGCCTTTGATGTGCTTTTTGAGCCAGATGACTTCCGGAGAGTCCGGCATCCACCAGTCAGTCTTCTTCATCGTCGTCACCACTCATGAGCATTTTCGGCGCTTCTTTGTCGTCCCGGTACATGCCGTCGGACCGTGCCAGGGCGGCTTTCAGAACGAGATTCCCTGCCGCGACGATGGACTGACTGACGTCGATGATGGCGTCGGTCTTCCGAATCTCCTCATCAAGCTCGTCTCCGGTGAGCGCTGGATCATTCAGCCGGCGAAGACGTTCGAAGAGGATGTCGTTCATCTCACCGAGGTTGTTTTTCTTGCTCATTTCGTCGCCCTCCCGTCTTTGATGAGGAGGCGCTGGCCCGGCGTCAGGCCAGCGTTCTTGTTGAGCTTGTTCGTCTGGCAGATGTCGTAGACCGTCTGCCGGATGTCTTCACTCTTCGGACGGTATTTCTTGGCAATGTCCCAGACCGTGTCGCCTTTTTCCACCGTGTAATAGGTCAGCTTCACGTCCGGCGAAGCCATCGCCTGGAATCCGGCATAGCCGACACCGATGGCCAGCGCTGCGGCAAACGTTAGTCCTAAAATCGTTTTCTTTGTCATGGTTTTTCAGCTCCTTCTAAGATTTCGGTAAGGCTTTGTCCGTCGTACTGACGGAGAAAGGCATTAAACGTCGTCTTTCGTACCCGCTTGTACGGGCCGAGCTTCAACGTTGTCAGCAGGCCCGCTTTGATGATTCGGGAGACAACCGTCGACGATGTTTTCAGCCTGGCCGCGACTTCATCAAGGCTCATCAGCCGGTCGCAGTCGTCGTGGATCATGCGGTCTTTCAATTCTCTTCAGCTCCTTCGTGGTCCGCTCTGTACTTTTTCAGCGCTTTTGTCTCGTGGCAGCGGGGCTTTTTCGGCTTTCTTTTGGCCCGGCCTTTCGCTGTCGTCCCGGGGCGGCAGTCCCGGTGCGCCGGCAGGTACTTCCCGTCTTTGTATACGTGGACATACAAACCTACGATTTCGCGCTTACAGAGGCAGCACTTAATTTTTTGGCTCGCCATCGCGGCGTGATACCATTGGCTGATAAAGCCGTTCTTTAGGGCTTCCTTTTCTGCTTTCGTCATGGCTTGTCACTTCCTTTCAGGACTAAATCGCGCGGGTTGACGTCGAGCGCCTTGGCCAGCTTTGTCAGCGTTCTGTAGCTGACGGCCCGCCCTTTCTTGGCTTTAAACAGGGTTGCTGCCGATAGGTCGGCGTACATTGCAAGCACGGTGTAACTCCAGCCCCGCGCCTTTCATTCCGAGTCGAGGACATCAAAGTCGATTTTTGCGTCACCTGAGGGCATCGATATTTCATCTCCTTCTCTTAACAGCGTTTCCGGCGGAACGCCCAAGCTCTTTGCAATCGTCAGTACGGTCTGGAGGCTGACGCTGAGTCCAGCCCTGATGCGGGAAAGTGTTGGTGCGGAAATGTTCAGCCGTTCCGCCGCTTCACACATCTTCAACCCCGCCTGACGGCGTTTTTCGTCGAGCACATAGAAATTGATATGCAAGTCAACGGGTTTCATTGGTCGTCACCCCCGAACTTTGCCCCGTCGATGAAGTATTCCTTTAAGTCGAGGTCGTAATTTTCGCATAATGTCCTGACTTCTGCGAGCGTGAAATCCAATTTATTGAGATTCAGCTTTTGGTTAAACTTCGGTCGGCTGGTGCCTATTGTTTTAGCGGCGATATCTTGCCGGATGCCGTGCTCTGCGAAAAAGGCTTTCAGCTTCGGGTAGCAGATTTTCTTTCTTACCAGCATTTCGAAGCGCATCACTTCTTCTTGAGAATTTCGAGCACTTTCGGACTCCACTTGATTTGATAACCGCTGTGGCCGGAGCTTGCGGTAAACGGTATCGATTCACCGAATTTAGCACCCTTTTCCGTTAGTACCCAGTGGCCGCTGACGCTTTCCTGCAAGCCTGCGTCTTTCAGCAAAGAATTGGCAAGTTGCGGGTTCGGATTCCCTTTACTCGTTTTCAGGCCAAGTTCATTGGCGATTTTTGTCGGCGTCAAATAGCCGGGATTCGTTTCAGGCGGGATGAACTGTTTCAAGGGTTCCATATCGACGCCGTACGCTTCCCCGACCATCTGCATTGCCGCTGTCATGGCCATTGGCTTTTTCACACCAAATACGTCTGCGATGACCGTTGCGGTATCTGCGGTGTCCTTGACGGCCGTCTTGATCATCCGCGTCCGGTAATGCGGGTTCGGTGCAATTTTCGGCACAGCCTGCTGTTTGCGGATTTCTTTTTCCATGGTATTGAAGGCTTCGAGGAATTTCAGCTTCCATTCCAAGGCCGTCTTGCCGGTAAAACCCATGACCAGCAGAGAAAAGCCGTCGTGGTTCATCAGGTACATCTTGTAGTGTTTTCCGGTACCGGCTGTGTAGCTGGTTTCATAGAAGTAGTCAGAACCCAATTTTGGGTTTTGACTAATAAGCTCTTCAATATCTCTAATAACGTGGTCGTGGCGTTTGCCAAAGTGCTCAGCCACTTTCCGGCTGTCTGTAACAAGCTGATTCTTATAAAGCGTTACAAGTTCAGTTTTCTTTTTGTCGGACAATTTGATTCAACTCTTTTCTAAAATCTTGCGTTTACGTAAGTTTTTCGGCAAAAAAAACCTTAAGGCTTTCATCGTTTGACATATCCAAGATGTTTTTGAGATTCTGAATTTCGGCGCGTGTGAAATCACTTTTCCCTTTCATCTTCCGGTATAAAGTGGCTTCATTGACGCCCATACGGTCCGCAACGTCTGCTAATGATAACTGTCGACGGTTCACCATATAGCGGAATAACGGTTCATCAAACATATGCATCCCTCCTTTCTGTCTCTTGCGTTTCCGCAAGATTATAATACTACGTAGCCCCGCAAATGTCAATGCTAAAACGCAAGTTTTTCAAATAATTTCGCCCTATTTATTGCAAAAACGTAAGTATAATACTATAATAAGGCTGTAAGGGAGTGATTATTGTGAAGGCTGTCAAAGACATCATTAAGGAAAAAAGATTGGAACATAATCTGACCATGAAAGAATTAGCTCAAAAAGTTGGCGTGAGTGAAGGTACTATTTCGCGTTGGGAATCAGGAGAAATCGCGAACATGAGACGCGGCGCTATGGTTGCTTTGTCGAAAGTATTGGAAATTCCGCCAGCAGTGTTGATGGGCTGGGATAAAGAAGACGTCGAAAGAGAAAAGAAGAACGACGCCATCCCCGTTCTCGATGATCCGGATATCCGCATCCTTGCTAGAAACAGCCAGGTAACGAAGGACCCGGAAAAACGGGCTATGTTGAAAAGAGTGCTTAAGACGATGTTGGAGGATGCAGAGCATGACAAATAACGTACCGGCTAGACCGCGTTTTCAAAGATCATCACAGTTTGCACAATACTTGATGCAGCGTTTACGGATTCATACCTATCCGATTAATCTGAAATACGTGTGTTCGCATGTTATCGCTACGATTCAGCCTTATAGCTATTATGCAAAATGTTTGGGCTGTACCGTGCCAGACTACATCGATATCGTTACCGCGCAAGACGGTTTTACGTTGTATGATGGGAAGCGCCAGCGCTACGTTATCGCCTACAACGATACTGTACCGAATTACCCCCGCGTCCGCTGGACGTTGGCGCACGAATTAGGCCACATCCTCTTAGGCCACTTCAAAGAGTTCGACGGAACCCGGTTTGACCTGGACCGGTGCCGATGCGGTTTATCTGATAGCCAATATGCCGTGCTTGATGTGGAGGCGAATACGTTTGCCGGTGAATTGCTCTGCTCACCGGCGATGATTGGTTGTCTTCCAGGATGTTTGCAAACTGTCGAAGCGATAAGTCAGCTTTTTCTCGTTTCTGGGCAGGCTGCGGAGAAAGCCTTGACAGCCTGGGAAGACTACGAAGGCCTGCACACCAAACGTAAAAGTTTTTATCAAAAACAGTTTCAAGATTATCTTGATACCATGTCAATTTTCTCTAACGTATCGTAAGGAGGTGATTTCATGAAACGAATCCTTGTTTTACTGAGTCTTCTCGTAGCGTTTTGCATACCCCCAGTAAATGCTATCGAGTTCGTGTGTGAGCCAGAAGACAATGATGCTGTCTCGTACAGTGTGTTTTTCTACGGAGCTACACAATTAGAGACGATGTACATCAAGCTGGCGCCCAGTAATCACCAGGACGAATATTGGCTCCGTATGTCCGAAATCGCGATGCGCGATAAGGTCCTGAACAAGATCACCATCGATATCGACGGGAAGACGTACGACCTTACCAGCACCCAACCTGACTTTGATGCAGATACCGTGGCCTCTGTGACCTACGTTGGTCCACGCGACATGCGTACGAATGTCCGGTTTTTCCGGCTTTCCCCGGAAATCGTGCAGGGGATGAAAACGGCTAAATCCGTGAAGATTCGATACAGCACGTATAAAATCCTGAATCAGATTGCACCGCTGAAGTCGAGCCACCTGGAAAACATCAATAAAGCCTTTTCGCTTGAATACGAGCAGTATCCGGAATACTGGAAACCCCGGGACGAAAAAGGCAAGTAACCTAGACCTCAAAATTCGCCGTTTTTGAGGTAAACCTCTCATTGAAATAGTAAAAACACGCGTTTTTGTGATGTGCCGCCATCTACTAAAACGCGTGTTCGGAGCTGGTAGGTTTGAACGATTGAACCCACAACCACTTATATTATACCGCATCAGCTCCGGCCAGTCCATAGAAATAGTATAAACTAAGGAGCTGATAGAATATGTATGTACGTAAAATCGGGAATCGCTGGTACTACACCATCAATGAAATCGATAGGCAGGGCGTTCGGCATAAGCACGAGCACTTCGGCGGCTTCACCCGCATCGACGCCGAAAAAGCGTACCGCCAGGCTGTGGCCGAACAGGATAAGACCGGGGCGTACTTCGAGCCGTCGTCGATGACTTTTGCCGATTTTTTGCAGGAGTGGCTTGAAAAGTACGCCCAGCATTACCTGAAACCGAACACCATCGACGCTTATGACGCGGACATCCGCAACCACATCGTGCCGACGTTTGGCACCTGGGCCCTCCGTGAGCTGACCACCGCGGCACTCCAGGACTGGATTCTTGAGCTGAAAGACCAGTACGCCAAGTCGACGGTCAAGAGCATCATGAGCTGTCTCCGGTCGTCGCTTCGCTGGGCCGTCGCGAACCGCCGCTATCTGCTTACCAATCCGATGGACAACGTCAAACTGCCGCCGTATCGGACAGCGCCGAAAAAGCCGGCCGTTTTTACGGCAGAGGCCGTCCAGGCTATTTTTGAAAAGTTCCCCGCCGGTCGTCCGATTCACATGCCGTGCGTCTTAGCCTACTACACCGGGATGCGGCTCGGAGAGTGCCTGGCGCTTACCTGGGACAACGTCGACATGAAGGCCCACACCCTCTGCATCTCCGGTACGAGCTATGACAAGAAAGGCCTGCCGAAAATCACCGACACAAAGACGCTGTCATCGGCCCGGACCATTACGTTCGGCTCGAAACTTTTCGCAGAGCTGAAAGCGCAGAAGCTCTGGCAGGATAAAAACCGCTTCCAGTACGGGCAGTTTTACCGTGAAGATCCGCAGCATAAATTCGTCTGCACGATGGACGACGGCCGTCAGATGACGAGCAACAACATGAAATACTTCAATATGTGGTGCAAAGAGCAGTTCCCGGGCACAAGCTTCCACTCCTTCCGACATACCCATGCCACCATGCTGATTGAACACGGCCTCCCACTCGATTACGTCTCCAAGCGCCTGGGACACTCGTCGATTTACACCACCGCTAACGTCTACGATACGATTACGGATAAGCGCGAAAAAGCTGCCGTCGATGCCATGGAACAGTTTTTGTAATTGAGAACATGAAAAGCCCAGTCTTCCGTCCTCGGAGGTCTAGGGCGGAAGAAAGGACGGAAGAAGCCTTGTAAACCGCATGGTTGTGCGGTCTTTCTTTTAACGTTAAATTATCGGCAGTAATAAAATGGGAGATTCTGGGAGCATCTGTAAAGCTTTATGAACGGCTTTATTAAGCCAATTATGAGGTATCATGTCGCATTGTCAATATTCTTCAAATCTTGTCAAATTCCCTTAATTTTCATTTCAAAGTGGGAAGTTTTGTGGGAAGTTTTTGTGGGATGTTTTACTAGCTGAATCGCCTAAATTTTTATTTCAATGTGGGAAGTTTTGTGGGAAATTTTGATAATAGCATATAGGAAAAATACCACCGTAAATTAACTACGGTGGTATTTTAATTATTATACTAAATCTACAGACTCCAGCCACGGTACATTTCTTCTTCGACTCGTTCCAGTTCATCTTTCTTTTTGTGATGATCTTCATCATCCCACCATGCCTGGTATCGGCCGTGAGTATCTTCGACTGCTTTTTCCAGGAAGTGGTTGATTTTTCCCAAGACTTCCGTCTGGCGCTGCTGATGGACGGCCTCTGTATGGGGCGGATAGTGATTGCCTTCTCCTCGCTTGAGAATTGTCTTCTTGGCACTGCCATAGAGCCGAACGGTGTCTTTAGTCCGGGAAACATCGAGGATTTCTTTTCCATCAGGTCCCATAGTCAGCGTATACACAGAAGCCTGGCCTTTTTCGACGGTATCTCCCAAAAGGAGTGCCGTCTTTTTTTGTGGTTCCAATTTCCCTGTCGGTATATCACTCAGGACTACATAGGCCCGGCCATTGTGAGACAGTATCTGGAAGTCTTTCAATGGTTTGCCACCTTCCAGTTTGCTGTGACGCATGACGAGTCTTGGCAGCTGCCGTGAATACAGGATTCGATCCGAGTCCGGAACGTTTTCCTTGAGTTCGGCTGCTTTGGCCAGATACATCTTTTCTTTGTTTTTAGCTTTGATGACTTTACCGTAGATCTTCTTGGCGTCTTCCTGGATAGCTTTATTCTGTTGGGTCAGTTCGTCTACGATGCGCTGGATGTCATCTTCTTTATTACGCAGTTCTTCATTATAATCCTTCAACTGTTTTTCCATGGCCTGTTTTTGGCGCAGCTTATCTGAATAAGACAGATAGAATTCCTTTTTCTGCTTATATGGGACGTCTTTCAGCTCGATATACTTCTTTTCCATTGGCTTGAGTTCTTCCAGGATACGTTGATGACGCTTCTTCAGATTATGATAATCCTTACCGATGATACGTTCGATAGCTATATTTCTAAACAAACGTTCTGGGATGACTTTGGCCTTGACTTCTTTATATTTTGCCAGCTGTTCAGCCTGCCTTTTTGCCTGTTCCTTAGCCCGTGCTTTTAGGCCAGCATAGACGTCGTTCGCCGTGACAACAATCGGTTCATTTGCCAGTTCTTCTGCCTTTTCATCGTCAGCCTCAGCAGACAGCTTGGTTTCCATTTCCAAGATTTCTTCCTGACGGATGCGCTGTTCTTCCAATTCGATTTCCTTGATGACCCGGCGCAGCACTTTATCAATGGCAAAGCAGGTGATTTTCTGTTCCATGACACTCCCTTCCGTGTCTGTCGTTTCCGTCGTTTCAGCTTCACTGCTGCTGTCATCAGGAGACTCTGTCTGTTCGTCGATTTCCCGTACCCGTTCCTGAATCCGTTCCATGACTTTCGGGTTCTTGTAGGCTTCGCCTAAATGAGGCGCAGGAATCCTGTCGAGCTTTTCGGCTTCTTCAAAACGGCCCTGATTCAGCAGGTCCTGACGCTGGGCAGCCAGGGATTTCTCGCTGATTTCCCGTTTGATGCCCAGTTCTTTGAATTTACGGTTGACGATGTCGGCCCACATCTTGCGCATGGCAGCATTTCCCTGATGGCTCTGATAATAGCGATCGGCCAGATACCCAGAACACGGTTCCCCATGCTGGTTGACGGCATACTGCTTGAAATACATGTCCGGTCCGAGGGGCCGGTCTTTTTCTATGCTCTTTTCACAGAACATGAGATGGCAGTGGATGTTCCGGTGGTCATGGTCATAGGCAGCTTCTTTATCGTGGATGGCATAGGTGAAGGCGTGATTTTTTCCGATTCCGGACTCCTTCAGGAACTCTTCGACTAGGGCGATATTGTCATCCAGGCTCAGTTCTTCCTGCAAGCCCATGCGGATTTCACGGTAGGCCCGGCCTTTGACACGGCGGTTCTCTTCGGCAGCATCCCAGAATTCGCCGGCATCCTGTGCCCAGTCCGGCAGGTTCCCGGAGGAGGTGAAGACCAGGTCTTCCTTCTTGCCCTTCATGTGGGCATAGAGCCCCTGACGGCAGATATAGTCGTAGTGCGCGCGTGTATTTATCTTTGTTCCGTCTGCCCTTTTTGCATGGGGATGATTGCCGAAATAATAGAGTGCCATAGCCTACCTCGAAGAATTTATAGAAATTTTATAATTTGCACTTTTATGTAGTGACAGGCCACTTGTGGCCTACGCCGCAGGCGTCCTCCGGAGGAGGCCCTTTCCGCTGCTTGCGGAAAGCGCATGGCACGTCTCGTAAGAGACATGCGTAAATGCGCATCCATTGTTTTTGATCTTTTACCGATAACCTTATTATACCATCGGTTACCGCTAAATAAAATATATTACCGTGATATTCTGAAAAATTACCCGTCATATTTTCCAATAAAACGAGCATTTATAATACATTACGCCGACAAATCACCTATTTACATTTTATTTTTAATGTGATATTTTTATGACAAACATAATATAAGGAGGTGTGTTTAATGTCATTATTACCACATCATACGACGCCACCTGCCGGGAAAGGGACAGACCCGCTGGAGAAAGGCCCGATGAAGCCCTTTGGCAACGTCCTCATGAATATGGACCAGGACCGCCGGAATGCATACTGGCTCATGAAGGCCTGTGTCGTCATCATCGGTATCGCTGTCGTATCCGTTGTGGCTATCGCTACGACATATAATTACAAAACCTATGTAGTCCGTGTCGATAATGCAACCGGACAGGTCGATACCGGTGGGCAGTTGAAATCGACGAATTACGTTCCTCAACAGGCCGAAATCAAGCATTTCCTGGGCCAGTTCATCCTGGATACCCGCACGGTCCCCCTCGACCCGGTCCTTTTCAAGAACAACATCGACCGGTCACAGCACTTCATGACCCGCGAAGCCAGCACCAAGATGGCTTCCATGCTGAAGTCCGATAATCCGCGGACGAAACTCGGCAAGATGACGATCCAGCCGGTCATCAAGTCCATTCAGCTGCAGCCGGGCTCGAAATCGACGTATCAGGTCCGTTGGTCGGAAGAATCATTTTCCTTGAGTGGCGGCATGAGCAATAAGAAAGTTAACTACGTCGCCCTCTTCTCCGTCGGCATCGACCCTCCCAGCAAGGAAGACGAACTGCTCATCAACCCACTGGGCCTCAAGATTCAGGACCTCACCATTTCGATTGAATCGACATCTTCGGCTTCCCCATCCGATTCTTCGGATAACGAACCGGCTCCGACTGAAAGAGGAGGTAAGATCGAATGATGAAATATACCCTGCTCGCAGCCGGGCTCATCTGCTGCCTATGTACATCGGCGTATGCCATGGATAAATCGACATACTTCACCGGTGATGGCGACTGCACGGCTGCCAAAGTAGTCTACGACTATAAACCGGACAGCCTCTTCCAGGTCAATGCACAGATGGGCTTCGTTTCAGACATTCAGCTGAAGCCTGGCGAAAAGATCACCTACATCGGTGCCGGCGACACGAAACGCTGGCTCATCGACCAGTCGACAGTCGGCAATGCCGAACATATCTACATCAAGCCGCTGGCACCGGGAATCCAGACCAACATGATTATCAACACCGACGCTCACAGCTACCGGTTGTACCTCGTATCGGTATCCGAAAACTATACGCCTATCGTACAGTTCAGCTTCCCTGACGAATCGTTCCGCAAGGCTCTGGCCGCCCCTCTTCCCTGGAAGAACAAGGAAGAGAAAAAATACTTCGACATTTACACCGTAAAGAAGGGCAATACCTACGTACCCAAGGACATTAACCGCAAGTACGAAATCCATAAGCATGGCAACCTCGATGTATCAGTCCTGCCGTCGGAAATCTTCGATGACGGCATCCATACCTACATCAATATGCCGAAGTCTAATAAATATGACCAGCCGACATTGTATAACGTCCAGGACGGGAAGCTGACCCTCGTCAACTACCGTATCCGTGACGGCTATATCATCGCAGACCGGGTCTTTACCAAAGCCCGTCTCTGCTATACCTCTAAATCTTATGTAGACATCACTCCATCCGATTCAATCTATAAAGGAGGCGGATCGAAATGATTGACTTGCGTTATAACCTTTCCATGCTGGCGTATAAGCTGAAAGACAAGCTGAACCGGAAGAAAGGCCACAATGAGGAAGACCTCGACGAGCCGGATTTCCGTACCGACTTCACCAGTGATGAGGATACGGACCAGCCTCTCTCCGACATAGACGAAGAGACACCGGAAGATGGTGATCTCATCATCCCTGACGATGAAGAAGACGAAGGTTCCCAGGCAAAGATGCTCCGCCGGAAACACATCCTGCTCGCCGCCGGATCCATTCTCTTCATCGGCGCCGGAGCCATGGCCTACTCGTCATTGAATCCGACGACGGCCAGCGGCAAAGAGTCGAAAAAAGCTTTATCCCAGAATGTCGCCCAGGCACAGGATACGGACCTTCCGACCAAGTACAGCGACATCTCTAAATATCAGAAGAATGCCAAGACCGGTAAAGACGGAAAGACGCCGACAACAGCTTCCGAAAATGGGCAGCCTGTTCCTCCCTCTTCCGGCTATGGAAACGGCACTTCTTCCTCTTCATCGTCCCGGTCATCCGGTACGTCATCGAACCGCTCTTATAATGCCCAACCGGCTGTTTCCCGTTCATCGGCACCGCGTGCATCAGCCTCCGCTCCTTCTGCTGCCGCGGCGCCGCGGGCAACAGCTACGGTAACGCCTTCTCCGACACCGGCGAAACCGCAGATGTCGGAAGAAGAAAAGGCAGCCCTCAAAGCACAGCAGGCAGCTGAAAAAGCAGAAAACGATGCCATGAACAGCAGCATCGCTTTCAAGATTGCCACCGCCGTCACACAGGCTGTCAGCGGAACCGGTACGGCGCAGGCTGCGGAACCGAAACCGGATACTTCGTCGGCCTTCCAGCCGACGCCTTATGCACAGGATATGCCATCCGGTATGTATACCCTTCAGGCCGGCACGGTCATCCCGGCAACATTGCAGACGGGTATCACCAGTGACTCGCCGAACGGCGACTGCATCGCCATCGTCCGCCAGGACGTCTATGACAGCCTGACCGGCACGCATCTCCTTATCCCGCAGGGGTCAAAGATCATCGGCAAATATGGCCAGAGCGGTGCCCGCGGCAATCATCGCATCGGCGTCGCTTTCACCCGTATCATCCTGCCCGATGGGTCCAATGTGAACCTGCCGAACCAGAACGCTATCGACGGGACCGGGATGCCGGGCCTGGCTGAAAAATATACCAATCATACAGGCTCGCTCTTCAAGACGGCCTTCATGACAGCCCTCCTCGGCAGCGCTGCTCAGTCAGCCACGGGCAATACGTCCGGCGACGATACCCGCAGTCCTGGTCAGGAAGCCGTCAGCGGTGCTGTGGCACAGGTCATGCAGACGGCCAGCCAGATTCTGAACCGCGAAGGCAATACCAGCCCGACCATCACCATTTCACCGGGCCATGCCTTCAACATCTTCATTAACCAGGACCTGTCCCTGGGTGAGTACGATGAATAGATTCGCTCTCTTCCTCGCCTCCCTGGTCCCGGCTGTTGGCGGCCTGTGGATGGCGACGGAAAAGTTCGCCGCCCTGGTCGCGTATGACCCGGCTTTTCTCGGCTCGTCCCTCATCATCGGCGGCACCCATATCTACCCGCCATGGGCTTTCGTGACCTGGTATTTCAGGTATCAGCGTTACGTGCCGGAGCTCTTTTCGACAGTTACCCCATACAGCTTCGGCGGTTTCGTCCTCTGCCTGCTCATGCTCTTCCTTTTCCGTCCGGAAAAGAAGCTCACATCCCATGGCAGTGCCCACTGGGCCAGCTATAAAGACCTGGTCAAGATGCACCTGATTTCCGGTTCCGGCGTCGTCGTCGGACTCTACGATAACCCGTCCATCAAGAAATGTACGGCTTTCCTCCACTGGCTCGAATCCAAGAAGGACGAAGCTGCCAGCTATGGAGAAATGAATTTCGATAAGAGGCTCGATGAAGACCGGGACCGGAAAGAGATACAGCTTTCTCAGATGAAGCGAAAAATCCATCAGGTAAAGAAAGGAAGTCCTGCCTATAAGAAATTAAGAAAAGACATCGCGAAAGATGAGAAGTGGCTGTCTGAAATACACAGCTACACCCCGTGCAAATATTCCCTGGCGGCGTTCTGGAAAGCCCTCTATGACAAGACGGCTGCCGGATACCGCAGGCTCAGCCACTTCTATCTCCGCGATAATGACAGCAGACACATCATCGTCGTCGCCCCGACCCGAAGCGGGAAAGGCGTCGGCCTCATCATCCCGACACTCCTCGGCGGCTGGAAACAGTCCGTCGTCGTCAACGATATTAAATCCGAAAACTGGGGCATCACCGCGGGCTACCGCAAGCGGATGGGCCAGAAAGTCATCAAGTTCGAGCCCACGTCTGCCGACGGGTCATCGGCCCGCTGGAATCCCCTCGATGAAATCCCTATCGGCACAGCCGGCGAAGTCTCAGCGGCCCAGAACATCGCTAACGTCATCGCGAACTACGAAGGCAAGGAGAACCCGGACCACTGGATCGCCAACGCCGGCAATGTCATCGCCATCGTCATCCTGCATCTCGAATATGCCCACTACGCCGATCCGGAGCATTACCCGCAGCGGCCGAACCTCTATACCGTATCCAGCTTCTTAAAAGCGACACTGGCACCGGAAGTCGAGGAAGACGGGACCATCGACGACAGCCATTACGTTGTCCAGGATTTCGTCAAAGCCATCCAGGCCCTGCAGAACTTCCCTCATGTCCCCGAAGGCGGTATCGAAATCGAGGAATGGAGTACCAGGGACAAGGCCTACGTCAAACGGAAATTCACGCCCGACGACCTGCACGCCTTGTATCCCGATGACTTCATGGAACCACTGGATCCGGAAACGGCCTTCACCCACCCCATCATCAACCGGGGCTTCATGGAAATCGCCAAGAAGCCGGACAACGAACTGGGTTCCATCATCTCGACGGCCAACACGGCCTTGAAGGAATACCTCGACCCGGTCCTTACAGCCAATACCAGGGTCAGCGACTTCTGTATCGATGACCTCATGCGCTATGACCGGCCGGTGTCGCTGTACCTCATCACCCCGCCGTCCGATTTGCTCCGCATGTCGCCTATCTTCCGTCTCTTCTTTGAAATGATGATTGGCAGGCATACCCGCGAAATCGGGGAATACAAGAAAGGCCGGTGCAGCAAGCCGTCGTACCGCCATAAATGCCTGCTCCTCATGGATGAATTCAATTCCTTGGGCAATCTGAAACGCTTTGCGTCGGCCCTGGCCTTCACAGCCGGTTACGGCATGAAGTCCATGCTCATCATGCAGGGCCTGGACCAGCTCTATAAGACATACGGCAAGGAAAATGAGCTGCTCATGAATACGAGCCTCCAAATCTATTATTCGCCGAATGATGCTGCTACGGCAAAGCATATCGAAGAAAGCCTGGGCAATGAAACCATCCGGGTAGAATCTGAGTCGGAAACAGGCAGCTGGTTCAAGAAGAGCGTCTCCTATTCGGAAACGTCCCGTCCCCTGCTTACGGCTGAAGAAGCCCGGCGCCTGGGGAACGATGAAATCCTCTTCGTCCAGAACAATCCGCCTGTACGGACGGAAAAAATCAAATATTACGAACAAGACTTTTTCTTGAAGAAACTCGTCGACGCGCCTTACGTCAGCGATGTCATCCGCAGCGGCGGCCGGGCCGACGTCATCAACGCCAACCCGCTCTGGAAGCAGCGGCTGGAGCAGCGTAAGGAAGCCGGCGAACATAAATTCAAAGACCTCAAGGTCGCACGCTAAGGAAGTGAAAACATATGGTATCCCACGTCAGACTGAATCGATTGAAACGGAAACAGGAAATATTGAGACAGCGACAGCGCGAACAGGAAGAGAAGTTCCGTCAGATGTGCCGCAATGCCCGTGTCGAGGAACGGAACCTGGCCAAAGAAATCGAGGCCGAACAATATGCCGTTCTCGTCAAGCAGCTGAAATCTACGGGCTTCCCTATCCATAATGTAACGCTCCTCGTCGGCATGGCCCTCAAGGCCAAGCAGATACTCGACGGGGATGAAGAACAGAAGACCCGTACCATCAACGAATACACCAGACTGTATCAGGACTTCGTCGAAAAGCAGCGCCAGCAGGAAGCTGCCAGAGCAGCTGCTTCGGCGGAAAGCCCCGGAACGTATCCGCCCTATTCTGGGGAAGTGACGGAATAATGGAAAACATCAAGCAGCATATACAGCCGAATCCGACATTCGATTGCTGCTGCGGCCCTGAGATGACGGCCCTCATGCACAGGGATGATATTACGGAGCTGTATGTCAATGATGACGGTTATCTCCGATATCTCTCGTATAAAGAAGGCAAAGTCAAGACCGGCATCTATCTCGATCCCGACAAGATTCAGGCCATCATCAACCTGGCGTCCGGCCAGGTCCGGAAAATCGTAACCGAAGCCATCCCTTCCGTTTCGACGGAAATCAAGGGCTACGGCGCCCGGTTCCAGGGCGAAATGCCGCCGATCGTAAGGAATCCCCAGTTCAACATCCGCAAGAAAGCAACGAAGATCTTCACCCTCGCCGAATACGTCGAACAAGGCGTCTTATCTCCCGGGCATAAGGCATTTCTGGAGAAGTCCATTGCAGCGCGGAAGAACATCCTCGTCGTCGGCGGCACAGGCACCGGGAAGACGACATTTCTAAACGCTATCCTCGATGCCATTGCCCATATCTCCCCGTATCACCGGATTGTCAGCCTGGAAGACCTGCCGGAACTCCAGTGTTCTGCCGATGACTACTCCCCAATGTTCACCATGCAGGACTTGAACCAGGGCATCGTCTATAACATGACCATGCTGCTGAAAGACTGTATGCGCCGCAGTCCGGACCGTATCATCGTCGGCGAAGTCCGTGACGGTGCTGCCTATACGATGCTGAAAGCCTGGAATACCGGTCATCCCGGCGGCGCCTGCACAACTCATGCCGACTCGGCCATCCAGGGCCTGTACCGTATCAAGAGCCTGGCCCAGGAAGACCCGGACGCCGCCGGCGACCTCAAGGAACTCATCGGCGAAGCCATCGACATCGTCGTCGGCCTCGTCCATACCGACCTCGGCCATGGCCGCCGTGGCCGGAAGGTAGAAGACGTCATCGCTGTCGACAAGTTCGATGAGCTGAAGAAAGAATACGTCATCCATCATATCCCTGGTTAATGCTTATCACGCTTAATAAGACTAAATAAGTCTTAATAGGGCTTAATAAGCACTAATAAGACCTATTAGGCGTGAATAAGTCTTAATAAACCCTATTATCTTATCCCCTATTTCCGAAAAGGAGGCATTCATCATGAATCTCAAAGCAAGATTCCAAAAGAAAAAAGCGGCTCTCTATGAAGCCTATCTCATGAAAGTCGCCGGACTGGCCCTGTTCGTGGCAGCCAATCCGATCCTGTCGTTTGCCAGCAAGGACGGCATCGAAGATACGGCCAACGTCGATCAGTGGCCATGGACGAAGTTCCTCAACTCCCTGGCCGACCAGCTGACCGGCCCGCTGCCTACGACATTGGGTGTCCTTGGCCTGGCAGCAGCTGCCATTGCCATGTTCACAGGCAACCACGGCGCAGGTACGCAGAAGTTCATCATCCTCATCTTCGCCGTATCTACCTGCTTGTTCGCACCGAACTTCATCAACATCATCAAAGGCAGTGCCGGCGGGGCTACCATTTTCGGCCTGCTCTAAAGGAAAGGTCGTGTAGTCATGGATAAAGAACAGCATCCTGACGGCTATGCCGTCCCATTGCACCGCTCTTTGACGCAGCCCATCTTCTGGGGCGGCGTTCCCCGTAACCTGCTCCTCCTGGAAGTGCTCGTCGGCATCATCGGCGGTATCTTCTTCAAGACCATCCTTGTCCCCGTCCTCTGCATCGCTGCCCACTACCTCTTCCGGTTCCTCGGACAGCATGACCCGGACTTCCTCGGCGTCTTCTGGCGCAGTAAAGATTACAGACCCTATTATTATCCCTGATTCCTGAGATTTCTTATTTAGGAGGTGGTATCCGTGTTTGGCAGCTTATCGAAATTGAAAAAGAAACAGAAGAAACAAAAGATTGATGAAGCTGTGTATACCTCGAAGAACGGCGTCTACAAGAACCGGCCCCATGTATCGGACATGCTGCCATGGGTAGTCATCGATCCGGACAGCCTGGGGGACTTCAACTTCGTACACGGAAACGATTTTTCCCTGTTCGCTGTATTCAAGTTCCGCGGACCCGACATGGCCAGCGCCACGGATGCGGAACTGATGCAGTACAACAATGAACTGAATAATATCCTTAAAACGCTGCCGACCGGATTTGTCATCTACTTCGACGCCCAGCGCCACTATGCACAGGATTATGAATCCTCAGACATGCCGGTCCCCCTGGCACAGGAATTCGACGACGAACGGCGCGACTATTATAAGAGCCAGCTCCATTTCGACTCGGATTACTATTTCATCCTCTATCAGGAGCCGGCAGAATTCCTCAAGAACCGGTTCCTTGAATTTTTCACGACCCCCGACAAGGCGTCTGCGAAATATACGAAGAATTACAAGCTCTACGTTGATTATGAAGAAAAATTCAAGGACCGGGTCACGAGGATACGCAATGCCCTGACCCTCGCTTTCCAGGGCAAGTTCAGGCAGCTCAACCAGGAAGAAACATTGACGTACCTTCATTCTTTAGTATCAGACCGGCGCTTTACCGTCCGCTATAACCCGTCCCGTTTCGTCTGTGACTACGTCGCGGATGCGGGTATCCTCGGCGGCCGGGAACCGAAAATCGGGAATAAGTACATGAAGATCATTACCGTACTGAATTTTCCGCCTGTATCGGCACCGGGCCTGTTCGATGCTTTTAACAATTTGAACGTCGAATACCGCTGGAACAGCCGCTTTATCTGCCTCAGCAAGCTCGACGCACGAAAGGAGATTGCCCAGCGCTGCAAGCTCTTCGGCCAGCAGATCAAAGGCTTCTGGACTTACATCCGGGAAGCCATCACGAAAGAACAGTCTGCCGATGCCCTCGATGAAACGGCAGCGGCCAATCGGGACGATGCCCAGGCAGCCCTTAACGAACTCGGTTCGGATTTCGTCTCTTACGGATATTACAACATGAACATCATCATCCTGGATGAAGACAAGAACCGCTGTACGGAAAAGGCCAACTTGTTCCTGGAAACCTTGAACGGCATGGGCTTCACGGGATTCCTGGAAACGGACAACAGCATGGAAGCCTGGCGCGGCACACTGCCGGGCTGCTATAAATGCAACATCCGCCGGCCGTCCGTCAGCTCCATAAATTTTTGTCATTTGGCCCCGGCTACTGCGATGTGGTCTGGAGACAAAAATAACGAACATCTCAAGGGGCCTGTACTGCTCTACACAGACTCGACAGGGTATACTCCCTTCCGTCTGTCCCTCCATGATGGAGATATAGGGCATACGCTAATCGTCGGACCGTCCGGGTCCGGTAAATCCGTTCTCCTGAATACGCTGGAAGCCAACTTCCTCAAATACCCAGGTGCCAACGTCTTCATCTTCGATAAAGCAGCCAGCTCACGAGCCCTCACCTACGGGGTCGGCGGCCACTTCTACAATCTGGCAGCCGAAGGCAGCAGCGACCTCTCGTTCCAGCCGTTGGCGAATATCGACGACGAAGGCGAAATCAAATGGGCCAAAGAATGGATCATGGCCTACCTCATCCAGCGTAACGTCAAGGTCACACCAAAGGAAGAAATCCTCGTCTGGAACGCCTTGCAGAGCCTGCGGGTCCTGCCGCAGGAACAGCGGACCATAACCGTCTTCAACGAAATGGTACAGTCCCAGGAAATCCGCCAGGCTATGCAGACCCTGACCATGAAGGGGAGCTTTGGCAAGCTCTTCGATAACAATGTCGATTTTGCCGGGAAAGGCAACTGGCGTGTCTTTGAAATGGAAACACTCATGGGTATCCCGTCCATCGTTCCGCCTACCCTGGATTATCTTTTCCATCAAATCGAAACGGCTATCCGCAATGCCACAGGGCCAAGCCTCATCGTCCTCGACGAATGCTGGCTGTTCCTGGATAACGAAGTCTTCCAGAATAAGCTGAAAGAATACTTCAAGGATATGCGTAAGAAAAACACGTCCATCTGGATTGCGACGCAGCAGCTGTCGGATATCGCCAGCAAGCCGAATCTGCTGGATACCGTCAATGACCAGTGCAAGAACAAGATTTTCCTGCCGAACGTCAATGCTGAAAGCGAAGCCAATGCCAAGCTCTACCAGCTCTTTGGCTGCAACGAGCGCCAGATCCAGATTATCAGCACCATGACGCCGAAGCGGGACTATTACTATAGCAGCGATAAAGGGAACCGCCTCTTCCAGCTGGCCCTGCAGCCGGCGGAAATCCCCTTCGTCACGGCTACGGCAAAGACCGACCAGCTGGCCATGAACCGTATCCTGGCTAATGGCAGTAAAGAAAGCTTCGTCGAACAATGGTTCAAATATAAGGATGCGGAGAAAGAATGGGAGAAATATAAACAATATGAATCGGCTGCGGCTGGTTCTTAATCATAGATGTCATTTATTTTTTAAGGAGGAATGAAAATGAATAGGATTTATAAGGTCATATTTAATAAGGCCAAAGGACTTTATGAAGTAGTTAGTGAGCTGGCACATAACCATGGTAAAACAAAATCGATTGCGACTGACAAAAGAAAATTAAAATTGTTCTTAACCCATTTGTCTTTAATTGCATCTGTTTTAATGGTGCCGATTTCAGCAGCTGCATATGACGGTATTTATGGTAGTATTACTGATTTTATATCTGCTCATCCTGAAGCAAATACTGATAGCTTTGGTATTTCCCATTTTGGCAGTAAAAACACTACGTTTGGATACGTATCAAAAGATTATAACGGGCTCACTGCTGGTCATAAGTATCTTTTCTTAACATATGATACCGGCACTGGTGGTGCAGAAGGCAGCGCCGGTAAAATATACCACTATGCTATTGATATAACTAATAATAATAGCGATTTAAGTGACGAGCAAAAACAAACCGTCAAGGACCTTATTAAGAATATCGATGGCGATCAGACGGTCAAAGGAAATCAAACGACGACTGGCAACTCCGAAACAAAAGGCAATTCGACGACCGACGGCTCCTCTACGGTCAAAGGCGACCAGACGGTCGGCGGCACGACGAATACGACGAACCTCAACGTATCCGGCGATACGAATCTGCACAATACGACGATTACCGGTGATTCCCACGTCACGAATAACCAGACTGTCGACGGTTCCAGCACGGTCAAAGGTGATTCTAATGTCGGCGGTAATGAAAACGTAAGCGGCACGACAACGACCAAAGAACTGCACGTTACGGATTCCTCTACGATTGACAAGAACCTGACCGTCAAGGGTGATTCCGAAACGAAAGGTAATTCCACAACCGATGGCTCTTCCACGGTCAAAGGCGACCAGTCCGTAGCTGGGACAACAACTACCAAGGAATTACACGTCACGGATTCCGCTACGGTCGATAAGAACCTGACGGTATCGGGCAACACGGAAACTAAGGGGAACAACACCGTCGACGGGAACCAGACCGTAAGCGGCGATTCCTCAACGACGGGCAATCAGACCGTCGGCGGCAACGAAACGGTCAAAGGCGATCAGAATGTTTCCGGCAATACCACGATTGGCAAAGACCTTACGGTCGATGGCAGTGAAACGGTCAAAGGTGATTCCAACACGACGGGCAACAGTAACGTCGGTGGTAACTCCACGGTAACGGGCAATTTCGAAACCAAAGGCAATGAAACCGTCGACGGCAGCAGCCACATCAAACAGGACCAGACCGTAGACGGCAACCAGGAAACGGGTGGCAACAGCCACGTCAAGGGCAACCAGATGGTCGACGGTACTTCTACCATCGGCGGCAACGAAACGGTCAAAGGCAATCAAACGACCGAAGGCAACAGCTACACGAAAGGTACGGTCACAGTCGACGGTACGTCCCGTTTCCACGATAACGTCACGGTCGATGGCAAGATCCGCGCTACCGACAATATCACCAGTAACTCCAACATCATTGCCGACGGCAACGTCGTCGCTAACACCGACCTCATCGCCCATGGCGACATCAAAGCCGATGGCAACCAGACCATCGACGGTAACAGCCATATCGGCGGCAACCTTGATGTCAAAGGTGATGCCACAGTCGCTGGCGACTCGGAAACCAAGGGTAACAACACCGTCGACGGCAATCAGACCGTCAAGGGCGATGCCACGGTCAACGGGAGTACACAGATTGATAAGGACCTCTCTGTTAAAGGCAATGAATCGGTAGACGGTTCCTCCACTATCGGCGGGGATTCCCACGTCCAGGGCAGCCAGACCGTGGATAAAGACCAGACGGTCGGCGGAAACGCCACGGTCAAAGGCGATTCTACCGTTAACGGGAACCAGACAGTCGACAAAAATTCTCATGTCAAAGGCAATCAGACCGTAGACGGCACATCCACCCTCACTGGCGACGTCACAACGGGCTCGAATGTCACGGTCGGCAAAGACCTTACGACGAACGGTAATTCCGAAACCAAAGGCAACAGCACGGTTGACGGGAACGCTACTGTCAAGGGTGATGTCACCATCAATGGCAGTACACAGATTGATAAGGATCTCTCCGTGAAAGGCAATGAATCGGTAGACGGTTCCTCCACTATCGGCGGTGACTCTCACGTCAAAGGTTCTCAGATTGTCGATAAAGACCAGACGGTCGGCGGCAACGAAACGGTCAAAGGCGATGCTACCGTCAACGGGAACCAGACGGTCGACAAAGATTCCCATGTTAAAGGAAATCAGACCGTAGACGGCACATCCGACCTCAAGGGTGACGTCACCATGGAAGGCAACGCTTCCGTTGCGAAAGACTTCTCCGTCAACGGCAACACCAGCCTGAAAGATACGAAAGTTGATGGCACCCTCGAAACCACGGGTAACGCCACCTTCGATGCTGATATGGAAACCAAGGGCAATGCTACAGTTGATGGCAACAGCACCGTCAAAGGTGATTCGGATGTCCAGGGTAACGGCCACGTCGGCAAAGACCTCACGGTTGACGGCACGTCCGACCTCAAGGGCGACGTCACTATGGAAGGCAATGCTTCCGTTGCGAAAGACTTCTCCGTCAGCGGTAACACCAGCCTGAAAGATACGAAAGTCGACGGAACCCTCGAAACGACCGGCAATGCTACCTTCGATGCCGATACAGAAGTCAAAGGCAACAGCACGGTAGATGGCAACTCCACGGTCAAAGGCGATTCCGACGTCCAGGGTAACGGCCACATCGGCAAAGACCTCACGGTTGATGGCACGTCTGACCTCAAGGGCGACGTCACCATGGAAGGTAATGCTTCCGTCGCCAAAGACTTCTCCGTCAGCGGCAACACCAGCCTGAAAGACACGAAGATTGATGGTACGCTCGAAACGACCGGCAACGCTACCTTCGATGCGGATACAGAAGTCAAAGGCAACTCCACGGTAGATGGCAACTCCATGGTCAAAGGTGATTCGGACGTCCAGGGTAACGGCCACATTGGCAAGAACCTCACCGTCGATGGTACCTCTACCCTCACGGGCGACGTCACAACTGGCGCGAACGTCACAGTCGGTAAGGACCTTACGGTCAACGGCCAGGCTAACCTGAAAGACACGAAGATCGACGGAACCCTCGAAACGACCGGCAACGCCACCTTCGATGCCGATACGGAAACCAAGGGAAATGCTACAGTCGATGGCAATAGCACCGTCAAAGGCGACTCCGACGTCCAGGGCAACGGCCATATCGGCAAGAACCTTACGGTCGATGGCACCTCTACCCTTACGGGCGATGTCACAACTGGCTCAAATGTCACGGTCGGCAAGGACCTCACTGTTGAAGGTACGTCGACGCTGAAAGGCGACGTCTTCGCCAAGAGCAATGTCACCATTGACAAAGACCTCACCGTCAAGGGGACAACGAACTTCCTGGGCGACATCAACATCGACAAGGACCTTACCATCGGCGGCAGCCAGACCGTCAAAGGCGATTCGACCATCCATGGCAGCCAGCAGATTGGCAAGGACCTCCACGTCGCTGGTACGACGCAGCTTGACGGCAACATCCTCATGAACAGCAACGCTATCGTCCAGCAGAACCTCGGCGTCGGTGGCAATGCCGACATCAAGGGTGACCTCTACGTACACGACCACAACTACATCGACAGCCAGGGCATCAACGCCAACGGCTATCAGATTCGCAACGTAGCTGACGGTGCGATTGCTCCGGGCAGCCATGATGCTGTCAATGGCGGCCAGCTCTACAGCACGAGACAGGCCCTGACCGGCGAAATCAATAAAGTCGGTGCCGGCGCAGCAGCCCTTGCCGGCCTCCATCCGGGCGAATTCGATCCGGACAACAAGCTGGACTTCGCCGCAGGCTACGGCCATTACAAGGATGCTAATGCAGCCGCTCTCGGCGTCTTCTACCATCCGAATGAAGACACGACAATCAACTTCTCCGGCACTATGGGCAACGGTGATCCGATGCTCTCGGCCGGCGTCACCTTCAAGCTCGGCCCGTCCGGTATGAAGACCATGTCCCGCACGGCACTGACCAAACAGATTAAGGAAGACCAGAAGGTCATCAAGGCCATGGCCGACGAAATGGCCGCCATAAAAGCTCAGATGAGCCGGGTCCTGAATCTCCTCGATATGAGCAAGAAAGCGCCGTTCGCAGACGTTCCAGCTGGACACTGGGCAAAGGATGCCGTCGATACGCTCCACGGCAACGGCGCCATCAAGGGCTATCCGGACGGCCAGTTCCACGGCGATAAGCCGATGACCCGCTACGAATATGCACAGATGCTCTACGAAGCTCTCCAGAAAGGCGCTCACGTCGACCAGGCAACGCTTGCCGAATACGCACCGGAACTTTCGCAGGTCAAAGCCAATCAGAAATAACATATGAGATGATGAACCTTACGGCTTCGGGAGGTGATGAACAGAAGCCGTAGGGTTTGTCACCCAATCTCGTCTCCTATAAGTTTACTTTCTAAATATATCGCACCGATATATTCTGATGCCCTGCAACTCCCTACTCCCTTGCAAGGCATTGGAATGTACCGTTGTGTACAGGTTAGCAGGAAAGGAGCGATATTTATGCAGAAGAAAGCACTCATCATCTTATGTGTCCTCGTCCTTACCAGCAGCGGCTATGCGGCCCCGCCCGCTCATGCAGCCATCCCGGTCATCGACGTAGACAATATCACACAGCAGCTCAAAACGTATCAGGAAACGGTCAAGGTCGTAACGAACACCAAAGAGCAGGTCGAACTGCAATGGAAGGAACTGAAGAAGCTGCCGTCACAGATTCTAAATGGATACAAGACCAGTCTGATCAACGGCTGGAATAAAATCCAGGATATCCTCACTAAGAATGGGACTGTCATCTATGGGACGACCGGCACGATTTCAGACAAAGGTGTCCCGGACCTTGCGACGGCCCATACAATCTATATCAACGATTATTTCAATAAAAACATTCCTCCCATCATCGGCAACGATTTGCCAGAAACCCTCGGTTCAGCCCGTACAGCCCGTCTCATCACACTGGCAACGCTGATGAGGAACAATGCGGATACATTGTCTGCTATCCAGAAGCTCATGGGAGAACTGGACAGCATCAATGAAGAAATCCAGCAGGCCGAAGAAGACAGTGCCAATGCGGAAGGGGCTATGCAGGCCCAGCAGGCAGCTAATCACATTGCGGCCCTGCAGCTGCGGGCGCAGAATATCAAAATCATCATCCAAGGCCTCCAGGGACAGCAGCAGGCACTGAAATCCCAGGCAGAAGCCCAGCAGAAAAAGAATGAACTGGATATGCAGGAAGCCCAGGGCAAGGCCGAAGTGGCTGCCATCGAAGAGATGCAGAACAACGATTCGTCCGGTTTCTCCCCTACTTACGATCCCTATAAGGGGCACCTGCATTTCGAGTGGTAAAGAGGTGGAATCATGGACTTCGGAAATACGCAAATCCTAAACGAAATACTGAAATTCTTCCAGGACGCCAGCATCACAGGGATGCTCAACCTCATTCCCCATGCCAAAGCCTTAGTTGGTGTCCTGGCCATCATCGACCTCTGTTCGACATGGGCCCTGTATGACGGCGAAATGAAGATGAGCCAGATGATCTCGAAGATTATGAAGCTCGGCGCCTTTCTGTTTATCATTATGTATTGGAACGACATCAACCACGCTATCATGGTATCCTTCCAATACGCCGGCCTCACAGCGGCGAATGTGCCGGTGAACGGCGATGTCATCGAGCCCAGCAAGCTGCTGGATAACGGCTTCAACGTCTGTAAGACACTGTTCGATGGCTTGTCTTCGGTCGGGCTTAATATCGGTAAAGCCCTGATGTACGTCATTACTATCGGCCTGGTCATGTTCTCGTTCTTCATCATGGCGTTACAGATTCTTATTACGAAAATAGAATTCAATATCTTTGCCAGTATCGCCGTCATCCTCATGCCGTTCGGGGCCATCCGGTATACGAATTTCCTCTGTCAGCGCTGTATTTCAGCGGTTTTTGCTTTCGGTGTGAAGCTCATGGTCATGTTCTTTCTCATCGGCCTCGTTCAAACGATTGTCGGCAAGGTCGACGCCATCCCGAAAGATGCTGTCACTTTTGCCGTCATGCTGAAATATGCCATCAGCTATCTTATCCTTGGCTATCTGGTCTGGAAAGTACCGAACCTGGCCGCTATGATGATGCAGGGCCAGCCAGCTTTGGATGCTCCCATGCAGTCCATCAAGAATTACGGTCAGCAGGCGGCGAATACAGCCCTGAACGTGGCGACACTGCCTGTTCGTGCCGGCCAGAAAGGCCTGCAAAGTTTCGGCAACTTCCAAAGTACGCTGAACACAGCCCGTATCCGTGCTAACGGCGGTACGCTGTATAACGGCAATCATGAACCGTTCCAGACGGCAGGTTCCGGACGGACCGTAAAGAATGAATTTGCCCGTGAAATATTCCGGCAGAAGTTCGGCAACTTCCTCAGCGGTAACGTCGAAAAAGGCGCTCAGAACGCACTGGAACACTCGAAGTCCTGGCGTAATGTCCGTTCCGGGGCATACTCCAAGGAAGGGTATACACCGAATATGCCCGATGCTTCTGAATCGCCCCGCTCTGCTTCTTCACAGGCTCCGTCAGGGAAATCCAATAAGAAGTGAGGCGGTGAGTGATGAAATTTGCAATCCGTATCCTCTGCCTTCTGACGCTGCTCCTGACGCTGTGCATCCCTGTCTTGGCAGCTCCGCCTATTGATGGCGGTCCTGTCACCAGTCCGTTCGGACCACGTTGGGGACGGGACCATAAAGGGGTCGATATCGGCGTTCCCGAAGGAACGCCGGTAGTAGCCCCTTTCGATGGCTATTGTGAAGGGGCCCCTGACGGTGGTTTTGGCTACTGGGTCACAGTTACCAATACCAGTACCGGCGAAGTCTGGCTTTTCGGTGATTTATCTGACGCCTCTGAAGGCTGTGCCCGTGGCAACGTCCACGAAGGAGATGTCGTCGGTTTTGTTGGTGGTGCTTTTGATTATTATGATTCAACTGGCACTCACAACTACTCCACTGGGGATCATCTTCATGCAGAATATCATCCCTATGGGTACGACCCTTATCATGGGCAGATCGACCCGGTCCCCTATTTAATCATGCTTGGCGTCAACCTGACTGGGAATACCAGCAGCTCTGGCTCTGGTGGCGGCCGTTTCGGTCATGATAACGTAGGCATCCCGTGGGGTATCAAGGAGATGTACGAAATCGGCAATGATTTGAGCAAGGACGTCGAACAGTTCTCGAAATGGGCCAATAAAGCCTTTACACTGGTCCATAAATTCGCCGTTTCCCTGCTCGTCGCGCTGTGCATCATCGACCTGGCCCTGCCTATCCTGGTGGCGGGTATGCGCTTTTCCAAGGAAACGTTCATCCGCAAGGTCATGAAGTATGCCGCACTATTCGGTATTGTGGCCTGCTGGAATAAGTTCACCGATAACATCCTGCTCGGCATCGTCAAATCGGCTGCCAGTACATACAGCGGCAACTTCGACCTGATTTCAACGAACATGTCCCAGCCACAGCTTCTGCTGCAGCACGGTATCCGCATGATTGCGCCGGCCATGAACAAGACGGCATCATTTACGAGTTTCGAGTTCCTCCATAATCTCGGAACTATACTGACCCTGTATTTCTTCACTTTCCTGATTATAGCCGCCTTCCTTTTCCTGGCCTTCTACGTGACCGTCGTCTATATCGAGTTCTACGTTTCGGCAGCCTTGAGCATCGTCACAGTTCCCTTCAGTGCCTGGCATTTCTCGAAATTCATCACCGAAGGGACACTGGGACACCTTATTTCAGCGACGCTGAAACTGCTCATCGTATCCGTCATGATAGGACTATGCGTGACGTGTATCAAGGACTCGAAGCCAGGTGACATATTTACACAGTCGACGCCTGGCGTCAGCCAGCAGGGTTCCGGTCAGGCCATCACCGGCCCGGCTGAATATGTGAACATGGCAGCCGAAGCCGCACAGCGGCATGAAATCCCGGTCAATCTCTTCGAGGGCATGATCCAGCATGAAAGTAGCTGGGATCCCCATGCCATCAGTCCGTATGGGGCAGAAGGTCTGGGCCAGCTCATGCCGGAGACAGCCGCCAGCCTCGACTGTGCGGACCCCTTTGACCCGGAGTCAAATCTGGAGGCTTCTGCCAAATACCTCAAGCAGATGTATGACATATACGGCGACTGGGACTACGCCCTGGCAGCCTATAACGGCGGTCCTGGGAACGTTCAAGCCGGTGCGCCCCTGCCCGGCTGGGCCATCGAGTATATCAACGCCGTCAAGAGCCAGGTCGTCGGGTCCTATGCATCACACAGCTCCATCACATCGGAACAGCTCTCGAAATACATCCGTATGTGCCTTGCCCTCTTGGGCCTGGTCTTCCTGACATTCAAAGTGCCGAGGACGATCATGAGGCAGATGGGAGGCACCGTTGAAATTCATTGAATCCCTTAGAAATATTAGAAAGAAACAGCTGACATGGTGGCAGTGGGTCGTCGCAGCCATCCTTATGATGATAGCCCTGCTCCTGCTGCTCCACGTCCTCATCGGCCCGCTCATCTATACCAATGATACGGAATCGGCGCCGCGCGGCGTCTATGTCGTATCACCGGACCAGCATCTCACTTACGGGGATTACGTCATCGTCCATGCTCCGGTAGCTATCCCAGATATCAAGATTCCCTATGATTTCCGTCTCCTCAAACGTGTCGCCGCTTTTCCCGGCGACACGTATACCGTGACGGACGACGTCATGGCCACCAACGGCCAGGTATATCCGATTTATCATCGGCCATGGCTGCCTCAGCTGCCGCATGGTACGTTTTCCGTTCCTGAAGGGACGATGCTCTTCCTGAATCCACCGATTCATTCCTTGGACTCCCGGTACTTCGGGCCTATCGTTTCATCCCACGTCGAACGGAAGGTCTTCCTTCTCATTAATTACGACGCCATTGATGAATTCTTGTATCAGTTCTTATGATGGGAGGTGTTTTTCATGGTAAGCAAAAAAGCGGTCCGCGTCATGAGTACGGCTATGGTCCTGGCCATGTTTGCCGGGATGCCCATGGCTCAGGCCCGGCACCATCAGCTCATCCATCCTGGCGATCACGTCATCGACATGCAGCGACTGCAGGACAGCATCAAGGAAACAGCTCAAAAGCTGGCAGAATATCAGCAGGACCTGGAGAAATTGAAGAATAAGATTCTGCTCTACTCCGGCGTCAAGAACCTGAATCAGCGCATTTCAGCAGCCATCGACCGCTACAGCCAGAATTTCCATGGCCACAGCTTCGTCTTCGACCCGACGGCCATGCTTCATGACAGTATTCTCCGGACAGCTGCGACGCCAGAGCAGATAACCGATCCCATGGAAGCGAACGGCTTCCAGCGGGGCCTGCTCAATGAAGTCACCTATGCCAATGCCGACGCCCTGGTACAGGCTCAGACGACGGCTGCCCTGTCCGGGGAGCGGCTGGGCACAGCAGCATCGATCCTCGATGCCGATAACAATGGTATCGTCGGTACGACACAGAAATCCGCGGCCCTGGCCTCGCTGGCGACACTCAACGAAAATGATGAGACCCGCATGATTGCGGCTGAGACGATCCGTCAGATTGAAGCTGATGAACGGGAATATGCACAGGAACGCTTCGAGCATGATGAAGCACAGTTCGGCATGTTCTATGAGTATGACCCGTACCATCCGTCAGACAACGACCGGGAACAGGCGCCGAAATTAGAGAACTTCGGCTTCCTTTCGACGCAGGATACCGGCGATGAGTGATAAAAAAACTGCCGCACCCTATGAGGTACGGCAGTTGCTGTATGTGGTCAATTTTCAAAGTGCAGATGGCCCTTGAACGGGTCGTATGTCGGTTTGGCACCGGCAGAATGTTTCTGTATATCCGTGATGGCTTTGTATTCGTTCAAGCCGTCATGCCACTGCTGATCCTGTTCCTTGACTTCTTTCTTGATGTTCTCCAGGCGTGGTGCCAGGGACGCTTCCTTATCAGCATAGCCCTGCATTTCCTGGAGTTTGGCATTGACCTGGTCGATGATGTCCTGATGGCGCTTTTCTGTATCCGCGATGTCAGCTTCTACGGCTTTGACGTCGTCCTGATTGGCCGTCAGGTCATCGTTGTCCCGTATCTTCAAGTCTTTGGTCTGTACAGCTTTCGCCTGTTCCATCAGTTTGATGACTTCAGCATGGTCTTTGTCGAATTTGTCTTTTTCACCACAGCCTGATAGCAGGAGGGTACATAGGGTTAGGGTGAGGATGAGGCAGAATTTGATGGGTTTGTTCATGATATATACCTTCTTCCGATAACTTATAACTTACAAAGGCTTGTTCAGACATTCTTTGATGAGATGCCGCACAACCAGGCTTGGTTTCATGTCATGTTCGCTACAATAGCGCTTGAAGAAATCATACGTTTCATCGTCCAGGTAGGTCACGATTTTCTTGCGGTTCTGCTTGGATACGGGAATACGGGTCTTCTTTTCCGCCTGCTTGGTATGCGATTTTTGGCTCGTCCGTTCCGGATCCCCTTCCGCAAAAAAGTCCTGGATCTTCTTTTTCGGCAATTCTTCGATGAAAGGCATCATCATACCCCCTTCCCTAACGCGCTTCGGATCTCATCACACAGCGCCACCATTTCATCAGCACTGTGCATATAGGCGCGGGCCAGCTTCGCTGTCCGGGCTCCCTCATGAAGTTCTACGACCGACTGCCCTGTTTCGTAAGCAGTCTTGAAGCTGATGCGCTGCCCGATGACGGACTGGCACAATGTGAAATGGTCCGGTTTCCCTTTTACGTATGCCTGCATTTCGGCAATGCGCTTCTGGCTCCGCTTGTCGGCATTGTTGATGAGGACATGCGTGAGCAGATGGATGCCGGCAATGTCTTCGGCTTCCTGAAGGATTTCCTCGAACATCTGGAGGCCGTAGATTTCCGTTCCTGACGGCGCGCATGGCGTCAAAAGGTAATCGCCAAAGAACAAGGCTTTCCGGTTGAGCGGTGAATCGAAACCGCCGACGTCGATGACCAGATCCGTTTTCGGGTCCCCTTTGAACAAGTTCAGGAATTCATCGAGTTTGGCTTCCGGGACCGGCCGCTGGCCATCGAATCGGCACTGGCTTTCAGCGATGCTGTAACAGTCGAGAGGTTCCAGCCCGGCATGGGCCCGTTTGTAATTGAAAATGATAGAGCTGTGCTGCTTGTCAAGGTCCAGCAGGCTCGTCTTCAGTTCGACGGCCAGGTTCGTCGCAATGGTGCTCTTGCCAGTGCCGCCTTTCTGATGTGCTACGGTGATGATCATATGTGTCACTCCTCTTCAGAATCACGCAGTTTGTTATCTTTCAAATCCAGGTATAACGAAATCCACTCTTTGACGAAGTGGACTTCCTGGTCATCCATTTCATCGGTGGCTGCCGTAATGAATTCGACATCGCGGCGGCGCTGGGCCCGGGACGTTTCCCTCTGCTTCTCCGCTGTCGAAGAATCGGCGCCTTCCATGATCCATTTAATGGGGAATCCCAGGTCGGATAAGGACTGTACGACTTCCAGTTTCGGCTTGCGCCGCCCCGTTTCGATGCTGGACAGGTACGCCTGGCTGATGCCAAGCAGATTAGCAAAATCACACTGGTTCATCCCTTTCGACTTCCGGACGATACGGAACCGGGTGCCAATGCTTTCTTTTTTCTCTTCCATAGTGAAGTCTCCTTTTATCAGACATTGATTATTTTATTTAGAATATCTACAATATTATTTTATCACATATAAAATAAAAAAGGAAGTGTTATTTCATATGACAACGCTTTATATTGCAGAAAAACCAGATATCGGCAAAGCCATCGCTACATACTTATGGCCCGATGGCAGTGCCAAACGGGAAAAGAACTATATCGCAAAAGGCGATACTATCGTAGCCTGGGCTGCCGGGCATATCCTGCGCCAGGCCATGCCCGAAGAATACGACCCGGAATATAAGAACTGGAGCTACTACGAGATATTCCCGAAAGACTGGAAGCTCCTGCCCTCCGCCGATAAGAAGGACCTCCTGACGGGCCTGGGAAAGCTCCTCAAGAAAGCCGACGTCGTCATCCATGCCGGCGACCCGGACCGAGAAGGCCAGCTGCTCATCGACGAAATATTGAAATATTACAATTATCACGGAGAAGTTAAACGTCTCCTCATCAATGCCAAAGATGACATCAGCATGAAACGGGCCTTCGATTCCATCGAGGACAACGAGAAATACCAGCCGTTGTATGAAGCCGGACTTGCCCGCGAACGGGCCGACTGGCTCGTCGGCATCAACCTCAGCCGGGCCTATACGAAAAATGCCCGTAAACACGGCTATGACGCGACATTGAGGGTAGGCCGGGTACTTATCCCTACGCTAGCCCTCGTCGTCCGCCGTGAGGCCGAAATCAAGAATTTCCACAGCAAGGTTTTCTACGAACTCGTCGGCACATTCTTGAAAGATAACATTCCCTTCAAGGCCAAACTCGTTCCGGACGATACGCTGGCCGTCGATGAGGAAGGCCGTATCCTTCAGCCAGAAATATTGGAAGCCATCAAGGAAAAAGTCAGGACTGCCAAAGCCGTCATCAGTGACATCGACAGCAAGAAGGGCAGCCGTCAGCCGCCGCTTCCCTATTCCCTCGATACCCTGCAGGTCCTGGCCAACAAGAAATACGACTACTCGCCCAAGATGGTGCTGGATACGGTACAGGCCCTCTACGAAAAGAAATACGTGTCCTATCCGCGCAGCGACTGCAACTATATCCCCGCATCCCAGAAGGAGGATGCCAGCCGCATCATCCCCATGCTGCAGAACTTCGGTCTGCCGGCAGCCGTCATGGCCGACCTGTCTTTGACGTCCAAGGCCTGGAATGACAGTAAGGTCACAGCCCATCACGCCATCATCCCGACCGGTGTAGAACCGCAGGACCTGAGCGATGAAGAAAGCAGTATCTACGAACTGATTGCCACGAGATACTGCCTGCAGTTCTATAAGCCCTGGAGTTTCGAGAAAGTATCCTTCCTGATACAGGCTGCCGGGACTACCTTCAAGGGCAGCGGCACGATCACCAGGGAAAAAGGCTTCAAAGCGGTCAGCGACGACACAGATGACAAGAAAGAGCACGACAATGTCGTCCTGCCAGCTCTAAAGAAAGGTGATGAAGTCGACGTCCGGCAGTATGAAATCCTGAAGAAAAAGACGAAACCGCCCCAGCGCTTTACCGAAGGAACTCTCTTGTCCGCTATGACCAATATCTGGAAATTCGTCGCCCCGGATAACCCGAACCGGGATAAGCTGAAGGAAATCAGCGGTATCGGGACCCCGGCAACGCGGGACCGCATCATTTCCGGTCTGCTGATGACGAAGAATAAAGGCCACGCCGTCGAACCGTATATCCGCAAGAAAGGCAAGGAACTCGTGCCAACGGATACCGGCAGGAACCTCATCGCCATCATAGACCCTTCCCTGACCCATCCGGATACGACAGCCGTCATGGAACTGTCCCTTGCCGAAATCGCCAAGGGAAAAGGCAGCTGGCAGACCTATATTGATTCTGTCATCACTATGGTCGAAGAAAATGTGCACAGGGCTGAGAACTTCAAATATCCGGCTCCGCCGGCAGACAAAGACGCCGTCCCCTGCCCTATCTGCCAGGAAGGCCATCTCGTCCGCCATCATAGCAAAGCCAAGGATTTCGATTTCTGGATCTGCTCGAATGAAGACTGCAAGTCCCCGGTAACAGGTAAGAAAGTCTATTACAGCGACCACGACGGCAAGCCCGTCGTCGCCTTCTGCCCTCATGACGCAGGCGTCCCGCTGGCCCGCTGGAAAGGGAAATTCGGTTACTTCTGGAAATGCCCGAAGTGCAACGCTACCTTCAATGAAAAGGACGGCCAGCCTGATTTCACGCCAAAAAAGAAAAAAAGCCCGGCAAAATCCAAAAACGGTAGTGCTTATTAATCCCTAATAGGGCTTATTCATTCCTAATAAGACTGAACAGGGCTTAATAGGGCTTAATAAGTCTTATTGGGAACGGATAGTCCCGATGCTTCATCAGAAAGGAGCGATGGATATGTATGATGATGACGATGATAAGAAAATCGATCAGGACGACGCAGCCGAACCGGTCATCCCGGATGAAGCCGTCCAGCCGGAAAAAGGGGAAGATACGCCAGACGACCAGGAAGAAGAAATGCAGCAGCCTGAGTCCCCCGACTCCGATGAATCCAGCGGGACCAGCCAGGAAGAGGCAAGGGAAGACTCGCAGGAAGAAGAAAATGCTGCCGATGGAACCAGCTCTCCGGATACCTTGGAACATCTCGACGCCTTACTGACACAGTTCAATGAGTCCCTGATCCGGTTCAACGAAGCATTAGACCGGTTCGGTGAATTATCTGAAAAAATCACAGCAGACCTGCCTCAGATTGTCGATGCATCGGCCAAACTGGAGCAGCACCTGCAGGCCGTCGAAGACGCTGTCCAGGAAGAAAAGCAGCTCCGGTCCGATATCCGGCAGTGTACGCACTGGCTGGAGAACACGAACAAACATTATACCGAAATCATGACCGCCATGCCGAATCAAATCTATACCCTCTATTTGGGCCAGGCCAAGAAATATGAGGCGAAATTCCAGAAGACTTTCCGTAGCCTCGATGAGATGATCAAATCGGAAATGGAAGCCGTCCAGCCGCCACCGAAAATCAGTTACCCGGCCATGGCTGTCATCGCCGTCATACAGGCGTTCTTCATCATCTATATGCTTCGATGAAAGGGGGGAACGGAATTGGAAACAGAAGACATGAAACGGCAGCTGCGCAATAAGCAGGATATGTCCTATATCCGGGATAACATGCCGGACATCTGGCATATGATCGTATCGACCCGCTGCTGCCCCATCCATCTGGGACTGCAGAAATACTGCTCCCTGGCCATCCCCAACGAAGAAGGCCAGACCTGTGAAGACTGCTGGAACCAGGCCATCCAGATTGATAACCCGGTGCTGATCGTCAAGGGTATGTATTACTGCCCTGAGTGCCATAAGCCCCTGACCGTCGTCAAAATCGAGAACGGCCAGCAGCAGTGGCGGTGCGATGCCTGCCATAAGACCTATGTCGTCCCGACGGCCACTGCAGAAACACCTTGATTATTATGGCTTTTTGCCGTCGTTTTACCCCTGCCGGAATCCGGCAGGGGCTTTTTTCATTTGCGGATAATGATTTTCTGCCCCGGCGTCAAGGCGCCGTTTTGGATGTGGTTGTCCGATTCAATGGCATAGACGACGGAACGGACATCTGTACGGTTGTCGCTGTGCCTGCCAGCGATGTCCCATACCGTATCGCCTTCCTGTACTTCATACATCATGGTCTGGGCAGGCGGTTCGGCCATGCGCTTCTGGATTTCATCGGCAATGTTGTAATGGCTGGTTACGACAACAGCCATTACGGCGAATAAAAAGATACCTGTCTTCATGGTGTCAGCCCCTTCCTACATCGTGCGGATGATACCGCCGCCAACAGCTTTGATGCCGATATGGCCGAATTCAGATAAATCCGGAGCTGTCGCATTACAGACATATACGACAGGGAATCCGTCTTTAAGGTCCATCCGGTCAGCTTCCCATTCGTCGCTGTACCGGGAAACATACAGCATGTCATAACATTCCCCGAATTCAAAGCTTTCATGGGTCATATGGTAGACATAAATATCCCATTCCTTTTCAATCTGCGCCACCATCTGTTTTTCTTCATCATTGAGCCAGAACAGCGCACCTATCAGGTGTTTGCCGAACAGGGAGACGATACGTGTGCGGTCGCTCCGGTTGAGCCGCCCTTCTTCAATGAATTCCTGTACCGCATTGGGATGCAGGTTCAGCATCTTAATGCGCCGTTCAGCTTCTTTCTTCATGGCTTCTCTCGTAATCTGTTCATTCATAATGAGGACTCCTTTCTCTAATCCTGTTCTCTGAAGGTCCTGCCTTCGGCATCTCCCCTTGAACCACCATAGGGCTTGACGTCAAGTGAGGAGTCCGCAGGAAGCTCCTTGACGTCAAGCCCTATGGTGGTTATCCTTGCGCCGCGAAGGCGAAAGATTTCTGCTTTTTATTAAGGCTTTTTTGCCGTCACAGGGAACGCTGACTGCGTTCCCTGGTCATCTTAGATATACCCTCTTTCACAAAGGCTGACGTATGTCCCATCCCCTATGATGATATGGTCAAGGACAGGGATTTCCATTATCTGCCCTTCATCGGCAATGCGTTGGGTTACGGCTATGTCCTCATGGCTCGGTTCGGGATTGCCCGATGGATGGTTGTGAGCCAGGATGATAGCGGCGGCATTGTAGCGCAGGGCGTATTTCAAGACGTCACGGCCTTTGGCGATGCTGGCGTTGATAGAACCTCTGCTGATGGTCTGCACAGCAATCAGCTGGTTCTTTGTCGTAAGGTAGACGGCACGGAATTCTTCTTGCGATAAGAACCGCATATCTTCCATGAGATATGACGCTACGTTTTGGGGACTGCTGAAATCGGGAGCATTGAGCTTCACTCCCGATTTGCGGATACGTTTCCCCAGTTCAATGGCCGCACATAAGGCGAGGGCGCTCTTTTCCCCTACGCCGTAAATGGCTTCCAAATCCTGTACACACATTTCCCCTAAATAATACAGGTTCTGCCGTGGTAGGGATTCCATGACCTTATCGGCCACTTCAACGGCCGTGCGGTCTTTGACCCGTTTGCCGATGATAAGGGAAATCAGTTCGCTATCTGTCAAGGTGTTGCTTCCGTATGTCTTCATTTTTTCCTGTACCTTCATGATGGACTCCTCCTCGAATGTGTTCCTGTTGTCCAGGCTGCTCCTGGGATGTCCATCCTAAAACCGGTATGGCCGTCATCCGTCAAGCGAGGAGTCCCACAGGGAAGCTCCTTGACGGATGACGATCATGCCGGTTATACTCTTGGCCACCAGGAGGCCGAGAGTTTTTAGCTTTTTATTAAGGCTTTTTCGGTCTTATTAAGCTCTAATAGGTCTTATTAAGTCTTCATAGGCAAAAAAAGAACCATCGCAACAGGATGTTTGTTACGATGGCTCTTAGCCTCATTCATAATGACTATTTGTCTTTTTCAATATTTTTCAGAGAAGTGAAGGGAATTCCTTCTTCTTTTTCTGCCCGGTCTAATTTTTCTGCCATGCCAGGTATCCCATAAATATACAAGGTTTCCATTAAAGAATCTTCATCGGTCTTTCCTAAAAGCTGACGCTGTTTTTTCATGTACATCACCTCTAATTTATTTTATCATCCGTGTACATGCATAGCAACATGTACACGGAGATATTTTTAGGCATCCTTTTCTTTCGGACGTTTCCGTTCACAGAATTCAAAATCTTCCAACAAAATCCGCCAGTATTCATGCTTACTGCCTTCAGCATCGGTATAGGAAACGAAATCCATGTGGCCGTCTACCTTGATTTTATCGCCTTTGCTGAAATGGTCTGCAATGACTTCCGCCTTCTTGCCGAAGGCCGTGACCATGAAGAACTGCGGCTCCTTTTCCTTTGTCTTGAAATTATAGCGGTTTTCTGCAATCGTGAACAGCGCAATGGCTTTCTGATTTGATGTAAACCGAACTTCTACGTCTTTGACTAAATTCCCCATTACATCAATGTGATTCATACGTCATCTCTCCTTTACAATCATGACTGTTCTTCCGAAGGTCCTGCCTTCGGCATGTATCTCGTAACCGCCATGGCAATCTGCCGTCAAGCGAGGAGTCCCATCGGGAAGCTCCTTGACGGCAGATGGTTATGGCGGTTATCCTTGTCATGCGAAGGCCATGGCATTAGCGCTTTTTATTAAGGCTTTTTCGTTCTTAATAAGCCCTAATAAGACTTATTAGGGCTAAATAGGGTCAAAAAAAGGACCCGTATGATGACGGGTCCTTCCTAAAACCTTATTTCAAATGATATTCTCGCAGTAATTTTTCCTGGTACTCATTATCCCGCAAGACACGGTCTAATTCTTCTTTACGGCCTTCCTCCAATAGCTTTTGAAGCAAGGTACTGAGTGCCTGTCTTCCTGTTTTATCACCACGTTCCTGGCCTATCTTTTCGCCGCGTTCCTGGCCTATCTTTTCACCGCGTTCTTGCCCTGCCTTTTCCCGGCTGTAAAGGGCCGAAGCGATGTCACGCATGGTACGTTCATCGAACTGTATATCATTCATAACTAAAGCTCCTTTTCGAGTTTCAGGCAGATACTTCTTCATCAATCTGGCTTTCTGCATATACCGTTTCCGGGGCCACATCAATCGTTCCATCAGCCCAAGTCAGGATACCGTGGAAAATAATAGGATTCTCGAATACAGCATCCTCCGCCAGGGGAGCAAAAGCCGGTCCTTTCAGCTTTTTCGTATCGAACCGACGTATCTCCCCATTCGAGAACGTAACCCTGAGCATCCGATTCGGTAAAGGCTTTACAGCAATAATACGGATTCCAGGACTTGTTGTTTCAGCATAACAAATTCCTTCATGTTCATACATATCCATCCCTCATTTCATTGGTGGAATTTTTTCAAAATGTTCTCCTTGAACGGCTTTATTCCAGGCCGCATAGATTTCTTTTCCTCAATTATATCATTATTTATTGGCTTTTTGCCGATACAGCATATAATTAAGGATAAAAAAGGACCCGCATGATGACGGGTCCTTCCTAAAACCTTATTTCAAATGATATTCTCGCAGTAATTTTTCCTGGTACTCATTATCCCGCAAGACACGGTCTAATTCTTCTTTACGGCCTTCCTCCAATAGCTTTTGAAGCAAGGTACTGAGTGCCTGTCTTCCTGTTTTATCACCAATCTTTTCGCCACGTTCCTGGCCAATCTTTTCGCCACGTTCCTGACCGGCCTTTTCCCGGCTGTAAAGGGCCGAAGCGATGTCGCGCATGGTACGTTCGTGTTCCCAATAGGCTGATTTCAGCTTGTTATTCGTGGCAAACTGTTTTTCGTAATCCATAGCTTCCTTGATAGCCGTATCACTCATAGCTAAAGCCCTCCTTTCCTGGTCACTGAAATTAGGTGAGAAATAGGCAATCCATCGTTCTGACCGTTTCAGCTTCTTGATGTCGCTGATGTGGATTTTCTTGAGTTCGATGAAATGCATTTCCAAATGATTCGTCAAAATATCATGCGTATCATCATTCATGATATGATACGTGTTAGCATACGTCTGGTATTGTGGGAACTGGTTGAAATCCAACAGATTGATGGTGATGACCGGACGAAGGTCTGCATATAAATCGCCCTTTTCCAGTTCACGGCTGTATATGCGTCCCCAGTAATACAAGGAACGATTGACCATATATTCATCGAGGAGCACTTGTACTTCAACATGTACCCGTGTACCATCGCCCATTTCTACCAGGACATCGAGGAAAGAACGTTTCCCATCAATCTGCGGTGGAACGATTTCTTTATCCGAAAAAGTGACAGATGTAAAAGCATTGCTTCCTTCCCGGTTCAAAATAGCATTGATGAAATTCAAAGTCAGCGTCTTCCGCTCTTCTGAGCCTAACAGGGCTTTGAAGAATACATCGTTAAGGCGGTTCAAATGGATAATATCAGGAATATCAGACGTTGGCATAGTAATCACCTCTCCATTAATTTTATCATTGGCCTGTTGCAACGTCAATCAAGACCATTCCGTAAAAGGACAAGAGTCCACTATAAATATTACATTCATGATAATCACCCCCGTTTCTTATCATTTCCCAAAGGACTTGCCTTCGGCATCGATTTTCAAACGGCAAGGAGTGTCAGCCGTCAATGGCAGGAGTCCCATCGGGAAGCTCCTTGACGACTGGCACTTCTTGCCGTTACCCTGGCCGTGCGAAGGCTGCTTTTTCCCCTTCCTATTAAGGCTTATTAAGACCTAATAGGGCTTATTAGTGCTAAATAGGGCTAAATGAGGCAGGAAAAACCGGAACGTGGAATCACGTTCCGGCTTCACTGGGATTTATTAAAAAGAGAAAGGAGAGAAAGCGAGGTATTACGCCCTACTGCGGTGTATCGAAAGCCGGAGCTGCCATGTAGTCATAGTTTTCGCTATAACCATGCATCGAAGCTTCTTCTTTCAGCTTGTTAGCCTTCTGCTGCTGGCAGGCTGCCAGCCATTCCTGCGGGGTATCAAATGCCGGAGCAGCTGCGAAAGCACCACCAATGGAAAGGCTCATAGCCATAACGAGTAAACCTGCCATTTTCTTCATGTTCTTTTTCATCATTATCATGCACTCCTTTTAGTAAAAGTATAGTAAAGTATAGTTACTTATTGCCATCATCAGGTATGAACAGGAAATCTCTCAATGGCATGTTGAGATATTCCGATAGGACTTGGATGTCCTTCACTTTGAGCAGTTCCGGATTCCGTTCCAGTCTTCTATAGGTTTGGACAGTTACCCCCAGGATCTTTGCCATGTCACATTGTCTTTTTCCTCTCAACCTTCTTGCTTCTGCCAAGGATAACTTCATCGGTTTCCTCACCTCCTGCTGACTATACTTTACCATAGTTTAATATATTTTTCAATAGTAAAAGTATATTTTTCTATGTTTTTAGGCAACTTTTTTATACTTCATGTTGAAAAAAATAGATATTAATAGTAATATTTTATATATAAGGAGGTGCTGCTATGACCATCGGCCAAACCATCCGGGCTATCCGGCAGGTAAAAGGAATCTCTCAAAAAGAACTGGCAGATATTTGCGGGGTCAGCATGGGTGCCGTTTCTGCCTGGGAACAAGGCCGCAACGATCCCCGGCCGCGTATCCTGAACAAGATTGCGGAATATTGCCAGATTCCCGTGAATGATCTCCTGCATCCGCCCGAAGACGACATCGTATCCATCGCCAGTAATGCTACCGGCTCAGGCCGTCAATTTTCTGAAAGGGAAACTAGGCTGATTTATAAATACCGGAAATTATCTCCCCTTGGCAAAGCTACGGTAAATGCTGTCATCCAGGTCCAGCTCGAAGGGCTAAAAGAAAAGCCGAAATACACAGGCGTTATCAGCGAATCCTCTCCATCTGGCTTTTATGCCAATATCCAGGAGTCCAGTCCGGAGATCCAGCAGGAAATGGAACGGTACTTCCATTATTTGAAAGCGAAAGAAGCCGCCAAGAATACGGAAAAGCAGGAATAATTAGGCTCTATTCGTGTTTATTAGTGCTTAATAAGCCCTATTAGGCTTTATTAAGTCTTATTATGCAGGCTTAGGCGATGCCGCATTGACACCGTAAGAAGCCCCTTGAGATTCATAGCATTTCAAGGGGCTTCTTGCATTTCATCACCAGCTGTCTATCGTGGCGGGATGGTCATAATCATAGTCGATGTGATGGGCATATACATATACTTCGTGAGCCGGGAATTCAGCTTGTATCTGTTCATTCCATTGTTCCAGTTTGCTCAGCAAATCGTCTGTATCCCTTTCATCCGTATTCAACAGCTGTTGCAGGAACTGGCGGCCTTCTTTCTCTCCGGGGTATTCATTACATTCGTCAATGAATTGTAACTCCGGTCTTCTTTTCAAAACATACGGTTCAACATAGGCGTCGATGCACCAGGCTTCGGTGACGAACACTTTATGAATATCATTGGTCATATACAGCCCGGTCCCTAATTCTTCAGCAGTGTAGATATAATGGATGTCATCATAAGCGGCTACCAGCTCATCCATGTATTCATGGCACGGTTTCCACTTCGTTTCCACCTTGAACAGGAAGTATCGTCCGGCAGGCTCATCGACTATCGCCCCGACGTGGTCAACCAATATCTCCGTATCCTTATAATGGATAACGGCACGCCCAAGCTTGAGCTGTTCCCAAATCCGTGCCAGCCCTTCATAGTTCTTTTTCGTCAGAATCGCATAATAAGTCGTACACCAGTTAGCCATTGAAATCATCCTTTCCCTTACATAGTAATCATGAAACCATAGACATAATTCAAAGCCTTCGTAATCGCATAATGGGATGCAACTACCGTGACCAGATGAGCGATGATGAAGTCCATGTGACCATCTCCTTCCGGCAAACTGCCTTCGATGGCTATACCGAAACAGGGATGACGCTGATCGTCCAGGAGGAGTCCTGAAAGGAAGCTCCTTGAGGGTCAGCGTCATCCCTGTTATCCTCTAAGCCCGAAGGCTTGCCATCCTTTCTTTTTATTAAGGCTTCTTAGACGCAAAAAAAGAGAGCTTTACAGCTCTCTTTTTGATTAAGCGGCTTCCATGTCAATATCTCTCGTCTGGCAGGAAAGGTTCGTCCGCTTTGAATAATCTGCACAGGCTCGGTTGATACTGTCTGAGGTACTGACCTGCTTATTGGCGAAAAGCTTGGCCTGTACGATTCTTTGCCGCTGGATTTCGAGAAGGGCCATGATGTTGCCGTCATCATCGGTTACGACGACAAGCTGATTATATTGGTTCATCCGAGTGGCATAGGATAAGGAACAGTTTCGCAAGGTCATCGCAATCTTTTTCAATTCGCTTTTCCGTTCGACACAATGGAACTGGTAGCCATCGACGGACTGATGCAATGCCTCGATAATCTTCTTGTCAATCTGGAAGACGACTTCACGGTTTTCCTGTTTCGTAATCGCCACAGACAGCCAATCATGGAGCTTGCGGAAAGGGACTTTTTCCTTTTCATAGGCTTTCAACGTCGTCGCATCGGCCAGTTTCCACATATGCAGAGTATCTTCATTTTCCTGGCTCCACTGACGCTGTATGAAACGGCTGGCCTTGATATGGGGATAGCGTGGATAAAAGGTATGGACAAACTCACAGATTTTCTCTATATCACGGCGACCATCAGTATATTCAGAATAACCACCACAAGTCCATTTACGTATCCGTGCTAAATCGGAGAATACAGGGAAGGCCAGATAAGCTAAATCTATGGTCGGCAAAGAAAATGCCTTGACCAGCGGATAAAAGTCTTCATAATGCAGGTGCTTCCGTACAAATGGCGTGTTCGGAAGTTTCAGTGCTTCAATGAGAGCGGCGTCATAGGTCATGCCCTGTTTCATTCGTGCTTCCATATTGCTTTCCCAGTTTTCCGGTAGTTCCTGGCCCTTTACAGCCTTTTTCAGCCAGTCAGGGAATGACAAGTCTCCTTTTCCGCCATAAGGGACGAGGTCAGCATCCCAGAAGCGTACTTTATGGGCCATGGCCAATACGCTGGCAAATACTTTCATACTGTGCTGACTGGAAATGAACAGCCTTTTTTCTTGAAATCCCAGTTCTTTCATATGGCGGTTGATAGTAGTACGCATCATTCTCAGCAAAGCCGTCAATGAAGTCCCCCGTCGGACAACATGGTCAGCGGCGATATACCAAAGGGCCGTCCTTTCCCTCATCGTGTCAAAGGAACTGATGTATCCCAGCTTTTCTGTCTGGTGTACATTACTCTTGTTTTCATCATACGTCCAGTATACGTCATGGCTTTTCATATCAAAGACAAACCGTTCCTGCACCTTCTGATAGGCCGCATGATACCGTGCGGCATCAGCTTTGATGGCATCATAGGTCAGACGAAGTTCTAGCTTGTCCTTAAAATCGACAAGTGTGATACGCATAGCATAAGGCATAGGTTGTGTCTTATCATGATTAAACATGACGGCGTTCCCATGGTGATGATGGCCACATGCAGGGCAGTAGAATTCATCTTCGTTCAGCCGCCAGTTGAAGTAGGAAACGCTGTTGCATACCGCACAATACGCCTTGTATTCATGGTGTTCAGAATCGTAGGATATAAAAGCCGTCGGCGTCCCCTGCTCTTTATAGTTTACGATTTGACTTCCGATAATCAATTCAGCAATCTTCTTCATCATCGTCACCATCCAATCCGGCAAATAAGCTTCCTTCTTCGGTTTTAGCCTTCTTCAAATCATCTTCAATAGCTTTCTTCTGCGCTTCTTCTTTCTGTTTGGCCGTATCCTTGGCCCGTTGGGCTTCTTCGGCTTTCTGCTTGGCTTCTTTCTGCGCCTTTTCTTCGTCAAGCAAGGTATCCTTGTGCTTGTTCAACAGCAAGACGGCCATGTTCAAAGCCTTTTCCTGGGTATCGCAGAACGCTTCAAGGAACCTCGTCTTTTCCGGTTCCTGTGAATGTTCCTTGTCATAGGCAATCAAGCTACGAATAGCCTTGAGGAAATCCAACTGCATAGAGAAAGTCCGTTCCATCATGGAAACACTGTTCATATCCGGCATATTATCCCATCCTTTCCAAATGGCAGACACCTTAGCCCCTTGCTTCCGGCGCTGCCTTCGCTGCCATCAAAAAAGCAGGATACGCTCAGGGCGACAAGGACGGCATAGCCGTACATTTCATCCTTGTCGCCCTGGGCGTATCCTGCTAACCTGCAGCCGCGAAGGCGATGCTATTTATTTGCTTCTTATTATGGCCTGAAAAATCATTCAGCGATAAGCTAGAGATAGTACAGTAATTTGTAATATTGTTAATTACTTTGCATCAGGACAAATTTTATATGTTCTACTGAGTGATCCTAAGAAAAGGTCTTTGGCCGAGCTGCCCGTGAATTTGTCGATTGCGTCTTGAACTTTAGGAGTCATTAAATCAAGATAACGGCATTCTCCATTTTTTTCATCTGCAACAGCCAATACACTGCCAAACATTTTAGGGTAATCTCGTAGATATTTCACATAACCTTTAAGTTTGGCGACACTGTCTCCCAGCCAATCACCGTGTGGATCAACAATAGTACGAACTATTTCTCCATTACCAGTCTTCTGAAAGAAGATAAAATCTGGATACATATTTTCCCATTCCCCGCCAATCATATAAGGAATTGAAAGAGAAGCATTCAGATTCCTAGACTGGTTTCGATACCAAGCTACGGTTATAGAATGAGACAACTCTGTCCATACTATTTTTTTCTCCAAATCATTTAGTTTCAAGTATGCCCATCCATTATCATCACAGATAATGTGCTTTGGATAACAGTCGTAGTCCTGATTCTGTCGAGTAACACTTGCATTAATATTTAGTTTTGAATTTACATATGGCAGGCTATTCCCCTCGATACGATCCCATCTGATTTTATTCTCTTCGGAAACCGCATATCTTGACGGGCCATAGACGTCTAACAAGTCATGGGTTTTATTTTCTGCCCAAACTTCAAGCCCATGCATAATTTCAAAGCAAGCAGCTACAGCGCTTATTCTTGCTACTGCCTTATCATACGACTCCGATTCATTTTTCATATTTCTGTTGATATATGATTTAACAATATCTGACGCACCCGCAAATTTGTTCACCGCTTGCCGATAGTAAGCAACCATCCGGTTTGCATCATTTTCCACTAATTCCTCATGATCTTCATATTCTTCGCCAGTAAGCGGATCAATACGTTTGATAATAACTGTTGTATTACAAATGTCATTGTAAGATCGCTTGAACTCTTGCTGATGCTTTACAATCTCAGCTTCAACATTATTGCAAAATTCCTCCGTAACATTCCTGTCCAAATCAGAATCAGTATCAATATCCGATGTAATAACATCGACGCAATCCCATAAATCTAAAAACGCATTTGGCTTATCATGGCGTACCTGTCGGGTGATAATAGATTCGAAACTTTGCTTAATAAGCCCATCATCAACTTGGGGGATTCTATCAAGTATTTCTTTTGAATCGTTAGCATTATCATTTTCTGTATCTACTTCAAATTCGTCCAAATCATCGCATGTACCTGATTCAGCATTGATTGATTCGATTAACTTCGTATCACTATTATTAATTTCTGTTTCCGTTATAGATTCATCTATCGTCGGCTTATTAATAGCTGCTGATTTTCCATTTGAATTATCCTTGTCATCTGCTGCTAGCAGCTCTTCTCTACGTCGTTTTACACTGCCGAACCACCCGACATTAGCAGGATTCTTCAGAATGCCACCATTTTCATCAACAGGGATATTGTCCTCCTTGAGTTTTTCAACAACGCTTTCTACCGTTTGAGAATCATACTCTGGTAGGTAACATGCTACAGTATTAAGTTCTTCGACCGATTTAATTCGCCGAGCAAGTGGGGTGCGAATCATACGCCCAATGAGTTGGGCGATGTACGTCGGGTCATTGCGCTTACGGCGAGAATAAATGACTTCCGCACGTGGGCAATCCCAGCCGGTTGACACAGCATCTTTGGCAAATAATACACGAATATCTTTTCTAATAGCCACATCTTCAGGCGGACAATACGGAATCTTAGCAATATCCGTCGTAATATCTTCATGCTCGCCAAACACATTTGCAAAACATCCGGCATCAAGCCATTTACATACTTTAAGAATTTGTGCACATAACTCAGATAAAGTTTCATTTGTAACTTTATCTTCAACCTGTACTACCATAAGCGGTATTACATTTTGAATACCATTTTCAATGCAGTAATTCTTCCACAATTTCGATATTCGACTTAATTTTACACAGGCCTGCGTCAAATCTTGATGACGAGTATCTGCTGCTTTTTGTGGAGTTCGGAGCTCAATAATATCTTTAATTAACCCTGATTTTCGTACATCGGAGACAGGTACATCCACAGGTGCTTTCATATCTCTGTTTTTTCGACCACTCATTGCTGCATTGAATTGTTCTGGTGTAGCTGAAATACCAATTACACACGGCATTGGGGGATTCATATTTTTCTGACCATCGATTAGCTTTGCATAAATTGTTTTATTTGTGCTATCACTTGTAGCATTTTTCCCAAGACCTTTGTGTGCTTCATCGATAAACAGATACAAATGGGTACACATATCTTCAATCGTATTTGTCAGCACATCATAGAATGACCTGCCACCTTCTACTTCATTGGTAAGTTTCCCCGTTGATGAAAGGAGCTGCCGATTTAAAAAATAAATGTGTCCCGGATTCAGTCGATCATGTACTTTAGCAAAATCGGGTCCCACTGTTTCCATTACAGTTGCTCCATTGAGCATGTCTGTTGCAGCATCAAACCGTTTCATTGTCTGTTCGTTCAGACTGGGGCTGTCAGATAGCCACAAAATAACAGCTTGATCATCACCTGGAAATGAATCGTTACCATAAAAAAGTCCCTCGGCAACCGCAGCAGAAATAACAGTTTTGCCAGCTCCCGTTGGAGCTGTTAAAGATACGGCTGATAAAGAACCATCAGTATCATAACTATTACGCATAGATTGCATTTTATTTAAAAGAGCATTTGCCGCATTTTTCTGGAAGTCAAAAAGTCCATATTTCATCAGTCAAGTCCCCCTTCACCACAAATTTCAAAAGTTTTCAAGAAGGTTTCATACAAACGATGAACCTCAATTCCAGACAGACGACGGCAGATGTTCGAATATCGTCTTTGATCGTCAGTCACCACATAAACTGTTTTAATGGACGGTGTCCGTTTTATCTTTTCACAGAATTTAGAAGCCTGTCCATAATCAAATAGAACGCCATAATAGTCGGTCGTCAGATATGATTTCCCGACACGATGGATAATTGGTCCCTTACATCCTGCCTGCATCCAGAGAATCGGTGCGATAGCGTCAAACGCATTGTCAAGACGTATCGGCCATGCAGACTCATAAGTCAGGTCGAAAAAGATGGCATTGGCTTTGAAGCCGTTAGCTTTTAAAACTTCATACCCCAAATCAATATCTTTTACTGGATTACCATAGTCTCCTTCAAGTGGTTGTCCCTTAATGTTTCGTCCTTCAATAGCTAGCCTCGTGCGTGGCCAAGTTACATACCGCGCAATGCCATGGGATTCCCATTTGTCATCCCCATGACGCATCCCTTGTTCAATGAACTGTTCTTCCTCATCCGCTGACACTTCATTATTTGTTACGCATATACAACGTCTATGACCGCCATCGATTGCATTGATTAAATTAACAGCATGCAAAGTCGTTCCAGAACCGGCAAAAAAATCAATAATTAAAGCATTGGGTTTTTGTGAGACAAAATATTGCAAAGAGTCTGCTACTGTATACAACGATTTAGGGAATGGAAATTTGCCATCACCAATTATGGACTTAAGTAATGATGTGCCGTAGGCTCCTGCATCATATAATTTGCTTTGCCAAACAGTTGTAGTCCGCGTAATTTTTCCTTTTTTTTCTACAATAATTTTACTTCCGTCTTCGCGCTCTCCAATAATCTCCCATCGTCCATCTTTAATTTTTTGCTTATATTTTGTACTGACGTACTTAAAAATATACGGTTGTAATGGATTGCCTTCTGATACCTGGACAAATCCTTTTTCAATTAAAGGCTTTAGAGATTTTTTAGTAAGACCCCAATTCATTTCTACTCCGTCGTCCCGTATAGGGAAAACCGCCGTAGCTCCAGGAATTTGAGGTACTGTATCGATACTTTGCTCCGGAGTTAAAGGATCTCCAATATGAATTATCTTTTTTGTAGAATCATCAACATATATAGGATAGAATTGTGCTGGGCCACCTTTCGACGTACCACGTCTTGATGCATAGTCGGTTCTCCTTAAATAAAACCAGCGTATTTCTTTTGTCTTACCGTCTCCTGAAGGGTAAACGACATGGGCTTTGCCGAACAAAACAACATAAATATATTCATCAGCCCTTGAAAATAAATTTTCACGTTTTGCGCCAGATGGGTTTATTGTCACACTAACCATCTGAATAGATGCTTCTGGAAAAAGCTGCTCCAGTAATAATCCTAACCGTGCATATTCTTTCTCATCAATCGTGACGATAAGCACGCTATCATTTGGATTCAATAGCTGCTTTGCTAGCTTCAGCCTGCGTTCCATGAACGCCAGCCATTTGCTGTGCTTGTACTGGTCGTTGTCGTCCACATAATCGTTGTTGTACTTCCAGTCCTTTGCTCCTGAATTGTACGGGGGATCGATGTAAATACAGTCTACCTTGCCAGCATAGCAGTACGTCAGCATCTCAAGCGCGTGATAATTCTCAGCGTTGATGACTACCTGATACGGGTCATCCTTGTTACCGCGCTCAACACGATCAACCTCACGGAGTCCTGGATAGATAACGTCATGATACGATACAATAGGGACGAGATCTTCTACGGCAACCTCGCGTTCATCCTCACCGTTCTCGATGGTAGCCATGCCCTCCTTGACAGCCTTAACGTTCCATGCGACCTTGTTCTCGTTTGTCTCCTCCTTACCGCGCTCCGGACGGATGTTCACCGTATCGTCGACCGCAACAGTCTTCGTGTAAAGTCTAACCGCCTCCGGGAGATTATGTTCGAATACCAAGCCATAATTATGGTCTCGTACATATTTACGAATTTGACGAGCAAGTTCATGATCTAGTTTATCTACATTTGCAATTACTTCATTTATATTAGCCATTATTCTACCTCATTTCGCACTTATTCAAAATAATATCACTACATTCCGTAAATATTATCACCGACTGCAGCAGTCTTCGTGTAAAGCCTGACCGCCTCAAGGAGATTATGCCCGAATACCAGGTAATAACTATGGTCTCATGCATATTTACGAATTCAGCGAGCAAATTCATGATCTAGTTTATCTACATTTATAGTTTCTCCTCAAGTAAACTATTCCACTTTTATTAATGTATGTTTTTTATATTATATACCTTATATGAATTTTCAGACAACTGAAAAAGGGGATTGCCCTTATAAAATGACATGGTTTCTATTCCCTGCTTTATCGTTTTTTTAACCGCAATCAGTACAATCATGTAAAAAGCGCTGCTTGGATGAAGCGGCGCTTTTTACTGTTCTCTATTCAATCTTAAATTGTGAAATGCTGTGAATCCGTACCGGCTTCCGGTCATATTCTCCCAGCTCGACATTGCTGAAGGTGATGGTATGCGTTTCTTTCCGGCGCACATCGACCAGGTCCTGTACAAAGATTCGCTGTCCGATACGCGTGATATGGGTCACGAGCGGGCAGGCCGTGATGGTCAGGACGGCACGGTACATGATGAATTGCCTTTCTCCCGGATCAAGCTGCATCGAGGAGATCTGGATATGGCCATGGAAGCCGGCTTTCTTGAGGAGACGGGGTACATTGGCCTTGATGGCGGCGACGAGGTCGCCCTGTTCATGGTTCAGGATATCGCTATACCGGTCCGTATCGGAGCGATAGAACCATTGATGATCCGCATGGATATAGGCATCTTTCCGATCCGGATGTTTCTTCAGCCATTCCTGGCCCTTTTCGATCGTATAGACATTATGCAGCCAGTTGCGGCCATTCGTTACCAGTACATGTTTCATTTCCCATTCTCCCTTTCATCGATTCGTCACATCACTAAAATTCTATCAGTCTTTTCGCTTCCCGTCTATGGACATGAATATAGTAATTCAGTTCTACATCATATACAGGCTTTTCATTCCTTGTTTGTTCTCCCTTCTCGGAAGATAAGGTCAATAAGTCATCCAGCTTTTCCATTCTCTCTAATTTCCTGCGTTCAGTTACTTTGTGCTCTTGGAATTTTGAATATAATGGGCCCCTTGTCAAGACCACGTTCTAAAAGGGTGTGTCAAGAGTTTTGTGTAAATCGATTCAATAAGCAACATCGTATTGCTGC